>Ga0209761_1002267_pt1 | contig 12642 bp, 11 predicted proteins | sample GraSoi013_1_40cm_4_FD_185818 | JGI IMG/M metagenome (GOLD analysis project Ga0209761, IMG submission 185818) | Grasslands soil microbial communities from the Angelo Coastal Reserve, California, USA - Sample 09_25_2013_1_40cm (SPAdes) (version 2) | ecosystem: Environmental > Terrestrial > Soil >... | reverse complement strand
CCCGCCGCTCGCGCGGGCGCAAACGAATCTGTCCCTCGAGCGTTACCGCGCCGAGCGCCAGTCGGTCGAGCAGCGGCTGCGCGAGCAGCCCGCGCCGGAAGTCGCCGAGGGCAGCGAGCTCGCGCACCACAACCTCGGGCTCGCGTTCCGGCAGAAGGGCTACTACACGGAGGCGCTGCGCGAGTATCGCCTCGCGATCGAGCGTGGGGAGGATCGGCACCTCGTGCGCCAGGCGATGGCCGAGGTGTACCTGCTCAAGCGTGACTTCACCGACGCGCTCGAGCTGTACGAGTCGCTCATTCACGAGATTCCGGACTCGCCCAAGCTCTGGAACGAGCGCGGGGTCGTGCTGCATCAGGCCGGCCGCACGGCCGATGCGCTCGCGTCCTATCGCCAGGCGACCGACGTCGATCCGCGCTACGCCCTCGCCTGGAACAACGTCGGCGTGGTCCTCGCGCACCAGAGCGACACGGAAGACGCCATCGAGGCATTCCGGAAAGCGCTGCAGCTGTCGCCGCAGTTTGTCGGCGCGCGCCTCAATCTCGCGCTGCTGCTGACGCATCTGCGGCGGTTTCAGCTCGCGCTCGAAGCCTATCGTCAGGTCCTCGCCGAGCAGCCGAGCTCCGCGCCGGCCTGGAATGGCGTCGGGCTGGTGCTGGTCGAGCTGAAGCGCTTTCCCGACGCGCGCAACGCGTTCGTGCGCGCGGTGGAAGCCGATCCGCAAAACGCGGGCGCGCACTACAACCTGAGCTTCACGCTCTCGAACCTCGGCGATTACGACGGCGCGCTGCGCGCTACCAAGCGCGCGCTAGAGCTCGACCCCTACTACGTGTCGCAGAAATTCGCGCTGGCCATCGATCTGCAATACGAGACCGTGGCGATCGGGATCGTGCCGGAGATCTCCGCCGACGTCTCCGCCGAGACCCTCGGCGGCGAGTTCGCGTTCGATCAACGCCTGCTCGACAACATTTTCCAGGAGCTGGCGCCCGCCGCGGCGGCCCCGCAAACGGTGGCACCGGGGCTCGCGAAGAAAGCCGACGACCCACTCGCGCTCGCGCGCGATTACGTGAGCAAGGGGATGATGGACCTCGCCGTCGCGGAGGCGATGCGCGCCGTCCAGCGCGGCGCGGACCGCGGCAAGGCCGCGACGCTGATCGGCGACATCTACGCGCGGCGCGGGTTGCACGGCGAGGCACTCGAGCGCTACCGCGAGGCGCGCACCCTCGACGCCACGAACTCCGCCGCCGCGCTCGGGGAAGTGAAGAGCCTGCTCGCCGTGCACCGCGCCGGGGAAGCGTTGCCGCTTGCTGAAGCGCTGGTCGCGCAAACGCCGGACGACGTGGAGGTGCTGGTCGCCGCCGCCAAGGCGCGGGCCGCGACCGGTGACGCCTCGAGCGCACTCACCGCGCTGCGGCAGGCCCAGACGCGGGCGCCCGCCCGCGCCGACCTGCACAAGCTGCAGGGGGACATCGCGCTCAAAGTCGGCGACCGCCAGGGCGCGCGGGCCGCCTATCGCTCGGCGCTCGATCTGGATGGGGGTTTTGTGCAGGTCTGGCTGGATCTCGGCCGGCTGCACGAGCATGACGAAGAATGGGCGGACGCCCAGCGCGCCTACGAGGAGGCGCTCGAAGCGTTGCCCACATTTCACGAGGCCGCGCTCGCCCTGGCCGACCTGATGCGCCGTTCGGGCAACGTGCGGGCCGCGATCGTACGACTGGCCGAGATGCTGGAGCAGGATCTCTACGACATGGATGCGCTCCTGCTGCTTGGCCGCGCGCTCCTCGATGACAAACGCCCGGCCGAGGCGCTGGAAGCGTTCCGGCGCGCGCTCAAATTCGATCCCCAGCACGCCGCCGCCCTGTTCTATCTCGGCGCGACCCTGGCCCGGCTGCAGCGCTACGGCGAGGCGGTCGATGCGTGGGACCGAGTCACGCGCATCGATCCCGGCGGTCCGTTCGCGCAACGCGCGCGCATGCACGCGCGCACGGCGGTCGACCTGCAGCACATTTTCGCCACCTCGGACGCGGCATAACGCATGCCGATCGAAGGACCGCTCCGCGAGCTCGGGATCCACGACGTCTTTCAGCTGCTCGACCTGAGCCGGAAGACGGGCGCGCTGCGCGTCACTTCGGAGCTGCGCCACAACGAGGGGACGATCTACTTCGACAACGGTGTCGTGGTGTCGGCGGAGATCCGCAGCAATCCCCACCCGCTGGGCGCGCTGCTCCTCCGCACCGGCAAGATCACCGAGGCCGATCTCGAGCGCGCGCGTGACATGCAGCAGCGCCAGGGCGACCGGCGGCGTCTCGGCGAAATTCTCGTGGCCCTCGGCGTGATCACGAAGCGTGAAGTCGAGCGGCAGGTGCGCTTCCAGATCGAGGAAGTGGTCTTCGAAGTGATGAGCTGGAACGAAGGTTATTTCTCGTTTGCCGAACAGGTGGAAAGCAAAGTCCCGACGGAGCTCACCGTCCGGATTCCCGTCGAGGCGCTGCTCATGGAAGGGGCGCGCCGTATCGACGAGTGGTCGCGGATGGAGAACCGCATTCCGCACGTCGGCGTCGTGCCGTTGCTCGCGCCGCCGCCGGAAGGCGGTGGTGGCGAGCTCGATCTCCTGCCGCCGGAGTGGGAAGTGCTCGCGCTCATCGATGGTGAGCGCTCCATCCGGGGCCTCTCGACGGAGCTGGGGCGCTCGGACTTCGAAGTCGCCAAGACGCTGTTCGGCCTCGAAAGCGCCGGCGTGATCGTGCTGGTCGATCCGGGCACGGCGAAGCGCGGCCGCCCGAGTGTGGCGGGCGAGCTCGCCGAGCTCGTCGCGAAAGCGGAGCGCGCGCTGGTCGCCAAGGATCTCGACGCCGCGCGCGCGGCCGCCGAGCAAGCCGGCAGCATGCAGCCGCACGACGCGACCGTGCACCTGCTGCTCGGCCGGATTCACCTGGCGCAGAGCCACGCCTCAGCGGCAGCCGAGGAGCTCCGCCGCGCGCTGCGACTCGATCCGATGCTGGCCGCGGCACACCGCCAGCTCGGATTCGCGCTCGTCTCCATGGGCCGCTTTAAGGAAGCGGTCGCCAGCTGGGACGAGTGGGAGCGGCTCGCCCGCACCCCCGACGAAGAAGCGCAACGGGCGGACGTGCAACGCGCGCGCGAGGCGGCCCGGGTGTTCAGCCATGGCTGACGAGATTCGCGCGCTCTCGGCGCAGCTCGCCCAGGATCCGCAGAGCCTCGTGTTCCTGCGGCTCGGCGAGGCCCTGCGACGCAAAGGGCAGCTCGACGCCGCGACCCGCGTCGCGATGAACGGGCTGGAGCGGCACCCGCATCTCGCCGACGCGCACGATCTGTACGCCCGCATCCTGACCGACAAGCACGACTATGAGCGCGCCTTCGACGAATGGGACATGGCGGTTCGCATCGCGCCGCATCACACGGGCGCGCTCAAGGGGCTCGCCTTCCTGTATTTCAAGGTCGGCGACCTCGAGCAGGCCGAGGCGCATCTCGCGGCGGCGCGAAGAGTCGAGCCTGACGACCCGAGCATCGACCAGGCGATCGAGATGATGCGGAAAGGCACGGCTCCCCCGGCACCGACGGCCGCGACCGCCGCGACCGCCGAATCAGCTCCGGAGCCGGCCCCAGCACCGTCGGCGACCGCCGCGACCGCCGCCTTTGATGAGGCTCGCGTGTTCGCCGGGCTCGAGGGCGCCAACGAAGGCTTACTGCTTATCGACGGCGCTGGACGAGTGCTCGGTGGAGCCTTGAAGGATGGGGCTGGGACGGATGTTACCGACGCCGTCGCGGCATACCTTGCCGGTGTGTCACAGGAAGCGGCGCGCACGGTGAAGCTGCTCGGGCTGGGGGCGTGGAACGGTCTCTCCGCGGAAGGCCAGCGTGGCAACGTGCATCTCGCGCATCCCACACCCGAGGCGCTCCTCCTCGTGGTGCGAGAGCGCGGCATGCCGCTCGGCCGCCTCACGATCCTCGCGCAGCGCGCCACGATCATGGCGCGGCGCTGGCTGGAGCGGCAATGAGCAGGGGGGGGGCGCTCGATATGATCACACGGGTGCGCGGCGTCCGCGGGGCGATGCTGGTTTCCGCGGAAGACGGGCTCGTGGTCGCCGAGCAGCTCATGGAGGGGATCAAGGGCGGCGCGGTCGCCGCGCTCGCCGCGAGCCTCGCCGGCCGCCTGCGCCGTGCGATGGAAGCGGCCGGCACCGGAGCGAGTGTCTTTTGGCACTTGCAGGCGGAGCAGGGCGCGCTGCTGGTCGTCCCGGGGAATGAGGCCCAGGGGAGCCTTCTCGTCGTCGCGGTGACGGAGCCGGACGTGAACATTGGCCTGGTGCGGCTCGAGCTGCTGCGCGCGGCGGAGACAGTGCTATGAGTCCGCAGACGCGCGCCGTCGAGAACTGGACGCTGCAGCCGCTGACCAATTTCGTGCGGGAAGCGTCGGCACGCCTGGTGCTGGTGCTCACGCCGTCGGGGCAGGTCCTCGCGCAATCGGGCTTCTCGCGCGCGGTGGACGTGATGTCGGCCGCCGCGCTGGCCGCGGCGATCGTTGCGTCCACGAGCGAGCTGGCGCGCCAGCTGCGCCAACAGCCGTTCGCGGCCCTCAGCCACCAGGGTCCGAAGACCGGCTTCTTCCTGGCAACCTTCGTGACCGATCGCGGGACGTTGGCGGTGCTCGCCGTCTACGATCTCGACGTTTCATCGCTCGGCCTGGTGCAGTTATTCTATGAGCAACTTGCGGCGGACTTGAAGGCGGCCAGCCCCAAGGGCGCGGTCCCCAAGCAGGTGCTGGCCGCGGACTTCGAGCGCGAGCTGACGGACAGCCTCAACACGCTGTTTGGGAGATAGCCCGTGTCCCTGGTCAACTTCACGAGCCGCGAGATCACGTGCAAAATCGTCTACTACGGCCCGGGGCGGTCCGGAAAGACGACGAATCTCCATTACGTGTACGGGCGCGTGCCGGAGACGCGGCGCGGCCGCATGGTCTCGCTCGCCACACAGACCGATCGCACGCTGTTCTTCGATTTCCTCCCGATCGACCTCGGCGAGATCTCGGGTTTCTCCACACGGTTCCAGCTCTATACGGTGCCGGGCCAGGTCTACTACAACGCGACACGCCGGCTCGTTCTTCAGGGGGCCGATGGCGTCGTGTTCGTGGGCGACAGCCAGGCGCGCCAGCTCGACGAAAACATCGAGAGTCTCCAGAACCTCCAGAGCAATCTCCTGGAGCACGGCGTCGACGTGCGCACCATGCCGCTCGTGATGCAGTACAACAAGCAGGACTTGCCCGCGGAGCTGATTCTGACGCCTGCCGACCTGGACGACGCGCTCAATTTCCGCAGCGTGCCGAGCTTCGCGGCTGACGCGCTGCACGGCAGAGGGGTGTTCGAGACGCTGAAGGGGATCTCGGAGCTGGTCCTCAAGAAGCTCGCGACGGGGAGCCCCGCGGCATGACCACCGCGCTCAATCCCCGCTTCACCTTCGAGACGTTCGTGGTCGGCGCCGCGAACCGCCTGGCCGTCACGGCGGGGCGGACCGTCGCGGAGAATCCCGGCTCCGCCTACAACCCGCTCTTCATCTATAGTGGCTCCGGCTTGGGGAAGACCCACGTCCTCATGGCCGTCGGGCATGCCGCCAAGGCGATTGCCGCCCAGCTGAACATCGAGTACCTGACGCTGGACGAGTACGTCGAGGCGTTCCACGCCGCGATCGCGGCGGGGCAGGGCGATGCCTTCCGCCGCCGCTTCCAGAACGTGGACGTGCTGCTGGTGGACGACGTCCAGTTCCTGACGCATCGCAAGGAGATGCAGGCGGAATTGCTGCGGCTCACGGAAGCGCTGCAGCAGTCCGGGCATCAGATCGTGCTGGCCAGTGACCGCCCGCCGGCGGAGATCGCCGACCTGGACGAGCGCCTGATTTCGCGCTTCTCCGGCGGCCTCGTCGTCGACATGGGCATCCCCGACTATGAGACTCGCGTGGCGATCCTGCGCCGCAAGGCGGAGGAGCGCGGCTCGTCGTTCCAGCCGGGCGTGCTGGAGACCGTGGCGAAGGTGGAGTATCCGAACGTGCGCGAGCTGATGGGTGCGCTCAATCGCTTGATCGCGTTTCAGGCCGTCAACGACACGCCGATCAACGCCGAAGCTGCCAGCAAGGTCCTTGGGATTCCGACCACCGCTTCACCTACCGCCGCTTCACCTACCGCCGCTTCACCTCCCGCCGCCTCACCAGATGAGTTCTCGCAGTTCCTCAGCGACGTGACCGTCACGGTCGGCAAGGCAGTCGAAGCGTGGCGCGCGCGTGTCGCCGAAGCGGTCCTGCGGTGGGAAGGCGAGGGGTACCGGACCGGCCGCCTCGAAAAACTGCTCGATCAGGAAACGCCGGCGGCCGTGGATGACGCGATCGCCGCGTACGTGCAGGACGTCGAGCGACTCAAGGCGCTCGAAGCCGAAGTCGCCGTGCTCGATGCGCAGGCGGCCGGCGGCAAGGTGTTCCGTGATCCGGACAAGATGGAGGAGGCCGAAGCCGCGGCGGCGAAGGTCCGGGAGGGGGCTGCGCCGCCGCCAGCGCCGTCGGGCGCGTTCCCGTTCGAGAGCTACGTCGCCGGTCCGTCCAACGAAGTCGCGCTCAGCGCCGCGCGCGACGTGATCGCCAAGCCCGGCAGGAAGTACAACCCGCTCGTCATCGTCGGGCGGAGCGGACTGGGGAAGACGCATCTGCTCAACGCCATCGGCCTCGAGCTGGCGAAGAAGAAAAACGCGGTGGTGGCGTGTCTCTCGACCCAGCAGTTTGTGGACGAGCTCATCGCGGCGATCGACGGCAATCGCGTGGACTGGTGGCGGGCGCGCTATCGCCGCGCCACGGCGCTGCTGCTCGACGACATCCAGCTCCTCGCCGGCAAGGAGCGCACGCAGGAAGAGCTGTTCAATCTGTTCAATCAGCTGGTCGATGCCGATCGCCAGCTCATCTTCACGGCGCCGGCGCACCCGAACACGCTCGAGGGACTCGAGGAGCGCATCGTCTCGCGACTCGAGGGCGGGCTCGTGGCGGAGATCGCAGATCCCGACAAGGACCTGCGCCGCAACGTGCTCGAGCGGTTGCTCACGCATCAGCGCATCCCGGTCGAGCCGGCGTTGCTCGATTATCTGGCGGACCGGCCGATCGATTCGGTCCGCAGCCTGACCGGGATCGTGCAGCGGGTCGTCGAGGCGGCCGCGGCGCAGGACGCGCCCGTGACGGCCGGCCTGGCGCGGGAAGTGTTGGAGGGAGCCGCGCCGCCGCGGCGCACGGCGGGACTGCGCACGAGCGGCATCGTCGTCTCGAGCGCGGGCGGCGTGCGCAGCCGCGAGAAGATGGTCTGGGACTGGCCCGCAGCGTCTGACCGCGTCATCGAGGATCTGCGCTGATGGCCATCAAGGGATCGCTCAAAGAAGCGTCGCTGCCCGATGTGCTGCAGCTGCTGGCGCTGGGGCAGAAGACGGGCTGCCTGTCGATCGCCGACCGCTCGAACTTCGGCTACATCTATTTCGACAAGGGCCGCATCGCCTACGCATCGATCGTCAACCGCCGCGACCGCCTCGGCGACATCCTCGTCAAGCATGAAAAGATCACGCAGGAGCAGCTCGACGCCGCGATCCACCGTCAGGCGAAAGAGCGCGACAAGAAGCTGGGCGAGATCCTCGTCACCCAGAGCGTGCTGACGCAGCAGGAGCTCGAGCGCTACATGCGGATGCAGATCGAGGAGTCGGTCTATTACCTGTTCACCTGGACGCAGGGAACGTTCAACTTCGAGGCGGACGTCCGGCCGGAGCAGCAGGACTTCCTGGTCTCGATCAACCCTGAGTCGCTGTTGCTCGAGGGCGCGCGCCGCGTGGATGAGTGGGGGCTGATCGAGAAGAAGATCCCCTCATTCGATCTGATTTTTCTGGTGGACCGCGATCGCCTCGCCATCAGCGACGCGCAGCTGACCGAAGTCCAGGATCGCCTCCTGCCGTTGCTCGACGGGTCCCGCGACGTGAATCAGGTCATCGAAGACTCCGGGCTGGGAGAATTCGAAGTCGGGAAGGCGTTGTACGGGCTGGTGACCGCGGGCTTCCTGCACCGCGCCGGCCGCACCGCGAGCGCGGAAGATGTGAAGATGACCGACGCCCGCGTCGAAGAGCACCGCAATCTGGGGATCGCCTTTTACAAGACCGGCATGCTGGATGAAGCCGCGCGCGAGTTTCGCCGCGTCGCGGAGCTGCGCGGCTCCGACGCGAACGCCCACTTCTTCATCGGTCTGGTCGCGCTGAAGCAAGCCCGCTGGCGCGAGGCGATGGAAGCGTTGCGGCTCGCCGCGGAGAAGGGTGGCTCGCGCCCCGCGGTGCTCCACAATCTGGGTCTCGCCTACGAGCAGCTCGGCCGGCTGGAGGACGCGGAGGCGGCGTACTCCGAGGCGGCCACGCGCGCGCGCACCGATCCGCGGGTGTATGTCGGCTGGGGCGTCGTCGCGCTGAAGCAGGGCGATCACACCAGCGCCGCGGGACGCCTGGACCGCGCGAAAGAGCTGTTCGCGGAGAAGGTGCCGCCGATCTGGTACTGGGCGCGTGTGCTCGCGGCCGCCGCGGGCGGCGACTTTGATACGGCCGAACAAGTGGCCGCGCAGGCGGTCGAGGCCCATCCCCACAACGGGGTGTTACGCAACAATCTGGCGGTGCTGCACGAGCTCGCCGGGGAGCTGCAACAGGCGGAGCAGCTGGCGCGGGCGGCGCTACACGACGAGCCGTCGCTGCCGCAGCTGTCCAAGAATCTCGGTGACCTGGCTTACCGCGGGTCCCGCTACGATGAGGCGTGGGAGCTGTATCAGCGCGCGATCGAGCTGTCGCCCGAGCTCGGCGACGACGTCTATTTCAAGCTCGGCAACATCGCGTACAAGCGAAACAATCGCGAGCAGGCGAATGAGCTCTGGCGCCGCGCGCTCGAGCTGAACCCCAAGCACGAACTCGTCAAAGCGAATCTGGATACCTTGAGCAGCTTATCGTGAGCTTGGCCGGAACGGACGAGCGCGCCTTTCAGGCGCTCACGCAGAAGATTTCCAGAGCGCGGGGGCTGAGCTGCGAATCGTACAAAAACAAATGCCTGAAGCGGCGTATCGCGGTGCGGATGCGCGCCCGCGGGGTTCACACCTACGACGACTACAGCAGGCTGCTCGACGGCGACGCGCGCGAGTATCAGGAGCTGCTCGATGCGCTCACGATCAATGTCACCAAATTCTTCCGCAATCGCGAAACCTGGGAGGCGCTGCGGCCCTATCTGCGAACGCTCGGCGCCGCGCATGCCGAGCTTCGCATCTGGTCGGCGGGATGCGCGTCCGGTGAAGAACCCTACACGATCGCCGTGTTGGTGCTCGAGACCCTCGGCGAGGGACCTCCCGGCGGTGGGCGAGCGGTCATCGACGCGACCGACATCGACCGGCTGAGTCTCGAGCGAACACGGCAGGCCAAATATCCTGACGTCGCGTTCACCGAGATGCCGGTGGACCTGAAGCGCCGCTACTTCCACGACGAGCAGCCGCTCCCGATGGTGCGCCAGCTCGTGCACATACGCCAGCACGACCTCACGCGCGAGCCGCCACCGCATGCCCCGTATGATCTGATCGTCTGCCGCAACGTCGTCATCTATTTCGAGCGAACGGCCCAGGAGCGGCTCTTTCAGGTGTTCGTGGACGCGCTGGCGCCCGGCGGCGTGCTGCTGCTCGGCAAGGTCGAAACGCTGTTCGGCCCCGCGCGCGGGCGACTCACGCTCGTCGATCCACGCGAACGGATCTATACGAAGCCGGCGTGAAGGAAGTCATCGTCAGAGTCGCCGACTGGGCAGCCGAGCGGGGTGACGGCGTCCTGGTCACGCTGGGGCTCGGCTCGTGCGTCGCCATCATGCTGCACGACGCACAGGCCAGGGCGGGAGCGATGGCCCACGTGCTGCTCCCCTCCACGAGCCTCGCGCGCGACATCACCAACAAAGCAAAGTTTCCGGAGACCGCCGTGCCGCTGCTGATCGAGCGGCTCAAGGGATTGGGCGCCGACCCGCGTCGTCTGGTCGCCAAGCTGGCCGGCGGCGCCAGCATGTTCGGCCAGCTGGTCACGCCCGGCACCATTCAGATGGGGGAGCGCAACCTGCTGGCATCGCGTAGCGCCCTCCGCATCGCCGCCATTCCGATCATTCGTGAATCGGTCGGGGGCGAGCGCGGCCGCAGCGTGCGCTTTCACGTCAAGGACGGGCGGGTGGAGATCCGCTCGGTCGGAGCCGATGTCGCCGTCATCTGACACCCCCCCCCCCCCCCCCCCCCCCCCCCCCCCCCCCCCCCCCCCGCCCCTCCCCCCGTCCGACGGTACTCGTCGCGGATGACAGCGCGCTCATGCGGCGCGTGCTGGTGGACGTGTTGAGCGGCGGCGATCGCGGCGACGGAGAGTTTCGTGTCGTCGCCACCGCACGCGACGGGCTGGACGCGATCGGCAAGGTGCACCAGCACAAGCCCGATGTCGTCACGCTCGACCTCGAGATGCCGCAGCTCGACGGCCTCGGGGCCATCGGCTACATCATGTCCGAGTCGCCGCGGCCCATCGTCGTCGTCAGCGCGCACGCGGGGCCCGGTACGCAGGCTGCGATTCGGGCGCTCGAGCTTGGCGCGGTCGAGATCGTCGCGAAGCCACCCCCTGAGGTGTTCGGCCACCCGCGCGCCGCGCTCGAGGCGCTCGGGCCGCAGCTCCTCGCGGCCGTGCGCCGCGCGCTCGCGGCCGATGTCTCGCACGTCAAGGTCCTGGCGCGTCCCCCGGCGCCGGTGGTGCATCCGCCCGAGCTCGCGGTGCGGGGGCGCGCAGTGCTCGCCGTGGGCGTCGCCGCGTCGACGGGTGGCCCGCGCGCGCTGGCCGATGTCATTCCGCGTCTGCCGACCGGCCGGGGCGCCGCGATCCTCATCGTGCAGCACATGCCGCCCAAGTTCACGCGCAGTCTCGCAGAGCGGCTCGACTCGATGAGCCGTGTCCGTGTCGTCGAGGCCGATGATGGTGCACCGATCGTCGCCGACACGGCGTACGTGGCCCCCGGCGATTATCATATGCGGGTGCGTTCCGCTCCCGATGGCCCGGTCATCGCGCTCGATCAATCCCCCCCCCTCTGGGGCGTCCGCCCCGCGGCCGATCCCCTGTTCCGCTCGATCGCCGAGGTCTATGGCGCGCGCGGCGTGGGGGTCGTGCTCACGGGCATGGGCCGCGATGGCGCGGGCGGCTTGCGCGCGATCCATGACGCCGGCGGGACCGGGCTCGCCCAGGATCGCGAGACCGCGGTGATTCCGGGAATGCCGGTCGCGGCAGTGCAGGCGGGCGGCGTCGATGCGGTCCTGCCACTCGGCCAGATCGCCGATCGCGTCGCGGCCGAGCTGGCGCGCCGCACGGTGCCGGACCGGTGAAGGGCTATCTCCTGGTGCGCGCCGCGGGGAAGATGTACGGACTCCCGGTCGGCCATGTGCTCGAGGTCGGTGATGCGACCGAGGTCCTCGCTATTCCCAGCAAGCTTCCCGCCGTGCGCGGCTTGACGACGCTACGCGGGCGTCTCGTGCCGCTGATACACCTGGGCGCATTCCTGACGGGAAGCGAAGCACCGGCGGTCGCCGCGACCGGCGTGCGTACCGTCGTGCTCGTGGAGCTCGGTGCCACCGGCAGGCAGGTCGCGTTCGAGGTAGACGACGCCGACGCCGTGGTGCGCGAGGAGCCGCTTCCCGTGCCGCGCGGCCAGACGTTGCCGTGGGCGGCCGGCGTGGCCGAGCCGGAGGGTGGAGGCGGGCTCGTGCCGGTCCTCGATCTCGACGCGCTGGGAGATCGGATCGTATGACCATGACCAGTACCGGGGGGGGGGATGATGTCCAGCTGGTCACCTTCAAGGTCGGCGGCCAGGATTTCGCGTTCAACATCTTTCAGGTGGAGCGGATCCTGCGGTATGAAGCTCCCGCGCCGCTCCCCAAGGCCCCCGACTTTCTCGCGGGCGTGTTGCAGTATCAGGGCGCCGCGGTCCCGCTCGTCGATCTGCGCAAGCGGCTCGGCGCGGCCGCGCCGCTGCGCGAGGACACGCGCACGGTCATTCTCGAATTCGACGGCGGCAAGATCGGCGTCATCGTGGACGCCGTGACCGAGGTGATGCAAGTCGCCGCCCAGGCCGTGACGCCGCCACCGGGTATCGTGAAGGGTCTCGCCGCGGAGTACATCGCCGGTCTCGTCGTGCAGAATGGCCGGACGATTGTCGTCTTGAATACGAACAAGCTGCTGAACTCCACAGAGAAACTGGCTTTGCAGGGATCGACATGATGGGAGAATCACCGGTCGCCGCGCTGCGCCGCGAATACGACGCCATCGCGCGCCAGCTGGACAGTGCGCCGGGGAATGCCGAGCGCGAAGCGGCGAAGCGCGAGATCATCGCCTACTTCAAGAAGATCGACGGCATGCTCGGCGAGCTGACACAGTTGAAGGACGACATTCGCCAGCTCGTCGATCGCTACAAGCAGATCGCCGCCGACACGAAGCAGGCGGCGGCGCCGGAGTTCACGGGGCAGCGTCCGGTGCTGCACGCCGATCACATCGGTGCGACCACATTCATCGAGAAGGGCTGGAGTCTCATCTCGCT
>Ga0209761_1002263_pt1 | contig 12649 bp, 10 predicted proteins | sample GraSoi013_1_40cm_4_FD_185818 | JGI IMG/M metagenome (GOLD analysis project Ga0209761, IMG submission 185818) | Grasslands soil microbial communities from the Angelo Coastal Reserve, California, USA - Sample 09_25_2013_1_40cm (SPAdes) (version 2) | ecosystem: Environmental > Terrestrial > Soil >... | reverse complement strand
ACAACGACCTTCTGTTGATCGACGACGAAGTCCAAACCGGTTTCGGCCGCACGGGGAAGATGTGGGCCGTCGAGCACTCGAAAGCCATCCCCGACATCCTCACAATGGCGAAGTCCATGGCTGGCGGTGTGCCGATCGGCGCTGCAGTGTACCCGGCGGAGATGGATTTCCCAGAGAGCGGCAAGCACTCAAATACATTCGGCGGAAACCCGATCGCGTGCGCGGCGTCCCTAGCCACCCTCGACGTAATCGAAGATGAGGGACTAGTCGCCCGGAGCGCGAAGCTCGGCGACCACATGTCAAAGCGCCTTGACGAGATGAAGGACAAGTACGAATTCATCGGAGACCGCCGCGGACTCGGGATGATGCAAGCGACGGAATTCGTGGCGGATCCGACGACCAAGAAGCCCGACCCGAAGCGCCGCGACGCAATCGAGAAGGACGCCCATGAACACGGGCTTATCCTCCTCCCGTGCGGCGAGAGCTCAATCCGGTACATCCCTGCCTTGAACATTTCGAAAGAGGTCCTCGACGCTGGCCTCGGCGTGCTCGAGGATTGTCTCAGGCGCGCCGGGAAGTGAACCCGCGGAGATTTGGATTCGCTCGAGGTTCGTGGGTTGTCCCACCTCAGGGAGCCGGTGACGTTCAAATACGAATAGTTGGATGCCCCACGACATGGCGGAAGGGGGAGGCACCGAGTCGGCCCCGCCCGTGCCGGCGAAACGGGGCATGGGCTGGCGGTTGTGGGCAGTCATCGCGGTCGTCGTCATCCTTGTCATCGCGGGCGCCGCGTACTATTTGACGAGGGGAGGGCCCTCACGCGACACCAAAACGCTCGTCTATTACATGCAGTCGGAGCCTCTGACAATGGATTCGTCCGACGCCTACGACCTCTGGTCGTTCATCGCGATTCAGAACACCTATGACACTCTAGTCGGATACAAGACGGATTCCCTGGAGTTAGTCGGTGTCCTGGCCCAGTCCTGGGACATCCTCGACGCGCAGCACTACGTGTTCCACATCCGCCACGGTGTGAAATTCTGGGACGGCAGCAACTTCACAGCTAATGATGTGTACGCCTCGTTCCGGAAGGTCCTCATCGAGAACTCTCCGGAAAGCGGCGTTGCGTGGATTCTTAACCAGAACCTGGACGCGAGCAACATCCCGGGTTCGTTGTGGGTCAAGGACACCTTCACAATCCAGATGAACCTGACCGTGGCGTATGCGGGGTTCCTTCAGACGCTGGCGACGGTCGAGCCATCCGCGATCATGTCAGATGCCTGGATCACGGCGAACGGAGGCGTGCAACCCAACACGGCGAACGACATCATCAAGCACAACACGATGGGGACGGCACCATACTACATGAAGGCAAGCGACTGGGTTGCAAAGGACCACATGACCCTGCACAAGAACCCCTATTTCTGGCGGGGTTGGACCGGAACAGAGCCCGAGACCGTTGTAATCAGGTTCACAAACGACGCCTCTTCCCGGGTCGAGGCGATCCGGACCGGCGCGGCCGACCTGGCGGACCTGCCCCTTTCGAGCGTGAGTCAGGTGTCGGGCTTGCCTGGCGTCGTCGCAAAGGCGAACGACACGGTGAAGAGCGAGATCGTCTCCATGAACGTGACCAACGCCTACATGGCGGACAACGCCACTGGCCAGCTCGTCCGCCAAGCGTTCTCTTACGCATTCGACTATAACGCGACGATCGCCAACGATTACGCGGGATTCGCAACCCTTCTCCCCGGCCCGATCCCGAAGGGCATGCAATTCTTTGACCAGGAGAGTCAGTTGTACTATCAGAACCTCCAGAAAGCCGGGGCCCTCCTCGATCAAGCCGGGTACACCAAGAACGGGCAAGGAATCCGGTTCGGCGGCTATGCTTTCCGCCTCGTTGCGGATGGAACCCAAGTCGAGGAAGCGAATGCCGCGCGACGGTTCCAAACCACCCTCCAGTCCATCGGAGTCCAGACCAACCTTCAAATCACTCAATCGACGGATGCGTGGGACGCCATCCGCGGCTCAGGAACGTACGACTTCTTCGTCGCTCACTGGGTCTTGGACTACCTGGACCCCGACGACTACGTGACCCCGATGGTCATGAGCGCTTACGCGTATGCCGGGGACTACTGGCACACAGGGTTCAACAACACCACAATCAACAACTATGGCAACCTTGCGAGGTCCGAGCTTAACAACGCTACCCGGGCCGCGGACTACCACATCGTCTGGCAGACCTCGATGGCCAACCCGAACATGATCTGGTTCTGCCAGCAGCAATACGTACCCGTCCACCAGAGCTACGTCAAAGGGTTCTGGTTCAATCCGGTGACCTGGTGGAACTTCTACTTCTACCAAAAGACGTAGAAACTAGAGGGGCCGCCAACCCCCCTCCTCTTTTATGTTTAAGTGCCGGCCCGTCATAACCTCTGTCAAGTTGACAGTCCGCAAGCCTTCCTCTGCTACGGTAGCAGCTTGCCCACCCTGTGGGGAGAAGAGGGTTTGTCCGCGATGAAACTCTGGGAGTACGTCGTCCGCCGACTCATCGCGCTGATCCCGGTAATAATCGGTGTAACGGTTATCGCATTCGTTCTCTGGAAGGCAATCCCAATCGACCCAGCAGTGGCGTACCTCGGGGCCAAGGGTGCGCAGAAGAGCCCCGAGAATATTGCGGCCCTCCACGCGGCGTGGCACCTGGATGACCCCCTCCCCGCGCAGTATCTCTGGTACATGGGGAACCTGGTGCGAGGAGACCTGGGTCCTTCCTTCGTGAACAAGGACCCCGTCGCGCTGAATATCGCCCGGTTCCTCCCTGCGACACTCGAGCTCACTTTTTACGCGATCCTCTTCGCTCTACCGGTCGGCATCTACTTGGGCATCCTGTCCACAATGAAGCGGAATTCCTGGGTTGACCAACTCGCGCGGGTCCTCGCCATCGTCGGTGTCGCAGTGCCCATTTACTGGCTGGGAATCATGCTGAAGATCTTCTTCCATGAAAATCTCGCCGTCCTCGGGCTGAACGTTCTCCCGTTGGACGGGCGGCTCGACCCGACGCTGACTCCGCCGCCCACCGTCACGGGTTGGTACACGATCGACTCGATCCTCGCTTTGAATCTTACAACCTTCGTTTCTGCTGTCTTACACTTGATCCTTCCGGCATTCACGCTAGGCTTCGCGCAGCTCGCGCTCATCTTGCGAATGACCCGATCCGGCATGCTAGAAGTCCTGGGGCAGGACTACGTCCGGACTGCGCGCGCGAAGGGCGTCCCAGAGCGAGAAGTCGTGTTCAAGCATGCGTTTCGAAATGCGATGAACGCGACGCTGACCGTCTCGGGCCTCACCGTCGGGACGGCCCTGGCGGGCGATGTCTACGTGGAGAGCATCTACGGGATCTTCGGCATCGGACAATACTTTCTTCAGTCGGCGCTCGCGGACGGATTCTTTGACATCCTGGGTTACCTTTTCATCGTGACCATCTTCTATGTCACCGCCAACCTAGTCATCGACGTCCTGTACGCCGCGGTGGATCCCCAAGTCCGGCTCGGAGGTTCCTGAGGTGGTCCTGAGATCCGGCGACGAGTCGGCGGTCGCTTGGAGCCGCATCTGGGAGAGGTTCCTCCAAGACCACGCGTCCCGCATTTCCGAGCTCAAGTACACGCTGTTCCTTTTCCGGAAAAACCGGCTGGCAATGCTCGGTCTGGGGTTGATCCTCGGTCTCGTCGCGATCGCCTTCCTGGCCCCGGAATTGGCCTTGCAGAAGCCCGTCTTCGTGAACATCGGCGGGTCGCTGCAGCAACGGTGGACCCCTTCGAGTGATGTGCTCGTGGGAACGTCTTGGACCCACCCGTTCGGTACCGACAATTTCGGCGTGGATTGGTACAGCAAGGTCTTGTATGGAACTGGCGTGTCTCTACAAGTAGGCGTTCTCGTCGTGGTGCCCGCCTCCCTGATCGGAACCCTCCTTGGCCTGCTCGCAGGTTTCAAGGGAGGGCTAATCGAGGAGATTGTCATGCGGATCACGGACATTTTCCTGTCCATTCCGAGCCTCATATTGGCCATCGCGATCACCGCCGTGCTCGGACGAAGCCTCACGCACGTGATGTACGCTCTCATCATCACATGGTGGCCCTGGTACACCCGCCTCGTCCGCGGTCAGGTGCTCTCAGTTAAGGAACGTCAATTCGTCGAATCCGCCAAGAGCGTCGGCGCGAGCCCCACCCGTCTCATGCTCCGCCACATCCTGCCAAACTCGATCTCGCCAGTAATCGTCCAAGCCTCAATGGACTTCGGATATGTCATTTTGACCGCGGCCGGACTCGGCTTCCTCGGGCTAGGATCGCCTCCCGGAACGGCCGAGTGGGGCGTGATGATCGCCGAAGGAATCAACTACTTGTTCGTCGCGCCATGGATGTCCGCATTCCCGGGGCTGGCCATCGTCATTGCGGTCCTCGGGTTCAACCTGCTCGGAGACGGCCTTCGGGACATCCTCGACCCTCGCTTGCGGAGGTGAGGCCTGACCGCGCCGGTCGTTCTTCGCGTGGAGGGCCTGAGGACGTACTTCCACACTTACGAAGGCGTGGTGAAGGCGCTGGAGGGAATCGACCTCGAAATTCGCGCCGGAGAAACTGTGGGGTTGGTCGGCGAGACGGGCAGCGGGAAGACCGTGACAGCCCTTTCGATCCTCCGCCTCGTCCCTTCGCCTCCGGGAAGAATCGAGTCCGGCCGGGTCTTCCTCGAGGAGCCCGACGCAGTCCATCGGGCGCGACGGGAGTACGACGCGATCGCGCTGAGTCGATCGCGAGGGAAGAAGGCCCGGGACAAAGTGAGCAGCGACGAGATTCGGGAAGCGATAAAGGGGGAAATTTCCGACCTTCGGGCAGGGTTGGCCATTGCCACCACGGATCGCGAAAAGGAGAGCCTTCGCATCCAGCTGCAAGCCGCAACCTCTGAGTACGACATCCTCCAAAAACCGGAGGAGCAAATGCGGGAAATCCGCGGCAACAAGATCTCCATGATCTTTCAAGAGCCGATGACGGCGCTGAACCCTGTCTTCACGATTGGAGATCAGATTGCAGAGACCCTACTCCTCCATCGGCGAAACGAGCTCTGCAGGGATGTTCTAAAAGCGCTCGAGCTCCAGATGCTGGCGCTGCGCCGAAAGGTCCGCGGTAAACGGCTCAGGGTGAAGGACGCGAGGCAAAAGAGAATCGACAGGGAAGACTTCTCAGGCCGCCCCGCGGGAGATTCGAGCATTCGCGCGGACCTTTCCACGATGGAAGACGAGGAATGGGTTTGTGGTGCGTGCGGGAAGCCCGCTCCGACTCTGTGGGACTACTGTCCCTCGTGTGGCGCGCGGCTCGCCTTTGATCTCTGGGCCCCCATCCGGGGCTTCATTATGTCCATGGAGAAGAAACTTTACACGCGAATGCTGGCCGATCCGAAGGCCCAGCTGGTCGATTTCGTGAACTCGATACGGCTCCTTCGGCGGCTCGTCCGAAACCGACTCAAAGACGAAGGCGTGCGTTGGGCAGTCAAGCTGCTCTATGAGGTGAGAATTCCCGAGCCGGAGCGAATCGCGGGACAGTATCCGTTCGAGCTCAGCGGTGGCATGCGCCAGCGATCGATGATCGCAATGATGATGGCGTGCAATCCAAAGCTCCTCATCGCGGACGAGCCAACGACCGCGCTCGACGTCACTGTCGAGGCACAGATACTCAAGCTGATGAAGGACCTCCAAGCGAAGACGAACATGGCGATCCTCCTCATTACGCACGATCTCGGGATCGTCGCGGAGGTCAGCGACAAGGTCGGGGTCATGTATGCCGGCAACATCGCCGAGTTCGGCACGACGCAGCAAGTGTTCCAACGGATGATGCACCCGTACACATACGGGCTGATGCAGTCGATCCCTCGATTCCAGGGGGTTGCCTCCGAGAATCGGAAAAAGGAACTCTACATCATCCAAGGGACTGTCCCGAACCTCCTTCACCCGCCGAGCGGATGTCGCTTCCATCCGCGCTGCCCCCGCGCCCTCGAAATCTGCAAGGACATCGTTCCGCCACTAGAGGAGGCAGAGCCGGGGCATCTCGTGGCGTGCCACAACCCGGTCCCACGGAGCGAGGTAGCGAGAATGGCGGCGAGCGGATGACCGATAACGAGGGCTCGGCAAAACCCTCCGGCGAACCGGACGATGTGCTACTCTCTGCCAAGAATCTGAAAATGCACTTTCCGCTCCGCGGCGGTCTGCTTCGGACCGTCCGAGGCCACGTCATGGCTGTCGACGGCGTGTCGCTGAAGCTCCACCGCGGGGAGACCCTCGCCGTCGTCGGAGAATCGGGGAGTGGAAAGAGCACCCTAGCTCGGCTGCTGTTACGACTCCTCGAGCCCTCGGCCGGAACGGTGTTTTTCATGGGCCGCGACCTTACGACGCAGAAACTCAAGGTCGTCCGCGAGGAGCGCAAGCACCTTCAGATGGTGTTTCAGGATCCGCTGTCGTCCCTCGATCCGCGGATGACAATCAAGAACATCGTGGCGGAGCCGCTCGTCGTCCATCGCACTACCCGCACGCGACCCCGAAGCGTAGTCGGTCTTGCAGTCCTCATAGGGATCGTGGGCGCGATTTCCATCCTCTCCGGGCTGGTCCCATTCCTTGCGGCGGGGTCTGCCGCATGGTTTGGCCTTCCGGCAAGCCCCGACATCGCTGTAGCTATCATGTATGCGGCTGTCGGGGGTTGCCTGCTGTGGTCCGCAGTCGGTCTTTCGAGGGTCGAGAGATGGGCGCTTCGTTTCGGGCTCGCGGCCTCGGCAGTGAGCCTCGGGCTGTCAATCTTCCTCGTCTTCAGCCTGGTGCAGGTCGTCGGGTCAGTCCTCGCACTCGCCATCATGGTCTTTGTCAGCAAGCACTTCGAGACGGAGGAGGAAGTGACGCGACGGGTGCTGGGCCTCCTCGAACTGGTCGGTCTCAAGAAGGAACACCTGAACCGCTTCCCCCACGAGTTCTCGGGCGGACAGCGACAGCGAATCAGCATTGCACGTGCCCTGGCGCTGAACCCGAACGTGATCATCCTCGACGAGCCCACATCCGCGCTCGACGTATCCGTCCAAGCTCAGATCCTGAATCTCCTCATGGAATTGCAGCGAAAGCTCGGGCTTACGTATTTGTTCATCACCCACGACCTGAGCGTGGTGTATCACATCGCGGACCGCGTCGCAGTCATGTACGCGGGGCAGATAGTCGAGGTCGGTCGGACGGAGGAGATTTTCGCAAAGCCCCTTCACCCTTACACGCAAGCGTTGATCTCTGCGGCGCCGAGTGCCGATCCGTCCCGAAAGACCCAACGAATCGTCTTGGAAGGGGAGGTCCCGAGTGCCACGCATCCGCCCTCCGGGTGCCGGTTCCATCCACGGTGTTGGCTCGCCTTCGAGCCGTGCCCGAAGGTCGTGCCGCATCTCTTCGACCCGGGAGGAGGCCGGCGGGTCGCTTGCTTCGCGGCCGCGCGCGACCTCGGACTTTGGGCCATCGGCGGACCCCGGACTTCGCCGGAGAAGCCGGAGGCCCGAGGATGAGCGACTTGCCGTCCCTCGATCGGGTCCGCCGAGCGGATGACGAGGCGCGGCCGAAGTCATATCGGGAGCGGCAGGAAAGCCTAGGCGCATGGTTGCTCCAGCGACGGCGGCTGCGCCGCGAACGGTTTCTGCGGCGCGCGAAGGCGTTCTCGCTGCGGAAGGAAGCCGCTCGCAACCTGTTCATTTCTGGCTGCCTCTTGTTCGACGCCCTCGTCGTCCCCGAGCCCGCTTTGATCTTGGGCGGGATCGCGGGAGTCGCCCTCTCCGGGATTCTGCTCGTCGCAGTGCTCGCGCTCGAAGTCGATTTCTACCGAAGCCACTTCGCGGTGCCGCCCCCGGAACGAGGCGCTTAGCCGAGTAGCGAATCGTCGGTGGTAGACGCGGTCCGGATGTGGGGTCGTCTGAGACGAAGCCGCTTGAGCGGCAGTGCAAGATGCCGACGGGCGCATGCAGGGGGCTCGTACACTCCGAGCGCTACGCGTCGCTCGTTGCGCCGCACGATGGCCGCGCCGGCGGGTAGGCGGCACCGGTCATTCCGGCATCGGTACCCTTCGGACCGACCGAGGGACTTCATCCGCTTGCCGCATTGCGGGCATCTCGGGTTTGCGACCTTCACGAGATCCTCCGCAAGGGCCAGGATTCGGATTTTCTCGAGATTGAGCGATCGAGGCTCGTCCCGCACGCTGCCCCAAACTTGCACGCGGTCCCCTACCCGAAGGCTTCTCACAACCTGTCGAAATTGCTTCGACGGCTCGTATGCCGCAACCGTCACGCGCGCTTGTCCCTCGAGGACGAAGAGGACGTGACCCCCGGCTCGTGTCCACGGGGTGGTGGCGACAACCCCCACGATGGATGTCGCCGTCTGAGGCCGCAGGGACCAGTCCCCGGGCCGTACGTGATCATCTGTCCCTTGATTCGTCTCGAAAAGGAGCCAGCGCTCCGGCGATTCTCCGCGAAGCCGTTCCATTGCGCCCGTAAGGTCGTTCGGCACGTCTCCCCGGATTCCGAAGAGGACGGGACATGGAGAGTGAGGTGCGAGGACGACCTTTCCGTTCTCATAGTCGTAGTTGTTGAACGTGGAACCGAATTCACGATCCATCTCCATCACCGACCCTGCGACTACGTCTCGGCCAGTGCCCCATCGGGAGCGATCGCGGTAGGTCAAGATCTCGTACGTGCGATCCCTCGGTCGCCAAGCAAGAGCGGCGACGGCCCCGATTACGCCCCTTCCGTTCTTGTAGCCGCGGATGATGCCGAGGCCTTGCGCGACCGTAAGCGCATCTTCAACGAACACGACATCGCGGACGGTCCTCCAGTAGAATCCGGATTTCGGCGGTCGCCGAAGAATCGCAAACCCCGGGTTCGTGGCGTCATCATCAAACGCGGACCACCGTTCGACAAGACGTTCCATGAGAGGTCGAAGCGCCTCTGGGTCCTCGGACCCGCGGGCCCTGCGGAACGAACACACCGACCGCCCCTCGACCCAGCCCACCTCCTGGGGCTGACCGACCCCGTGTCCGAAACGAAGCGCAATCGCACCATTTCCTCGGGTCTTCCAAGGGATGTTCGGATTCAGGCGGACGAGTCGGGGATACCCGATGAGGTCGAGTTCCTCGGTCGCTGCGCGGACAATCTCCGTAGCGAGGAAAGTCGTACACATCCCGCGGAGGCTGTCCGTGTCGTCAACGCCCACCCAGAGGACCAATCGTACCGCACGGCTAGACGTTCATCGGGATAAAAGAGGCTTGTCCCTGAGAGGAAGGAAGGTGACTCACGGCAGAGATTGACCACTAGGTCGGACCCCGGAGAGCGGATTTCTTCAATGGTCGATTGAAACTGCGATCGGAGTCGCTAACGCGCTCGGACTCACGCTGCGGCAGATCCTGCGCTCGGCGCTGCTGTCCCACCTTTCAGCCGGACCAATGCCGCCGCATAGACGATGACCCATAGGCCGACGGAAGCCATCGAGAGCAAGACTCCGGGCACCACCCCGAGGTCGGTTTGCAGGATGGAACCGAATGCGGCAAGGACACCGAGTGAAAGAGCTGCGCCCGCCAACACGTTTGTCTCTCTCGTGCCCAGGTCTCTGGCAATCCAGAAGAGAAACAGGCCGAGCGCCGGCGTCGCCAGGAAAAGCGCGGAGGATCGGAGGTCGTGCACGACTAGGTAGGGCAGAGAATCGCGAGACAATTCCCCCGCCTGCAATCCAAGAGGAACGAACCCGAGCACGAGCCCGAGTACGGTGGCGACGCCGACGCAGCCCAAGACGACCCATGCGGCCTGGGAAGCACGCCGAACGGCCTGGGCGTGGCTCGCTCCTGTCTCGTGGCGCCCCTCCCAAACCCCGAACATTCCCGGCACACCAACGGCAAACGCGGCGGTGAGAAGCGAAACGCCAGCCAGCGGCAGCACGAACACGTGGAACACGTACGAGTAAGTTAGCGGAACGGTCGCCCAGGATAGCGTCAACGTGACCGCTGACGAGATCAGGGCGAGAATCAGTCCCAGGAGGAGCCACCGAAGACCTTCCGAGGTCCGCGGAGCTCGCGCAGATCCCGACATGACACTCGAACCAGCGTCTCACCCTCATGTACCTTACGTTTTCGTCCGTATGGGCGGATTGGCGGAGCGCCTTCGGGAGTGCGGAGACTCAATGCGATCCCGCGTGATCCGGTTCGCCACTCGAATCCGCGACCGGGAGCCGCTGCTACGAGCGTCCACTTCAGTGCGGGACAACTCGATCAGTTGCTGATTCCGGGCGTTGAACGAGTTCCACGGTCACGCCGTCCGGGTCCACTAGATAGACACAGATGGCGCCTCTCCACCACGCTGGATCTTCGAGTTCGACTGGGTCGGCTCGGGGTTCAAAACCAGCGCGGCGAGCGCGGGACAAAACCGCTTTCAAATCGTCGACTCGGAGGCCCACATGTCCACTCCCACGATCGTACTCCCGCCTAGACCGTCGCGTGCTCTTCGGCCTAAGATAGTGGAGGAGTTCCAGGATCTGTCCGCTCCCTAAGTCGAGATCGACGAACAAAAAGTGGGCTCCTTTAAGGCCGGAAATCGAACTGGCACCACTGGCCGTCTCTTCTCCGCGCCCGAGGATCGGTATTCCGAGCAGATCATGGTAGAAAGCGACTGACCGGTCGAGATCCGCCACGGTCAAGGACACATGATCGAGCCCGAGCGTTCTCATCGAGTCTCCTCCACGCGCTTGAGTACACCAAGGCGCGATGGGACGGTGTCGCGTCGAAAGACGTCTTCGATTGTCTCGGCGCGCTTGACGACTTCCGCCTCCGAACCATGGACGAGGACGACCGCGGGCCGCGGGAGCGCATTGAAATTGTTCGAACAAGCGTCTTGGTATGCGCCCGTATCCAGAAAGGCAACCGTGTCGCCCACGTCCACTTGGGGGAGAGAGGCTTGGTCTGCGATCAGATCGAAGCCACAGGAGATTCCGACGACATCCACCTTGCGCGTGCCCGGCATGTCCGCCTTCTCTGCAACGATCGTCGTCCAACGATTGTGCTCGACGATCGTATCCAGCAAGAACATCTCGGTCGTATCGGTCTCGATCCAGGTCCGAGGGGCGAAACCAGTCTGCTCCTTGATGCCTCGAACCTTAGCTAGGTGAATTCCTGCGTCTGCAAACAAACTGCGACCGGGCTCCACCTCGAGTGTCTTCCCTTTCGGCTGTAGTCCCTTCCGGACCAACTCGTCCTTCAACGCGCTGGTCAACGTGGCTGCGTAGTCCTCGATTGACGGCGCCAGCTGGCGCGACGGTCGCGCCTGACCCCGGCGCGTCGTTCGTCCGGTTGGATCTCTTGCGGTTGCGAATCCGCCCCCAAGGTCAATCTCCGCCGGCTCCCAGCCTCCACACTTCTCGGATAACTCAGCGACGAGAGCCACGAAGCTTCGGACCATCCCGCGCCACAGTTCGAGGTCCGCGCCGTGGCGCCCGAGATGAGCCATGACGCCGGTGACCTCGAGTTCTGGAGCGTCGAGAGCCTCCGGCCCCACCTTGAATAGGTCCTCGGTTGGAATCCCCGGCTTGTAGCGGTTTGCAGCCAGACTGATGGGCACGTCGTTTTCGTAAAAGTCCGAGGGCTGGTCAAGCGCTTCGTATCTGGGACGGATCCGAAACCGAACCCTTGCGCGGACCCCCAACGAACGGGCGACCTCGCGTGCGAGACGGACTTCCGTCGCACTATCCAACGTGATCCGGGCACCGGCCCCGATCGCAGAGACAAGAATCGGTCGATCTTTGGTGGCTCCGTTCACCGAGATGAGGGCGGGAGGGAAGCCTGCTCGGAGAGCTGCAAAGAACTCCCCAGAACCGAAGGTGTCACATCCCATTCCCTCCTGAGCGAGTATCCGCAGGAGAGACAACGTGAAGTTAGCCTTCGCGGACGCGAGGATGTGGACAGGGGCCTCGGACCATCCGGCCTCGAACGCACGCCGAAATCGACGGGCGTTCCGCCGCAATTGGTCCTCTGAGACAACGTAGAGGGGCGTGCCAAACTGTCGGGCCAGAGCCGATGCCTCCGCCGCCTCGATAAAGAGCCGGCCGCGGCGGACGGAGAGGCAATCGTCGATTCGCTCGTTCGTTGCTTTTGGCATCGGAGACCTCCTGCGAAGACCTTCGCACAGGCATCTGTGCAACAATATATCAAAGACCATTCAGCGCGGCCGGCGTGAGGCCCGGAGGACTGGTGTCGCCCCCGAGGGCCGCGAACATTGAAATAGCGTCATCCCGTTCGATGCGACACTCCATGCCCGTTAAAACGTTCGAGTTCTCCGCCGTGGACGGCCGCCGATTCGTGAAGCCCACCGACCGTTGGGTCAATCTGCGAGTCGACCACAATAGTTCCGTCACCCTCGTCTCCGAGATCGGCGAGCGACAGGCCTCCGTGGACTTCCGCTTCACCGCGAACTACCATGCGTCGGAAGCGGTCGTCGGCCTCATCCAAATCGAGGGGAACCTGCTCTGGGAGGGAGACGCGAAGGCGCTCGTCAAGGGGTGGTCTTCCGGCGGACAGATGCCGCCCGAGGTCGCGCAGGAGATCCACACGGTCATCAT
>Ga0209761_1002261_pt1 | contig 12661 bp, 13 predicted proteins | sample GraSoi013_1_40cm_4_FD_185818 | JGI IMG/M metagenome (GOLD analysis project Ga0209761, IMG submission 185818) | Grasslands soil microbial communities from the Angelo Coastal Reserve, California, USA - Sample 09_25_2013_1_40cm (SPAdes) (version 2) | ecosystem: Environmental > Terrestrial > Soil >... | reverse complement strand
TGATCCCCGGGCTTGCGCCCGGGGTCAGTGACGCGAAGGTCGCAACATTTCGCGCCCACTCGCGTTGCGGTAAACGCGGAGACTTCGCACGTCTCTGGGCGAAAGCCCTTGCACCACGAGAGCCGAGGGTCTAACGATCCTCGGCTTTCGTACGTTCACCGACCCGCCAGCTCGCGCAGCCGCTCCACCAGCTTCACCATCGCCCACGTGTCGCGCTCGCAGTAATTGAGCAGATCCTGGCGCACGCGGTCGCGCTCCTGCCGAGGAATCTTGTCCGCCACGAACAGGAGCCGCGCGATTTCCACGCTCGCCACCCGGCCGTCCACGATCACGAGATCGTCGTAGGTCAGCTCCGGGACGAGGGGTGTGAGGATGTACTTCAGGCTGAAGCTCCCCCGGAAGTCCGGGTGGTACACGCAGTTCTTCACGACCGGGTGGAGATCAATCAGTTTCGCCTCGAGTGCCGCGAGCTCGGCGGCGAGCTCGGGCACTGCCTGTTGCAGCTCCCGGATGCGGGTCTTCTCGAACGGCGTGTACATCACCACGCGCTCGGCATTCGCGGTGGCGCGCACCATCGCCCTGGCCAGCGGAGGGCGCGCGTCCTCCGGTCCTTCGGCGAGGAACGCCGCGTGCGTGTAGGTGCCGTCCGGCTGGCGCTCGTGATAGCTGAACTGGGCGGCGGCCTGCTGCCACGGGGCCATGCCGGGCCAGACGGGGATCGCACGGGCGATCGTCTCGAAGTCGAGGAAGCCAAGCCGGCCGGCCTCACCCCCTGTCCCCCTCTCCCTCCGGGAGAGGGGGGACGCAAAGGGCGCCAACTCGCGCGCCAGCGTAGGCTCGACGATGAGACGCTTCTCGGCCATCGCCTTGAGCTGGCGCTTCTGGGTGAAGTTGAGCTTCTCTCGCTCCGGCAGATCGCCGATGGACGTGATGCCGCGCGCCAAGTAGGCGGCGGTCCGCTTGGGCCCGACGCCCGCGAGGTGCCGGATGTGGTCGGGCGTGTCGGGCCAGCAGCGACCCATGAACGGACACTCCCGCGGCTCGAAGCAGTGCAGGCCGACCGGGACGTCGGGGAGCGGCCCCGCGAGCATCTCCCGTTGTCGCGCGATCTCGTCCGGAACCTGGGGAAGAAACGCGGCGACGGCGCCGGTAACGTCGCTGCGAGCAAACAGATCGCCCGAGGCGGGATTCCGGAACTCCTTGTTCAAGTGCAGCACCTCGGCGGCAGTGATCTTGACGCCGCAGGCCGCGGCGACGCGGGCCTGAATGGCGACGTCCGAGATGTGCTCGTCCTTCTGCGACGTGGACGACTTGACCTCGGTGAGGCGGTACCCGTCCTTCTGTTGCTCGAGCACATCGATCGCGACGAAGGTATCGTCGGCGATGAACGTGGCCTCGAACACCGCCGGGGCGCCCTCGTCGAGGGCTTTTCGCGTCGCGGCGACGCGAGCGGCGCCGGCGTGGTGCGGCAGGTCGATCAGCACGCCGCCCGGGTAGCGGGCCCGGGCCGCTTCTCCCACCTGGCGGCCCTGGTCGAAGAGATCTTGCAAGACCTTGTCGGGCTGGAGCTCCAGCGCGTCCGGCTCATGCACCTCCCACCAGAGCTTCTTGTGGCACTGGAGGCCGGAGGTGAAGCGCGACTTGGAGAGGCGGACGGCACTCGGCGTCATGGCGCGAAATGTAAACGCGCCTCGATCCTCCGATCCGGCACCAGCCACAGCAGCGCCACCGCCACGTAGAGCGCGTCCGAGATCCACTGATGCACAAACGCCATCGGGATCGCCAGGACATACGCCGCGATCGAGACCTTCCCCTTGAGGTCACTCCCCACCGCCGTCGCGAGGTTCGAGTGCGGGCCTTGGGCTCCGATGACGGCGGTCTGCAGGATCGTGTACGCGATGGCGGAGCAGAGAAGTACCGCGCCGTACAGCGCCGTCGGCAGGGGCGCGAAATGATTCTCGCCCATCCAGCCGGTGATGAATGGCGTGAGCGAGAGCCAGAACAGGAGGTGCAGGTTCGCCCACATCACCTTGCCGTTGATCCGCTCGGCGGCGTGAAGCATGTGGTGATGGTTGTTCCAGTAGATGCCGACGATGACGAAGCTCAGCACATATGTCAGGAACACCGGCACGAGTGGCCGCAACGCGTCCCAGTCCGTGCCGTGCGGCACCTTGAGCTCCAGCACCATGATCGTAATCAGGATCGCGATCACGCCGTCGCTGAACCCTTCGAGACGTCCCTTCGTCATGCGTCGCCTCCTTGACGTGGAGTTCCACCCACCGTCGAAGTATCTGCTCCGTGGCCGCCCGCTGCTAGATTGGTCCGCGTGCCGAAGAAGGTCGCGCGACACCACGTCTACGTGATCGAGCTCGATCCGGCAGTGCTCGAACATGCCAAGTTCCGCGCCGCCAATCCCAGTCGTGACCCCCGCAAGCCTCCCCTCTATGTGGGGATGACGGGGCTCGACCCCGAGATGCGGTTCGAGCGCCACAAGTACGGCGTCAAGGACAATCAATACGTGCGGCGTTACGGCGTGCGGCTGCGGCCCGATCTACGCCGAGCTCAACCCCCTGCCCTACGCGGAGGCGCAGCGCATGGAGTGGGTGTTGGCGCGAGAGCTGCGCAGCGACGGGTATGCGGTGTGGCAGAAGTAACACCGGGGAGGAAGGAGATGGCGAAGACCAGCGCAGGGCTCCTGATGTTTCGCCTCAGGAACGGTGAGCCTGAGGTGCTCCTGGTGCATCCGGGAGGACCGTTTTGGGCGAAGAAGGACGAGGGGGCTTGGTCGATTCCCAAGGGCGAGTTCCAAGCGGGCGAAGAACCACTGGCGGCCGCGCAGCGTGAGTTCGCGGAAGAGACCGGCTGTCGAGCCCAGGGCCCGTTCATCCCGCTTACGCCGATCACGCAGCGTAGTGGGAAGGTAGTCCACGCATGGGCGGTGGAAGGCGACTGCGATCCCACGCAGCTACACAGCAACCTGTTCTCTCTGGAATGGCCGCCGAAGTCGGGCAAGCATCAGCAATTCCCTGAGGTTGACCGAGCCGAGTGGTTCTCCGTCCCGGTGGCACTCCAGAAGATCATTCCCGCGCAGCGCGGGTTCGTCACCGAGCTGGCAGCTGGAACGGCTTCAAGAGTTCCTCGCAGCCCGCCGGGGGATGCTGGACGCCGCGGCTGATGAGCTCATCAGGAAGCCGTCGTAAGAGTTAGGTGCCACGCAGTTCGATTGCCATCCCGCGCCGCGCGGCCAAGAGCCCCCGCCTTCCGCACGGAGAGAGTGGCCCGTCGCCCTTGCGGATCGATGTTAGGGGTGCATCTTGAAACCCAACTCAGATGCTATGAACCCCGAGGCGTAATGTTGTGCGGCTCGCCAATGCCTCGAGGGGAGCGAATCGCGAAACCGGCTGAGTGGGCACCCACATGGCCGGTTCTTCTTTTTGTGGGCTGGGAGCGGAGCTCAAGAGGGGCGTCAGGGAACAGCTCACGATGGCGCAAACGCTCAGACGTCTGCTCGCCGTTGCAGCGGTCCTGCTGCTCGCCACCTGCCATAATGAGGGGCCGCACGCACCGGTAGCCTCGCTAGCCGTGGCGCCGCAGACCTTGACTGTGGGGGTGGGGGCGACCGCGCAGCTGACGGCGACACCCAGGGATGCCAACGGGGCGTTTCTCGCTGGGCGCAGCGTCACCTGGGCGAGCAGCAACACAGCGGTGGCTACGGTCAACACAACGGGACTGGTCACGGGGGTGGCTGAGGGCCAGGCGACCATCACGGCGACCAGTGAGGGGCAGAGCGGGACGGCGGCGCTCACCGTCGTGGTGCCCGTGGCATCGGTGACAGTGACGCCGGCGCCGGCGACCGTGGCCATCGGACAGACGGTGCAGCTGACGGCGACGCCCAAGGATGCGAACGGGAACGTGCTCACAGGGCGCGTCGTCACCTGGGCGAGCGACAATACGGCCGTGGCCACGGTGAGCTCCACGGGGCTGGTCACGGGGGTGGCTCAGGGTCAGGCGACGATCACCGCGACGAGTGAGACGAAAAGCGGCACGGCAGCGATTACTGTGATCCGGGTGCCAGTCGCATCCGTAACGGTGACGCCGGCCACGCCTACGGTGTTCCTCGGCCAGACGGTGCAGTTGACCGCGACGCCCAAGGACGCAAACGGGAACGTGCTCAACGGACGCGTCGTCATCTGGGCGAGCGACAATACGGCCGTGGCCACGGTGAGCTCCACGGGGCTGGTCACGGGGGTGACTCAGGGTCAGGCGACGATCACCGCGACGAGTGAGACGAAGAGCGGCACGGCAGCGGTTGCGGTGGTGAGTCTCATGCTCGCGGAGTTCAGCGCTGGAGGCGTTCACACCTGCGGCGTGACGACCAGCGACGGGGCGTTCTGCTGGGGCAGTAACAGCAACGGCCAGCTCGGCGGGTCCGCAGCCTCGGAGTGTGAGATTAGCTACTACTACGGCACCGGTGTCCCCTGTAGCACAACGGCGGTGCTCGTGGCGGGCGGGTTCACCTTCGCGGCCGTGAGCGCAGGCAGGTCGCATACGTGCGGGCTCACGACCGGCGGCGCGGCGTACTGCTGGGGAGACAACGTCCAGGGCCAGCTCGGCAACGGTTCGACAACCAGCAGCGGGACGCCCGTGCCCGTCGCAGGCGGGCTCATGTTCGGAGCGGTGAGTGCCGGCGATGGTTTCACGTGCGGGCTGACGGCCGGCGCCGCGTACTGCTGGGGTTATAACGGCGTGGGCGAGCTCGGCAACGGCACGACGACCAATAGCCCGATCCCCGTGGCCGTAACGGGTATGCTCACCTTCACGGCGGTCAGCACGGGCGATTCTCACGCGTGCGGGCTCACGAGCAGCGGCGCCGTGTACTGCTGGGGGGCCAACCGGAGCGCGCAGCTCGGCGATGGCACGACCACGAACCGGACGAGCCCCATGCTCGTGGTGGGCGGGCTCACCTTCACGACGGTGAGCGCAGGGCTCGTCCACACTTGCGGGCTCGCGACCGGCGGCGCCGCGTACTGCTGGGGGGCGAATGACTCGGGCGAGCTCGGCGACGGCTCGACGGTTGATAGTCGGACGCCCCTCGCTGTCGGGGGCGGGCTCACTTTCCAGGTGGTGAGCGCCGGGGGCGCATACACCTGCGGGGTCACGACCGCCGGCGCCGCGTACTGCTGGGGAGCCAACTTCAGCGGCCAGCTCGGTACGGGGCCGTTCAGCGGTTCCAGTCTCGTCCCCGCACCAGTCTCGGGCGGCCTCGTTTTCGGAGCGGTGAGCGCTGGAGGCGCTCACACCTGCGGCGGCACCACCGGCGGCACGGTGTACTGTTGGGGCAGTAACACGGACGGCGAACTCGGAAACGGCTCGACAAACGGCAGCGCGGTGCCTGTACGGGTCCTCGGCCAGCCGTAGCGGGACCACAATCGCTCGACTTCCCTTGCGTCGGCTTGCTCTGGGGTGCTCGATCGCGACGCGGCGTCCTCGACGTTACGCGGTATTCCTTCTCCCCCTGGTAGGTCTGAGCCCGAGCTGCTCGGACCACCCTACCGGCGCACCTGGAAACCGCCCGGAGATCTCCATTCCGGCGGTGGCGCAGAATCCCTATAATGCGCTCTCCACCATAGTGTCGTTCACACCAAACCACGCGGACTCAGCTCGCGTGGTGTATGGGGCCGACGGTGAGCCGCAGCTCGCGACACCGTACTACCGGATGCGGGATGACTCGGCCAGGATTGCCACGTTGGGCCTACGGCCAAACACCAGCTACTATCATATTGTTGAGGCTGTCGGCTCAGGGATCGGCGTCGTCTCGGACACGCTCCGCCTGACCACCGGAGACCTGCCTCCGCTCCTCCGCAATGTACGTCTGGACGTGACCGGCCCCGCGGGCAACGGGTACTTCCTTACTCCGCTCACGCTGTTCGACACAGATACGATGGCTGTTGCGGTTGCCTTCGATGCGTCCGGCCAGATTCGATGGTATCGCGTCTTTGCGGAGGGCGTTCCGGCCGGGGAGACGAAACACCAGCCGAACGGCGACTTTACCATTTTCTTGGGATCGAGCCAAGGCTGGCAGCCGACCTACGGTCGCTACGTGGAGTTCACGCCGAGCGGTGAAGTCGTCCAGAGCTATGCCGCGAGCCCTCCGTTCTACACCGATAACCACGAGATCCTGTTGTCCATGCTGGACAATTCCGTTGACGCCGCCCATCTGTTCGGCTATGAACTTCGGCGTGTAGATCTCAGCTCCAGAGGCGGCCCAACCGACGCGCTCGTCGCAGGCCATCTCCTCCTGCGGCAGTCGGCCACGGGCCAAGTGCAGTTCTTCTGGAATGCGTGGGATCACTTCGTTCTCGCAGACTGGATCGAGCCCACCGGAGTCAATCCCCCGCTCGACTTCGATCACCCGAATTCATTGGATTTCGACCTCGACGGCAACTACATCGCGTCGTTTCGGCACATGGGCGAGATCACGAAGATCGACCGTCGGACTGGCGAGCTGATCTGGAGATTGGGAGGTCGCAACAATCAATTCGCGATCGTCGACGACCCCCTGGGAGGCTTTAGCGCCCAACATAGCGTCCGCGTCCTCGACAACGGTAATTTGCTCCTGTACGACAACGGCCTGCGGCACACGCCGCCGGAAAGCCGTGCGGTCGAATACCGTTTGGACGTGAGCACAAGAACGGCCACCATGGTCTGGCAGTATCGCAGGGTACCTGCGGTCTTTACTCCGTTCCTAGGTTCTGTGCAGCGCTTCCAAAACGGCAATACACTGATCGCGTTCAGCACCGCGGATCTGATTGTGCAGGTCGATGCCACCGGAAACGAGGTCTGGGAGGGAGTCCTGAAGGTGAACGGGCAAAACGCCGGGCTCATTTTCAAGGCCCTCAAGATTCCGTCGCTGTATCGCTATGAACGACCGTGAGCGGGCGGGTGGCGGCGCTGAACCCGCAGGCCAGATGGACGCTGCTCCTCGCGTGCGTCCTGTACGCTGCCGTCGCGATCCCAATCGGCATCCACAAGGGCGGCGATTTCACCCAGGAGCTGCGCCAAACCGAGCGGTTGCTCCACGGGCTCCCGCTGTATACCGCCAACCCGGAAAAAGGAATCTGGTGGCCGCCGTTCACGGCCCTCGGGCTTGTCCCCTTCGCCCTGGTCGCGCGCTGGAGCCTGCCGCTCTCCAAGGCGTGCTGGGTCGCGTTGAACGTTGCGTGCCTGGGGTGGAGCGTCGCACGGGCGCGTAGCTGGGCGACAGGTTGGAGTCCCGTCGTGCTCGCGTTGGCCGCAGTGGGGAAGCCGCTGCACAGCAACTTCGAGTACCTGAATGTCACTCCGATCCTGCTCGCGCTGGTCGTGGCGGCGGCGGCGGACCTCGAGGCCGGCCGCGAATCTCGCGCCGGAGCGTGGATCGGACTCGCGACGGCGATCAAGGGATTTCCCGCCCTGCTGCTCTTGTACCTCGCCTACAGCCGGCGGTTGCGGGGTGTTGCAACGGGAATCGCGGTGGCAGGCGGGCTCACCGTCGGCGCCATGCTGTCGTACGGCCCCGTCGGCGCAGTTCGCGCCGTGGTGGACTGGCTGCGGCTCACCGGTCAAACGCACATGTTCGCGCAAATGAGTAGCCAGTCGCTCTCCGGCTTCACGTTCTTCTTCGGGTGGCCCCCTGCAGCCGTGTGGCTGGCGCAGGGCGCGTGCTTGTGCGGGGTCGGGATCGCCCTCCGGCGGACGCCCCGAGCGAGTGACGCCGCCGACGAGGTCGGTCTGGTCACGCTTCTCGCGGTGCTCCTCTCGCCCATCGCCTGGTTGTATTACTACGCTCTCGCTTGGCCGGCTTGGATCAGCGTCCTTGCCCGCCCCACGCTCCACGCCACTCAGGGGCGGCATCTCAGAGTCGCAACCCTCATCGTGGCCGGTATCCTCACCTCGGGTGTGTTGACCCTAGGTTTGTATCCGCCGTTCCTCTGGTTCATCCGTCGCGCCAACTACACCTGGGGCGGACTGCTGCTCCTGACCGTGCTCGTCGCGGAGCGTGCGTTCCGTCCACAATCCGATCAACAGCTAGTATGAGCTCATCAAGAAAGCCGTCGTAAGAGTCCGATTGGACCTCCGCTTCGCACCCAACCTTGCGGACCGCAGTCAGGTACCCATATTCGCGCTTAACTCAGATGCTATGAACCCCGAGGCGCGATGTCGTGTGGGTCGCCCATGCTTCGAGGGGAGCGAATCGCGAAACCGGCTGAGCGAGACACTCGCTTAGCCGGTCTTTAACTCGCCGGACCCAGAAGGATTCTGGAGGAGGAGCGGTATGCAAGGCGACAAGATCGCTGAAACATCAGGCAAGGTGACCTCTCAAAGAGTGCTGCCGAACCCGGGCGGCGGCCCAAAGATGGAATCGTCTTTCACGGCCAGTGGGAAGCTGTTGGGTGTCGACCAAACAGAGACGGGCACGTACTGGGCAGCTGTTCGGCCGGACGGCACCCTGTACGGAGAGGGCCAGGGCATCATCATGGGCAAGGAGGGGGACGTGGCGACGTGGGTAGGCCAAGGCGTGGGCACGATCAAGAAGGGCGGTGCTGTGAGTTATCGGGGCGCCGTGTACTACCAGAGTTCGTCCTCCCGGTGGTCACGCTTGAACAGCGTTGCCGGGGTCTTCGAATACGAGGTGGATGCTCAAGGGAACACCCGCGCGCAAATCTGGGAGTGGAAGTGAGGTGACGACTTCGGGGGGTGTATGTCCGAGGTCAGGACTAGGGCAGAGGTGCACGACTGGATTCTCACGCAAGTCCGGCAGCGCCCCGGATGCCAGGACTTCTCCCAGGAGTTCCGTTTGCTCGGCAACGGCCCCAATTGGGAGTGCATCCCCGCGAACTGCTACGACTGGGACCGCGTCTCCTTGGAGGCGTTCGACCAAGTCGTGGGCGACGCTAGACGGAGATTCGAACTCCTAGCCTAGCCACCGTGGCCATCAGACTTCGGCCGACGCTTGACCCGCGCCGACCACGCCGGCCGCAGGCACAACCCTCGTCTGGCCGTCCACGACGAGACGGAGGTTACCGTTCGAGCTGACGAGGGCGTTGAGAACGTCATACGTTCCCGAACTGAAAACGTGAAGACCTTCTAACGTGACGTCGGCCGGCAATGGGCGATCATCTCCCCGATTCAGAATCTCCCTAACCCGAATCGGGCCGATGGCGCAGAATAGGGCCTGACCTTCTCCGCTTCCAGCTAGCGCGAGTACCCTGATGTTGGGCAGATCGACCCTGATCTCTTGGCCATGGGATATATTCGCCTCTTCCATCCTCTCCCTGAGTCTAAAGGACTGCGACTGCGATGTTACGCGGGCTTCCATAGGTCCCTCCGATTAGTCTTCCGCCTTCTATCGCACTCCACTTCGATCGAGACTGCCGAGCAACAACCACGGGGGCGCCAGTTGTAATGGTCACGTGCTGACCGCCGCCGCGGTCGCTGCAGGCGCCCGGTTCAGCTCCAGCCATTCGGCTGCCAGCACGCGGAACGCTCCCTCGTCGTGGTCCCAGGCCCTGACGACCTCGTTCACGGCCTGCACCCGGATGCCGAGGAGGGTGCTGACGAAGTGCTCCTTGCGCCAGCGCTTCTCCAGCTTGCGTGCCAGCGCGTCGGGCTCGCCGTGAATGGCGAGGCTCAAGAAGCAGTCCCTCCAGCTGTGCCCCGTCGCCTTGAGGCCGCGCGTCACGCGCTCGGGTCCCAACGCCTCGAAGGCAGTCGTCAGCAACGTCTTCTGAATCGGATTCATGGTACTCCTCCTCCTGGTGAGTCTCCGAACACCAGGCCCATCGGGTCCCGCTCCGCCGCGATCGCGCGACGGAGCTCGTGGATCTCCTCGTCGGTGTGGCCGGCTGCTCGCAGCTTCCGGTTCATCTCGACGGTCTTGACGGCCGCCTTGAGGGTCCCCAGGCCGAGCGTCGCGCAGGCGGGACGCGACGCGGTGATGTCACGGCCGAGGAGATCCAGCATTTCCTCATAGGAGAAGGCGAGAACCTCCTCGAACGTCGGCTGCAGCCGGTTGGTGCGTTCGGCGAGGATCGACGCGGCCGCCTGGCTGAGCGTACAGCCCTCGCCCTCGAAGCTGACGGCCGCCACCCGGTCGTCGCCCGATTGCGCCTTGAGGTACAGCGTGACCACGTCCCCGCACCCGGGGTTGCCGCCCGGCACCTGAACGTCGGCGGGCTCGAGCTTTCCTCGGTGGCGGGGTCGCCGGTAGTGATCCACCAGCCAGGCGATGCGCGTCTCGCGGTCCACTACGGCTTCTCGATCGACGCCTTCACCAGGTTGCCCCACTCGGTCCACGAGCCGTCGTAGTTGCGGACGTTCTCGAAGCCGAGGAGGTACGTCAGGGCGAACCAGGTGTGGGACGAACGCTCTCCGATGCGGCAGTAGACGATCACCTCGTCGTTCGGTTTGAGCCCGTTCTCCTCCATGTAGATGGTCCGCAGCTCATCGGCCGGCCGGAAGGTGTGCGTGTCTTGGGTGATGGCCCGCCCCCACGGGATGCTCTTCGCGCCCGGGATGTGGCCGCCGCGGAGCGCACCCTCGTTCGGGTACTCGGGCATGTGGAGCCGCTCGCCGCGGTACTCCTCCGGGCTGCGCACATCCACCAGCGGCCCGCCGGTCCGGACGTGCTCCATCACCTGCTCGCGAAACGTGCGGATGCGGGCGTCGTCGCGGTCCTTCGCTCTGAGATTACCCTCGGGGTAGCGCGGCACGTCCGTCACGAGTTGGCGGCCTTCCTCTGCCCACCGGAGCCGGCCGCCGTCCATGACGCGGAGGTCCTCCACGCCGAAGAGCCGGAACACCCAGAAGGCGTAGGTCGCCCACCAGTTGTTCTTATCGCCGTAGAAGACGATGGTGGTGTCGTCGCTGATCCCTTTTGACCGCAGCAGCCGCTCGAAGCGCGGGCGGTCGATGTAGTCCCGGATCAGGGGATCGTTGAGGTCGGCCACCCAGTCGACTTTCACTGCCCCGGGGATGTGCCCCGTCTCGTACAGCAGGATATCCTCGTCCGACTCAACGATGCGGACGTTAGGGTCGTTGACATGGTCGGCCACCCATTGGGTGGAGACCAATACATCGGGACGCGCGTAGCCACGTGCGTCAATATCGGTTACCGGCGCCACGGTCTGAGGCATTATCCCCTCCTTGGTGAACGACAGCCCGCCTTGTGCTCCAAAAATTAGAGCGGCTGCGGCCCCACTTGTCCGGGACCGCAGCCGCTCACGAATCGTTAGTCCGTTTGCCCTACACGAAAGCCGTCCCCGTCCTTGACCCCGATAACGGGGCCATGCTACAGAGGCAGGCTCTTGCCCTCCCAATAGTCATAGCGGAAGCGTACGGCGCCATTGCTCCGGTTAAGTACGGCAAGAGGCCGCAGAATGTCAAGGCGAACCAGGCGCTCGTCTGGAACGCGCCCCGAGCCGAGTCGAGGGGGAAGTCGAAACAAAGCACTAGTCCTCCTCGTCGCTTAACAGGTGGAAGCTCGTCCTGTTCGCGTTTCCGGGAGGAGCGGGCGGCAGCTCCCCCAAGAAACCCACGAACCCCTTTGATATCGTGACCCCCTCGATGACGGTCGTCGGCGTTCCCACTAGGTGGCAGCTCACGACGAGGACCCCCCCGCTGCCATCCGAGTAGGAAATACGCAGAACCAGGAGGCCAGCCCGCTCGTTGGCGAGAGGGCCGATGTTGTCGTTGGGGAGCGGTGCTGTCCCGGGCGCTACGTCAAACCGGACGAGTTCCCTCACCCGGTACGTTCCCTTCCCGGTGGATGTGCCAGCCTTGTCGAAGGTCTCCCACGTTCCGCCGCCCGTCACTTCGTCTTCATCACCGACCCGGAACCTGCCAGAACCAGTGAGGGTGATCTTCGAGCCATCGTTGGCATCCGCCGAAGCCATTCCGCCTGCAGAGAGAGTGCCGGTCGCGAAATCCACGCTAATGATGTCCCACCGGAACCTGTGGTCGCCTTCGCGGGCCGACTTGTGGTCGCCCTCCCTCTCCGACGCACTGAAACGTTGGGAGGACGCGTTAATCCTTGATGTCGCGGGGGCCGAGGGCGGGTTCCCCCTGTCGCATGCCAGAGCGAGGCCCGCCAGGGCAATGCTAACGAGCCCTGCGACGAGGTTTTGCGTTTTCATAGCTCCTCCTTGCTAACGCACCTGCAAGATGCCGTCAGAAGATTGGGCGGTCTCGCCAGCAGGAGGGGCTCGAGCTCTCGATTGGTCTGCAGAAGTGGGGAGAACGAAGCGACCTGAACTACGGGCTGGTTCAACCGCGGAACCGGTCAAGAGCGAACCGAGACAACGAGGCAACGTCACATCTGGAGACCTCAAACTAGGTACCTGTGCTCGGGCCTCCGCTACTGCACCGGCTTAACCTACGTCCCGGGAGCCGACCGGCAAGATCCTCAGTGCGCACCCCTCGCGGGCCGAGTGGGGCAGATGATCACGGCGGTGGCCCTCGGCATCAAGCTCGGGCCAACGATTGAAGACCTCACTTCGCCGTTCCGCTGGTACCGGACGTTCTCCGAGGGGTCAAGCTCGCGGCGCACCGGGTCGCGGCGCGCGGGGCGGGTCAGTTGCCCCTCCAGGATTCGCGGCGCACCGGAGAACGGCCGCGCGCCGGT
>Ga0209761_1002260_pt1 | contig 12673 bp, 11 predicted proteins | sample GraSoi013_1_40cm_4_FD_185818 | JGI IMG/M metagenome (GOLD analysis project Ga0209761, IMG submission 185818) | Grasslands soil microbial communities from the Angelo Coastal Reserve, California, USA - Sample 09_25_2013_1_40cm (SPAdes) (version 2) | ecosystem: Environmental > Terrestrial > Soil >... | reverse complement strand
GACTTTTTGCGCGCCCTGCCCCGGGCAGAGCCACACGACGGACCCCGCCGCTACCACCGCACGACCATGCTCGCCCACGTGAAGCCCGCGCCGAAGGCGCAGAACATCACCGTCATCCCCGCCGTGAGCCGGCCGGTCTTCACCGCTTCATCGAGCGCGATGGCGATCGACGCCGCCGAGGTATTCCCGAACCGGTCCACGTTCACGTAGACCTTCTCCATGGGCACCCCGGCGTGCTTGGCCGTCGCTTCGATGATGCGGATGTTGGCCTGGTGGGGGATGAGCAGGTCGATGTCGTCGGCCGTCAGCCCCGCGCGCCGCAGCGCCTGGTCGCAGGCGTCCGCCATGGACAGAACGGCCGCCTTGAACACCTCGCGGCCGGCCATCTTGATGTAGTAGCTGTGGTCCTTCAGCAGCTCTTCGCTCGGCGGGTGCGACGCGCCGCCGCCCCGCCGGTAGAGCAATTCGGCCAGCGTGCCGTCCGACTTCAGATACGAGGAGAGAATGCCCCGCGTGCCCGTGCAGGGCCGAACCAACGTCGCGCCCGCGCCGTCCCCGAACAGCACCGCCGTGGTGCGGTCCGACCAGTCCATGATGCTCGTCAGCTTCTCGGCCGCCACGACCAGCACCCGCTCCGCCTGCTGTGCGGCGACGATGCCCTCGGCCACGCTCAACGCGTATACGAACCCCGAGCACGCCGCGCCCACGTCCAGCGCGGCCGCATTCTTGGCGCCCAGGATGGCCTGCAGGTCGCAGGCCTGCGACGGCAGCAGCCGGTCGGGCGAGGCGGTGGCATACACGATCGCGTCGAGGTCGAGCGGCGTCAGCCCGTTCTGCTCGAGCACCTGCAGGGCGGCGGCCTTCCCCATACACGCGTTGGTCTCTTCCTTGGTCGAGATGCGCCGCTCGCGGATGCCCGTACGCTCGCGGATCCACTGGTCCGAGGTGTCCAGGATCTTGCTGAACTCGTCGTTGGTCATCACGCGCGGGGGCGCGTAGCTCCCCGTGCCTGACAGCTCGGCGAACGGGCGCTTCATGCGACGGCCCCTCCTTCCGCGGCGAACTCCGCCCCAATGTCCTGGCTGAGGTGGCTCTCTACCATCTGCACCGCGAATCGCAGCGCGTTGCGGATCGCCTTGGCCGGCGAAGAGCCGTGACAGATGATCGCGACCCCCTGCACCCCGAGCAGCGGCGCGCCGCCGACCGTCGTGTAGTCCAGCAGGGTGAGGACCTTGCCCATCTCGGGCCGCTGCAGGATGTCGGGCGCCTCGCGGTTCACCAGGGACACGAACACCCGCGCCGCGGACTCGTAGAACTTGAGCAGGACGTTGCCCATGAACCCGTCACACACCACGACGTCCAGAATCTGCTCCCGCGCCTCGCCCGCCGGAATGTCCCGCCCCTCGACGTTGCCGATGTAGTGCAAGCCCGTCGCAGTCTTGAGGAGCTGGTGCGCCTCCTTGACCACCGCGTTCCCCTTCTCGTCCTCCTCGCCGACGTTGAGCAGGCCGACCGCGGGCCGGGGCCGCCCCAGCACGTCACGGGCGTACACCGAGCCCAGGTGCGCGAAGCCCACGAGCTCGCGGGCGTCGCAGTCCACGTTGGCTCCGCTGTCGAGCACCAACACCGGCTGCCGGGCGCTGGGAAACAGCGCGCCGATGGCCGCCCGCTGCACCCCAGGATGCAGCCGCAGCAGCAGGGTGCTCGCGGCCATCACGGCGCCCGTGTTGCCGGCGGAGATGAACGCCTCGGAGGCGCCCTTCTTCTGCAGCCCCAGCCCGACGGCGATCGAGGAGTTCGGCTTGCCCCGCAGGGCGGCGAGCGGCTTCTCCCCCATCCCTACCACGTCGGGAGCCTCCACGATGTCGAGCCGGCCCCGGTCGATGGCGGGGACGCCGCGCAGCGCGGCTTCGATCTCCCCCGTCCGACCCACCAGCTGGACGCGGAACGTCGGCGGCAGGTCCCGGAGAGCCTGCGCCGCGCCCTCGACCTCCACCTGCGGGGCATAGTCTCCGCCCATCGCGTCCAGCGCGATGCGGATCACGTCAGACGTCCTCGACCTCGACCCGCTGCTCGCCCTTATAGTAGCCGCACGTCGGGCACACCCGGTGCGGGCGCTTGAGGTCGCCGCAGCGTGGGCATGGCTGTAGCGTGGGGCGCTCCGCCCGATAATGGGTGCGACGGGCCCGCTTCTTCCGCTTCGATGTTCTGCGCTTGGGTACCGCCATGCATGATCCTCGTCACTCGCGGAGCTTGTCCTTGAGGGCGGTCAGCCGTTGCCACCGGGAGTCGGTGGCCGGCCGGCACCCGCAGGGGCCCGCGTTCAGGTCCTGGCCACACCGCGGGCAGAGCCCGCAGCAGTCTTCGCGGCACAGTAGGAATGCCGGGGCCGCGAGCACCAGCTCTTCGCGCACCGCCGGGGTGACGTCGACGACCGTCGCGTCCCGGGGCAGCGGATAGGTATCCGGATCATCCTCGCTCTCGGGGTCCTGGCTGAACAAGGCGCCGATGTCCACCGCGACCGGCAGCGTCACGGCCGTCAGGCAGCGAGGGCATTCCCCACTCACCACGGTGCTGAGAGATCCGTGCCAATAGAATCGCCCTTCCCCGATCTCCTGCAACCGGCCGCCCACAACGACAGGCCGGGCGAGCGAGCTGCCCAGCCCGGCGAACAGGGGGTCGTCGGCCGGGAGCTCACCCACCGTCGCGCACGGCCCCCGGGCCAGCTCCCGCAGGTCGACTTGCAGCATGGACAGCGAAGCTAAACCCTTGTGGGACTTGCGTCAAGCGAACTTCATGGCGCCAACTCGGGGAAGAAAAACGCCACCTCGCGCGCTGCAGTCTCAGCGCTGTCGGAGGCGTGAATGGCGTTCCGCTCCCTGGACTGGGCGTAGAGCTTGCGCACTGTGCCGGCCTTGGCTTCCGCGGGGTCGGTCGCGCCGATCACTTGTCGCAGGTGCGCCACGGCGTCCTCGCGCGCGAGGGCCAACGCCAGAGCGGGCCCGGAACCCATGAAAGTGACGAGCGGCCGAAAGAACGGACGCTCGCGATGCACGGCGTAGAACTCCTCGGCCTGGGCTTTGGTCAGCCGCACCAGCCGCGCCGCGCGGATCTTGAACCCTTGCCCTTCGAGGTGGGCGAGGATCTTGCCGGCGTTGCCCGCTTCGATGGCGTCGGGCTTGATGATGGCGAGGGTGAGCATCGGGGCTAGGGGCTCGGGGATCGGGGCTGGGGCGTCACGGAGCGGCGATCAAGCGCCGAATCAGATCCGCCCTCGTCAAGAAACCAACGACGGTGCCCTCGCGCACCACGGGGAAGCGGTCGACGTCCTTGCTGTTCATCAAGTTCGCCACGTCGGAGAGCGTTTGCTCCTCCGAGAGACACAGCACGGTGCGCGCCATCGCTTCCTTCACGAGGAGCCGACGAGGGTCGGCGCTGCCGCGCTGGAGCTGCGCGGCTGTGGGGGCGCGGAACTCGCCGCTCTTGGTGCGCTGCAAGTAGCTCGGGATCAGGTGGCGCAGCAGCTCGCGGTGCGTGATGATGCCGACCAGCGCGCCGGAATCGTCCACCACGGGCAGCGCGCGCACGTCGTGCTCGAGCAGGAACTTGGCCACCTCCCCGAGCGTCTGGTCGGGCTTGGCCGTGTAGACGTGCGGGGTCATGACGTCCCGGACCGTCAGGTGGGTGGGCAGCTCGATCGCCCCGAAGGCGCCCAGGGCCACTACCTGCTCCGGCGTCTTAGCGGCGAGCAGCGAAAGCACCGTCTCCGGGTTGCTGAGCGCGCGCGCGAAGGCGCCCACCACCTGCAGGTAGGTCGGCGTCTCGCGCGGTGGGGCCACGATCAGGATCACCACCCGTGCCGTGCGGTGGGGGTCTTTTTCCCAGCGGATCGGCGTCGGGGCGATGCCCACCGCGGACACCAGACCGGTCACCGCCTCGGTGCGGAAATGCGGCAGGAAGGCGTGCTCGCCGACGCTGACCATGTCTTCGGGCCAGGCGTGCTTGATGACGGCCGTGAGCCGCTGCGGCTCGGTCACCGCGCCCGCCGCGATCAGGCGCTCGGCCAGCTGCTCGGTGGCGTCCTTCACGGTGGCGGCCTGGAGCGGTACCACCACGTGCTCGGGCTTCAGGACGTCGCCGAGCTTCACAACCGTTCCTTCAGCAGCGGCACGACGTCGGCGGGGCGTTTCATCACGCCGATCCCGGCCGCGGCGAGGGCCCGCATCTTCTCGGCGGCGGTGCCGCTCGACCCGGAGATGATGGCGCCGGCGTGCCCCATGCGGCGGCCCGGCGGCGCCGTCTGCCCGGCGATGAAGCCGACCACGGGCTTGGTCATCCCTCCCTTGACGAACTCGGCGGCGAGCTGCTCGTCGGTGCCGCCGATCTCGCCGATCATGACGACGGCCTCGGTCTCCGCGTCGGCCTCGAACGCGGAGAGGCAGTGAATGAAGCTGGTGCCGATGATCGGGTCGCCGCCGATGCCGACGCACGTAGACTGGCCGAAGCCCTGGGTCGACAGCTGATGGATGATCTCGTAAGTGAGCGTGCCGCTGCGCGACACCACGCCGATCTTGCCCGGCGTGCAGATGTTGCCGGGGATGATGCCCACCTTGCTCTGGCTTGGGGAGATGAGCCCCGGGCAGTTCGGCCCGATGAGCCGGGCGCCGCGCTCGTGCACGAACGGGATGACCTTCGTCATGTCGAGCACCGGGATGCCCTCCGTGATGCACACGACCAGGCCGAGCCCCGCGTCCACCGCTTCGAAGATCGCCGAGGCCGCCGCGGCGGCGGGCACGTAGATCACCGCGGTGTTCGCCGCGGCCTCCGCAACCCCTTCCGCGACGGTATTGAACACCGGCACCAGGCCCTCGAACAGCTGGCCCCCTTTGCCGGGCGTCACGCCGGCCACGACCTTGGTGCCGTAGCTCAACATCTGCTTGGCGTGGAAGGAGCCGTCCCGCCCGGTGATGCCCTGGATGAGCAGGCGCGTCTCCTTGTTGATGAAGATGCTCACGCCGCCCGCTCCACAGCCTGCTTGACCGCTTCGTCCATGTCGGTGAGGGCAGAGTAACCGGCCTTGGTGAGGATTTCCACCGCCTCCCGCTCGTTGGTGCCGGTGAGCCGGACAATCAACGGTACCCTGAGGGGGAACCGACTCGTCGCCTGCACGATCCCGTTGGCGACGTCGTCGCAGCGGGTGATGCCGCCGAAAATGTTGAAGAGGATCGCCTTCACGTTGGGGTCGGCGGTGATGATCTCGAGCGCGTCCACGACCTTCTGCGGGTTGGAGCTGCCGCCGATGTCGAGGAAGTTGGCGGGCGCGCCGCCGTAGTATTTCACCAGGTCCATGGTGGCCATGGCGAGGCCCGCCCCGTTGACGCAGCAGCCGACCGTCCCCTCCAGCTTGATGAACGTGAGCCCGGCCTTCCGGGCCGCGACCTCCGATGGCGCTTCGGCGGTGGCGTCCCGCAGGGCGGCAATCTCCGGCCGGCGCTCGAGCTCGTTGTCGTCCACCACGATTTTCGCGTCGAGCGCCACCACCGCGCCGTCGGGGGTGGTCACGAGGGGGTTGATCTCCGCGAGCGAGGCTCCGACCGCGTAGACCGCGACGGCGAGTTTCTGCATGATGTCCGCGGCGGCGCGCGCCGCGCCCAGGCCCGGATAGAGCTTGAAGCCGAGGCCGAGCGCCTGGTGCGGCAGCAGCCCGAAGCGGGGATCGATCGCGAGCCGGTAGATCTGCTGAGGTGTCTGTGCGGCGACTTGCTCGATGTCGATCCCGCCCGCCGGGCTGACCATCAGCACGGGGCGCTGCGAGGCGCGGTCGACGATGATGCCGACGTAGCTCTCGGATGCGATCTCGGCCGCCGGCGTGACCAACACCTTGTGCACCGGCAATCCCTTGATGGTCATGCCCAGGATCTGCGTCGCGGCCGCGGCGGCCTCGGCTGCGCCGCTCGCCAGTCTGACGCCGCCGGCTTTGCCGCGGCCGCCGGCATGCACCTGGGCCTTCACCACGACCTTGCCGCCCCCCCCCAGGCGAGCGGCGATGGCGCGTGCCTCCTCGGGGCTCGCGGCCACGGCGGCCGCGGGCATGGGAATGCCGTGGCGCTGGAGGATCTCTCGCGCCTGGTATTCGTGCAGGTTCACCCGCGCTCCTGCGTGATCGTGGTCCCCGCCTCGCCCTCCCTCGCAAGGGCGGCGAGCCCCTGCGACAGCTCGGCGATGACCGCGCGCTCGCCTCCCGAGCGGACGAACGCCGCCGCCGCTTCGACTTTCGGGCGCATGCTCCCGGTGCCCAGCTCGCTGCCCGCCAGTAGCTGGTCCGCCTCGGCGAGGCTGAGCTGGCGAACCGCCGTCTGGTGCGGCGTCCCGAAGCCGCGGTACACCGCATCCACGTTCGTCAGGATCAGCAGCACCTGGGCCCCGATTTCGCGGCCCAGGATCGCTGCCACGCGGTCTTTGTCGACCACTGCGTCAATGCCCTCCAGCCCGAGCGGGGGATCGGTGTACACCGGCGGCCCGCCGCCGCCGCACGCAATCACGATGTGCCCGGCGCTCACGAGGTGGCGGATCATGTGCCGTTCGACGATCCCGATGGGCACCGGGCTGGGCGTCAGCCGTCGCCAGCGCCCCGCTTGCTCTTCCCGCACGGGCACGCCGCGTGCCTGCAGCCGCGCCACCTGCACCCGGTCGAGCGGATGGCCGATCGGCTTGGTCGGCGTCCGCAGATTCCGGTCGTGGGCGTCGCACAGCGTCTGCGTGATCAGCGTGACCACCGTGCGCTCGACCCCGGCGCGTGCCAACGCGTTCTGCAGCGATTGCTGGATCATGTAGCCCATCCAGCCTGCGGTCGCGGCCACGAGCACGCCGAGCGGCAGCGGCTCCACTTGGTCGGCGGCGAGCTCGTTGCGAGCCAGGTCGTCGCCGACCTGCGGTCCGTTGCCGTGCACCAGCGTGATGTGCCACCCGCCGCGCGCCAGCTGCACGATCGGCGCCAGACTCTCCCGCGTGTGGCGGAACTGGTTGGCGATCGTGGGCCGCTCCCCCGGAGGGGCGACGGCGTTACCGCCGAGCGCGACGACGATCGATCCGGGGTTCACGCGCGCGCAACCTAGTGCCGTTCCAACCTGACGGCAATGGGGAAAAGGCGCGCTCCGAGTCCAACGCGAGCGGTTGGTGTCTCACCGTTACTCGACGAGTATGCTTGGAACGGCACTAGCCAGGTCAGGGGGAGTGAGCAAGCTTGAGCAGCTCCGAGAGCCGGCGGTACAGCGCGGCGAACCGCTCCAGGTCCCCGGCGGCCAGGGCGGCATCGGCTGCGGCGGCGAGGCGTTGGGCCTCCCGCCAGCGGCCCCGGAGCGTCGTGTCGGCCGGGGCCCCAGGGGTCGACAACATGTTCCGGAGGGCGGCGAGCGGCGTCGGCCCCACGCCCCGCCGGTTGCCCAGTGACAGGTAGACGCGCAGCAGCCGAGGGGGGGGGGCGCCGTCGGTGTCGATCGCCTGGGCGAACTGCGCTTGGGTGGCGAGCAGCTCGCCGCCCGCCGGCCAGAGACGCAGCACCCCCGGCTTCGTATCCGCGGCGCCGAGCACATCCGGCGGCCGGGGCTCTCGCCGCATGGGGCGCCACAGGTAGAGCCGGCGGCCGAGGGGCGTCACGGTGCCGGCGAGCAGCGCCTCGAAGCGTTTCTCCGTCGTGGCGTTGGACTCGAACCCCTGCGCGGTCCAGCGGGTGAGGTGCGCTCCGCCGTCCGGGTCCGGCGCGACGAGGTCGAAGGGGTCGCTCGGCCGCGGGGCCCAGCCGAGCGAGTCGCCCTCGAGGCGCTCGAGCGCGGCCGCGGCGAGTCGGAAGGCGCCGCGTGGATAGGGCAGTTGGGCGCGCAGACCGGCCGGCAGGCTGTCGAGCGGCTGGACGAGCGGGGCGAACAGCCGCGCCCACGCCGACGTGAGCGAGTCCGTGCCAGGCGCAAACCAGAGACGCGTCTCTCCGGTGGCGGCGTTCACGCCCCCGAGCAGCCCGGCCCGGCGAAAGCCCACCGGGCGGTCCTGCCAGGTGATGGGCCGCGCGAGCGGGAACGCGTCGCTCTCCACATAGCCGTAGGCGAGCCACCACAGGGCTCCCCCCCGAGCGAGGACGGGTGCCGGCCGATCGAACTCCGCGAAGGGCGCAAGCCGCGAGAGTCGTTCCGTCACGTCGCGCCGCCACAGGAGGAGCCAGCCGCGCGTCCCGGCGCGGGCCAGCTCGGGACTCTGCAGCACCCACGCCAACGCCAGCCGCCGCCAGCGGCCTTCGAGGGGAATGCCCGCGGCGCGCAGCACCCGCCCTTCCCTGCCGGCCGTGTCCGCGATGACGAACTGCCCGAACCCGGGACCGAACCAGGTCTCGGCCGGCGCTTCCACGAGCGGCTCGAGGGCCAGCCCGGTGTCCGTCTCCTGAGCGGCGAGCGGCGGGCCCGTGTGCGCCCAGGCGCCGCGGTGGACGTCGTCCCAGGCGGGCTGGGGCTGGAGCAGCAGCAGGGATGAGTCGTCGGGCGCCGGGGCGACGATCCAGCGGCGCCGCGCGGGGACGGTGGGCAGGGGAGCGCCGTCGGGCGAGGCGGCGAGAGCAACGCCCGCCACGGTGGCGCGGGGGCCGAGCTGGGAGGTGCGGCCAACGACCATGGCTACGCGGCCGGCGTCCCACTGCGGCAGCGCCCCCAGCGCCTGGTCCACGCCGGCGAACTCAGGCGGCGCGCGCCGCTCGAGGCTACCCCCGTCGGCTCCGAACGCGAGCCGCTCGAACTGGGCACGCTGGCCCGGATAGGGAGGATCGAGGCCGCGATCAGCGCGCGTACGCCTGCCCCCGGCCGCCCCACGAGCGATCGCCGGGAGCAGGCCGTACACGCCGACGAGGGCCAGCAGCAACGCCCCCCAGGTACCGCCGAGGAATCCGGTGCGATCGCGCCAACCCCACGCGAGACTCGCCAGCGCCGCCGCCACTGCGAGCACGGCCACGACGGGCGCTCCCGGTAGCCGCACGTTGAGGAGCGCGCGGTCTACCACACCGTGCAGCCCTGCCACGACCTCGGCGGGATCGAGCCACGCGCCCCAGGCGAGCGCCATGGCGACGCACGCGAGCAGCACACCGAGATGGCCGCGTGCATGCTGGCTCGCCACCGGGCGACCGCGCGAAAACCGCAGTGAGCCGATCCCCATGTAGAGCAGCGCGACGACGACGGTGGCCGTCGCCGCCGCGAGCAACGCGAAGCTCTGGCGGGTCTCCGCCCACGGCAGCTCGCCGACGTAGTAACCGAGGTCCTTGCCGAGCACGGGATCTGAGATCCCGAACTGCGGGGGTGCCGTTGCCAGGGCCGCCTGGCGCCACCAGTCCCCTGTGCCCCACGAGAGCCCGATCCCGAAGAGCAGCCCGCTTGCCAGCGTCACGGCGAGCAACACGCGCTGCGGCACGGCCTCGACGATCTCGAGGTTGCCGAGGCGGCGAGGCATCTGCACCGAGCCGATCACCCGGTAGACGAAGTAGACGTGGATGGTGCCCCAGGCGACGGCGAGCAGCAGGATGGCGAGCCGCACGACGCGCGCGAGGGCCCGGGCGTCGAGGTAGACGCTCCCCGCCGGCACACCGGCGGCCCACGCTCGCTCGGCGGTCTCCAGCGCCAGCCACCGCCCCCCCACCAGCAGGACGACCAGCACCGCGGCGGCCGCGACCACGCTCCAGCGGCGCCGGGCCATGGTCACAAGTGGACGCCGTTCGCCGCCAGCCAGCCTTCGACCTCGGCCCGGTAGGCGGCGAGCGCCTTGTCCGAGGTCGCCTCGAAGCGGAGCACCAGTGCGGGCTGCGTGTTGGAGGCCCGGAGCAGCCCCCACCCCTCCGCGAACGTGATCCTGACCCCGTCCAGCGTGAACACCGGATACTTCGCGGCGAAGTGCCGCGCGGCGCGCTCGACGACGTCGAACTTGCGCTCGTCGGGGCAGTCCACCCGGAGCTCCGGCGTCGACACCGTCCGCGGCAGATCGGCGAGGAGGCGCGACAGCGGCCCGCCCTCCCGCGCGACGTAGTGCAGCAGCCGCGACGCGGCAAACAACGCATCGTCGAAGCCGTACCAGTCGCCGCCGAAGAAGATGTGGCCGCTCATCTCTCCGGCGAGCGCCGCGCCGCTCTCCTTCATCTTCTGCTTGATCAGCGAGTGGCCCGTCTTCCACATCAGCGGCACGAGGCCGGCGCGCTGCAGCATCTGCGGCAGCACCTCGGAGCACTTCACGTCGAAGATGACCGGCTTGCCCGGGCCGAAGCGCCACGCCAGGTCCCGGCCGAACAGCACCAGCAGCGTGTCGCCGAACACCGGCGTGCCCCGCTCGTCCACGGCCCCGATGCGGTCGCCGTCGCCATCGAAGGCAATGCCGAGCTCCGCCCGCTCCTGTACGACGGCGGCCTGAAGGTCCTTCAGGTTCTCGAGCACCGTCGGGTCGGGGTGGTGGTTGGGGAACCTGCCGTCCGACTCGGCGAACAAGGGCACGACGTCCGCGCCGAGCTGCCGCAACGTGTCGATCGCGATCAAGCTCGCTACGCCGTTGCCGCAGTCCGCGACCACCTTCACACGTCGGGCGAGCGGTGCGTTGCGGGCGACGATAGCGTCGCGGTACTCGGTGAGGAGGGAGCCATGCGCGGTGAGCCGACCCCCGGTCCGGGTCTCCGTGCGGTTGTCGTCGATCATCTCGCGGAGGCCTTGGATCTCCTCCCCGTAGATCGCCTCGTCGCCCAGCACGAGCTTGAAGCCGTTGAACTGCGGAGGGTTGTGCGAGCCGGTGACCTGCACTCCCCCGTCCACGTCGAGCGTGTGCGTCGCGAAGTACAGCGCGGGGGTCGGGCATTCCCCCACGTCCACCGCAGTGCCGCCCGCCGCCACGATCCCCGTGCGCACGCCGTCCGCGAGGTCCGCGCCCGAGGGACGATTGTCCCGCCCCACGGCGAGGCGTGGGGCGCGGCCCAGCCGCTGGCTACCGAGCGTCGTGACCGCCGCGGCGATGGCGTGCGCGACGGGGGCCGTGAGCTGGTCGCCCACGGTGCCGCGGATGTCGTATTCCCGGAAGATGGTGGCGGGGACGTACACTGGGGAAACCCGCCTGGGGATCAGTGACCGGGGGAGAACGTCGGCGCAGCGATGGCGCCCGCTGCCGCGCCGCGCTGCACCGTCGCGCTCGTCTTGGACAGGTCGAGGAGCCGGTTGGGGGCCACGCCGAAAAACAGCAGGCCCGCCACCGCCACCGCCATCGCGACGCGCCCGAAGCCGTCGAGGCACACCTCGGCGTGCGCCTCGGTCGAAACAGCTGGCTGCATGTACATCGCCATGACCACGGGGAGATAATAGCCTGCCGACACCACGCTGGTGAGCACCAACAGGGCGGCGAGCCAGCCCTGCCCCGTGCTCATCGCCGCCACCAGGATGTACCACTTGCCGATGAAGCCGGCGGTGCCCGGGAAACCGAGCAGCGACAGCATGCAGACGCTCAGCGCGAAGGCCAGCCAGGGCCGCTGCGCGGCGAGGCCTGCCAGGTCGTCGATCTGCACGTCGCTCTCGCCGCCGCGCCCCTTGGCGGCCAGCAGGGCGAACGCGGCGAGCGTCGTGAGGCTGTAGGCGACGAGGTAGAAAACGAACGCCGCCGAGCCCGCCGCCACGCCGGTCGCCACGGCCACCAGCAGGTAGCCGGCGTGGGCCACGGACGAGTAGGCGAGCATCCGCTTGAGCGAGCGCTGCGCCAGGGCGATCAGGTTGCCCGCGACCATGGTCGTGATCGCCAGGCCGGCCACGATCTCGCGCCAGGCGCCCACGGGGCCGAATGCTTCGCCCACCACCCGGAACAGCGCCGCGAACGCGGCGGCTTTCACCGCGGTCGCCATGTAGCCCGCCACCGGCGTCGGCGAGCCGTCGTAGACGTCTGGCGCCCACATGTGGAACGGCACGGCGGCGACCTTGAAGCCGAAGCCGATCAGCAGCAGCGCGACTCCCAGGAGGAGCAGCGGGGCGTGCTGCAGCTCGAGGGACACGACCTGGACGCCGATGAGAGAGAGGTTGGTGGTCCCCGTGGCGCCGTACACCAGGGCGATGCCGTACAGCAGGAACGCCGAGGCGAACGCTCCTAGCAGGAAGTACTTCAGACCCGCCTCCGCGGCGCGTGGGCTCCGGCGGTTGAACCCGGCCAGCGCGTACAGGCAGATCGACATGAGCTCGAGGCCGAGAAAGATCACCATCAGGTCTTCCCCGCCCCCCATCAGCATCATGCCGATCGTCGCGAACACGAGCAGCACGTAGTACTCCGGGGCGAGCAACCCTTCGCGCTCGAGGTAGCGCATCGAGAACAGCACCGTGAGCAGCGCGCCGCCCAGGAAGATCCAGTCGGCGACGAAGCGGAAGTCGTCCACGGCGATCATGGTGCTGATGCCTGCCGCGTGGGCGCTCTGCCACCACAGCCACCAGGCGGCACCAGCCGCCGTGGCCAGGGCGACCAGCGTCAGCCAGCCGGCCAGGCGTAAATCGCGCGCAGTGCCGTGCCGCCACGCCACCACCAGGAGCAGAATCAGGGCCCAGGCCGAGAGGACGAGCTCCGGCAACAGGGCCGTGAGCAGCTGCGGGTAGTTGGAGACGTCCAGAGTCAAGGTCCCCCCCCCCCCCCCCCCCCC
>Ga0209761_1002257_pt1 | contig 12677 bp, 10 predicted proteins | sample GraSoi013_1_40cm_4_FD_185818 | JGI IMG/M metagenome (GOLD analysis project Ga0209761, IMG submission 185818) | Grasslands soil microbial communities from the Angelo Coastal Reserve, California, USA - Sample 09_25_2013_1_40cm (SPAdes) (version 2) | ecosystem: Environmental > Terrestrial > Soil >... | reverse complement strand
AAAGCGCGCTGGCCGTGCGGATGCTGATCGAGCGGGGTGAGGCCCTGGCGCTGGCTTCGTTGCTCCAAGACCTGGCACAAGGCCAAGACTTCGCCACGGCCTTCGAACGTCACTATTATCTCTCCTATTCAGAGTTTCATTCAGACTTTCAGGTGGCCTGGGGGCAGCGGGTTCGATGACACGTGCATGGAGTTTCCGTTTTCGGTATAATTGCAGTTTCCTAAGCAGCTTTGGTTGAGACTTTAAGAGGAGGCGAGCTTGAGATACCGATCGGGTCTCTGCTTCCTGATTGCAGCGGTCCTGCTGGCCGGGTGCTTCTCCTACTATGTCCCGGACACCACGCTTGCCGACCGACTCATGCAAGAGGGCAATTGGGAGGAGGCCATGGCGGCCTACCAGGAGGCCCTCAAAGATGATGCGTTCAATCCCACCATTCAGGCCAAGCTGAACGCCGCCAAAGGGCGGGTCGCGGCGGCGTACCAAGAGCGGGGCCGGGCCGCGCTCAAAGAGCGGAATGTCCCGCGGGCGATTGAAGCCTTCAAGCGGGCGCTCAGCCTGGAGCCATCGAATCCAGACCATCAGGCTGGCTTGGCCCAAGCGATCCGATACAAGGAAGCCCAGGACCGGTTGACCATCGGGCAGAAGATGCTGAAGGGGGGCCGGCTGGAGGACGCGGCCGAGGCCTTCGAGCGCGCGCTGGAACTGGATCCGGACCTGAAGGCGGCGCAAGATGGGCTCGTCCAGTTAGCGGAGAAGCAGAAGAGCGGGCCACACGTGCTGGGCACCTCCAAGCAACCCATCACGCTCAAGTTCCAGAACGCTCGGACCAAGGAGGTGTTCGAAGTCCTGGCGCGCGCAGGCGGAATCAACGTCCTGTTCGACAAGGACATGAAGGACGATCCCATCACGATCTTTGTGAAGGACGCCTCGTTTGAGGAAGCCCTCAACCTGATCCTGACCACGCAGGGCCTCTTCGTCCGCCGGTTGTCGGCGGACACGATCCTTGTCATTCCCAAGACGAAGCAGAAGCTGGACCAGTACCAGGACCTCCTCATCAGGACGTTTTACCTCTCGACCGCCAAGGCCAAGGACATGGTGAACCTCCTGCGCACGATGCTGGAGACCAAGCGGATCTTCGTGAACGAAGACTTGAACGCGATCGTCATGCGGGACAGCGCGGACAAGGTCAAGCTGGCCGAGCGCATCATACTGGCCAATGATCGGAAGCCTGGCGAGGTCATGTTCGAGATCGAGGTGCTGGAGGTGGATAAGACCCTCTCCGACAGGTTTGGCGTGAACATCGCCAAGCAAGCGAGCGCGGGGGTCGTCCCGTCCGGCACGCCATTGCCATCCCCCGGCGCGACCACGCCCTTCACGTTTCAGGAACTCACGTCTATCGGAACCGGCAGCTACCTCTTCACCTTGCCGACCAGCGTGCTGCTGGATTTCCTCAGGTCGGAATCCGCCACCAAGACTCTGGCCAACCCACGGGTCCGCGTGGTGAACAACAAACAGGCCAAGATCAATATCGGTGACAAGGTACCCATCCTGCTGTCCACCACCAGCACGATTCCCGGCGTCGTGCCCGGCACCATTCCCACTCAATCCACGGTGACCTCGATTGAATTCAAGGACACCGGGGTCAAGCTCACGGTGGAGCCTAACATCCACCTGAACCAGGACGTGACCATCAAGCTCCAGCTCGAAGTGACGCGCCTTGGCGATCTGGTTGTTCTCCAGACCAATCCGTTGATTCAGCAGTTCAAGTTCGGGACTCGCACCGCGGAGACTTCGCTCTCGTTGAAAGACGGGGAGAGCGTGGTGCTCGCCGGCCTGATTCAGCCCGAGGACCGGACGACCGTCCAGAAGGTGCGGGGGCTGGGTGACATCCCGGTGCTGGGGGAGGTGTTCAAGACCACCACCCGGGATGTGGTCACCACCGACGTGATCCTGACCATCACGCCGCACATCGTCCGAGCCCTGGAACTCCCTCCTGTGGATGATCAAGCCTTCTGGTCAGGAACCGAGGAGGCCTATGGGCTGAAGCAGTTGTTCCCTGACACAGGTGCAGGCAAGGGGATTTCAGGCGCCGCGCCCATGCGTCCGACGCCTGCGCCTCCCGGTGCTCCATCCCCGGCGCCGTCCTCTCCTGGCAGCCAAGTCCCGCGGCAGCCCCCTCTGGGAGTGCTTTCCCTTCTCCCGGCGGACAGAACGGCATCAGTGGGCGAGGAGATCAGGCTGGATGTGTTGGTTACCAACATCGAGGATCTTGCCGAAGGCACGCTGACCATCAGTTACGATCCCAAGGTCTTGGAGTTCCGCCAGGCGTTCGAAGGCGAATTTTTGAAGCGAGAAGGCACGGCTTCTGTCACCACAGCCGCCAATCCGGCGACGGGTACAGTGGCCGTCCGGCTCACGCGGCCGGAGGGATCAAAGGGGGTGACCGGCACCGGTGTCCTGGCCACGCTGGCGTTTGTCGCGAAAGAGCCCGGTGCCTCGCCGGTGGCGATCCAGACATCACAGTTGCTGAGCGCGGCGAAGGCTCCGCTTTCGGCAACGGGCGGGCAAGGCAACGTGAGGGTCCAGTGATGGGAAACGAGGCTGAGATCGGCCAGTCTGGCGCCACGCTCCTCGAACTGCTGATCACGATCACCATCATCATGGTGCTGGCGTCGGTCGCCATGCCGCTCTCCAAAGTGTCGGGGAAGCGGGCGCGCGAGCTCGAGCTGCGTCAGGAGCTTCGGACGGTCCGGGCGGCCATTGACGCGTTTAAACTGGATTGGAACCGGGAGGGCGATGTGTCGCTCGGTCCTCTGTGCGTCAAGAACAAGCTTTCGTGCAAGGAAGCGTCCGGTGTGTCCGGGTATCCTAAGACCCTTCAAGCCTTGCTGGAAGTGAAGCTGACGGGTGAAGAAGCGACCGTGAAAGGGACGACGATCAAGCGCTACCTGCGGAGGATCCCGGTGGACCCGTTGACCGGGAAGGCCGACTGGCGGTTACGGTGCTTCACGGATCCCCCGGACGCGTCGTCCTGGTGCGGAGATGATGTGTATGATCTGGCCTCGACGAGCCCGGAGGTCGCGTTGGATGGGACGATGTATCGTGACTGGTGAGCACGGCTTCACGCTCCTTGAGCTGATGTTCATCGTCACGATTGTCGGGATTCTTGTGACCATGGCCGTGCCGTCCTATCAAACGTCCGTGGTGAAGGCCCGCGAAGCGGTCCTCGTGCGCGATCTCTTCACGATCCGGGACCTGCTGGACCAGCACCGGGCCGACAAGGGGAAGTACCCGGACTCGCTGAATGATTTGGTGAAGGTCGGCTATTTGCGCGCCGTCCCGATGGATCCCCTCACGCGATCCACCTCCACCTGGCAGGAAATTTATGAGGCTTCAGAAGGCGGTGTCTTTGATCTCCACTCCGGGTCCGACCTCGTGGGGACCAATGGCGTGCCGTATAACCAATGGTGAACCGATGACGAAGCATGGCCACGCGGTCGATGCTGTATTTCTCATTGGACTCTTCCTGTGGGCCGGCTGCGCGGGGCCCCAACCCTCGGCCCGTGATCTCCAAGTGATCGAGTCCGCGAGCAAGGCGGAGTCCATGCAGGCCCAGCGTACCATTCTGGACCTGCACGCTGAGATCCAGGGCCTGCAGCGTGACCTGGGCGCCGCCCGAGCCGCGCAGGCGCGACTGGAAGGCGAACTACGGGAAGCTCAGCACCGCGTGCAGGAAGCGCAGCATCAGGTCGACGCGCAGCGCGAGGAACTGACGCGAGTGCGAGAAGAACGTGACCGGTTGGCGCAGACTGGGCGCGAGGTACAGGGACAACTGGTCGAGCTGGGCCGGCTCCGCCAGCAGGCGGCCGATGCCGAGGGTAGCCAGGCCCGCCTGCAGGCCATGGAAGCGGCTGTCGAAAAGCAGGCCAGGGAATTGGCCGAACTCAAGGCCGGTGCGCAGAAGTCAGCGGCGAGACTCAAGCGCAAGCTCTCCACGGTCGAGCTCGCCGTGTCCAGCACAGAGGGCGCGCTCGATCGGCCCGTTTCGACCGGGGCGCCGCCGTCCTCATCGCTTCGCACGGTGATCGTGCGACCTGGCGATACCTTGTGGGACCTTGCTCGGAAGCATCGGGTGCAGTTGGCGGAGCTGATGACGGTGAACAAGCTCGCTTCCGACCGCATTCGCCCGGGGCAGGAGCTCATCCTTCCTGAGCCGTAACCTTTTTCCATGCCTTCGTATCTCTACAGGGTGGCCCGGGCTGACGGAACAACCATAGAAGGCCGGGCCGAAGGGGAGGACGAGCAGACGGTCCGGACCGAGCTCGAGAAGCAGGGGTTGCTGGTGTTCCACCTGCGGTCCCTGGACGCGTGGGGGATGTGGCCGGCGCTCGTGGGGTCCGGGCTGAAGGGGAAGCGCGGCATACCCCTTCAGGAGTTTCTGGTCTTCAATCAAGAGTTCCTGGCCCTCGTGAAGGCCGGGCTTCCGATCCTCAAGATCTGGGACCTGCTGATCGAGCGGGCGAGGCGCCCCGCGTTTCAGGCGGTCTTGCGGGCCGCGCGCCAGGACATTCGAGGCGGGACTGCCGTGTCGGAGGCCCTCACGCGCCACCCGCTCTTTTTCCCGGAGCTCTACATTGCCTCGCTGAAAGCCGGCGAACAGGCTGGGAACCTGCCGGAAGTGCTGCAACGCTATATTGCCTACCTGAAGCTGGTGATGGGCCTTCGCCAGAAGATGACGAAGGCGTTGGCCTATCCGGCGTTTCTGGTGATCGTGGGCGTCGCCGTGGTGGCCTTTTTGTTGACGTATGTGCTGCCGACGTTCTCGGCGATCTACGGGGAAGCCGGGACGGATGTGCCGGAAGCCACGAGGGCGCTGCTCACCCTCATCGAGGCGATTCAGTCGCATCTCGTCGCGATTGGGCTGACGATAGGGGCGCTGGTCCTGGCGTTCAGATGGTGGGTCCGCACCGAAACCGGCCGGGCGCTCTGGGACCGCACCACGTTGACGCTGCCGCTCATCGGCGACGTGCTCGTCAAGCACCAGACCATTCAATTCACGCGGACCTTGGCGACTGTGCTGGCCGGCGGAACGCCGCTGGTGGCTGCGCTCCAAACGGTCCGTGGGGCTTTGACCAACCGGTTTCTGGCGGACGGGCTGGCCACGGCCACCGAGCGAGTGCGGGAGGGGACCACGCTCTCCGCGGCCTTGGAAGGGGTGAAGGTGTTCCCCCGCATGGCCTTGGAGATGTTGGCGGTTGGGGAGGAGACCGGCTCGCTGGACGCGATGCTGCGGGATGTCGCTGAACTCTACGAAGGCGATCTGGACCAGCGGCTCAGCCAGCTCACGACCTGGATCGAGCCGGTGTTGCTGTTGATCATGGGCATCGTCGTCGGCGCCGTCGTCATCATCATGTACCTGCCTGTCTTCCAGATGGCCGGGGCCGTCAAGTAGTCCACCTCGAGCACGTCCGATCTCCGGAAACAGTGGCACGCGCGGGAGAAACTCGGTACAATTCTCCCAGCCACCACCCACTCACCGGAGCGCCTATGGACCTGAAAGAACCCCTCAATCAACTGGCAATCCCGCCAACGCACTTTACCCGACATCTGAAGTTCCCGGACCCTGCAAAGATCCGCATCTACGACGACACCTTGCGGGACGGGGAGCAAATGCCCGGCGTGGCCTTCTCGCCCGAGCAGAAGCTGGAGTTGACCGAGCTGCTTTCGACGATCGGCGTCCACGTCATTGACCCGGCCTTCCCGGCCGTTTCTGAATCCGACCGCAAGGCCTTGCAACTGATCGTGCAGGCCCAGCGGCGGGGCCAGATCCGTCAGGACATCGAGGTGCTGGCCATGTGCCGGAGCCTCAAGGAGGACATCGACGCGGTCGTGGACACCGTCACGGCCGTCGGAGCCAAGCCGGACGACGTGAGCGTGCTGGTGCTCTCGACCTTGTCGGACCTGCACCTGAAGTACAAGCTCGGCAAGACGCTGTTGCGCCGGGCAGGCCAGCCGGAAGATCAATGGCTGGCGAGGCCGGTGGACTACTATAGGGAGCAGAACCTGGACCTGATCACCGGCGCCATCCGCTACGCCCGGGAGCGCGGGTTCTCGCGCGTGGAGTTCGCCGCCGAGGATGCGTCGAGGTCGGACGTCGCGTACGGCGAGGTCTGGGCCAAGGCCTGCGTCGCGGCCGGCGGGACGCGGATGTGCTTTTCGGACACTTGCGGGGTGTTCACGCCCGAAGGCGTGGATCATTACATTCCGCGGCTGGTCAAGGTCCTCGGACCCGTGCCCATGACGGCGCACTTTCACAACGATTTCGGCCTGGGGGCGATCAACACGGTGCGGGCCATCAGCCACGGCGCCTTGTACGCAGGGGTGACGGCGAACGGCATCGGCGAGCGGGCCGGCAACTGCCCGCTGCATGAATTCGTCATGATCCTCAAGATGCTCTATGGTGTCACGCTGCCCGGCTTCCGCTACGATCTCTTGACCGAGCTGCGCCGCAAGATCGAAGTGTATTCGGGCATCCCGCTCCAGCCGCACGAACCGATCGTGGGCGAGGGGGTCTTCAAGCACGAATCCGGGATCCATACGGCCGCCATCGCGATCCATCCGGCCATCTACCAGTTCATCGCCGAAGAATCGGTCGGGGGCGAGCAACGCTTTGTGTTCGGCAAGCACAGCGGGGCCGCTGCGGTGGAGTCCGTCCTGGCAAAGCACACCAAGGCCTTGCGGGAACGCGGCGTGGAGATCAGTCCGGACCTCGTCAAGCAGGTCCTGGATTGTGTAAAAGCCCTGCGCGAGCAGATGCTGCCCGAGAAGGGCTATCCCGAGGCTATCGAGAACCATTACCGGCACTACTACGCCCTCGGCCTGTCCGAGGAGCGGATCGTCGAGCTGGCGCTGGAGACGCACGCCCGGACGAAGGCGCCTTGAATGAGCGAGGCGCCCGCACTCATCCTTCCTGACAAGACCCGCTCCATCGGCCACGATCTCCGGCGTACGCTCGGCGCCGACAAGGTCAAGGACGACTTCCCGACCATCACGGCCTACTCGGTCGACGCCAGCATCTACAAAGTCGTGCCGAAGGCTGTCGTGACGGCTGAGACAGAGGACGACATCGCCGCCACCGTTGCCTACGCGGTGTCCGCCGGCGTGCCGATCACCCCGCGAGCCGCGGGCACGAACCTCACCGGCTCGGCGGTCGGCGAGGGGATCATCCTCGACTGCGGGCGGATGAATCGCATCCTCGAGTTGAACGTCGAGGAGCGCTGGGTGCGGGTCCAGCCGGGCCTGAACCTGAACGAGTTCAACAAGAAGCTCGAGCCGCACGGCCTCATGTTCGGGCCCGATCCTTCCAGCCGCGACATGTGCAAGCTGGGCGGCATGCTCTCGAACAATTCGGCCGGTCCGCACACGCTGCGCTACGGCTCGGTCAAGGACAACGTCCACGCCCTCCGCATTCATCTCACCACTGGCGCGTGGCTGGACGCCGAGACGCTGGCCGACGGCGATTCCGCGACCGACGCGCTGCTGGCCGCCCACCCGCCGCTTGCCGAGACCCTCACGCTGGTCCGCGCGCGCGCCGACCTCATCCGCAGCAGGAAGCCCAAGGTCAGCAAGAACAGCACGGGCTATAACCTGTTCGGGCTCGTGGACGGCCTGGATCAAGGCCTCGTGGACCTGCCAAAGCTCTTCGTCGGCAGCGAAGGCACGCTGGGCGTGATCAGCGAGGCGACGCTCAAGCTTGTCGAGAAGCCGACGGCGACGGCGACCGCGCTCATCCATTTCCGTCACCTGGAGGAGGTGGGCCAGGCGGTCTTCGACCTCCTGCCCCTGACCCCGATGGCACTGGAAGTGCTGGACGCCAACACGCTCGATCTGATCGGGCGTGCGGCCCACAGCGTGCCGGCTGATGCGGCGGCCATGCTCCTGGCGGAGTTTGATGGAAGCCTTCTTCCCATTGCCGCGATTCTGGATCAGGTCAAGGCGATCTGCCGGAAGTACCGCCTCTGCCAAGACCCTACGATCGCGGTCGAAAAGGAGCACCAGGAGCAGCTCTGGAAGGCCCGGAACGCCCTCTACCCGACGCTGTACCGCTACGATGCGAAGAAGAAGCCCATCAACTACGTGGACGATGTCGTCGTGCCGGCCGATCGGATTGCGGAGCTCGTGTCGTACCTCTCCACATTCTTCAAGAACCAGGATGTGAATGTCGCCATCTTCGGCCACATCGGCAACGGCAACGCCCACATCGTGCCCCTCCTGGACGTCAGCGACCAGCACGATTTCGAGGCGATGGTCGCGGGCTATCATGAGATCCACCAGACGGTCGTCACGCGGTTCGGCGGCTCCATCTGCGGCGAGCACGGGGACGGGCGCGTGCGCGCAGAGTTCGTGCCCAAGTACTTCGGGGAGGAGCTCTACACGCTCTTCAAGCAGGTCAAGGCGGCCTTCGATCCCCGGAGCGTCCTGAACCCCGGTGTCAAGATCAGCACCACCCCCTTCACCGAGCACATCGACTATGTGCGGCTCTCCAAACCCTGCGCGACCTGCGGCAAGTGCAACTCGGTCTGCCCGGTCTACGACGTCTTCCAGTCGGAGGATATGAGCTCGCGGGGCTGGTTCGAGATCGTCACGGCGCCGGGCTACGACTATCTCAATTCGAAGCGGGTCGTGGAGGCCTGCGTCAACTGCAAGTCCTGCCGGACGATTTGTCCGGCCGGGGTGGATGTGTCAGACCTCATCTTGCAACGGCGGGCCGAGCATCCCAACAAGCTAGCCGGGGTCATCTTCGCCTGGCAGGGGACGCCGTGGCTCTTTGAGCCGTTCATCAAGCTCATGGGAAGGACGCAGGGGCTGTGGGATCGGCCTCTGCCGCGCAAGTTGCTGGAACTGGGGTGTGCGCCCGTGCTGCGGTTTCTTGCCCAGACGGCGAAGCTGCCGGCAGACATGGTGTTGCCGCGGCTGGCGTCGCGGCTGCTTCGCGAGCGGCACGCCGAGTTGACGGAAGAGCAAGGACACCAGGGGCCGGTGGCTTACTTCCACGGGTGCGCGGCTAACTATTTTATGGATGGCGTGGGCGATGCGGTGATCGCCGTGCTGCGAAAGAACGGCATCGAGCCGGTCCTGCCTCGGCAGAAGTGCTCGGGGACGCCGATCGAAACCTACGGCCACATGGATCGCGTGAAGACCTACGTCCGGTTCAATGTCGAATCACTGAGCCGGTACGAGACGATCCTGACCGGCTGCGCGTCGTGCACGTTGAGCCTGAAGGACTATCCGAAATGGCTCCAGGGCGAGGAGCGCAAAAAGGCCGAGGCGGTTGCCGCCAAGGTCAGGCACATCTCGGAGTTCCTGGCCGGCGAGGGGTTGAAAGTCCGGCCGACCAAGCCCTGCCCGAAGACGGTCACCTACCACTCGTCATGCCACTTGCGGGCGGCCGGGGTGAGCAAGCCGCCGCGGGATCTGATCAAGCGCATCCCCGGGGTGACGTTCGTCGAGATGCCGGACGCCGACCGGTGCGCCGGCGGGGCGGGGACCTTCATCGTCAAGGATTACGACACCTCGCAGAAGATTTTCGAGCGCAAGCGCGCGGCGATCCGGGACAGCGGCGCGCAAGTGGTGGCGACCTCCTGCCCCGCTTGCATGATTCAGCTCAAGAACGGGCTACGCGGCGAAGTGGACGTGCGCCACATCGCGGAGTTGCTCCGAGAGGCGTATGGAGATGAACCCTTCCGCATGTAGGGGCGGGATTTATCCCGCCCGTCATGGGCGCAATGAATTGCGCCCCTACGATTTGTAAATGTCCTTCAAGAAATCCGATCTCGTTGCCATCGGGTTGGCGCTGGCCGTCATCATCGTGCTCATGCTGCTGCCCTCGCCCAAGGACAACAACCCGCCCGTCCCGCCGGATTCCAAACACCGAGCCCTCAAGATCGAGAAAGACTGTGTGGTGTGTCACGCTCCGCAGGGAGAGCGCCCCTTGTCGGTAAAGCATCCCAAGCGCCAGGACTGTTTCCGCTGCCACCGGATAGGAGGAGCGTAACAGTCTCACAGACTCAATAAATACGGATTGACAGACTGCTCTCCCCCGCGTAGTATGAACCATGACGTGTTGAGCTCCGCTGGCTATCCGATCCCTCGCGTTTCTTGATCCTTCCTGACGCGAGCGATTCCCCGGTCTCCGCCGCTCCTACGCCCGAGTCTCTCTGAAACGGTGTGCTGACACTTTGAGCTGTGTCGGCCCCCGAGGGAGGTCCGCAGTTGAACTGCCTACGTTGTCATGGATTGATGGTGCCTACCCGGTTGGAGGAAGCGGTCGGCGCCACAAGCGGCGAATCCATCTCCGGGTGGAAATGCCTGCTGTGTGGTGAGGTCATCGATTCCGTCATCGCAGCCAATCGAAAAGGTCACCAGGAACCGATGGCTGGCCGGGCCCGTCTTCCCTATGGCACCGTGCTGGCGAAGTCTCGTGGTCCCAAGGACCTACCATGAACGAGACTGAATTAAGCGAGTTACTGACCGCGCCGGGCTTCTTCCGATTCCTGGCCCAACAGGCGAAGCTGAGCCCTGAGGAAGTCAAGCGGATCTACCTGCGCGGGAGGCCATGGGGGCTGTGGCCGCCGGACCTAGACTTAAGTCGTGAAGCTGCCGAGACCGGTGTCGATGTGTTCACGTACCTTGCCGCACTGCAGCCGCTGCTCGACATGGATACACAGGAGAAAGAGGCTCAACTTGCTGCCTACGAGACCACGCTGACTGTGGATGAGACCACGCAGCCGATCCCAGCTGTTCGTGCGCACGTGGAGAAGGTGGCTGCTTTATCGGGAGAGGACGAGGAAACCATTTGCAGCCTTCTCCATGCGCTGTATGCCTATCGCCAGCGTGTCGGCCAGTTGTCTATACAGAAGGTCGGCGAGTTGTCGAAACTGAAGATGGAGCAGGACAAGGCGGCCGCCATCGCGAAACTTCAACGCGCCATTGTCGCGGAGAGTGAACAACGCAAACCGAGCTGATCCCTTCAAAAGGTGCCCGGCATAGCCTGTAGGTGGCGACAAGAGCTGGTGATTAGGAATTTAATTTAAATAATTTGACAATCAGGGTTTGATCCAGTATAGTGTCGTGCAGTCATCGCCGAGACGGTCCGGCGGCGGTGGCGTCAACCATACTCCGGACCCGCGATCGCATCGCGCTCAGGTCCTGTTTGGAGCAGTTTCCCTCCCGATCCTGACTCCCCTCAGTTTTCTGAATCCGTGACAATGCGATCTTAACGAAAGGATAGTTTTGTGCAGACGACTGTTCACTGCAGTTTCCAAGGGCTCGGCTTGTCCGAGGCCCTGTTACATGACCTCAACAAGGTGGGGTTCCATGAACCCACGCCCATCCAGGCCCAGGCCATACCGCCGGGGCTTGCCGGCCGTGACGTGCTCGGCTGCGCGCAGACCGGCACGGGCAAGACTGCGGCCTTCGTGATTCCGATGATCGAGCGGCTGGCCGGGACGACCGACAGCCATCCGCGCGGCTTGATCCTGGCGCCTACCAGGGAACTGGCCATCCAGATCCAGGACACGATCGCCAAGCTGGGCCGAAGCCGGCGTGTCTATGCGACGACGCTCGTGGGCGGCGCCGACATGAATGCCCAGATCAGAGGGCTGCGCCAGCGCCCGGACATCCTCGTGGCGACGCCGGGGCGGCTCCTGGACCACATGTGGAACGGGACCGTGAACCTGATCAAGATGCAGATCCTGGTCCTGGACGAAGCGGACCGCATGCTGGACATGGGGTTCGCGCCGCAGATCAACCAGATCCTCGAGGCGTTACCGGAGGAGCGGCAGACCTTGCTCTTCTCCGCGACGATCCCGACCGACCTGGCCGATCTCGCGCGGGCCAGCGTGAAGGACCCCGTGCGGGTCATGGTGGCGAAGCCCGCGACGCCGGCCGAGCGGGCCGAGCAGGCCCTGCACCACACCAGTCGGGAGGACAAGACCAAGTTGCTGCTCACGCTGCTCGATGCGGACCGCGATTCGGTGCTGGTCTTCACGCGCACGAAGCATGGCGCGGATCGGCTGGGACGGGCGCTCGGCAACGCCGGCCACAAGGTGGCGGTCATCCATGGCAACCGGAGCCTGTCGCAGCGGCGGGGGGCCTTGGAAGGATTCCGACGCGGCACATTCCGGGTGCTCGTGGCGACGGACATCGCGGCCCGCGGCATTGACGTCGCGAACATCGGGCATGTGGTGAATTACGATTTGCCGAACACGCCGGAAGACTACATCCACCGGATCGGCCGCACCGCCCGCGTGAAGGCGAGCGGCCGGGCCACGAGTTTCGTCACGTCGGACGACCACATCCAACTGCAAGCCATCGAGAAGCTGCTGGGGCAGCCGATCCCGCGTGCGTTGGATAGCGCGCCGCCCGCACCGAGCACGAGACACAACGGACAGCGAGACGCCAGGCCGGGACGGCCCTCCGGGTTCAGACCCAGACAGCCCGCCCACGCCAGGCCGTCTCACGGGGCGTAAGACAGGGGAGCTACGGCCTCAGGCGGGTCTGGTTGATCGAGAGGACGCGGCCCCCGCTGAACGTGAGCTCCACGATCCAGTCGCCGCTGGAGTACACGAACCGGTTCGCGCCGAAGATGGGCCAGAATGGATAGGGCGAGTTGAACG
>Ga0209761_1002255_pt1 | contig 12680 bp, 23 predicted proteins | sample GraSoi013_1_40cm_4_FD_185818 | JGI IMG/M metagenome (GOLD analysis project Ga0209761, IMG submission 185818) | Grasslands soil microbial communities from the Angelo Coastal Reserve, California, USA - Sample 09_25_2013_1_40cm (SPAdes) (version 2) | ecosystem: Environmental > Terrestrial > Soil >... | reverse complement strand
GCGGCCCGCGCGCTGCTCGTCGTGCACCCGATGCTGCGCTTCGATGGCGAAACTTCGGTCGGCGGGAGCGTCATGACCCATGAGTGACCCCGACGCCCTCAGCCTCGACATCGGAGGAGTGCCGGCCTCGCGACGTCACCGTCCGCCTCGGCGTCTGCCCGGGCGGCCCGGGCTTCGCCGCCGGCGTCAGCCCTCCGCGCGCCACCGCGCCCGCGGCGCCGGTGTCGTCGTCGGCGTGCGGTCGCACCGGCGACGGAGCGTCGTCAAGGTCGCCTATGTTCGCAACCGGCGCGCCGGCGCCTGGCGGGCCCACGGCGCTTATCTGGCGCGGGATGGCGCCCAGCGGCCCGGCCAGCGCGGGCTCGGCTTCACCGCGAGCTAGGACGACCTTGACCTCGCCGCGACCCTCGGCGCGTGGCAGGCGGCCGGCGACGCCCGCCTCTGGAAAGCCATCATCTCGCCCGAGCAAGGGGCGGAGCTCGATCTCCGCGTCCATGCCCGCGCCCTCGTGCGCCAGATGGAGCACGACCTCGGCACCCGGCTCGAGTGGGTCGCGATCGACCACCACAATACCGACAACCCCCACGTCCATCTCCTGATTCGCGGCCGAGACGATCACGGCCGCCCCCTCACGATCGACCCGGGCTACATTCAGCGGGGCATCCGGGAGCGCAGCGAGGAGCTGGCCACGCGGGTGCTCGGCCTCCGGACGGACCACGAGATCCTGGCCAGCCGCGCGCGGGCGGTGGAGCGCGCGCAGTTCACGGAGCTCGACCGCCGGCTGCTCGCGCGGGCTGATGCCCAGGGGCACGTGAGTTACGCAGGCCCGTCCCTCAAGGACCGGCGGCGCCTGGCGGAGCGAAGCCAGGAGCTCCGGCGCCTGGAGGTGCTCGTCAGCCTCGGCCTGGCGCGGCGGATCGGCGCAGGCAGGTGGGAGTTGAGCCGGGAGCTGGAGCCGACGCTGCGCCAGTGCCAGCTCGCCGGCGACATCATGAAGAGCCGCGCCCGCCACAGGCCCACCTCTCGGACCCGCGCCTGCCCCTGGTCGTCACGCGGATCGAGGCGGGCATGCGCCTGGCTGGCCGCGTGGTCGGCACCGGTCTGGCCGACGAGCTGCGCGATCGACGGTATCTCCTGCTCGAGGGGACCGACCGCCGGCTCCACTACATTCTGCAGACCCCGGACGTGGAGCGAGCGCGCGGGCAGGCGCGCTTCCGCGTGGGAGACCACATCATCCTCACCGGCCACGCGCTCACGAGGGAAGGGCGAACGATGGTGACCACGGAGATCCAGGTCGAGCCGGCCAAGGCGCGGCCGACCGGGCGCCAAGAGCCCGTGCCCGAGCCGGCGGCGCTCAGGACGCTCGCCGCGATCGAGCGTGAGCACGGCCGGCCGATCTCCGTCGTCGCCCCATCGGTGGAAGGGCTGATCTACCGCGGCCCGCTGCTCGGCTACGCGAAGGACCGGGACGGGCATCGCTACGCCGTTCTCGACACGGGCCGGGTGCTCTCGGCGTTCCGAACGGACGCCCCCGCGCACGCCCCCGGGCTCGAGATTCGAGCGACCAGCGCGGCAGGCTGGGATGCTCGCGGCCGTCAGGTCCTGGGCTGGCGCCTCGAGGTCGAGCGTCAGAGGCAGCGGGAACGAGGCCGCGAGCGATGAGCACTCTTTACGTCGGCACACTCCTGCGGGCCGGCGGCGACCCCGCGGCCGGCACGCGTGCCATCTCACCGACGGCGGAGCTCCCATGGCGCACTTGAGGCGCGAGGTCCATAGCTACCTGACTCCGAGTGACTATCGACGGCTCGAGCAGGAGGCGGCGGCGCGCGGGGCGTCCGTCTCGAAATGCGTCGCCGATTGCCTCGGAGAGTACTTCGCCCTGCGGGTGGAGATGGCCAGCGTCGTCGCCGCCCCCGGGCAGCTCGGGGAGCCCCACCAGGGACTGATCCATTCGCTGCTGGCGCGGACGGAGGAGCGGCTCGCCGCCACCCTCAAGGCGCACGGCGAGCGGACGGCGGCCCTGGAAGACGCGGTGCAGGCTGTGCGGGCCATGATTGACCGGTTGGTGCTCCTCTACTTCGTCCACACTCCCGAAGTGCCAGCCGAGCTCAAGGACGCGGCCGTGGCCACGGCGCGGCGCCGATACACGAACTGGCGACGCGCGGTCGACGACATGGTGGGGGGCGTGTCCAGCCCGGCCCCCGGAGCCGGCACACGAACGGACACCGAATAGCCACGCATTCTACGCCCAAGCCTTGACCGCATGTCGAATCTGACATAGAGTCACGATGGTGAGCCCGAGCGACAAGCCGCTCGTGTGGCTTCACGGAGAGATCAAGACGCCGCCGTTCTCGCGGGCGGGGAGGCTCGAGGCAGGCTACCTACTTCGCCTGCTGCAGAAAGGGAAAGTGCTTGGCATGCCACAGTCGAGACCGATGCCTGTGCTGGGTCCGCGCTGTGCCGAGCTGCGCGTCCGGGACGTCGGCGCTGACTGGAGAATCGTCTACCGGGTCGATACCGACGCCGTTGTGATCTTGGAGGTGTTCAGCAAGAAGACGCGGGCGACGCCGAAGAGTGTCATCGACGCGTGCGTCCGGAGGTTGAAGGAGTATGACCGTGCGTGAAGAGAAGCGACGACGGCTGGAGGCCAAGGGCTGGAAGTTCGGGACTGCTCAGGAATTCCTGCGCCTGAGCGACGAGGAGGCTGCGTATATCGACCTCAAGGCGCGACTCGCCACAGGCCTCCGCACGCGGCGACGGCGCCGGAGTCTCACACAGGCAGATCTCGCGAAGCGCCTCCAATCGAGCCAATCGCGCATCGCCAAGATGGAGGCCGGCGATCCCTCGGTGTCGCTGGATCTTCTGATCAGGTCGCTGTTGATCCTTGGCACCTCGCGCCGCGAATTGTCCCGGCTCATTTCCGCTCGTTCACCCGTCCCTGCTGCATAACGTGCATGTGGAGCGGCCGCGGCGAGCGACTGCGAGTCATCGGTCTGCTCGACCGTGCTGTTGGGCGGCACTACCATCGGAGGACGTCGGGCAACCGACGACCGGCAGCGTCGAAAAGCGTCAGCGCATCTAGCACGGCGAAGAGTGCCGCAAGGACGCGGCCCAGCGATGAGACGCGCGCCCAACTCATGCCAAGCAGAATAAGCGCCAGGCTGGAACAGATAACTGCCTGGATGACGACCGACCTATAGTCATTGCTGGCGAGCGCAATGTTGTTGACCAGAACTGCCCAAAGCGAAAGTACGAGTCCCACGCCGAGCAGCACCTTGCCAAGCCATGCCCGTTCTCGCCTCTCCATGTCCGGCTAACCGTCACGGTCAGCAGCCGGGGCGAGCATCGCGAGCCCCGGGCTGGTTCATCGTGATGTTAGACCGCCCTTGAGGCGGCGCGCTGCCTCCTCGGCGGCTCGCCGCACCAGGCCGTCTTGGTCACTCTCAAGCTCTCTTAGCCCAGATTTTCGCTTTGAACGGTGGACGTACCGGGGCCATAATTCTAAATGGCCCCTGGACATGCCGGTCCTGGGGCTCTTCGGCTAGTACGGAGGGCATCACCCAATGGGTGACACGAAATCTGGCCCGATTCGTCTCTCGTTCAATCCCCAACTTCGCGTCGAGTTCCGAGGTGCGGCGGTGACCTCGGATGCTAGGCCGCTGCTCCCGCGTCAGGCAACGTCCAGAGTGCGGACGGGTGGGATAAGGTGCTCCTGCCCGTCGTTGACCGGTACCTGGCCCAGGGGCAGACCGTCGCCGTCCGCGCCGACGCCGCCTTTGCTCTCCCAGCCCTCTACGAAGCGTTGGAGCGGCGGGGTGTGGCGTATGCCATCCGCCTCCCGGCCAACGATGTGCTGGAACGGTGGTCCATATCGAAAATCCTGGTCAAGTTGCTTTCGTCTCGTCGTAGAGGATGCCTGTAGGACAGGAGGTTCCTCAAATGACCGATGAGACCAACAACCCACCAAGCGCAAGCCTGGGGGGGAGAGAGAGAGAGAGCCTGCGGTCTTCCGAAACTCGCTACCGGCGGCTTTTTGAAGCCGCACGAGACGGGATACTTATTGTCGATACCGCCTCTCGAAAAATCACAGACGTCAATCCATACATGTCGGAGCTGTTGGGCTACTCGCCCGCCGAATTGCTGGGGAAGGAACTCTGGGAAATCGGGTTGCTCAAGGATGCGGAAGCCAACCGGACCGCTTTTCGAGAATTGGAGCAGAAAGGCGGTATCCGTTACGAGCACCTACCGCTCCAAAGCAAAGATGGAAAGCGCCACGAGGTGGAGTTTGTCAGCAACATCTATGCGGTAGACGGCCATCAAGTCATTCAATGCAACATTCGCGACATCAGCGAGCGCAAAGATGCAGAGGAAACCACACGCAAGTCCCATGACGAGTTGATCGCTTTGGTGGCTGAATTGCGGAGGCGTGACAGTGAAATGCAGTTGCTCAACCGCATGACTGATCTGCTTCAGAGCTGCAATACCCAGGAGGAGGCCTATAAGGTGATAACCCTGCTGGGGCGTGAACTATTTCCCGGGCAACACGGCTGTGTAGCGGTCTTGCATGCGGCGGGTCTGCATCTCGAGACGGTCGCGCGCTGGGGCGATGAGACGCCAGTGGAGCCTACTTTCTCATTGGAAGATTGTTGGGCGCTGCGGCGCGGTAGTTTTCATGAAATCACGGATCCTCAGGTAGGGCTGTGCCGTCATTTCGTCCATCAAATAGAGACCGACTACTCGTGTGCGCCTTTGATGGTGCAAGGTGAAATACTCGGGCTGCTGTGTCTCGTCGGTGCTACCGCCGGCGTGGAGGGTAAACATCGTGTCAGCCGGCAACACCTGACCGTGATGGCAGGCGAATCGATCAAGCTGTGTCTGTCCAACTTGAAGCTGCGCGAGAAGCTGCACGCACAGGCCACCCATGATCCCCTGACCGGGCTGTTCAACCGGCGCTACTTGGAAGACACTCTGTCGCGCGAGCTGTATCGTGCTCAACGCCGGAATTCCCCACTGGGGGCCGCGATGCTCGACCTCGATCACTTCAAGCAATTCAACGATAAGTTTGGGCACGATGCCGGCGACTCGCTGTTACGCGAGTTGGGGCGGCTGCTGCTTGAGAAGCTGCGTAAGAGCGATATCTCGTATCGCTATGGCGGCGAGGAGTTCGTGCTCATTTTGCCTGACTCATCGCTGGCGGATACCCAGAAACGTGTGGAACAGATCCGCGGGCTGATCAAGGAACTGAAGATTTGTCACGGCGACCAACTACTTGGCACGATCGCCGTGTCGGCCGGCGTCGCGGGGGCGCCTGAACACGGCTCCACCGCGGCTGAATTACTGCGCGCGGCTGACAATGCCCTGTATGCCGCCAAGCAGGCCGGGCGCGACCGCGTCGTTGTCTACGAGGCGAAGCAGTCATAGTTCGAAACTGGTGAGAGAAAGCTCAGGCGGGCACGGATTTTCGGACCGACAAGGAGAGCGGAGTTCCTTAATCCTTTCCGTCTGGTGTAGTGATTGATGATGTAACGACTCGCGACCCAACTTCCGAATGAGGCGCTCACCACCGGTGTCAACGACGACGATCCGCCTTCAATTCCGCGACAGGGCCGGAAAGCTCATATCGGACATCCCGGCTTAGAGCTGGCAGGATGTCGAGCTCACCATACTGGCCAGCAAGCTCGCATGCCCAAAGACGATGATTGAAATGCCCTTCACCGTCGTGCCTTGGAGGGGTTTCCTTACTGTCAGATTCCTGTCGCTACCCACTGCCCGGATCCACCGGCCCTCGGCTACCGCGCGAAGCCTACGCTACGGCTGAGCTGCAGCGCGAAGCGCCGGCGGCGCGAGCCGGTCGTTGGACAGCGCACTATTCTCAACGCAGAGGGACACGAAGGACTCTGAAATCGTTCCTGTCGCCCTTGAGCAGGAAATCACGCCCATAATCCCAGATATCCGTCGCGTAGAGGCCTTTCGGGAACGTTTTGAATCGTACTCCAGTCAGTACGACTGTCCGACCATCGGCGTCCAATCGCTCCGGAGTGCCGTACACGATGGCCATATCATCGACGCGCACATGCTCAGGGGGTGGAGCGTGCTGCTTCGGAAAGGCGGCCTGAAACCTTCCTTCCCCGCGCGGGGACAGAAATGCTCTCGCCTTCTGGATGCTGTAGTCCTCTATGAAGTCCCAGTAGTGGTGTTCGAAGAGGACTTCCATACCCGGCCCTTGTACCGTTTCCACCGGCCGGACCTCTCTGATAATGCCGCTCCAGAGCAACATCTGGGCCCGGTAGCCCAAGACATTTGCACGCACGTCCTCCGGGAATATATCGCGTCGCGCCGCCGAGAAGATCTGCTGCTCGTTGGCATCGCCCGGGTGATAGACGCGAGAACTTGGGCATCCGGTCAGCAGAAGTGTTACGGCAAGCAGGACAAGACGTGCAAGAGGTGCATTCATCAGCTTGACCCCCTGGCTGTCTACCGGCGAGGCTCAGCGGCCGTGTTGCGAGCGTCGCAAGCACCCGGTCCGCTGCAGCCCGTAGTCCGGCGCTCACGTCGCATGCGTCAGTACAGCTCCTGTCCTGGTGGCTGAACATCCGCGACCTTTAGGAACGTGATCCCGGCCTCCCGACAGGGACCCGTCTGAGGTGACCAGCGGTCTACGACGTGATACTTGGCGGCCTGACGGCCCTCGAGGATCCATTGTGCTCCGTCGAGGCCAAAATCGTCATCGGCTGACCTCGCTGGCATGCCCCAGAAGTCAATCGCGCGGACGGCTGCTGTCAGCGCGGCCCAGTCCTTTGGGCTCAGTTCCTTCTCCCGCCTACTCGCAACCGTGCCTGGGGAGTACCCTCCCGCGCCGTGAAGTTCGACTACTGTCAACTTGGCGCCGTCACCGCGTTTGGCGATACGTACCGAGACCGGACGGTGAAACGTCCGCAACCACAGAAACCGATAGGTTTCCATGGAGTCGGCGCCACACGAAAGCGACGATTCTCCCATGGCCCGCAGATGTGAGGAGTACCACCGACGGCGGAACGCGTCGCCACGAGAGTCGCGCGGCTCCAAGAGGCCAATGGGAAAATAATGATTGTCCGTCGATATGGATGGGCACGCCATGGCTGTCTCGCTTCTATCGGGCAAGCGAGCAGAACAGGCGAGAAGAACGACGATTGCAACCGAGAACGCGCCCAGCCTCAAGTATCGTCCCACATGCGTCGAACGCTCGCGGTGAGCGGCCGCGGCGAGCGAATGCGAGCCAGCGGTCCGCTCGACTGCGTTGTTCGGCGATGCGGTTCGAATACCTTCGATCATTTCTCAGTCTGCTTCGCCCTGCCGGTCTTGCTCAGGTGCTTTCGTGTTGGATCGATCCTGAACCTGGATTGCTGAGAAAGCTCCTTCATGGTGTTCAGGCCGATTATGACGTTCTCCTTGCCAGTACTCACGACGAAGTGTGTATGAACGTCGACGCCATTAATCAGCACCCGCGCCGGCACTCGAACACGATTTCCCTTGGCGCCACTGGAGGTCGTAATCACGTGAACCTTCAATATGGGACCCAGCCGGAGGTCGGCGGCCGGCTCCGCACCAATTCGCGACCAGTCGGCACCGGTGTCAAGCTTTGCCTCCAGAGGCGAACTCCATTTCCCCATGCCGCTCGGTGAGCGGATGCGCATCCATTCAACTCGGCCAAGAGCGGTCAAGGGCGCGGTCCGCATGCCCCTTATTGGCTAGGTCCGCCGCTCTTTGGCCTTTTCTCTGTTCCCGGAATTGGGTTACCAGACCTATCCGTCTTTCTCGTGCAGATGCGACATCGCTCCCCTTTTCTCGCTATCACCCACTTGTTCTCAGCCAATGGGTTATCCACAATGTGTTTCTCGTCCTCGCGGCAGAACTTGTAGCCTCTTAAGATGTCTCTGGTGCCCTCGAGAATGGGACCACCTTTCTCGATCACCACTGTACCAGCCGTCAAGATAGTGCTTCCGACCTTACCGATGGTTCTGCGGTGCTTCCAAGCGCGCTTCGCGGATCTTATGATGATGCGTCCGAGACTGGCGGCAGCCATTTCACATCCTCCGCTTTGTTCAGTCCCTATTCGCCGAACGCGCAGGATAACGTGCGGCGCGAAGCGCCGTCAGGTTCATCCTGTTGTTAGGCGACTAACCGCGGCTTGAGCACTCAACCGTCTCCCTTCGACGCTAGAACTGCCTCGTCTTGGCAAAGACATTCTCCCCGAGCTTGTACAGCCGGATTCCACTGCCGATGGCAACGATCCCGAATGCGATGAACCCCCACCACATCAACGAGGAGAGGTTCGCGGCCTCGCGTACTGATCCGTAACGACCCCAGCCCAAGTGGACCGTCCACCCGAGACTCGGCTGGGCTCCGAGTGGTCTATCCCAAATGTAGTAGAAGAAGAGGATCAGGTCCCCGGCGAATAAGCAGACAAATGCGGTCCCGCCAATCCTTTCGCAGGCCCTTGCCAACCGCCGCCAGCTTTCGGTCGACAGCCCGGTCGAAGCCATCGTCAGGCCGCACCCATCACGCCTCTCGCTCCTCGAAGCCGCCTAACGTGCGTTTCAGCCGCGAAGGCGCGACCGACGCCCCCGGGTTCTCTGAGCCGGACGTCGCCCCTTCGTCGGCTGCAAACGCTTGTTCGGCCCCGCACGGCTCACCAGTGGATACCGCTCTGGATGATCTAACGACTCGACGGCCAGGTCGACGTCCAAGTCTGGCCAGTACAGATGATGCGGACTCGGCAGTTCCACGTTCATCAGTTCCGCAATAGTAGCGTCACGAAACCACGGAAAGTCCGTGAATCGGACGAAGTGCTCGCGTTGCTCCACGAGCAACCAGAAGCCATGAGGTGACACATTGGTCACCTCAACCGCCAAAGTGCTTTGCCCAGGCCGCGCGGATGTCATTAACATGCTCCTCGATGATCTTGCGAGCTGTGTTGATGCGAGTTAGCCCGAGTCCATAGTCAGCCGCCAGTTCTACCTGCGGCTCCAGCCAGAACTTGGCTTCACCGCCCGCATGCTGCACATGTACGTGCGGGCGCGGTTCTTCGCGCGAGAAGAAGTAAAACCGGTAACCGCGAACACGGAGGACAGTCGGACTCACGCACCAAGGATATCCGATTCACTTGGCCATCTGACAAGCGGCCGAACGGTCCGGGTGAGCGGCGGCCCCGCCATGGGTCGAGTTTGGCCGCTTCGTTGATGCGGCCGTCCGCTCCAGCCGGTTGTTCGGCGTCATGCGGCGATGAACGTCGGCCTTGAGGGCCCGGCGCCTGCCGGTAGAGGTTCGAATTCTACGAGCGAGAATGCAGGGCCGTCGTCACGCTCCGCAACTCTGCGAACGTCTATAACGTCGCCCGCGCCGTAGTTTGTCGGCGCTACCGAGGTCGGGTGCGAAAGCGAGTCCTGCGTGCGCGTGACGAACCGCGGCGGTATGCGCACTTGCCGAACCCGGGCGACCCGCAAATTGTAGAAGAGGTCGGGGGCGTCCGGATAGCGGTGCAGGAACTCGACCCAGAGGTAGTGGTCCAGGGCCAGCGTCCCTCGCAGACGCACCCGAGCTCCGATCGGCAGGTCGTCTGGCGGCGCAATCGGGCAATAAAACCGGAACCAGTCTGCTTCGAACACCGGGAATTCTCTCCCGTCGCCTTCCGCGTAGCGTCTGATCAATCGCGCAGCTATAGCGTATTCGGCGTCTTGGATCTGCACAACCTCCTCAGCGGCGTCGTGTGGAAGAGGATCCACGGCATGGATGGTGAGCTCAAACGAAAGACGCACCTCATCGCCGACAGCGAGAGCGGGGTAGTTTCCATCGCCGAGGTGCCAGTGCTCAAACACGGCCGTGAGTTTCATCCGACACCCAAGTACGCCGAACGACCAGGCTGAGCGGCCGGCGCCGAGCCGGACCGCTCGAGCCTGCTGTTAGGCCGCATGTCGTCAATCATTTGCAATCGTATATCGTTCGAATCGACCGTCTTTGTCCAGCCATATGAGCAGCCATTCTGAATCGATCGTGAAATAGGAGTCCCGCTGTGGCCCGAGGACGTAAATCAGGTCACGGCCGCTGCTCTTGAAGTATGGCGTCTCGAGTGACGCCCCGAGGATCTCTTCGAGCTCGACGCGAGTGCGGCCCGGCAGGACGCTCTTCACAACGTCCGCCAGCATCTTTTGTCGTGGCGTGACGTCACCCGGGACATAGTCGGCGGATCGCGGGTCATGCCAGACAGCGCGGTCGAAGCGCTCAAGGTGCGATCCTGTTGGCAATGGCCGTGGCAGGGCACGCGCCAAGCCAAGGGCCAGAGTAAACGACGCGAGCGCGACGCACCCGACCAAGAGGTACGCGCGGTGGCGCGGTCTGGGCGGGCGCCCGCGTACCCACGCGCGCAATAGACCCACACCGCCCCAGACCCCGACCGCGAGAAGGAGCAAAACCACAAGCGGCAAGGAGAGAAAGTAGGCGAAGGACAGCCCAGTTCCACCCAGGCCCGGGAGCGCGTGAGGGGCAAGGGAGAGCCCGAAGTACGCCGCCAAGCATACAGAGGCGATCCACACGCCGCTGCCCGGTCGCAAGTGCCTTTCCTCATGCGTCATAGACTCGGAATGATCGCCGGCCTAACGCCGCAAATCAGCCGCGCCGTTCCCCGGCGCCGGCTGCATTTGCTTGTTAGGGCGGCCCAGTTCAGAAGCCAAACGAGAACTCAAGTGCCACGCATAGAGCGGGACAAGAGCCAGCACCACAGAAAACGCTGCCAAGACGAACATCAGAATCGCATTCCACGTAGCACGCCTGCCGCGACGGACCTTGGTCCGGACCGGCACCTGCATTCCCGGCGGGGGATACTGACCCGACCGTTTGACCTTGATACCCAGCCACACGAGGTAAATGGATACCCCGCCGAAGAGAGGAACAGCTGTGAGTGCAACGATCAGCAAGCGGTCCAGCGACTTCTTGAATGCCTGCGTCGGGTCTGTCGCACGCAATGCGCCATCGGGCGAAGTCAGGCGCTCGAGTACAATGAGCAGGAACACGACCGCGGCGAATGCTAGGAGCTTGAACCTGGTCGCGCGGTCGCCCTTCACAAATTCTGCTTCCATCAAGGCTCCCTTGGCGCCCTAACGCTGGCTATGAGCTGCGGCGCGAAGCGCCGTCAGCTCGATGGCCTTGTTAGATGGCATTTCAAGTGAGGGCATCACTGCGCTGTGCGTAAAAAGTTGTGTTGTCTGGACCGATCGCGATGAGGCACCTCTCCCTCTCCACGACGCCGCCACTCACGCTCAGGTATCGAACGCGGAGGCGGAGGAGACACTCCTTAAGCTCGAACTTCGCCACCTCGTAGTCCTCTTCGGAAAGACGAAACTTGATCTGTCGCTTCCCGCTTGGGGGAATGTGGCAGGCCCCTTCAACATGAAAATGCCATGACGTATCGAGCGTCTCACCGCCATAATCCACGTAGACGCGGTCGATTTCCACAGGCTTGACGCCGACGTTCACCAAATCCGCCGAGTAGGTGAACGCGTCCCCCTTACCAGGACCACCGGTAATGATCTTCTCGTTATCGATCTGCACTCGGGCGGAGTAGTCGTACTCTTGAGCGTGTCGAGTCCGGCGAAAACTAAGCACCGCTATCGCAGTTGAAATAAGCGATACGACGAGCGATACGATCGAGATGATAAAACTAGGGGTCATCACATCCCCCAGTCACTGGTTTGCTGCCATCTAACGCTGCCGTGACCCGCGGACATCCGACCGAGCCGAAGGCGAGGGAGGTTGACCGTCGGGTCGAACGGGATGTTAGGCGTCAGATCACGAAGGCACGTCATAAGAATGTATGGACCTCCCGAAATTCCCGTTCGGCCAACGCCCCAGATGCATCGAACAATAGCCGCAGTTGAATTGCAGTCTCGAACCCGTACCAGGTGGCACCCACGCGATCGAGTGCAAAAATGCACGCGCCACCCTTTGGTCGATACGGAGGATACGTGATTTTCGCGTCCTCCTCGCACTTGCGTTGCTCGAGCAGGGTATACGGCAAGCTCCGTCTTTGAACCCGCTTCTCCGCTTCGGAAAGCGACACCCCTACGGGAAAGTCACGATGAAACTCTTCAATTCGTGTCTTGGCCTGACTCTGGAGAGACGGGCCACAGCCCGCTAAAGCGAAGACGATAATCGTGATGATCGCTCGCACTTGTCTACCGCCTAACGCCTGGCGGTTGAGCGGCCGGCGGCCGCGCCGTCGTTTGTCGGCATTTGCTTCACCGCCGGCCCGCTCCAACCGCAGGTTAGACAGTTGATCCTCACTTCAGTCACCCATGAACTTGATGTAGGTGTGGACCTCGCCCCTGGCAGACTCGATGAATGCTACGAGCGCGTTGGCGCGGGCACGAAGCGCTGGGGGCACTTCTACCACGATAGATCGCAACTCGTCGACCAGCACCGGGATCTGAAGCTGATTGAATGTCGTGTCCCCGTACGGGTCTAGGAATCGCAGGCAGCAGCCGGTGAGTGACGATTGTCCTGCCAGCAACTCCTTCAGAACATCGGCGTCCTCGAACTCGGCAATAGTGCGCCCGTCTTCGTCGACACGCAGAATGTCTATCACGTCTGTGTCGCCCGCATCTGTCTAACTCTTAGTGGCTTGAACAGCGTTGCAGCTGTGACGCAGC
>Ga0209761_1002254_pt1 | contig 12680 bp, 10 predicted proteins | sample GraSoi013_1_40cm_4_FD_185818 | JGI IMG/M metagenome (GOLD analysis project Ga0209761, IMG submission 185818) | Grasslands soil microbial communities from the Angelo Coastal Reserve, California, USA - Sample 09_25_2013_1_40cm (SPAdes) (version 2) | ecosystem: Environmental > Terrestrial > Soil >... | reverse complement strand
GACTTTGGCGGCGGCACCGCTGGCGCGGGCCGAATATGCCGTGTTGCGAAACGGCCAGCGGTTGCACATCACCGGCTACGAGCACTTGGCGACCGCGTACCGTCTGCAGATGGCCGGCGGGCTGGTCGATGTCGCCGCTGAGGACGTGGTCGCATTCGAACCGGAAGATTCCTTCCCTGCCCCTCCGCCCCCGGCCTCGAGCCTGAACGTGCCGTTTGGAGAGTTGATCCGCGCAGCGGCCTCAAAGCACGGTGTTGACCAGGAGTTGATCGCCAGCGTGATTGCGGTCGAATCCAATTTCAACCCGCGCGCCGTCTCGCCCAAGCAGGCGCGCGGGCTGATGCAATTGCTGCCAGAGACCGTTGCGCGCTTCGCGGTGACCAATGTGTTCGACCCAGCGCAAAACATCGATGCTGGGACACGCTTCCTGAAACAACTCCTCACCCGATACGATCAAGACCTAGCGCTGGCGCTGGCGGCATACAATGCGGGGCCGGATCGCGTCGAGCAGTACCGCGGTGTGCCACCGTTTCCCGAGACTCGCATGTACTTACGACGCGTGGCGCGGCAATTGGACGAGCACAAGAAGCACAAGACCGACGGCGGTCAAACCGCTGATTCCACACTGCCTGTACCTGATTCTCGATAAACTCCAGCCCACAGACTCGGACAGCACTCAGGGCACAAGCCAGCCAAAGTGCGACGGGCCTTACCCCCGAGCTTGGCTGATCAATCGAAGACCCCGGACATTCCACCTTGCGCCCATCCGCATGCCGGAGTGCCTGTGCCGGCCCACCAGGTGTGTTGCCTGGGCAATCAGCGGCCTGGGGCGTGCGTCTGCGGATTGAATCGTGACGGAAGGTGGAAAGTGGAGAAGATCGTGCGCGAAGGGCTTCCGATCTGGGCCGAGGCGAAGTTCTATGGCGGGACAGGAGGTGGCGGTGGGCTGCCGCCGGGCGGATTGGTCTGACTGCCGGCGGGCGTTCCCACAGGAGCGCCGGGCCGGGCCCCTACACCTGCGACATCTTTTGCGGGGTCAAAAAGAAATTCCCACTCGCGGTAGGTCGTGGAGCCTTCGTAGGCGCGGATAGAGGTCTTGTCCACCTTGCTGCCAACGCCGATGATGTTCCCGCCGAGAACCTTGCCAGTGAGGTCGTCGCCCCCAGCCGTGGGGTTTGCCGGAGTCTGAGAGGGCCTCGCCGGTATAGGCTGATCCTCTTCTTGCGTATCTTCCCCGATCGCGACCTCCCGCCGAGCACGCCGACGTCTTGCAGGTTTATCTCCCAGACCAATCAGCAAACTGCGTTGCCGGACGCTGCCGATGAGCTGCCCGGAGGGGCTGACGTAGATCAGCCGCCAGCTCCCATCTTCGGCGTTCATCGGGTCCTTGTATGCCTTGCGCATGAAGCGGATTTGGTTCTTTGCTTGGGTGAGATCCTCGAGCGCCTGGGGGAAGCGGCCGAATTTGCGGTAGTAGAGACGCACGGCGCGCGCATACTGCTCGCCGCGCCAGATCAACTCCTCCTCTTTGTCGCGCTTGCCCTGAGTCAGCAGGTTGGGCGCAGCCACGGACAGTGCAATCAGCAGGATGGAGGCCAGGAAAATCACCATCAGCAGGGCGTAGCCTGCTTGGCTGCGAGTGGTTTGCGGTGATGCGTGGATGAGCTTCATGCTGAGGGCGGCTGCCCCGGCTCTTCGAGCACGAGCGTGGTACGCCGTCCGGAGGAAATCTCCTCCATGTCGGCGGTGGTGTTGGTGATCCGTAGCAGGCGGAATCGGCTCAACAGGACTTCGCCTTCCGCGAGGATGTAGACCTCCTCGCCATCGGAAAAGAAAGCGCGGCGAAAGCCAGTTCGCGAGTCGGCAACATAGCCAAAGAATTTGGCCGGAACGACAACCGGCGGCGGTGCTGGGGGACCGGTATCCTGCACGACCGGCGGCGCCTCCTGCCGCGGCTGCTCCTCTGGTGGAACCTCCCCGGTAAAGATATTGCGGTGGCGACCTGAGTACTCGAATCTGCGGATGCGGTTCAGCAGATCCCTCCGCAGCAATGGATTCTCGACCGGCAGCGGATCGACCTTGAACTCAGCCGCAAGCGTGCTGTTGCCGGCCGATGGCCGGCGAAGTTGAAAGTACAGGACCCCGATGAGCACCACCGCAAGCACCCCGAGAAAAACGATTTGGGTTCGGCGCGCCATCATCAAGACCGGAAATAGGTCCGGAGTTGCAAATTAAGTCTTAGGTTGCCGGCTGTGCTGGACGCTAGGGAGAGGCCGTCCAACACATAAAAATTGTTCGAACGTTCCAGGCCGTTAATAAAGTTGATCACGTTCGCGTAGTCGCCTTCTACCGCGGCGGCCACTTCGATCTCCACCACGCCGCGGCCGCTGATGTCCCGCTGGCGGAAGGTCACCGCGTCGGTGCGCAAGCCGGCTTTGCTGGAGATGGCCCCGAGGTCCGCCTCGATGGCGGAATAACCGCGCGCGGCGGGGCGCAACTCTTCCGCAAAAAACCGGTCGCAGTCGCCTTGCACCTTGTCCATGTCCCGCTGGATGGACTTCCCGCGCTTGACATCCGCCTCGAGAAGGGAAAGCTGGGCGCGGAACCGGTTATTCTCAGCCCGCAACTGTTGCGGGGAGCCCGGGCCCCGCAAATTGAGGATGACCAGCCCCACATCGATGGCTAGGATGACGCCCAGCGCCCAGCGGATCAAGGCGATATGCTTTTTTGCGTTGCTCATTTTAGGTTGTGGCGTACCAGGCCACCAACTCCAGTACTACCCGGCCGGCTTGCTCCGGCTGGCTCGGGCGCGTTTCACCCAGCAATTGGATGCGGGAAAACTCTTTCGAAGTTTCCAGGGCACGCAGGAAATTGAGCTTGGCTTCGTCACTGGTGGCACCAATGACCAGCTTCACCTCGACGCGGCCAGAGTTCATCTTCGGCCCGATGCTGACCACGCGCACACCAGCGGGAAGAATGCGCTCCAGGTCCATAAAAATCTTTGTCCAGGGGAAGCTGCGCTGTTCGATCAGACCGTTGAGGAAACTGCCGCGGTCGCGCACCTTGAGGACGTCCGGGCGGTTGAAGAACTGTTCCAGGTCCCGGCGTTCCCGGCGGAGAGTGTCCATCCTCTGCTCCAGTTGCACGCGTTCCGCGCGCAACTCACTGTCCGCCAGGCGAGCCTTGTAGGCGTGCCAGGAGAGCCACACGAGCGCAAAGACGGCGATGCTGCCGACCAGCGCTGCGCCCGCAGCGAACCGCCGGTGGGTTTCCAGCGGCGCGGTGGCAAGATTCAGACGAACCTTCATCTCCGCTCCTTAACTTTCGGTACAGCTCCGTACTGCAATAGTACCTCAACCACCCCGATTCATCGACCAGCCGATCAAAGCCTCAAGTTGACGCTCCGCCAGCGGCCGCACCGGGCTCGGGATACGCCCCTCACTCGACGCAGTGGTCAACAGGCCGGCCACCGGGCAGCGGAGCTCGGACTCCAGGGGGCGCCGAAATTCCTCGGTTCGCTCGGCCAGGCCCGCCAAGCGAACGGCTTGGATACCCTCGCGCCAGGTATCCTGGTAATAGGCCGCCACCGGATAGATTTCATCTAGAAGCGCCTGAGGAGTTAGACGCGGCCAATCGGAGGCCAGCTCGGTGCACCGATAGCCGCATAGGACGCCGTCGCGAACGATCGCGGTAGTCAGCGACGAGCCGGATACTCGTGCCAGCATGGTAGCCCGGCGATCGTCGAGCAGCGCCAGCGCGGCCAGCGTCGAACTCATCACCACGGCAGGCGACATGCCGGCGGATTCCACCAGCATTTCGTACTCCCGCACGATCCGCATCCGCGCCAGGCCGGTAACGATATCCACTCCCTCCTCGCGCGGCGCCTGGCGCATGTAGGACACCAGCGTCTCTTCGGGCTCAAAGGGCACGCTCTTCTTCAGCTTCCACCGCAGCATGGGGATGGCCTCGCTGGCCGCACGCGGGAAGGAGTCGAAGTGCAGCACGAACACGCGGATGACCGTGTCCGGGATCAGCAGGGCCAGTTCCTGGCCTTTGGCGTGGAGGCGGGCAAAAGCCCGGCCCACTGCGGCCTTCACCGCAGCGGCATCCGTGAGGTTGGTTTCCACCGCGGATGGCACAATGGCACCGTCCGGCAGCGACTCGACCGCGAAGCCATCCAGGCCCGTGCCCCTCCGCGCCCACCGCGCCGCCGCCACGTAGCCGGGAGCGATCTCGCAGGCCAGCACGGGATGGGGCAAGGCATCAAGCCAACGGGCGATGCGGCGCGCCAACCTGCTCTGATAAATGCCCTGGCGTACGCCGCTTGCGCTACTCAATGAAGGTCACCTTATTGATCTCGCGCAACGTGGTGATGCCGGCGCGAACTTTGGCGATGCCCGCTTCGCGGAGAAAGGTCATGCCCTCCTCCCGGGCCGCGCGCTTAATCTCCGAGGTCGGCCGGCGGTCGATGATCATCTCGCGGATGCGGTCAGAGAGATCCAACAGTTCGGATAAAGCCACCCGGCCGTGATAACCGGTGCCGGAACATTCCAGGCAGCCGGGGCCCTCGGCAAATGTCACTCCCGCCCACTCTTTGGGGTCCAAACCGGATTCCTTGAGCACGGCGGGGGAGTAGCGGACTTGCTTCTTGCAGTTTTCGCAGACCACGCGGACCAGCCGCTGCGCAAGGATACAGTTGAGCGCAGAGACAAAGTTATACGGCTCCACGCCCATATTGATGAACCGGCCAATTACGTCGGTGACGTTGTTGGCGTGGACCGTGGTGAAGACCAAGTGCCCGGTCAGAGCGGATTGGATGGCGATCTGCGCGGTCTCCTGGTCGCGGATCTCGCCCACCATGATCTTGTCCGGGTCGTGGCGCAAAATGGAGCGCAGGCCGCGCGCGAAAGTCAGGCCTTTCTTTTCATTCACGGGAATCTGGGTGATGCCGCGGACCTGGTATTCGACCGGATCTTCAATGGTGATGATCTTGTCCTCATCGGTCTTGATCTCGTTGATCGCGGCGTAAAGCGTGGTGGTTTTCCCGGAGCCGGTGGGCCCGGTGACCAACACCATGCCGTAGGGCTCGCGAATGTAGCGGCGGAGCTTGCGCACGTCTTCATCCGCGAAGCCGACGACGTCGAGGCTCAGATTTTGGAACTTCTCGGAGAGGGTTTCCTTGTCCAGCACGCGCAGCACGGCGTCCTCGCCGTGAATGGAGGGCATGATGGATACGCGGAAGTCCACAAAGCGTCCTTTGTAACGGACGCGGAAGCGGCCGTCCTGAGGCACGCGGCGCTCGGCGATATCGAGCTCGCTCATCACTTTGATGCGGGAGAGGATGGTGGAATGCCACTCCTTGGCGATGGGGGGCATGGCGTATTGCAGGACGCCGTCAATGCGGTATTTGACGACGACCTCGATGTCGCGCGCCTCGATGTGAATGTCGCTGGCACGGCGTTCGAGCGCGGTGAAGATCACCGTGTCCACCAGGCGGACCACCGGGCTGACGGCGGAGTCGCCAGTCAGCCGGTCGCCGGAAATCGTCTCTTCGCTTTCCTCCTCCTCCTGCACCACTTGGAGGGTGAAAGCCTCGGTGGCCTGCTCGAGGACGCGCTGCGACTGCTCCGTGCGCTTGAGCAGGTCGCCGATCTGCGTCGCGGTAGCGACCTTGATGATTAGCTTTCTCCCCAGCAGCAACTGCAGCTCATCGCTCAGCAGCACCTGGCTGGGGTCGGCCACGGCCACCACCAAGGCATTGTTGTGCGCCTCGAGCGGCACAAAGTTGAAGCGAAACATCAGGTCGGCCGGGATGTTGCGGAAGAGTTCCGGGTCGATCCGCTGCTCGCGCAGGTCCACAAAGGCACAACGGTAGCGCTCGGCCAGCCGGCGCGTGCGCTCCCGTTCCTGCTGGTCATCCAACTGGGTTGGCGGGCTCAGGTTGTGTTCAGTGGTTCCCATGACTCGCTATTTCGGCGCGGTCGAGAGCGAAAAGCTGAAGATGGGCAAGTAGAGCGATATCAGGATGAAGGCTACCACACAGCCCATCAACACCAAAATCAATGGTTCGACCACTGCGACCAAAGCAGAAAGGCGCAGATTGACCTCCTCCTCATAGAATTCGGCCACGCTGCCAAGCATGGGGGCCAGCGCGCCGCTGGCCTCGCCGACTTCGATCATCTCTAACGCGAGTTCGGGCACCAAGCCCGATGCCGCCAGGCCTGCGTGCAACGACTGCCCTTCGCGCACCAATTGCGCCGCCCGGGCAATGGACTCCGAGATCAGCCGGCTGCTCACAGCCTCCGCCGCGGTCTGCAGCGCGTTGACCAGCGGCGTGCCGCCAGCTTGCAGCGTGGCAAGGGTGCGCGCGAACTGCGCCACCTGAAATTTGATCCAGGTCTCACCCAGAATCGGCACGCGCAGCTTCACCCGGTCCAGCGCCACGCCGCCCTCTCGAGTGCGCGACCACAAGTAGGCGGAGATGGCAGCGATGACCAGCAGTGCCACCGCGGCAAGGATGTAGGCGCGAAATCCGACAGTGAGGGTAATCAGCAAGCGCGTCGCAAGCGGCAGCTCGATGTTGAGTTCCGAATAGAGCCGTGAGAACTGCGGGATGACGTAGCTCACGATGTAGGTAACGATCCCCGTCGCCACCGTCACCAGAATAACTGGGTAAACCAGCGTGGCCAGCAGCCGCTTGCGCACGCCGCTGGTGACCCGCTGGTAGGCAATGTAGTAGTCCAGCACGCCAGTCAGGTTGCCGCTCTTCTCCCCCGCCAGCACCGACGTGGTATAGACTTTCGGAAACACACCGCGCTTCTCGAGTGCTTCCGAAAGGGCGGTGCCTTCGCGCACCAACTGGCGCACGTCGGCCAGCACCGGGCGCAGCCGGGGTGATGCGGCCCGCTCGGCGAGCAGGTCAAGCGCCTTCAGAATGGGCAGGCCGGCCTTAATCAGAGTGTTGAATTGTTGGTTGAAAATCAGGAAGTCGGAGCCACCCACAGCGCGGTCGCGTCGTTGGGGCGAGAGTGCCGAGACTATCCCCCCGCGCGGGCGAACCGAGTAAACAAACAGGCCCCGGTCTGCGAGCTTCTGTTGAGCCTCGGCGACCGACTGGGCCGCTTCCACTTGCGAGAAAACCTTCCCGCTGGAATCCGCTACCTTGCAGACGAATTCAGCCATCCCACAAAGTTTACAACAACTGGGGGACTCTCAAAAAGGGCAAGCCTGTTCCGCAGTGTGCGTCAGATTAACAGTCCCTCCAGCCTCCCCACGGTTGGACGGCACACGTCCGCCACAGGTAAGCAGGCACGCCGCGAGAATCGGGGGCCTTGGGCCAGGCGATCGAACCACCTGCCCGGTTCTCCTGAAGCACGAGGCAGCGCAGAGCCTACCAGGTGACCTTTACTGCCAACTGGAGCGTGCGCGGCCCAGGGCCAGGGTTGGCACTTCCGCCTCCGGGATGATCATACGTGCCCACAAACCGGTCCTTCGGATTGGGAGGGTTGAAGCTCGGAACCGGAGAGAAGGTACCGCCGGCCAAGTTGAAAGCAATGTTATTGGCGTCGCGGAAGTTTGGTCGATTAAACAGGTTGAACGCCTCGAAGAGAAAAACCGCCTTGAGCCTCTCATAGACCGGGAAGTCGTGGCCGATCCGGAGGTCCACGCTGACCTGCGGGGGCAGAGTGTTGGTATTGCGCGCGAAGCCGGGAACGCGGTCGGTAAAGCGATTACCATCGTTGTTTGGATCGCCGCCGGTCTGCGTGGAATAGCGTTTGCCGTTCTGCGCGCTGACGACATTGCTGTACGACCAATGACCCAGGGCATGGCGGACGAAGAAGTTATCGTGTTTGTTCAAGTAGTCGAGTTCCCAGGAGCCGATCAGCACGAAGCGGTGGCGAAAGTCCTGGTCGGATAGACCGCGGTCGTCGCGGAGGTTGAGGGGGTTCTGGGCCATCTTTACGTCGTCGCCTGGGTTGCCGGGCACCACAGAGGTAGAGTCCGGCTTGTTGTCAATGGCTTTGGAAAGGGTATAGTTTGCCGCGGCTTGAAAATGGTGGCTGAAGCGCTTGTTCAACGTTAATGCTGCGGCGTGATAAATGGAGTTAGCATTCGACTCAAACTCGGTGATACGGCCAAAGCTGGGCGCCGGTCGGGCAGCGGGGAAACGCTGCACCGTCAGCGAACCACCCGTCGACACGGGAAACGTGGTGAGCACCGGCGTGCCTAGGTTGATGTTGTTGCTGCGGGAGAGATGTGTGCCCTTCACCAGCAGATAGCTGGCGCCGACTGACCAGTCCTTGGCCAGTTCCACTTCTACACCGAAAGAACCCTGCTGAACATACGGCTGGACGTAGTTCCTTTGAAAGACATAAATGCTGGGCGTAGCTGGGGTCGCACCGCTGGGTGGTGTAGAGAGACTTGCCGGATATGCGAAGCCGGGTGGCAGGAGCGGCGAGTTACCGGAGACAGTGATGCCGATGACTTGCAACCCGTTGTTGGAGGTGGCCGTGGCAGTCATGATCGAGGGCGTGCGGCCGTAATAGATTCCGTAGCCGCCCCGCACCACGGTCTGCCGTCCCAAGAAGTGCGGCGACCAGGCAAAGCCAATGCGTGGAGCAAAATTATTCTTGTCCGTTTTCATTTGGCCGGTGTTTGCGCCAAAGGTAGCAAGTTCCGAGCTCGGATTGACGATGCTGGGCTTCTCGTTGGTTTGTAGGTCGTAGCGCAGACCAAGCGTCAGGGTCAGCTCCGGCGTCGCGCGGAAGTCATCCTGCGCGAACCAAGAGTACTCAGTAATGTTCGGGTGCGTGGTTGGACCGGTGGTGCCGGCACCGGCAAAGTTCTGCGTATAAGACCCCGGAGCGCACCCGACACTCCCGTCGGGCCGTTTGTTGTCCTGAAAATCTGCCAAGCAATTGAAAGAATACCGCCCGCCGAAGAGCCCAGGGAAGAAGTTCAGAATGCGCTCAATATTGAAATCTGCTCCGAACTTAAAGGTATGCTTGCCTCGTAGAAAGGACACGCTATCCACAAACTGGCCGCGGTTGATGGTGGTCTCGCGCGGTGAGAAATTATTACGACCTAATTGCAGGAACAGCGTGCCGGCCTGAAACAGCTGGATCTCCGGAGCGGCGCCGTTGGCGGTGCCGGGCTCGGAATCGCGGCCCCACTGTGCGCGGAATTCGTTGATCCAGTGGGGTCCGAAGGTTGAGACGAGGTTCCCAGCGAGAGCATGCGTGCGCACGAGGCTATCACCAGTGTGTTGGCGGACGGAGGTGTCGCCGCTGTTCTCCAGCGAACCACCTGTAAATCGCTGATAGTTGTAGCGCACACTCAGGTTGTGATTATTGCTGATCCGCCAGTCTCCTTTGCCGAGGTAGACGTCCTGATTGAGCGAGCGCTGATAATCTTGAATGAGTGGCCCAAGGAACGGATCTGCGCCCGCCGCCGCACACGCTGCCGCCACCACACCTATGCTCGCAGGGCAAATAATCGGGTTAGGCTCCTTGCGGCGTTGGGAGTCGTAGTCGAACAGCCAGAAGGCTTTGTCTTTCACCAGAGGGCCGCTCGCAACTGCCCCAAACTGCCAAACGCGGAGTGGAGGTTTGAGCGCCCCCCTCCGGTTCAACTCCCACTTATTCGCGTTCAGGCGATTGTCGCGGTAGTAGGTAAACAAGGAACCGTGCAGGTCGTTTGCGCCCGTCTTGGTCACAACGTTGATGACGGCGCCTCCTGCGCGACCGTATTCGGCGCCATAGCTGTTCGTCTTCACTTGGAATTCAGCCACCGCCTCCTGGCTGAACTGGAACGGAGCGCGCACACCGGTGCGACCCAGCGACTGGCCGAAAAAGTTGTTGTTATTGTCCACTCCGTCGATCTGCAAACTGTTGTAAGTGCCCTTCAGCCCGCCGAAGCTGATATCACCGCCGCGGTTGTTGTCCCGCACGACGCCGGGAGTAAGCAGGACAAAGTCCAGATAATTCCGGCCGTGCAGCGGCAGGGTTTGCACGGCCGTTTCGTCCACGACGGCCGAGACCTGCGTCCGCGTGGTTTCGACAATAGGAGCAGTTCCCTGAACCTCGATGACCTGTGTTGCCGCGCCAAGTTTTAGCTCCACGTTGATGGCGGCCACCCCACCCACGCTGACCGGGATGTTGCTCTGCACCAGCGTAGAAAATCCGGCTTTTTCAATCCGCAACTCATAAGAGCCGACAGGCAACAGGGGAACATTAAAATAGCCGTCGTCCGCGGTCTGTGTCTCTCGCACGTAGCCGGTTTCGAGATTCTTTACCCTCACCTTCGCGTTCGGAACCACAGCACCTGACGTGTCTGACACGGTTCCCCGCAGCGTCCCGGATGCAGCTCCCGACTGTCCCCAAGCCAATAAATCCAGGCCTAGACTGAAGACTGCCACAATCAACGTGGTGACTAGAAGCTCGTGTCGGCGCATGGGACATGCCTCCTGTTTTTTCCAAGCGCAACCGAGAGGGAAATTACACTCCACACTAGAAAGAAGTCAACTGCTATTAGAAAGTGACGCCGTTGGCTTTTTTCAGAATATCGGTGGGGCTCAGGAGAGACCGATTTCGCGCGAGCGCTGCGCGCCGTGCTGGTAGGCAATGGCCATCATACGCTCGCGATCCAGGCCAAAGGGATTGGTCTCGAAGATGAAATCGGTGCGCGCGGGTATTCGCTGGGCCTCCTCGAAGAAGAGCTGGGCCACAGCCTCGGCGAGTTCCGGACGCGCAGCCAGGCGCTCGCGAAGGAAATCCATTCCGGCGGTGATGTGGTGGCCTTCGTCGGCGCGGATCAGGCGGATGCCTTGAAGCAACCGTGGAAGAATTCGGCTCGGCGTGAGCGCCTCCTCGAAATAATCATAACCGGTGACGGCCATCACGCCCTCGATGACACCCATGTAATGGGTCATGCCCAGAACCAGCGCTCGCTCCAGTTCGGCGCCGTCCGTATCCCGTACCTCGAGAACCGCCCGGCCAATGGCGCGACCGCGCTCGCGCAGCTCTTCCACCAGCACGCTGCGGTAGGCGGGAACCAGGTAGGCCGACGTGTCCACCTCACCCAAGACTTCGCGGAAATACAGCCCGAAGAATTCAGCGTGCTTGACCTCTTCAAAGAGCTGGCTGGCCAGGAACGTGCGCCGGTCCAAATCCGGCATAGCAATCAACCACCAAGCCAGGGTGTCGGCCACGCTGACTTCACCCTCGTAAAATAGCGAGCACACTTTCAGGAGCTGCGCGGGTGCTCTGCCGGCAGCCGCTCCCAGTCCGCGCGGTCCTCAGCTACAGGGATCTGTTAGGGATCCCAAAGGCCCTGGGGCTTGGCGATCCGATAAAGTTCACGCGCGCTTTTCGGGCTGTCTACGGCGGTTGCCATGGGCCCTCCCTCTGCGGGAAATGCAAAAAGCTTATCACGGACAGGGAGGACTGCCCGCCCGATTCAGGGTGACCGCCCCGTAATCGAGGATTCCTCCACGATGGCCACGCCGGCAGGCGCCTGGAAGTGGAACATGGCCTCGGGCAAAGGCAGATTCTGTTGCCAATTTCCAAACCGGTATTCGAGCTCGACCCCGCCGGCCTGACGGATGAGCACTCTGGCGAGGTCGCCCCCCTTTACGTCTACTTCGAGCAGCACCTCGTGAAAGGAGCCCTCGCCTTCTCCGATGTCCGCATAGTGGTTGAGCGCCCGCGAGGGCACCGTTGGCGTTTCGCCGCGGGGCAAACAACGCAGCACGACAACATCAGCGGGTTGACTGCTCTCGACCGCACGCCCGCGTGCAAGCCCCTGCTCTCCGCGAGGGACGACCTCGATGCCGCTGCAGAGACTCGAGAGCTTGGCCTTGCCCGTCAGGAGGGCCAGCGGCGTGCGCCAGTCCGCGCTCTCTTTCATCTGCGCGCGAGTTACCGTGCGGTCGGCCGGCACATAAAACCAGACGGTCTTACCATCAGCAACGAACAGCTTTGGTTCGGGGGATTCGTATTCCCAGCGCATGCGACCCGGCCGGCTGAAATACACGGTGCCGGACTCGGCGCGGACGTCGCGGCCACCCTCGTGGTAGCGCTCGAGGAACACAGCCTTCAGCGTCCTGGCGGAGTGGTAGCGCGCTTCGAGCACCCGGACGATGCTCTGCGCCTCACGACTCACGGGCCGGTGCGGGGTGGTTTGTGTCGCTCGCTCCCCTGCTTCACTGCCAAGGAGCGCAAAGCACAGGAGTCGAGCGAGCAAGATTTCCACGGGTTTTCAGTGTAGCAGGAAGCGAAGGGCACGGCATAGAAATCAGGGCAGGCAAGCCGTGCCCGGAAATGAACCGACCAGCACTCGGCGGGTTATGAAATTGCTTGTGGGGTAGCTGAATGTCGTGCCCCCGTGGTGATCTGCGCCATTGGGGCGCACTGAGAAAGTCAGGCTAGAGATTCCGTGTGCGCGTCTCCCGGATCTGCTGCTCCTTTTTGAATTCTGCGCGGGCTTCGTCGGTGGCTCCCTGGGCTTTGAGGACATTCCCCAAGGCCTGATGGAAGCCGGCCGACGTTGATGAATAGACAAGTGCGTTACGGAATTCCCGATTCGCCTCGGTGAGATTGCCTTCTGTTTGCGCCATAAGGCCGAGGTGGAAGTGAGACAAGCCTTTCACCCGCTTGTCTTCGGCGACGGACAGGGTGTGC
>Ga0209761_1002248_pt1 | contig 12686 bp, 13 predicted proteins | sample GraSoi013_1_40cm_4_FD_185818 | JGI IMG/M metagenome (GOLD analysis project Ga0209761, IMG submission 185818) | Grasslands soil microbial communities from the Angelo Coastal Reserve, California, USA - Sample 09_25_2013_1_40cm (SPAdes) (version 2) | ecosystem: Environmental > Terrestrial > Soil >... | reverse complement strand
CACTTGACGCGGAACCCGCCGCAGCAGCAGGTCAGCGCCAGGTAGTACCCAACTGCGGAGGTCGGCGGGCACGTGCGGACCTGCAGGCCACCACAGCTATTATGGTCAGCTAGGAAAAACTCAATGTAGGGTGCGGGCCGGCCCGAGCCATCGTCACGCCCGACGCGCCGCCGGCGATCGCGCCGACCCGCTGCTCGTCGTCACCGACGGGGGAGAGGCTCAGCCATCGGAGCCAGATCGCGGCCCGTGGGTCAGCCTACGTCGTGTCGCTGCCCAGAGTGCCTGGCGCGCCGAGGGTGCGGGCCGGCCCGAGCCATCGTCACGCCCGACGCGCCGCCGGCGATCGCGGCCCGTGGGTCAGCCTGCCCCTGAGGGCAACGAGTCCGGAGGGCAACACGGGAGAGGCTCAGCCATCGGAGCCAGATCGCGGCCCGTGGGTCAGCCATGGACGAGCTGCCCCCGGCGCACTGCGCGCATGTGTGATCTTGAGTGATTCGACCCCGGCAAACGCCGTGAACTTCAGTGCGCGAGCGTCGGCTGAGTACGTCTGCGTCGCGACCTATTGGTGCGCGAAGCGCGAAGAGGATCGAGCAGTTGCGCGGAAGTGAGCGGAAAGACGTGAGGGCCGGTGATGAACCGGCCCTCGTCTGTTAATCACTAGGTCGCAGGTTCGAGTCCTGCCCGGGGAGCCAACACTACGAGGACTTCCGAGACACCCCCACCAGCTTGACAGCCTCTTGCGTTGATTCTTGCGCTAAACGCGAAGCCGGTTCAGCGCGGCGCTCGGTCTTGGCGACTTCGCTCCGCAGGTGCTCGGGGGCGAGGTGGGCATAACGCATGGTGATCGCCATGGTGGCGTGAAGCACAGGTATCCCTCGAAAGCGCTACCCCGGAGCTCCTGGCCTCTTACCGGCGCTGGCAGAGGTTTGTGCTCAGACGGCTTAACTGGGGTGTAGTCCCTCGTGGCGGGTGAAGATTATCTGCAATCGCAGCCACCGTGGTAATCGACGAAGTCGCCGTTGGTGGCGTGCTCACATGGTCCAGAAGGCCTGTTTCGTCGCCGCCTCAATCTCGTCGCAGAGACGTTGATAGGTTCGGAGACCCATCCCTAACGGTCGCGTCGGCAACGGGTCGAGGATCGCGGCCGCCTTGACTTACCTCGGTCCGGCCGCTAGAAGCACTCAGATGGACGCACGCCATCCGCACGTTTGGTCGCCATCCTCCGCGAGCGCACCGACGGCGCCGAGCCGGTCGGCCCCGTGACCGCCCGCGACATACGGCTCCGAGCGCGGGCGGAACTGGCCGTCTCACCGACGATCGGCTGGGGGCCGTCATGAAGAAGCTGTTACTCGCAAGCCTCTGTCTCGCGGTGGGCCTTGCCAGGGTGCCGGCCATGGCCGCCGACTCAGCGGCGGACGCCACCGCATCGGCCGCGAATCGATTTTGGGCCGAAGCCGAATATCTGCGGTGGACAGTCAAAGGCGACAAACTTCCTGCGCTGGTCACCACAAGCCCGCCAGGCACGCCGCCCGCCCAGCGTGGCGTGCTGGGATTTCCTGGCACCGCGGTCCTTTTCGGGGACTCCACCGTCAACGACGGGTGGCGCTCCGGTGGGCGAGCGGGGGCCGGCTTCTGGTTCGATGACCGACGAACATTCGGAATAGAGACGAGCGTTTTTCAGTTAGGGGACGCAGCGACCAATTTCCGAGCCAGTTCGGACGGCAATTCGATTCTGGCTCGGCCATTTCTCGATGCGACGACCGCCCGGCAAGACGCACTTCTGATCGCGTCGCCCGGTCTCCTCAGCGGTCAGATCACGGCAAACGAGACCTCGCATTTTCTCGGGGCCGGCCTGCTGTATCGCAGGGAGATCTGTGCCTGCCGTGTCGTCGACCGCATCAGCGGCCTTCTCGGCTACCGTTTCTTGCGCGCCACCGACCGCTTGAGCATCTCGACCGAACAGGTGAGCGTCAACTCTCCTGCGTTCACTATCGCCGCCACAGACCGGTTCGAGACGACCAACAATTTCCACGGTCTCGATCTCGGTCTGGCTGGCGAATTGCTCCGCGGCCACTGGAGACTTGAATGGCTCACCCGAGTGGCACTGGGAGCGAATGTCAGCGACGCCCGAATCAAGGGCGTCTCGACGATCGACGGCATGTCCTCAGCGGGCGGCCTCCTGGCGCTGCCGACCAACATTGGTCATGTTCGTGAGAACCACTTTGCCGTGGTGCCGGACGTGTCAGCCAAGATTGGCTACCAGGTCGCGCCCAGCATACGAATCCACGCGGGTTACAGCTTCCTGTACTGGACCAACGTCATCCGGCCCGGGGGGTCATCGATACGTCCGTCAACCCAACCCAGCTGCCCCCAGGGACGCTCGCCGGACCGGGCCGTCCGCAACCCCAGTTCAATCGCTCAGACCTGTGGGCCCACGGCATCAATCTCGGACTGGTGTTCAATTTTTGAGTGCCTCTGGAAACCTGTGGCCCCGTCGATGCCGCTGGCCAATTTTTCGCCAAACTGTCTATCCTCGGCTGACCAACGGCCGGAACGGCTGCCAGAAGACCGTCAGCCCACCGTTCACTCAACGCTCGCCGATGGATCTCAGTTAGTCGGCGACCTTCACTCCGGACCCGGCGTCAATCCGAAGAAGGCCACGTCTGTCGCCGCGTCGTCAAGAACGTCGTGAACCACGTGCAGGTCGCGCAGAAGTAAACGTTGGCAGGCGCCGGCCGGGACAGCGACCCTCAGGGGTGTCTGAAGACCGCGGCGCCGCTCGACGCCGAGCCGAGACCACCTTGGCGGACGGTTCGAGACATGACGCCCGATCGACCACCATGCTCCGGCTCATTGCTGCGTTCAAGATCGTGAAGGGCCTCGTGCTGCTGGCCGCTGGCTCCGGCATCCTCCGACTGCTCCACCGAGACGGTGCCGCCGACCTGTTTGCGTGGGCGGATCTGCTTCACATCGATCCCGACGATCGCCACCTCGGTCGCTTGCTGGAGAAGGTCAGTGCGCTCGACAAGCGAACCCTGACGCGGATCAGTGTCGGGATGCTCGTGTACGCCATGGTGCTCTTGATCGAGGGCATTGGACTCATGCTCGCGAAGCGGTGGGCCGAATACGTCACGGTCATCGTCACCGCGTCGTTCATCCCTCTGGAGATCTACGAGCTCGCCCGGCACGTCACGGCGACGCGCATGCTCGTCCTCGGAATCAACGTCGCCATCGTGGTGTATCTGGCACGCCGACTGACGCAGGGCGACGAGCGTCCGGGTGCCAAACGATCGCGAGCGCGGAGTTCTCTTGGCGCACTCTGACGTGGAGGTAACAGAAATGCCGAGGATCATCTCACTGCTCGCCATGCTCGCGATCATGGGCAGTTGCGCCACCGCGGCCCCACCGCGCTACGCAAAGCCGCCGCGGTCCGCCGTGTGCCGGTGGTAGGGAACTCTCTCTTCCGTTGATCGATATTTCTGCCCAGGGCGGCACCCGCGTAGGATCAAGGAAGGGGGTGGCTCATGGGCGAACGCGGCGCGAACTGGCCGGAGTGGCGCAAGCAACCTGAACGCGTAGAGCGGGCCAAGCGGACACCGATGTGGGTTCGCGTTGCCGTCTGGGCGGTGCTCTTCGTTGCCTTCGCGTGGGGCGCCCGTCGCTTCGGACTGCTCTAGCTTCCCCGTGTCCCTTCGAACGGCGTCCCGTCCAGCGTGCCTCATGACACGGACCCTGCTGGTCCTGCTCACGGGCCTCGCAGTCCTCGGGGCAGCGCTGCCGGCAGCGCCGCAGACGTCTGTCGATCCGCAATCGCTCGTTGGCGACTGGACCGGCACGTGGTCGGGGCGGGTCTCGATGCGGGGCAGCGAGAACAGCGGAGAATACGTCTTGCGGATCACGAAGGTCGTGCGCGACAGGGTCCATGGTCGCGTCGAATGGACCAAGAAGGGCTCCCGGAACGAGCCCCAGGTGACCGAGCTGACGATCAACGGCGATCACATGTCGGGGACAGCGACGACGCCGGAGTCCCACCAACTGAAGATCGAGTTGACGAAGGCAAAGTAGCTCAGCGGCCGCCGAGCACGGCGTCCAGATAGGCACGGCCGTCTGGGCCGTCCCATTCGCGCGCCCCGATGGCCTTCCAGAGCAGGCGGCCTTCGCGATCCACCAGGAAGGTGACAGGCAGTCCGCGCACCCGATACGTTCCGCTCACCGCGCCGTCCATGTCCAGCATGGTCCCGAAGCTGACGCCGAGCTTTTCGAGGAACGCGCGCACCTCACGTGCCGACTCCTTGAAGTTCACGCCGAGGACCGTGAGGCCGCGCTCGCGATAGGCGCGATGCAGACGCTCCATGGCCGGCATCTCGTCGCGGCAGGGAATGCACCACGTCGCCCAGAAGTTCAGAAGGACGACCGAGCCACGGAAACCCTCGAGCGTCCTGGGTGCGCCGTCGGCATCGGTGAGACGGAACCCCGGCGCCGGAATCGGCGTCGGGAGAGTCTGGACCATCAGCGCGTCGAGATGCTCGCTTCCGGCGTGGACTGGAGCCGCCAGGCCCAGCGTCGCGGCCACGGCCACCGCGACGCCGGCCGGGCGAATCCTCACGGCTCGCGGTAGGTGAGCTTGCGAGTCCACCCCGTACCCTCGGGATGGACCTTACCATCGACCTCGACGTAGGCCTTGGGCAGCGCGTTCACCGGCTCGCCATCCTGGCGGGGCGTCAGCGTGAGATCGCGGTTCCGTGACCACACGACGCGGCGCTCGTCCAGATTGCCGAAGTAGTAGTTGACCTTCGCCGGGTCGTTGCCGAAGACGCCATCGGCGACGGTGAGACGGAGCAAACGCTCGTTGTCGGCGTTCACCGGGAAGTCCCCGTGGTAGAGGTCGGCGACAGCGACGTCGTGGTGGACCCATCCGAGCCCCGGCGCGTAGAACTCGGCCCAGCAGTGATAGCTCTGGTCCTGATCCTGGGCACGCAGGTCGGGCTTGAGGAACGAGCCGTACACGATCTGGGTCGGGATCCCGCGGGCCCGGGCCAGCGACGCCCACAGCGACTCGAAGTCGGTGCAGTTACCGGTGCGGAACGTCAGGCAGTAGCTGGTGCTGCCGACGGGCGACGCCTTCTTGTTCTTAGGGTCCTTCACCCAGTACTCGACGTTCTCCAGCACCCAGTCGTAGAGCTTGCGGGCGGCCAGGACCGGATTCGTCTCGTGGCCGACGATCTCGTCCGCGAGTTTCTTGATCTCGCTGTCGATGACGACGTGCTTGTTGGCCTCCAGATATTTCGCGAAGCGCGCCCGGTCGGCGTCGGTCAGCGGGCGTGCCTTGCTCGCGTCCACCTGGTCGCGGATCTCGCGCCGCGTGAGCCCGAACGTCTCGACGATCGTGAGCTCCTTGTCCTTGGGGTTGGCGGCCTCGAGGTAGAGCACGCGACTCCCTTCCGAGTCGCGCTCGATCCGGTACGCGTAGGGCGCCTCGATCTTCAGATCGCGGACCTGCTGGGAGGGATCGTTGTCTTGTGGCAGCGCCACCCAGACGCGGAGCCGCTGAGCGCCTTCTGGCACCTTGACCTTGATCTCGTTGCGGAGCTCGAACGACGCCTGCCGCAGTGGCTGGGCGACGGCGACGGCAGAGTCGAGGAGAAGCGCAATCAGCGTGAACACGACGGAGAGCAGCATGGCGGCAGTCCTCCTCACCGGATCGTTACAAAGAGTCCCGATGCTGCTCTCGGAAGTGAGGTCGCGCAAATCGGAATGGACGATCAGGCGCCGAGACCCATATAGGGCGAGGCGATTTGCGTTCGACCGGCAGCGGACTAGACTCAGGCTCCGTCGCTCGGGACGGGGTGGTGCAGGGTGGGTATCGAGGCCGAAGCCGTATGGGACGCAGGCGACATGGGCTGCGGTGAGCTGCTGCTCGAGCTGAGGGCTCGGGTCGCCGGATTGCGCCCCGGGCAGGTGTTCGAGCTGATTGCGCATGACCTGGGGGCGCCGGCCGATATCCCCGCGTGGTGCCGCCTGACCGGGCACACGCTCGTGTCGCAGGAGCATCCCGTTTACCGCATCCGGCGAAAGGAGAGCTGAGATGGCCAACCGATTCTGTGTGAGCCTCACGCACGCGAAGGACAACAGCGACAAGGCGACGGTGGCGTTCGTGGTGGCCAACGCCGCGCTGGGCTCCGGCAAGGAGACGCTCGTCTTCCTGAGCGTCGAGGGTGTTCGCCTGTCCCAGCCCGGCTATGCCGACGACATCCGCGAGGAAGGTTTCGCCCCGCTGCGGGAGCTGATGGAGAACTTCGCCAAGGGCGGCGGCACAATGTACGTCTGCTCGCCTTGCTTCAAGAAGCGCAAGCTGGACGAGAACCGCCTGGTGCCTGGCGCGGCGATCGTCGGCGGTGCGAAGCTGGTCGAGTTCCTGTCGGACGGGAGCCCCTGCGTCAGCTACTAGCGGAGATCTCGTGGAGCCTGTCGAGCGGCATGTGCTCGAGCCCGACGCCAGCTTCGATGGCGGCGATCTCGATTGCGGCAACGGCCTCCTCCTGCTGATCCGGCAGCACATGGATCCGCTCGAGCGCGGGGGCCTGCTCGAGTTCCGGTCGACCGAGATCTCCGTCGAGGCCGACTTTCCGGCCTGGTGCCGGATGACCGGCAACGAGCTCGTCTCGTGGACGAAGCACGGCAAAGAACGGAGCTTCCTGGTTTGCAAGGGCGCTCTGGCCGATCGCCGCGAGCATCAGGCCCTGGCTCGCTCGCACACGGCTCTCGGCCTCGAGGTGGTGCCCGTCACCATTCCGAGCACGCTGCCGGCGCCAGCTCCGGCGCCCCACATCCCGGCACTGGCCGTGATGGGAGTCGGAAGCTGGCCGCGGCCGCGCTGGATGCTGCAGGCGATTCACGACCATATAGAAGGACGGCTGTCCGACGCTGATTTCCGTGCCACCGCCGACGATGCCACGCGGCTTGCCGTGCAGTCGCAGCTCCGCGCCGGTGTGGACGTCGTCACTGACGGGGAGCAGCGCCGCGACAACTATGCGAGCTTCGTGGGCGGGCGGCTCGACAACTGTCGTCTGATCCCGCTCACCGACTTGCTGCCGCTCGTCGACCATCCGGAAGAGTTCGAGCGCGAGATGCAATCGCTCGACGTCCCGGCCGCCGAGGTCCGGCATCCCGCCGTCTTCGGCCCGCTCGGGCGCCGCGAGCCGCTCGCCCGCGAGGAACTCGAGATCGTCCGCGCGATCACGGATCGGCCGGTCAAGATCGCGCTCCCCGGCCCGTATCTCTTGACCCGGATGATGTGGATGGAGTGCATCAGCGACCGCGCGTACCGGTCGCGCGAGCATCTGGCCGGTGACGTCGTGCGCGTCCTGCGCGAGGAGATCCACGAGCTCCTGGCCGCGGGCGTCGCGCTGGTCCAGCTCGACGAGCCCGTGCTCTCCGAGGTGGTGTTCACCGGCGCCAAGAACACGCGCAGCTTCATGTGCGGTGCGCTGAGCGAGAAGGGCGACAGTGGGACGGAGCTCGAGTTCGCCCGTACGCTCATCAACCAGGTGGTGGCCGGGCTGCCGCGGGCGCGCCTGGGTCTGCACGTGTGCCGTGGCAACTGGACGCCGGACGAGCGCGTGGCCCTGACCGGGGACTACCGGCCGCTGCTCGGGCTTCTCGGCAGCGTGGACGTCGGCACGCTGTTTCTCGAGCTGGCGACGCCGCGGGCCGGCGGCTTGGAGATCCTGGCGGAGTTGCCGGACGACCGCCGCGTCGGCATCGGCGTCGTCAACCAGAAGCGGCGAGAGATCGAGACGGTGGAAGAGGTCATCGCCCGCGGCCGGCGCGCCATCGACCTCCTGGGCGAGGCTCGCGTGTTGCTGACACCAGATTGCGGCTTTGCGACCTTCGCCGACAACCCGGTGGCCTCGCCTCAGATCGCCGAGGCGAAGCTCCGGGTCATCGTCGAAGCAGCCGAGCGTCTGAGGAAGGCCTAGCGCTCCTTCACGCGGAAGTGGGCGCGGCGGTTCTTCGCCCAGCAGGCCTCGTTGTGCTCGGTGCAGAGCGGTCGCTCCTCGCCATAGCTCACCAGCGACAGGCGGTCCTGGGCGATGCCCTGCCCGATCAGATAGTTGATGGTGGCGCGTGCGCGACGCTCGCCGAGCACCAGGTTGTACTCGTTGGTGCCCCGCTCGTCACAGTGGCCCTCCACGAGCACCAGCATGTTGCCGTTCGATCGGAGCCACGCCGCGTTGGCGTCGAGGAGCCGGGCGGCGTCGGGTCGGATGGTCGCCTTGTCGAAGTCGAAGTGGATGTCCTGCAAGTTGGCCGTGTCGGCGAAATCCTTCGGAGGCGCCGGAGGCCTGGCCGCCTCGACCACGGGCTGAGGAGCCGGCGCGGGCGGTGCAGGGGCCGCGGCGGGCGACTCTTGAATCGGTGCCGCGGGCGCTGGCGCCGGCGCCACCGACTGTGGCACCCCTGTTGGCGCGGGCGCAGATGCCTGGCTGAGGGCCGGCCGCTTGGCGCAGCCCACGACGGCGAGCACGGTGGCCACGATCAGAACGGGAAGGAGGAGTGGAAGCGCGCGCTTAACGTACAAGGATCTGCTCCTGACCCACGGTGATGGGCCGGCCCCACCAACTCTCGTCGCGGGCGAGAGCGATGTCCTGCCGGGTCACGCGTGGCGTGCCGGTGCGGTTACGAACCGAGAACCCCATGTGAGCGCCCGAGGCGAAATGAGTGGGATGGGTCTTCCACGTCGCCCACTCGTCGCTCGTAGCGCAGCCGGAAACGAGAGCGACAAGAGCGGCGGCGCCCAGCGTCGCCAGTGCGAAGTGCCGGAGTCGCATAGTAAGGCCTCCTCGGATGTGACCGTCGTGATGCCGCAGGTGCAAGGGGTATGCCCCATTGTCGAATCGCGGAGTTCGTCGCAGCAGTGGGAAAGAACTTGCCGAGCGTTGGAACCCGGCTACCCTAAGCTCGGCCATGACGGACCTCGAAGTCCTCGATCGCATCCAGCGCCGGGTACTGTGGCTCGGGACCTTCATGGTGCACCACGCCAACGTGATTCGGCCCAACGAGGACGGTATCAAGGTCGGCGGCCACCAGGCGTCGTCCGCTTCCGTGGTGACGTTGCTCACCGCCCTCTACTTCAAAGCGCTGCGTTCCGGTGACGCCATTGCTGTGAAGGCCCATGCTGCGCCGGCATTCTACGCCGTTCAGTACTTGCGCGGGCGGCTCGACGCGAGCGCGCTCCGCGACCTTCGTGTGTTCGGTGGCCTGCAGGCCTATCCGAGCCGGCGCAAGAATCCGAGCATCGTGGACATCTCCACGGGCTCGATGGGACTGGGCGCCGTCCAGGCGAGCTTCGGCGCGCTGGCCGCGCAGTACGTCGCGGATCACGGCGGTGACCGCTCGCCCGAGCGCGTGATCGTGATGGTGGGCGATGCCGAGCTCGACGAGGGCAACGTCTGGGAGGCCCTCGCCGAGGAGGCGTTCGGGCGACTCCGCAACGTCGTGTGGATCGTGGACATCAACCGGCAGAGTCTCGATCGCATCGTGCCCGACGCGCGCCGGCACCAGTTGCCCGCGCTGTTCAGCTCGTTCGGCTGGCGGGTGATCGATCTGCGCTGGGGCCGGCGAGCGACCGCGATGTTCGGGCAGCGCGGCGGCGAGGCGCTGCGTCGCCGCCTCGAGTCGATGCCGTACGGCGAGTACCAGCGACTCATCCGACTGCCCGCGCCGTCGGTGCGCAAGGCGCTCGTCGATCCCGAACTCGATCGCTTGCTCGGCGACGTGTCCGATGAGGAGCTTGCGGCGATCGTCTCCGACGTCGGCGGACATGATCTCGGCTCGGTGCTCGGCGCGCTGGACGAAGCCGACCACGACCGCGATCGTCCGGTCGTGATCCTCGCCCACACGATCAAGGGCTGGGGCCTGCCGATCGCGGCCGATCCCCTGAACCACACCGCGTTGCTCACCGCGGCCCAGGTCGAGGAGCTGCGGACGACGCTCGGCGTGAAGGCGGGCGACGAGTGGGCGGCCTTTCCTTCCGGCAGCGCGGAGGCCGCGTGGATTCGCGCGCTGCCTCCGCTCTTCTCGCCCCCGGCGCCCACGGCTCGGCCCGAGATCCCCGAGCAGCTCGACGAATCCTATCCAGACGAGACGTCCACGCAGGAAGCCTTCGGCCGCGTCCTCGGCACGCTGGCACGGCGCCCGGCCGGCGACGCGATCGTCACGGTCTCGGCCGACGTCGCCGTGACGACGCATCTGGCGGGATGGATCAATCGCAAGGGGCTCTACTTCCCGGAGGCGCGGCCGAACTTCTTCGCCGACGTCGCCCAGGCCGTGCAGTGGCGCGAGTCTCCCGAAGGTCAGCACATCGAGCTCGGCATCGCGGAGCACAACCTCTTCCTGCTGCTGGGAGCGCTTGGCCTTGCGCACGAGCTGTCGGGGCGAACGCTCTTGCCCATCGGCACGCTCTACGATCCGTTCGTCAACCGCGGCCTCGACGCGCTCTACCACGCGCTCTACGCCGGTGGCCGCTTCGTGGTCGTGGCGACGCCGTCCGGCGTGACGCTCTCGCCGGAAGGTGGCGCTCACCAGTCCGTCATCACGCCGAGCGTCGGCGTGGCGCTGCCCGGCATCGCCTACTACGAGCCGGTGTTCGCTCGCGAGGTCGAGTGGATCCTGCTCACCGGCCTCCGGCAGATCGCCCGCCGGGAGGGCGACAGCCTGTATCTGAGGCTTTCGACCCGGCCGCTCGATCAGCGCCTGGCGCCAGCCCCCGATCCCGATCACCGCGCCGACGTGCTGAGGGGCGGCTACCGGCTCGTGGATGCGCGTCCCGAGCCAGGCTGGGATGCCGAGGACAACGCGGTGAACATCTTCGCCGCGGGCGTGATGGTGGCCGATGCCGTCGCGGCCGCGCGCCAGCTTCACGAGCATGGCGTCCTCGCCAGCGTCTTCGCGGTCACCAGCGCTGACCGGCTGTACCGGGGCCTGCGCGAGCCCGATCCCCACCTCCTTCGGCTCGTCGGCGCCGACGAGGAGAACGTGCCCCTCGTGTCGGTCCTGGACGGCCACTCCCACGCCCTGGCCTTCCTCGGTTCGGCTCTTGGCGTGCCGCAGACCGCGCTCGGCGTGGACGATTTCGGCCAGTCCGGCGCTCGTCGGGACCTCTACCGCCACTACGGCATCGACGCGCCCGCCATCGTGCGGGCGGCCCGCCGACTCCTGGGAGACGCGACCGCCTGACGGTCCGCATATCCGGACCACCTTCGCCGGTCCGGAGCCCGGGTCGGCGTGCTATCGGAGAGTGTGGGGTTTTCAGGGACTGCGGCTGGCAACCCGGGCGATGCCGCCCGTCTCGACCGTCGCCGCCAGCGGCTTCGCCAGGAGCTGGCGGTTCGAGCGGCGGTGGCGATGCTCATCTTCGTCTTCGATCACATCTTCGATCTCAGCACCGGTCGCGGGCCCAACCCGGTGGTTCGCATCGAGGCGGTCCTCGGGCTCGCGCTGAACCTCCCGTATTACGCGTTCGGGCGAACCAATCGATGGCCGCGGGCCCAGGCGTACGTGCGCATGGTGGTCGACATCGTCATGATTACCATCGGCCTGGGGAGTGCGGGCGGTCTCGACGCGGCCGGATTCCTGGCCGTTTACACGATCGTCCCGCTCTATTGCGGCCTCGTGTTCTCGAGCTCCGCGTGCGTTGTCGCCACCGTGCTCTCCACCGGCTGCTACATCGCCCTCGTCTCGATGCAGCACGCGGGCTGGCTGCCACGGCCGGCCGTCGCGCCCACGGGCAACGCCGGGATGGCGGCGTTCAACCTTCTCATCGTGAACGTCGTCGGTGTCCTCACCGCCGTCCTCTCCGAGGCCTACCGCCGGAGCCGCCAGCGACAGGTCACGCTCAACCGGGAGCTCGAGCGGGCCAACGATCAGGCGCAGCTCCTCAACGCGGAGATCCAGCGCGCCGCCCAGCTTCGCGTGCTGGGCGAAGTCGTGGCCGGCGTCACCCACGAGCTCGCCAACGTGCTGACCGTCGCGTCGGGACACCTCGGGCTTGCGCGCAAGAAGGTCGAGAGCCTGCCCGACGTGAGCCGGAACCTGGACCACGTCGAAGAGAGCTTCGATGGCGCGATGCGGATCATCCGTAACACGCTGCAGACGGCGCGGCAGCCGGCTGCGGGGCCAGCGCTCGTGTCCGTCCCCGAGATGGCGCGCCGGGTCGTGGAGCTCAAGGCCTACGACTTTCGACGAGACGCCATCACCGTGCACGTCGATTTCCCCGGGCAGTTCCCCCAGGTCCGCTGCCTGCCCTTCCAGCTTCAGCAAGTCCTGCTCAATCTCGTCACGAACGCCCAGCACGCGCTGCGCGAGGTCGAGCCGCCTCGTGAGATCCACATCGTGGGACTGGTCTCCGCCAACAACGTCATCGTCGAGGTGAGCGACACGGGCCCCGGCATCCCGCCGCAAACGCTGCCGCGGGTCTTCGAGCCGTTCTACACGACCAAGCGCAACGGCACCGGGCTCGGCCTCTCCATCTCCGCGGGGATCATCCGTGACCTCGGCGGTGAGATCACCGCGGAGAACCGCGGCGGCCGCGGAGCATCGTTTCGTATCCGACTTCCTGCCGCGCGCGCCGAGGCTCCGGCGCACTGACGCTCGGCGCCGTTGGCTCGACGGCGTGCGTACAATCG
>Ga0209761_1002247_pt1 | contig 12690 bp, 9 predicted proteins | sample GraSoi013_1_40cm_4_FD_185818 | JGI IMG/M metagenome (GOLD analysis project Ga0209761, IMG submission 185818) | Grasslands soil microbial communities from the Angelo Coastal Reserve, California, USA - Sample 09_25_2013_1_40cm (SPAdes) (version 2) | ecosystem: Environmental > Terrestrial > Soil >... | reverse complement strand
CGCGACCTATGAGCACTGGATGGAGAACATCCGCGACTGGAACATCTCGCGGCAGCTCTGGTGGGGCCACCGCATTCCGATGTTCAATTGCACCAAGTGCGCCCACCAGTGGGCCGACCGCGACGACCCGACCGCCTGTCCCAAGTGCGGCGGCCGGGTCGAGCAGGATCCCGACGTGCTCGACACCTGGTTCTCCTCCTGGCTCTGGCCGTTCGCGACGCTGGGCTGGCCGCTCGAGACGCCCGACCTGAAGCGCTTCTACCCGGGCCACACGCTCGTCACGGCACCGGAGATCCTGTTCTTCTGGGTCGCCCGGATGATCATGGCCGGGTATCACTTTCGCGGCGCACGGCCGTTCGCCACGGTGTACCTGCACGGCACCGTGCGGGACACGCAGCACCGCAAGATGTCGAAGTCGCTCGGCAACGGGATCGACCCGCTCGACGTGGTCCGGCTGTTCGGCGCGGACGCGCTGCGCTGGACGGCCATCGCCGGCGTGTCGTTGGGGTCGGACCTGGTCCTCGACCCCAACGACCTCGAGACGACGTTCGCGCCGGGCCGGAACTTCGCGAACAAGCTCTGGAACATCGGACGCTTCATCCTGGCACAGCTGCCGGAGCGGGTGCAGCCGCTCGAGGCGCTCGACGAGAACCGTCTGCAGCTCGCCGATCGCTGGATCCTGTCGCGGGCGCAGGGGGCGATCCGCGAGGTGACGGCATCGCTCGAAACCTTCCGACTCGACGAGGCGGCCAAACGGTGCTTCGACTTCGTCTGGAAGGAGCTCGCCGACTGGTACGTCGAAGCCGTGAAGCCTCGTCTCGGGGACGGCGCGAACGCCGCCGTCGCGCAGTCGGTGCTCGCGTACTGCTTCGACACGGTGTTGCGGCTGCTGCATCCGGTGGTGCCGTTCATCACCGAGGAGCTGTGGCAGAAGCTGCCGGGCCGAAGCGGAGACGAGCTGCTCGCCGCGGCCGCGTGGCCTGCCGGGCGGGACGCGCTTACCGACCCGCGGGCCGAAGCGCGGTTCGCCCTGGTGCAGGACGCGATCGCGGCCATCCGCACGATCCGGGCGGAGTATCGGGTCAGCCCCAAGGCGCGGCTCGCCGCCACCGTGACGCCCAAGACCGCCGAGGGCCGAGGCGCCTTCGAGGGCGAGCGCGAAACGATCGTCCGGCTCGGGCAGCTCGAGGCGCTAGGGTTCGACGGTCGGAGAGCGGCGCGGGCCGGCGCGCACGCCGTGCTCGCCGACGGGAGTGAGGTCTTCGTCGCGCTGTCGGATGCGATCGACGTGCAGCAGGAGTGTCGGCGCTTGTCGGGCGAGCTCACCCGGCTCGAGCAGCAGCTGGCGGGGCTCGCCGCCAAGCTCACCAACCAGCAGTTCGTCGCGCGGGCGCCCGCCGAAGTGGTCGCCAAGGAGCGCGAGAAGGAGCGGGCGTGGCACGACCAGCAGCAGGTGCTGGCCGAGAAGCTCAAGTCGCTGGGCTGCTCTTAAGCGCCCTGGCGTTCGGCTGCGCGAGCCAGGGTGCGCCGCCGGGCGGCCCGCCCCGCACCACGCCGGCCGCCATTCTGCGCACCGTGCCCGAATCGGGAACGGTCGTGCCCGATTTCCGGGGCAAGGCCGTCGTCCAGTTCGACGAGGTGATCGACGAGGCGCCGGGAAGCGTCGGCGGCGGGGGGACGGGGGGCGCCATCACCGGCCTGGCGCAGAAGATCGTGTTGTCGCCGGTCGGAGGCGACGTCAAGGTGTCCTGGCATCGCAGCGCGATTCACGTCCAGCCGGAAGAAGGGTGGAAGCCGAACCGGGTGTACCACCTGCAGGTGCTACCCGGCATCGCGGACCTGCGGCGCAACGTCACGAAGACCGGCACGACGATCGTCTTCTCGACCGGCGGCGCCCTGCCCGCGGCCGCGCTCAGCGGTACCGCGCTCCTGTGGGTGGAGCAGCGGCTGCTCACGCAGGCCGTCATCCGGGCCACCCCGCTCCCCGACACCGCGGCGTACGTCACGCTGACGGACTCCGGCGGAAACTTCCGGCTGAGAGAGATCCCTCCCGGGCGCTATCGCGTGTGGGTCATTCAGGACGCGAACAACAACCGCCGCCTGGACCGGCGCGAGCCGTTCGACACCGTCACCGTCACGGTCGACTCGACGGCGAGTGCCGTGCTCTGGGCGTTCGTGCACGACACCGTTGGCCCGCGGATTCGCACCGTCGAGTCGGTGGACTCGGTCACCCTCCGCATCACCTTCTCGCAGCCGCTCGACCCGGCGCGCTCGCCCGACACGGCCACGGTGCGCGTGTTCGCGCTGCCCGACACGACGCCCGTCGGCGTGCGAGCCCTGTACCGGCCGGCGCAGTTCGATTCGCTGCAGGCGCGAGCGCGAGCGGTGGCCGACTCGCTCAAGCGGCTGCAGGATACGACGGCACGGCGCGACACATCGCGGGCCCGACCGACACCCCCCGCAGCACCCCCGCGGGCGCCCGCTGCGCGAGCGCCTCGAGACACAGCCACGGCGCGCGTCGATACCGCCCGCGTCAGGAAGCTGCTCAGCCAGCGCCCCCTGCCCTACGACCGGGTCGTCGTTCAAACCGCGCAGCCGCTCACACCGGGTGCGAAGTACATCGTGCGGGTGCGCGGGGCGATCAACTTGAGTGGCGTGGCCGCCGACGGCGTCGGAGTGATCGAGATCCCCGTGCCGAAACCTGCGCCGCGCGACACCACCAAGGCCAAGACGCCATGAGCGACCCCCGTGACCCCCGCGACCCCCGCGACCCCCGCGACCCCCGGCGCCGGCTGCCCGCGGTGGACGCCCTGCTCGCCGAGCCCGACGTCGCGGCATTGCTGACTTTACATCCGCGGGGTCTGGTGGTCCGAGCCGTGCGGGACACGATCGAGCACGCGCGCGTCAACGGCGGCAGCGCACCGCCCGAGGGCTGGAGCGCGGCCGTCCGCGCGCGCGTGCAGCGCCTCGCCACCCCGTCGCTCCTGCCGGTGATCAACGCCACCGGCGTGGTGCTGCACACCAACCTCGGCCGGGCGCCGCTCGCGCGGGCCGCCCGCGAAGCGATGGCCCGCATCGCCGCGGGATATTCCAACGTCGAATACGATTTGGACCTGGGGACCCGTGGCTCGCGTCACGACCTCTGCCGCGGTCTCCTGACCGAATTGACGGGTGCGGAGGACGCGCTGGTCGTGAACAACGCGGCCGGTGCGTTGCTCGTCGCCCTGTCCGCGCTGGCCCGTGACGGCGAGGCGGTCGTGTCGCGCGGCGAGCTGGTGGAGATCGGCGGCGCGTTCCGCATCCCGGATATCATGGCGCGCTCGGGCGCGAAACTCGCGGAGGTGGGCACCACGAACCGCACGCACCTCCGGGACTACGAAGGCGCCGTGACCGACCGCACCAGGCTGCTGCTCAAGGTCCACCGCTCCAATTTTCAAGTCACCGGCTTCACCGCCGAGGTCTCCGCGCAGGAGATCGCGGCGGTCGCGCGCGCGCGCGGTGTGGCGAGCCTGTATGACCTGGGCAGCGGGCTCCTGATCGACCTCTCGCCCTGGGGACTCGCCGGCGAGCCCACCGTGGCCGAGGCGCTCGCGAGCGGTGTGGACGCCGTCGCGTTCTCCGGGGACAAGCTGCTCGGTGGCCCGCAGGCCGGCATCCTGCTCGGCAGGCGAGACGCGATCGCCGCCTGTCGTAAGGATCCGCTGGCGCGGGCGGTCCGATCCGACAAGTTTACGCTCGCGGCGCTCGAGGCGACGCTCGTGCTGTACCGCGATCCCGAGCGGGCACGGGGTGAGATACCCGTACTTCGGATGCTCACCGAAGACGTCGCGGAAATTCGTCGGCGCGGAGAGACGTTACAGAAAGACGTGGGCGGGCTGGCTGAGCTCGTTCAGGGAGAGTCCGAAGTTGGCGGCGGATCCTTCCCCGGCGCCAAGTTGAAGACGTGGCTCGTCCGCCTGAGCCCTGGCACCCGACACCTGACCCCCGACACCTTGGCGGGGAGGTTGCGGGGAGGCACCCCTCCCATCATCGCCCGCATCGCCGACGATCGCGTCGTCCTCGATCCGCGCACCATCTTCCCGGACGAGCTGGAGAGCGTGGCGCGCACGGTGCGGGCCGCGCTCGATGCCTGACGCCGGAGCCGAGGCCGGCCGCCGCGCCGTCTTTCTCGACCGCGACGGCACCATCGTGGAGGACCCGGGATTCCTGCACGAGCCCGGCAAGGTCCGCCTCCTTGCCGGCGCCGGAGAGGCAATTCGCGCGCTGAACCAGGCGGGCTGGCTCGTGATCACCGTCTCCAACCAGTCGGGAATCGCGCGCGGCCTGTACGACGCGACCGCGTACACCGCCGTGCAGCGCCGCCTCGCCGAGCTCCTGGCGGCGCGCGACGCCCGGCTGGACGGCGCCTATTTCTGTCCACACCATCCCGAATTCACGGGACCGTGCGAGTGCCGCAAGCCGGGGGTGCTGCTGTTCCGCGAGGCCGCGGCCGCGTTGGGTATCGAGCTCGCGCGGTGCGTGTGGGTGGGTGATCGCGTGAGCGACGTCGAGCCGGCGCGTAAGCTCGGTGGACGCGCGCTGTTGGTGGAGACCGGCCGCGGCGCCGCGCACGTCGGGAAGGCGCGCGTCCTCGGCGTCCCCGTCGTGGCGGACCTCGCGGCCGCCGCCGCCGAGATTGTGCGCGGCGGCTAGCGCCCGCAGATTGCGGGGCGCCATGGAGCCGTGGAGACTGGTCGCCCTGCTCGCGCTCACTGCGAGCGCTCTCGCCGCACAGGGGAAGCGAACGATCGCCGTGGGCGACACGGTACGCGACTCGCTCACGCGGCGCGACGCACTGCTTCCCGCCGAGAGCACCTACGCGCAGCAGTGGCGCCTCGCGGGCACGGCGGGCAAGACCGTGACGATCGACGTCGCGAGTGTCGCCTTCGACGCATACGCGTTCCTGCTCGGCCCCGGCTTCGAGACCGCTGCGCCCCAGGACGACGACTCGGGCGGCCGCTGCAACGCCCGGCTCACCGTACGACTGCCCCGAACGGGAGACTATTACATCGTGGTGACGAGCAGCGAGCGGTTCGCGACCGGGGCGTTCACGCTCACCGTCGTCGCCGGACCGAAGCCTGGCTCGCTCGCCCCTTGCGATCGGTGACGCCGGTTCCTGTGGCCGTACTCGTCTCGGGCGGCGGCACGAACCTCCAGGCGCTGCTCGACGCGCTGGACGACTCGCGGGTCGCACGGGTCGCACGCGTCGTCGCGAGCGGCGCCGGCGTGGGCGCGTTCGAGCGGGCGCGGCGGGCGGGGGTGCCCACGGTCGTGCTCACGGACCCCGAGGATCCCGCCGAGGTCGTGACGGCCGCCGGCGACGCCAGGCTCGTCGTGCTGGCGGGATACCTGAAGCGCATTCCGCCCGCCGCGGTCGCGCAGCTTCGTTGGCGCGTGATTAATATCCATCCGGCGTTGCTCCCCGCGTTCGGCGGCCCCGGGATGTACGGCCGCCGCGTTCACGAAGCCGTGCTCGCGAGCGGCGTCGCGCTCACCGGGGCGACCGTCCACTACGTGGACGAGGAGTACGACCGCGGTCCGATCATCGCGCAGTGGCCCGTGCCCGTCCGTCCGGACGACACGTCGGACACGCTCGCCGCGCGCGTGCTCGCAGTGGAGCATCGGTTGCTGCCGCAGGTGGTCGTGGAGCTGGCACGGCTAGGCGTACCGGACAAGCCTGTGCGGCTGGGCGCGAGCGGGTCCGCGTTCGTGGTGGCTGACCAACCTTCCGTGAGGTTCGGTGATGATCGGTAGAAGAGGTTTCCTGACCCTCGTTCTGTCCGTCAGTCCAACCGTCCGCCTGTCCGCCCAGGGTGATGTCGACCGCCTGGCGCTCCGGTTCGCCTCCATGACGGCTGTCACCGGTCTCGAGCAGGCGATGGTGGACTCGCTCCGGGCGATCTTCCCCGGTAGCACGCGAGATCAGGCGGGCAACGTCACGCTCACTCTAGGTCAGGGCTCGCCGAAGCGACTGTTCACCTGCCCGCTCGACGAAGTCGGCTACGTCGTGGGCAACATCCTGCCCGACGGCTTCTTGCTGCTACGGCGCGTGGGTGGGGGAGGAGGAGGCCGCACGGCGTCGCCGCTGTTCGATCAGCAGCTCGAGGGTCACCGCGTCACCGTGTTCGGAGCGAGAAGCGCGGTGCCCGGCGTCGTCGCCGTGAAGTCGACGCACCTGACGCGCGGCCGCGTCGCGTCCGGTACGCCCGATCCCGTCTTCACCGTTGACAACGCGTACGTGGACGTGGGCGCGACCTCGGCGGCCGAGGTGCAGAGCCTCGGGATCGCGGTGCTCGCGCCCGTGTCGCTCGCCAAGCGGCCGCAGCTATACGGCGACCGGCTGCTCGCCGCGCCCGTCGCCGGGCGGCGCGCCGCGTGTGCCGCGCTCGCCGCGGCCGTGCAGGCGAAGCCCAAGGTGAAGGGCACGGTCGTCGTCGCGTTCACGGTGCAGAGCCTGTATGCGAGCAACGCCGGCCTCGCGAGCGTGAAGGCCCTGCTCGGACCGTTCGACGACATCAAAACCGCGGCGCTGCCGGCGCGCTACGCGGACACGGCGGTGGAGACGGTGGCCCTCGCCGAGGCGGACAGGCTCGTCCGAGAAATCGCGCAATGGCTGGAGGGACGGTGAAGGCGGACGGGCGGACGGGCGGACGGGCGGTAGGGATCGTGGCGGTGGTGTTGCTGTCCGCCAGTCCCTCGGTCCGCCTGTCCGCCCAAGACTCCGCGCGAGTCTCCGAAGCCCAAAGCGTCCTCGCCCCCCTCGTGGAAACCTACGGCGTCTCCGGCGCCGAGGGCCCGGTGCGGGAGGCGGTGAAGCGACTGCTGCCGGCGTGGGCCGTGCCCGCGACCGACACCGCGGGCAACCTGTGGGTGCGGGTCGGCCAGGGCAATCCGGTGGTCGTGTTCGTCGCGCACCTGGACGAAATCGGCTTCCGGGTGACCGGGATCCGCGACGACGGCGCGCTCGAGCTCGAGACCCGCGGCGGATTCTTCCCGTCCCTGTTCGAGGCAAAGCCAGCGCTGGTGCACACGGACCAGGGCGACGTCGCGGGCGTTTTCCTACCGCGTGACTCCGGTTTCACGCGCCGCACCCCTCCCCCACTCCGTGTCAGCGTGGGCACCGCTTCACGAGCGGCCACCATGGCCCGGGGGGTAAGCCCCGGGAGCACTGTCACGATGCCCAAGCAGTACGTCCGGCTGGCCGGCACCCGCGCGACGGGCCGGTCGTTCGACGACCGCGTCGGCTCGACGGCGCAGCTCCTGGCGCTGCGCCGCCTGGACCGCGCGGCGCTCAAGCACCAGGTGATTTTCATTTGGAGCGTGCGCGAGGAGATCGGGCTCGAGGGAGCGGAGGCGGCGGCTGCCTCGCTCGGCACGTCCCCGCGACGCGTCTACGCGATCGATACGTTCGTGTCCGCGGACTCGCCGCTCGAGCTGCCCAACTTCGCCGTGGCACCGATCGGGCGGGGAGCAGTGGCGCGCGCGCTCGACAACTCGTCCGTCACGCCCCCCGCCTACGTGGACTCGCTCTTCCAGGTCGCGCGGGCGCGCGGCGTCGCGCTGCAGGTCGGCACGACCAACGGCGGCAACGACGGATCGGTATTCACGCCGTACGGCGTGGTGGACGTGCCGATCGGCTGGCCGCTCCGCTACTCCCATTCCCCCGCCGAGGTGGTGGACTTGAAGGACGTGGTGAGCCTCGCCGACATGATCCGGGCCGTGGCCGAGACCTGGTGAAGGCACGAGCCCTGCTGTCGGTGTCGGACAAGCGCGGCATCGTCGAGCTCGCCCGCGAGCTGGTCGCGCTCGGCTGGGAGATCGTCTCCACCGGTGGCACCGCGGAGGCGCTGCGCCAGGCGGGGGTCCCGGTGATCCCGATCGAGCAGGTGACGGGATTCCCCGAGATGATGGACGGGCGCGTGAAGACGCTGCACCCCAAGGTGCACGGCGGCCTGCTCGCCCGCCGCGCCCATCCCGGCGACCGCGCCGCGCTCGCCGAGCACGGCATCACGCCGATCGACCTGGTCGTCGTCAACCTCTATCCGTTCCGCGAGACGGTCGCGACGCCCGGCGTCGCCTTCGAGCAGGCGATCGAGCAGATCGATATCGGCGGCCCCTCGATGCTGCGCTCGGCCGCGAAGAACCACCAGGACGTCCTCGTCGTCGTCGATCCGGACGATTACCCCCGGGTCGTCGCCGCGATCAAGGACATGGCCCGGGGCGTAAGCCCCGGGTTGAGGAGAGAGCTCGCCGCCAAAGTCTTCGCCCACACCGCCGCCTACGACGCCGCGATCCACGGCTACCTCACCAAGGATGCGCCCGGGTGGCCCGAGCGGATCACGCTCGCGCTGGACCGCCGCCAGGAGCTCCGCTACGGGGAGAACCCGCACCAGGCCGCGGCGCTGTACGCGACCGCGGAGCCCGGCATCCGCGACCTGGAGCAGCTCTCCGGCAAAGAGCTGTCCTTCAACAACCTGCTGGACCTGGACGCGGGGCTCCTGGCGGTCGCGCCCTGGAGCGCGAGCGGCGCGGACCGCACCGCGTGCGCCATCATCAAGCACACCACTCCCTGTGGCATCGCCCTGGGGCGCACACCGCGCGAGGCGTACGAGCGCGCCCTCGCCACGGATCGCACATCCGCGTTCGGATCGGTGATCGCCTTCAATGTGGCGGTGGACCGCGCGGCGGCGGAGGCGATGCGGGAGCTGTTCGTCGAGGTGGTGGTGGCACCCGCGTTCGCGGACGACGCCGTCGCCGTGTTCCGGGAGAAGAAGAACCTGCGCGTGGTGCGGCTCCCGGCCGGAGAGGCCTCCGGGGGGGGTTGGGACTGGAAGCGGATTCGGGGCGGGTTCCTCGCGCAACAGCGCTCCCGCGTCGAGCAGGTGATGGATGAAACCGGTTGGAAGGTCGTGACCAGGCGCCCGCCGAACGACGTCGAGTGGCGCGACCTGCGCTTCGCCTGGGCCGCCGTGGGAGCGGTCAAGTCGAACGCGATCCTGCTCGCCCGCGACGAGGCCGCGATCGGGATCGGCGCGGGGCAGACGTCGCGGGTGGACGCCTCGTTCCTGGCGATCCACAAGGCGCGCCAGCAGGGTCACGATCCCAAGCGCGCCGTATTAGCTTCCGACGCGTTCTTTCCGTTCCCGGACGGGGTAGAAGAGGCCGCCCGGGCCGGCGTGCGCGCGATCATCCAGCCGGGCGGCTCGGTGAAGGACGCCGAGGTCGTGGCGGCGGCCGATCAGGCGGACCTGGCGATGGTGTTCACCGGCATCCGACAGTTCAGGCACTAACCCAAGACGACCGCATGACCGACCCACAGCCCCCGGACGTCGTAGCCGAGCGGCCTCCCTATCTGCTCGCGGGCCTGGTGGCCCTGGGCGGCCTCGTGTTGTACGTGTCGACGCTCGCGCCCACCACGCAGTACTGGGACGCTTCCGAGTACATCACGGCCGCACACGCATTGGGGATTCCCCACCCTCCCGGGAACCCGCTGTTCGTCTTACTGGCACATGCGTGGGGGCTGCTCCCGTTGGGCGTCGACTACGCCCGGCGCATCAATCTGTTCGCGGCCGCGACGAGCGCGGCCGCTGCGGGCGTATGGTTTCTCATCGGAGAGCGGTGGTTGCGGGCCATAGTGGCGCCCGGACGGCGACGCCGGCTCGTCGCGGCCGCGGGTGCCGTCGTCGGTGCCACGGCATTCACGGTGTGGAACCAGTCGGTGGTGAACGAGAAGGTCTATACCCTGAGCGTGCTGACGATCGCCCTGGTGCTCTGGCTCGTGGTGCGGTGGGCGGACCAACCGGTGAGCGTGCGGCGCGATCATCACCTCGTCCTCGTCGTCTACCTGCTCGCCCTCACGGCGACCAACCACTTGATGGGCGTCCTCGCGGCGCCAGCAGTGCTCGTCTACGTCCTGCTCACCGATCCGCGGGCGCTGTTGCGCCCCCGGTTCCTCGTCGCGGCGGCGCTCGTCGTCGCGGTCGGGACGAGCGTCAACCTGTTCATCCCGATCCGAGCGCACTTCGACCCGTATCTCAACCAGGGTGAGGCCACCACCTGGCCGGCGCTCAAGGCCGTGCTGGCGCGCGATCAGTTCGGCAAGCCCTCGGTGTTCGACAACCCGATGTTTCCCCCCGGCCCCGACAACCCAGGCCACACGCTCGTCCTGTACGGGCAACAGCTGCTGAACTACGTGCAATACTTCACCTGGCAATTCGGCCGGGACTGGTTCCCCGGCGTACAGCGGGCGTTGGCAGTCCTGTTCGGAGCATTGGGGCTCCTGGGGGCGCGGCGACACTGGCGCGCCGAGCGCCGGGCGGCGCTCGCCATGACGACGCTGATACTGACCCTCACGGTCGCACTCGTCTTCTATCTCAACTTCAAGTGGGGCTATTCGCAAGCCTTCAGCGGATCGGGGCTCGAGCACGAGGTCCGCGAGCGGGACTACTTCTTCATCGCGTCGTTCGCGGCGTGGGGCGTGTGGGTCGGGATGGGGCTCGCGACGCTGATGGAGTGGATCGAGGAGGCCTGCGTCGCGCGAGCGGCGGCGCCGGCACCCGTAAGACTGTGGGCGCCGTCGGCGCTCGTACTCCTCCTCGCGCTGGTCCCCCTCGCCGGCAACCGGCTCACCGCGCCGCGCAGCGGTGAGACCCTGGCGCGCGACTACGCCCACGACCTACTGCAGTCAGTGGACCCCTACGCGCTCGTCGTGACGGCGGGCGACAACGACACGTTTCCCCTGTGGTACGCGCAGGAGGTCGATGGCGTCCGCAACGACGTGAGCGTGCTCGTGATGTCGCTCGCGAACACCGGCTGGTATCTGCGGCAGCTGCAGCGACGTTCACCGACGACATTTGATGCTGGGACCGCGCCTGATCTGTACCGTGGACCCGTCTGGCCGCGCCCGGCGTCGCCCTGGATGAGCCGCTACTATCTGGGCAGCCCCGCCGACACGTTGCCGGAGTACATCCCCCTGGCGCAGCCCGCCATCGGCTACCTCGGGCCGATCGCGGTCAAGCTCGACCCCGGCACGCTCGGGCGCCCTTACCTCATGCGGTCGGACCTGGCGGTGTTGCAGATCATCAAGGACGAGCTGGGCAAGCGTCCCATCTACTTCTCCACCTCCACCGGCAATTACGCAGACCAGCTCGGTCTCTCTCCCTACCTGGTCGGCGAAGGTCTGGTGCGGCGGCTCGTGCCCGGGCCCGTGGCGGCGAGCCACAACGTGCGGCTCGTGGAAGGGCGCGGCTTCGTGAACGTGCCGCGGTCGGCCGCGCTCCTGTTCGGGGTGTATCGCGGCGGTGAGACCGCCGCCCGACCGCGACCTCGGGGCTGGGTCGACGTGCCGTCGCAGAACGGCCTGCTGGGATACGTCTTCGCGTACGACACGATCGCCGCGGCGCTGCGTGAGAGCGATCCGGCACGCGCCCAGCGGGCGGTCGCCCTGCGGGATAGAATCCTGGCCAACACGACATACGCGCCCGCGGGCGGGCGCGCCATCGACAACTGATCCCCCCCCGATCGAGCGAGCATGACCGACCTACAGACGCCATACGTCCAAGCGGAGCGGCCTCCCTATCTGCTCGCAGGCCTCGTTGCGCTGGGCGCCCTGTTCCTGTACGTTGCGACCCTCGCGCCGACCACGCAGTTCTGGGACACATCGGAATACATCGCCGCCGCCTACGTGGTCGGCATCCCGCATCCGCCCGGCAACCCCCTGTTCGTGCTGATCGCCCACACCTGGGGCCTGTTGCCGCTCGCGGCGGGGTACGCGATGCGGATCAATTTGTTGGCGGCAGTCACGAGCGCGATCGCGGCCGCGTGCTGGTTCCTGGTGAGCGAGCGCTGGATGCGGGGGTGGGTTCCCGCGCGGCTGCCGCGCCGCCTCGCCGCCGTGGCAGGGGCGCTCGTCGCGGCCACGGCGTTCACCGTGTGGAACCAGTCGGTGGTGAACGAGAAGGTCTACACGCTGTCGCTGCTCTCCATCGCCCTGGTGCTGTGGCTCATCGTGCGCTGGGACGATCAGCCCGCCGGCGAGGGGCACGACCATCATCTGCTGATGATCGTGTTCCTGCTCGCCCTGACGTCCACGAACCACATGATGGGCGTGCTCGTGGGGCCGGCGGTCGTGGTGCTGTTGTACCCGCTCCTCAAAGACCAGCGGCCGGCGGACGAGGCCGCGCGCCGTGTGGAGTGGTCGCAGTGGTTCGTGTTCTGCAGCGTGTACGCGCTGATCGTGGCGAGCGGGCTCGAGAACGCGGGCCCGCTGAAGCTCGCGGCCGTGCTGTTCCTCGGCGCCCTGGCGTACGCGTTCCTCCAGGCGCGGAACTGGGACTTCGCGGTCGCGGTGCTGCTGGTCGCGATCGTGGGCGTGTCGGTCTATCTCTTCCTCCCGATCCGCGCGGCGCACTTCCCACCGATCAACGAAGGCGAGCCGACCACGTGGAAGGCGCTGTGGGACGTGCTCACCCGCCAGCAGTACGGCAAGCCGCCGGTGTGGGAGCGGCAGGCAACGCTCTGGGCGCAGCTCGGGATGTGGTTCCAGTACTTCAGCTGGCAGTGGGGGCATGATTTTCCCCGCTCCATTCAGTACGGGCTCGCGGTGGTGTTCGGGGCGATCGGCCTGCTCGGCGCGGTGCGCCACTGGCTGGC
>Ga0209761_1002246_pt1 | contig 12691 bp, 15 predicted proteins | sample GraSoi013_1_40cm_4_FD_185818 | JGI IMG/M metagenome (GOLD analysis project Ga0209761, IMG submission 185818) | Grasslands soil microbial communities from the Angelo Coastal Reserve, California, USA - Sample 09_25_2013_1_40cm (SPAdes) (version 2) | ecosystem: Environmental > Terrestrial > Soil >... | reverse complement strand
GCGCATCAGCTCGGCGTCCGCGAAGATCAACCCCTCGGTCCGCATGCCGCCCTCACGCGGGACGCGCCAGCGGTACTCGTCGATTCGCTCAACGCGCATCGGTCACACGTCGAACACGATGGTCGTGTGGTAGCCGCCGTCCGCCACTCGCACGTCGGCGCCGTGTCGCGTCACCGCCTTCACCTCGCGCTGCGCCTGATGCTTCGCCGGGTCGTAGGTCTCGCCGGCGATGCCGCTGGCGGTCACCTTGGCGGGGAGGAACCGTTCGGTGTCCCACAGGTAGAGGGCGTCCGTGAGGAAATGGATCAGCCGCTCGGTGGGATCGGCGCCGCGCGGCTCGATCGAGCGCTCCACGGCGGGCGTCACCGAGCTCGTGCCCACGAGCAGCTCGCGCAGCGCGTCCAGCCCGGCCTGGTAGAGACCGAGCTCGCTCCGCGCCCGGAGCTCGACAGCCACGTCGGCGGTGTGCGGCACGAACCGATAAGGCGTCAAGGGAAGGCGTCTAGGAAAGGCGTCGAGGAAAGACGTACCGAGTCAGCGAAAAATGATCCCTTGCGAGCGCAGGCCCTCCCTAGCTTACGGCCGGTGAGCCCGACCTACAAGATGCCCGACGTCACGGCCCTGCGCCGCGCGGCGATCGTGGCCGAAGCCAACAACGCGCTCTGCGCGGCGCGCTGCTCGGCCCAGCTGGCGGGCCTCGAGACGCGCGAATTCGTGGTCCGGGAGCTCTTGCTCACGGTCATGGAACAGATCGACCGCGCCGCGACGGCCGTGCGGCAGCTCCACTAACTCTGCCGCCGCAGCCGCGGCAGCTCGGTGTCCACGTCGTGCGCCTTGTGGAACGGGACGCGGGGTCCACGAATCGGGAGCAGATGGGCGATCGAGTTGGCGTAGAACTCGAGCAGCGGCCGCCCGCCGGGGAGCACGATCATGCTCCCGCCGTCCTCCACGACCAACCGCCGCATCCGCAGCATGCGCCAGGCGCGGTCCCACACCTCTCCGATGCGGGAGCCGCCGCGCACCACTTTGGCGTTCACGTCCCGCAGGCGGTCGCGCAGCTGGTCCATGCGCTCGAGCACCGCCCCCTTGGGGACCACGGTCTGCTCGAACGACAACAACGCCGCGGCGGCGAGCGGCACGGGCGTCACGGGGATGATCGCGCCGATCCGCTCCATCACGAGCGCGGCCAGGCCCTGGAGTTTTCCCAGGCGCTGCTCCTTGGGCAGCTCGAGGACTCCCGGCGCGGTCGCGACCCACTGCCGGAGCGAGAGCGGCGTGCCGAAGTTGACCGCCGCCCGCCCGTAGCGCTTGAGCCTGCCGGTGGCGAGGCGCAGCACATTGCTCGCCACGTACGTCGTGACGGTCCAGAGCTGGGACAGCCGCCCCGGCCGGTCGCGCTCGTCTACCAATTCGCGGATCAGCGCCCGGTCCTCGAGCACCCTGTCGAAGTTGATCGCGACGGGCACGAACCAGACGTCGCGGTCGAAGTCGGGATCGAGGAGCGTGCGGCAGATGTAATCGAGCAGGCCGAGCTTGGGGGGTCCGAGCCGCCCGTCGCGGGACAGGCGGCCCTCGGGGAAGAAGCCCTGCGTCACGCCGTTCTTCGTGATGAGGTGGACGTAGCGCTCGAGGACCGCGTGGTACAGCGGCTCCCGGAAGCCGCGCCGGATGAAGTACGACCCGAACGACTTGAATACGTATTCGAGCGGCCAGACGCGGGCCCACTCGCCCACGGCGTAACTCACGTGCGCGCCGTAGGCGAGCACGTAGGCCACCACGAGGTAATCGGCGTTGGAGCGGTGGTTCATCATGTAGACGACGACGTCCTTCTTGGGGATCCGCTCGAGCGCCGCTTCGTCCTGGTAGTCGACGGTCACCCGGTACAGCAGATTCAGGACGATCTTGGCGAGGTTGTAGCCGATGCGGTAGTACGACAGCACGTTGAGCTGCGGGACGATCTCGTCGATGTACTGGCCCACGCGGCGGTGCACCTCCGCTTCCCCGAGGCCGTGCTCTTGGGCGTGACGCCGCACGGCGGCCTGGACCACGGGATCGGCGGCGAGGGCGAGCTTGGCGACTCGGGGGTGCTGGAGGTGGTAGCGCGCGAGGCGGGCGCGGAACTCGTGGATCGTGCGGAGCGCCCGGCGGCCGAGCCAGCCGGTCACGCGACGGTGCCTCCCTCCTTTTTGAGCTGGGCGTAACCCATACCGCGAAGGATCGTGATGCGCTTGGCCATGGGCGGATGCGTCGCGAGGGCGTCGGCGAACAGGCCCTCGTGCGCCGTGAGCCGCCGGCCGAGCGGGTCGGCGATGCAGAGATGCGCCGCCCCGCGCTTGATGTGCGTGGTGGGCGCGTCCGCGCTCTCGATCTTCTGCAGCGCGCTCGCGAGCGCGAGCGGGTTGCGGGTGAACTGCGCGCTCATCGCGTCAGCGAGATACTCGCGCTTGCGGCTGACGCCGAGGGCGAGCAGCTGCGCGATGAGCGGGGCGAGGATCCAGGAGATGATCCACACCACCAGGAGGATGAGGAGCAGCGGGCCGGCGCCGCCTTTCTTGCCTCCCCCCCCCCCCCCCCCCCCCCCCCCCCCCCCCCCCCCCCCCCCCCCCCCCCCGCCACCCGCCCCGCCCCGCAGCACGCGACTGGCGCCGTCGTGCATCAGCGCCACGGCACCGACGAGGGCCGCGAGGGTGGTCATGAGCCGCACGTCGAGGTTCTTCACGTGACCGAGCTCGTGCCCGATCACCGCCTGCAGCTCGTCGCGCGTGCACAGGTCCAGCAGGCCCTGCGTGACCGCGATGTGCGCGTGCAGCGGCTCGGTGCCGGTGGCGAAGGCGTTGGGATCGGGGTCGTCGACGATCCAGATGCGGGGTCGCGGCACGCCGGCGGCGATCGCCATCTCTTCCACGACGTTGACGAGCTGCCGCTCCTTCGGGTCGGTGGCGTCGACGACCTCGCGGGCGCCGGTCGACCACAGCACCTTCTCGGGTCCCGTCGCGTAGGCGTACCAGGCCATCACGGCCGCGACCAAGGACAGCGCGATCCCGAACCACGGGAAGGTGTGGTGGTACGCCGTGGGCGGCTCGGCGAGGGTGTAGAGGTGGTAGATGTAGTCGCCACCGAACCCGAGCCAGGCGAAGAAAACCACGAAGCCAATCACCAGCAGCGCGGTGCGCCGGCGATTGGCTTCTTGTTGTTGAAACAGGTTCAGCGCGGTCTCGCCACTCACGGCTTCGGCTTCATCGACAGGTCGACCTGCGGCACGGCCCGGTCGGCCTGTTCCTCGATCTCCCACAGGTCGGCGGGCTGCGCCCGGGCGACCCCGGCGACGAGGTTGGTGGGAAACTGCTGCTGCTTGGTGTTGTACTGCGTGGCCGTGTCGTTGTAGAGCTGGCGCGCGAAGGCCACCTTGTTCTCCGTGGAGGTGAGCTCCTCCTGCAGTTGGCCGACGTTCCCCGTCGCCTTGAGCTGCGGATACTGCTCCACCACCACCATCAGGCGCTGCAGCGCCGACGACAGGGCGTTCTCCGCCTGGCTGATCTGCTTGATCCCCTCGGGGCCGGCCGCGTTCACCTTCACCGCCTGGTTGCGCGCCTGAATCACCGCCTCGAGCGTCGACTTCTCGAAGTCCATCGCCCCCCGCACCGCGTTCACGAGATTGGGGATCAGGTCGTGACGCCGCTTCAGCTGGACGTCGATCTGCTTGAAGGCGTTGAGCGTCTGGTTCTTGAGGGAGACGAGCCCGTTGTAGGCCCCCACCATCCACAGCGCGACCACGACGACGAGCACGAGGAGAATCAGCGAACCACCCATGGGGGCTCCCGGTTGAAGGGGTCTCTGCCCGAGCCTCTACGCGCCCGCGTGCGGCAGGAGTTTCGCGATCGCCTGGCGCACCGCCTCCGCGACGGCCGTCTCGTCGGGTCCGAGACGGGCGAGCGGGTGGGCCGTCTCGACGTGCAGCTCGACGCCGCGCCCGACGGGGATGCGCCGCCAGGAGCTGGGACTCTCGGGGTCGCGCCCGGCGTCGCGCGCGATCCAGGCGGTGAGGGCGCGGCCGGACTTGCCGCGCGGCGGCGCGCCCTTGCTGCGGAGCGGGAGTCGGTCGGGCACGGGCAGCGAGACCCCGAGCGCCTGCGCCGCGCGTCGCTCGAGCACGTCGCCCGTCTGTTCCTGCATTTCCTTGGTGATCGCCGCGAGCGTGCCGCCCTCCATCTGCCGCAGCTTGATCCACAGCAGCTGCAGAAAGTGCCGATAGGAGTACGTCGCCGCCGTGCCGCGTCCTTCGGGCGGGCTCACGAGACCCTTGGTCACGTAGAACCGGATGGTCCGCTCGCTCGGTTGGGCCCGCGCGGCCGCGTTGATCGGCGTGACCGCGGAGGCATCCAGCACCGCCCCCACCAGCGCCGCCAGGTCCCGGAGGTTCCACGGCGCCAGGTTGCGGTACTCCCGCAGGATGTGGAGCGGTTCCGGCTGGGCGGCGCCCGTCACGCTCCGGCCTTTCCGCGCTCGCGTTCTGGCCGGCGCCGCAGCACCTCGCCCAGCCAGTCGGCCACCTCGCGCAGGGTGAAGGGCTTGCGGATCAGCGTGCAGGGGTGGCGCTCGAGCCAGGTGCGCACGTCGTCGGCCTCGGCGTCTCCGGTCATGATCGCGATCCGCCCCTCCAGCGAGGGCCAGCGATGGACGATGGCCAGGTACAGCGCCAGCCCCGACATGGTGGGGAGCTGGATGTCGAGCAGCACCGCGTCGGCGGGCTCCGAGGCGAGCAGGTCGTACGCCGTCTCCGCGCTGGCGGCGCCGATCACGCGGAAGCCGAACTGGCCGAGCGAGCGCTCCAGCACCCGACGCAGCGACGGCTCGTCGTCCACGACGAGGAGCGTGGGAAGGGGGGGGCGGGGGAGGGGAAGCGGTCCCGGTTCGGTCATGAGCTCAAAGCTTCCACGCGCGGCGGCGTGAGGAAGCGCTGCACGACCCGCTCCAGCGCCTCTTCGGGACTGAGCGACAGCCGCATCTCGCCCGCGGTGAGTCCCAGGTAGGCCCGGGCGTGCAGCTGCAGCGTCTTGGCCTGCGCGTAGCCGAGACGCTTCGCCACGTCCTCGATCGTGAACCCCGGGTCCTGCAGCAGCCGGTGGGCGTACAGCACGCGGGCCGCGGCGAGGAAGTGCCGCGGCGACGGGAGGCCGACGCGCATGAACCAGCGCTCGCAGGTGCGCCGGTCCACACGCGCGCGCGCGGCGACCTGGGTGACCGTCTGCACGTCGCCCGGCGAGCGCAGCGCCTCCTCCAGCACCCAGCGCAGCTGGCTCGGGAGCGGAGCGAGCGCACCCGCCAGCTGGTCGAGCAGCTGCCGCGACGACGACCGCGCTTCCTCTTGCGCCAGCACCTCGCGCAGCCGCACCGGGTGATCATCGTAGTGCGCGAACACTACGTGCTGGATGCCGCGCTGGCCCAACGCGAGCAGCACGCCGGCGGAGCGGGGGGTGAGCGTCGTGTACAGGATCAACGGGAGGGAGGGGAACAGCACGCGCAGCCGCTCGATCTCCTGGGACCGCGCTTCGCCCGACAGCAGCGGATCGACCACGGCCAGCTCCACCGGACGGCTGCGGATGGCGGCGAGCACCTCGTCCCAGTTGGGAGCGCGGGCGACCGTGAACCGCGCCCCTGCGGCGCGGCGCACCTTGTGGTACTCCAGATCGGGAACGGCGGCTAGAACGAGCATAATGTCGCAAAATCGCCCTACGATGCCGCAAAAACGCCCTAAAAATCGTCCGTACCCGCAGCCAAGTTGGACCGCGTTCGTGCGGTCCTCATCCAACCCGGTCTGCGGAGGTCTCCATGTCCCGTCCGATTCGCGCGCTACTCGCCCTTGTTCTCGTCTCGTTCGCCCTCGCGGCCGCCGCGTGTGCCGATGCTACCGCTCCGCGGCCCACGGCGTCGTGCGACATCAGCAACAGCAATACCTGTCACTAACGCTCTCACCCGACGAGCCGGGCTAGCGAGGCCGACACCTCGCGCAGCTCTGCAGTGTCGAACACAGGCTCCGCGGGCACGGCAGGCTCTACTCGAAGCGCCTGCTCGCACTCGCGGAGTCCGTTCTTTATCCGCTCGATCCGGAACTCGGATTCGTGCAGGCCGGCGGCCGTCGCCACGCGCAGCGCCTCTTCCATCAGCGCCTCGGCTCGGCGATACTGGCCGAACCGCGCCTGCCCGATCCCTTGCTTGAGATAGAAATCCGCCAGAATGTTCGGCGGCATGTCCGCAACGCGTGCCTCGCAGCGCTCCCGCCAGCGCGCGAACCCAACCCGGTCGCGTCGATAGGACGCACAGTGCATCAGCTCGATGAGCGCGTTGGTCAAATTGTCCTGGTTACCACCCCGGTGCACGACCTCGGACAACGCGTGTTCCGCCCCTGTGGCATCGCCTAACATGAGGAGAGTGACGCCGAGGTCGTTCAGGGCGCGCAGCCGCGAGTCTTCTTCCTCGTACAGCTCGAACGCCCGCCAGAAGCGCGGCACCGCTTCGTCGGGGTGGCCCCGGTAGAACGCCGTCGCGCCGATACCGTGCTCCGCCCGCGCCTCCGCGTCGTGGAGGTCCGCGGCACGGGCGTCCGCGAGGATCGCCCGCAGACTGCGCTCCGCCTCGGCCAGGTTGCCCCGCCCCAGCACCGTGTTCGCGCGCCCGATCCGGCTCAACAGCTCCGAGTAGCGGTCGCCGCGCGCCGCCGCCAGTTCGCCGGCCTCCGCGTACGCCGCCTCCGCCTCGTCGAATCGGTTCAGCTTGCGGCTCACGCGCGCGATGCGCAGCCGCGCCGCCACCGCGTCGCTCGCCGCGAGGCGCTCGCCGCCCACCTCCAGCAGCGTGGCGAGCACATCGAGCGCCTCGTCCAGGCGCAGCTCGTCCTCGAGGAAGTGCGCGTAGGCGAGGAGCGCGGGGACGACCTGGCGTACGTCGCCCAGCCGATAGGCGTCCGCCGCACTTGTCGTCGTGCCGTGCACATGAGCGCCCTCGGGCGACGTCCCGCGCAACTCGCGGCAGAACCGGTCGGTCGCGACGCACTGGTAGTGGAACGCGTCCGGCGACACCGGCTCCCGGCCCGGCGCCAGCAGATCCACGAGGCGCAAAGCCAGGAACGCCCCCTGGCCCAACCGTGCTTCCAGGGACGTCGGCGACGCGTTGCCCGATACTCTCTGTAGGAAGATCGCGTGGGGCAGCGATTCGACCCGTGTCTGCGAAACCGGCATCCGGTTCTCTCCCCTAAGCCGTGGCACAGCCGTCCCCCGCTGGCAGCCTCTGTGCCTCGCTGCAAGGCATGGTAGGCTCACAACATAGCGCTTTCCGGACCGGCGCGTTAGGTCGCAGTTTCCGCATTTTCAGGCTTTTCGCCGCGTGGTTTCGGTGCCGGAGCCAGGGGCGCTGCTGCCCTAATTGGCGCCATGCGCCGGGGCCTGTCCCTCGCCGAGCTGGTGGTCGCGCTGGCCATCGTCGCCGTCGTGACGGCCGTCACGCTCCCCAGCGTCGGCGGCCTCCTCGACTGGATCGCGGTCAACACGGCCGCGCAGGATGTCGCCACGGCCCTGGCGGCCGCGCGGAACGCCGCGGTGATGCAAGGGTCGCGCACCCGGCTCACGATCGCCCCCGACACTCTCCGCATCGACCGCTGGCGCGGCGACTCGTGGGACGCGGTGCTGCGGTGGCCGGGGCCGCTGGCCCACGGCGTGACCCTGGAGGTGTCGAACCCCGAGGTGGTGTTCGACCCGATCGGGCTGGGGTGGGGCGTCTCGAACACCAGCGTCGTGATGCGGCGCGGGTCGCGGATCGAAACGCTGACGGTGTCGCGAGTCGGCAGGGTGAAACGCTGGTAGCCGGCGCTGCAACCAAACCGGTGGGGTGTGCGTCTAATAAACCGGGAGGGGGCACGGAGGACGCGGTAAGGGTGAAACCTTCTGGGCCCCGTCCCGTACAAAGGGAGACACTGGTCGCGGCCGAAGTGTGACGGCCACTTCGCCCGACCGCCAACCCGGGGAGGAGTAAGCCCCGGGTTTGGTTTTCTAGGGCGCGGTCTGCGCCACGCCGACCGCCTCGAAGTCGAGCGTCACGCGATCCGCGACGCGCACCGTTCCAGCCGGCCCGCCTCGGTATGGCTTGATCCCGAAGTCGGTCTGCTTTACGGAAAAGCCGCCCGCGGCCCGCAGCGTGTCCGCCCCGAGCTCGACTCTGACGTCCACGGTCACACTCCGGGTCTGGGCGGCGAGCGTGAGATTCCCGTGCACCCGGAACCCCCCCCCTTCCTCCATGGGCGTCACGCTGTCCGACACGAAGCTGATCTCGCGGTACTGGTCCACGTGGAGGACCTCGGTGCGCATCGCCTCGGTCACCTTGCGGATCTCCGCCGTGTCGGGGGGCGTGAGCACCTCGAGGCTGTCGGCGGGCACGATAATCGTGACGCGGGAGCTCGAGGGAACCGCCGGATGGTAGACGATGCGTCCGGAAACGGCGCGCGCGCGAATCACGTGGGCGTGGCCGGCGAAACCGAGCAAGCCGGCTTTGCCGGTCTTCACTTCGAACCGGCTCGCCGCCGAGAGCACGTAGATCACGGAGTCCGGCGTACCGCTCTGGGCCGATCCGAGCGCCGGGAGCAGCACGAGCCCGAGCCAAAGCATTCGGGACACCGTTACACCCGACCTGGGCTCAAGAAGCTCTTCAGTCCCGCCTCGAAGGGCAGCGGCCGGATCCCGAACACGGACTCGATCGCGCTGGCGGGGGTGGCACTACCTTCCACTAGCATCTGGAGCTGGTCGCTCGTGAGCGGCGCCGCCCGGCCGAGCAGGTCGAACACTCGCGCGGCCGCCCGCGCCGTGGCGAGCGGCAGGTGGACCAACGGGCGCGGGGCGCCCGCCGCCCTGCCGATCGCCAGCACGAAATCTTCGTACGTGAGGACGGCGGGGCCGCCCAGCTCGTAAGCGCCGACCAACCCCGGATCCTCGGCGGCCCGGGCGAACGCGAGCGCGACGTCCTCGATCCAAACGGGCTGCATCGCGTAGCGGCCGTCCCCGAACACCGGGACCACGGGAGACCAGCGGTGCAGCCGGGCGATGACGCGGATCGGCACATTCTCCGGCCCGCTGATGAGCGAAGGGCGAAAGATCGCGTGGGATAGTCCCGAATCGCGCACCAGGTCTTCGGCCCGCCGTTTGGTGCGGTGGTAGCGGGTGGCGCCGGGCTCGTCGCGCGCGCCCACCGCGCTCATGTGCACGAAGCGGCGCACGCCGGCCGCGCGCGCGGCGGCGAGCACGCGGCGGGTTCCTTCCACGTGTACGGCGTCGAAGGTCGCGGGCCCCCCTTCCACGATGATCCCGACGAGGTGAATCACGGCGTCGCTGCTGCGGACGAGCGCGGCGAGCGTTGCGGCATCCGCCAGGTCGCCCGGCACCAGTTCCGGGGCCGGCCCGAGCAGCAGGCGCGCCGGCTCGGGACGACGCACCAACGCCCGGACGCGGTGTCCCCGGCCCGTGAGCGTGGCGGCCACGTGCCGACCTACGAATCCTGTCGCTCCGGTGACCGCGATCTGCATGGGTGCGACGAGCTCAGTCCGTGCCGACGCTGCCCTCGTCGAGGAACACGAGCGTGCGGCGGCGGGCCACGACCGTGGTCAGCGCCTCGAACACCTTGGGATCGAGCACCGTGCCGGCCAGGTCGGTCATGCGCTCGACCGCCTGCTCGGCATTCATCTTCTCCTGGTAGGACCGCGACGTGTTGAGTGCGTCGAACACCTCGGCGGTGCCGATGATGCGGGCCGCCAGCGGAATGTCCTCGCCGCGCAGGCCGTCCGGGTAGCCGGTGCCGTCCCAGCGCTCGTGGTGTCCCCGCACTGCCGGAATGATGTCGCCAAGGTGCGCGAGCGGCGCCAGGATCTGGGAGCCGATGAGGACGTGCTGCTTCACGTGCTCGAACTCCTCGGGAGTGAGCGGACCCTGTTTGTTGAGCACCGCCTCGCGGGTGCCGATCTTCCCGATGTCGTGTAGCCGCCCCGCGACGCGGACGGCCTCCACGGCCTCTTCCGACAGTCCCAGCTGGTGCGCGATCGTGGCCGAGAGGTCGGCGACGCGGGCCGAGTGCCCCCGCATGTACGGATCCTTCGCCTCCAGCGCGTTCACCAGGGCTTCGAGCGTCGCGACCGAGATGCGCTCGAGCTTCAGGCGCTCCCGGTGCAGCTCGGCGGTGCGGGTTGTGACCTCCTCCTTGAGCCACTGGCTCAGGTGCCGGGTCTCGAGCAGCATCTCGCGGCGCTTCAGCGCGCGCTGCACCGCGCGGCCGAGGTCGGCGAGCTCGATCGGCTTGGTCAGGTAGTCCAGGGCCCCGCGCTGCATGCACAGCGCGGCGCTGGTGGCGTCGTTGACGGCGGTGAGCATCAGGATCGCGAGCTCCGGCTCGATCTCGATCGCCTGCGGCACCAGGTCCACCCCGCTCGTCCCCGGCATGCGGATGTCGCACAACATCAGCGCGATGCGGTGGCGGCGCAGCTGCTCCAGCGCCTCCTCGCCCGATCCGGCTGCGTAGACCTCGAACTGCTGCTGCGCCAGGAACTTTTTGAGGGCGTTCCGAATCGGTTCCTCGTCGTCCACGACCAGGATCTGGGCGGGGCCCGTCGTGTCGGCCACTCAGGACTCCTTGGTTGATGCACTCAGAAGATCACGCCGCCGGGTCGGCCTGGATAGGCCCCGACGGGACGCGGCGGCGGGCCTCAAGACTCCGCCGCCACGAAGGTTACATCGACCGTTCCCGGGAGCAGACCCGCCTGGTGCGCCCGCGCCAGCAACTCGTTCAGCGCCCGGCGGCCGGTGGGGCCGCAGTCCACCGTGTAGGCGTTCACGTACATCCCCACGAAGCGGTCCGTGCGCGAGTCGTCGAGGCCGCGGCTGTAGCCTCGCGCGTGCGCCAGCGCTTCGCGCCGGTGTGCGAGGCCGTACTCGATGCTGGCTTTCAGATCGCGCGCAATGTCGCGCATGAGCTCAGGCCCGAGGTCCCGGCGCACCACGTTGCCGCCGAGCGGGAGGGGGAGCCCGGTCTCCGCACGCCACCACTCCCCCAGATCCGCCCACAGGTGGAGGCCCCGGTCGGCGTACGTGAGCTGGCCTTCATGGATGAGCAAGCCGGCGGCGGCCCGCCCGTCCGCCACGTAGTCCTCGATCCGATCGAACGGCACGACGACGTGGCGGACCGCGGGCTGGTACAGCTTGAGGGCGAGAAACGCCGTGGTGAGCTCACCCGGGACCGCGATGAGCGTGCCGCTGGCACCGAGCGCGACCCGCGGGTCGGTGGGGCGGGGTCCGCGCGCGACGATGCGGGGCCCGTAACCGTCGCCAAAGCTCGCGCCGTGCGCCAGCAAGGCGTAGCGGTCGGCGAGGTAGGCGTAGGCGTGGAACGACACCGCCGTCACCTCGAGCTCGCCCTGCAACGCGCGGCGGTTCAGCGACTCGATGTCCGAGAGCTCGTGGAGGTAGCGCCGGTCGCCCGTGTCGATCTTCCCGGTCGCGAGCGCCCAGAACATGAAGGCGTCGTCCGCGTCCGGGCTGTGCGCCAGCCGGATCGTGCGGATCGAGCTAGCGGCCCTGCCGGGGGGCGCCACTCGTCTTCCCGCTGGTAACTTCGGTCGCCTGCTCGTGAAACGCGTCGAGGTTCTGGCCGTGCTCGGCGTACTCGGGGCGCTGCTTGGCGCGTTCGCCCTTCTCGTTGCGCAAGAAGTCGCGATAGGCGCGGAGCGCGCCGGCGGGGTCGCGCTCGAGCTCCAGGGCGCGAGCCCTGAGCATGAAGGCGAACAGGTGAGTCGGGACCGCGCGGCGGATCGTGTCCGCCTGCGCCAGCGCCGCGGCCGCGTGCCCGCCGGTCAGGTCGAGCACGCCAATGTGATAGCGGGCGTCTACATCGAGGGCCGGCAGCATGGCATACGCCTGCAACGCCATCGGGAGGAAGAACTCGGCGCTGTCGGGCTTGCCCTCGGAGTGCAGAGACATGACGCGGTTGTAGAGTCGGGTCGCCCGTTCCTCGGGGGACATCCGCGAAATATCGGGAGCAGGGAGCTGGGAGCTGGGAGCAGGTGCCGAAGCGGGCGCTACCGCTCCCGGCTCCCTGCTCCCTGCTCCCAGCCGCAGTGCCAGCACGGTCAACAGCGCTCCCACCGCGATCCCTGCGACTCCCCACGGCAGGCCGCCGCGCCACCCGGCGGCTTGGGGGGAGGCACCGCCGACCTGAGCGCCGCACTTGTGACAAAACCTGGCCGTCCCGGCCAGCTGGGCGCCGCACGCGTGACAGTTCATGGCAGCGGGAATCTAACTGGCACGATCGGGCGGGGCAGCGCATAGTGTAGCCATGAGCGCCGCCTTCCCCGGCCAGGATCGCGCCAAGCACATGGGTGAACTGAAGCGCGGCGACGAGCGCTGGGACGTGTTCATCGAGATGCAGCCGGACGCCGAGGTCGCCGCCGGCGCGGTGCGCGGGCGGCTGCACTTCGTGAGCGGGGAGCGCCGGCGCACGACCGGGTGGATTTTCCTTGAACTGTCGGAGCGGGAGATCCAAGAGCGATTCGGGGAATTTTCGGCCATCGAGCTGTGGCACTTCGTGGCGGCGCTCGAGGGCTGACGTCGTGTGTTGAAAACCATGCACGCCGTGCATGATTTCGGTGACAGCCCGCATTCTAGGC
>Ga0209761_1002245_pt1 | contig 12694 bp, 12 predicted proteins | sample GraSoi013_1_40cm_4_FD_185818 | JGI IMG/M metagenome (GOLD analysis project Ga0209761, IMG submission 185818) | Grasslands soil microbial communities from the Angelo Coastal Reserve, California, USA - Sample 09_25_2013_1_40cm (SPAdes) (version 2) | ecosystem: Environmental > Terrestrial > Soil >... | reverse complement strand
ATTTCGAACCCTGTGGCGACGACGACGCAAATCCAGACCTGCAGGCGTTGCTGCCTCGGCACCTTCAGCGTGGCGAAGTAAAGCGCCGCGAAGGTGAGCACGCCCAGGAGCCACTGCTGCCACATCCCTGTGATGTGGCTGTCGGCGAGCAACAAGAGCGGTAGGTACGTGAGCACGTAGGCGTGGAGCCAGTACGGCTTGAAGCGGGTCAGCACCGACGAAATGTTAATGGGGAGTGGGGGCGGCGCCGGCCGCCCCCGAAGAAATTGCTACTTCAGCGTTCCGCGCTCGTTGATCAGGGTGCCCTGAAGCGTCCAGCCGGTTCCGTTCCAGGTGATCACTTGCTCTTGCATGATCGGGAAGTGGTCGCTCGACGTCGTTTTGACCACGACCCCTGGGAGCAGGAACGGGTTGGTCTCGTTCAGCTGGTTGGCGGCGATGTTGAGGACATTGGCGCGCGTCATGTTAGAACCAGCCTGCTTGAGGACGTCGACCATCGTGTAGGCCACGGCGACGCCGTAGATGTTGAAACCGTCATTGACGTTGCAGTTCGTGCAGTTTGCGATTGCCTGCTTGTAAAGCTTCATGCCCGCGTCGGCGTCCCATTGAGGGTCGGTCGGGTCCTTGATGTAACCGACGCTCGTCACGTTTTTCAGAGCCGCGCCGGCCTTCTTCGCGATGCCCATATAGACCTGCGGGTTAGAGACGGAGTTCAGGTAGATCGCCGGTTCCCAGTGCAGGGCGGTGACGGTCGCCAGTGACTTGATGGTGAACCCCGGCGTGGTGAACAGGAAGAGAGTGTCGGCACCGGCGGCCTTGAGCTTCGAGAGCTGTGCCGCGGGTGTCGCGGCAGTCACGTCGTAGGTCTCTTTGTCGACGATCATCGTCGACGCCGAGGAACCAAGCCCATCGGTCAAGCCCTTCAAATAGTCCTGGCCGTAGTCATCGTTCTGGTAGAGGACGCCGATTTTCGCGCTGGTGTGGTTGGTGGTGATGTCCTTGGCGTAGATCCGCGACTCACCCTGGTACGGCGGCTGCCAACCTAGGGTGTAGGTGTTCTTGGAGTAGTCCGCTCCCCACGTGGTCGCCCCCGTGGCCACGAAGAGCTGCGGGACTTTCTGGCCGTTCAGATAGTCCCGCACCGAAGTCTGAGTCTGTGTACCGAGGCCGCTGAACATCGCGAAAATCTTGTCCTGCTCAACCAGCTGCTTGGTCAGCGGGACGGTGTTGGCGGGGTTGTAGACGTCGTCGAGGATCTTCAACGTGATGTGCCGGCCGTTGATCCCCCCGTTGTTGTTGACGTAGGTGAAATAGGCGTTCTCGGCATTGGAGATGGTCCCGTAGGCGGCCGCCGCCCCCGACAGGGCATTCGTGTTGCCCAGGAGAATCTCAGTGCTGGTGATCCCGACGTCCGTCTGGGCTGTCGGGGTGGCCGACCCGCCACAAGCGGCAAGGGCCATGAGAACGGCTGCGATCGCAGCGATGCGAGACCCGGTCGTTGCCATAGAAGTTCCTCCCGCTTTTATGAAGATGTATTTAACAGTCTTTTGCACTACACAGTCTGGGGATCGGGCGGCATATGTCCACTCTCGCGATCAGCAGCCCCTCGTAGGCGCCGCCGGAGGCGGTTGTATCCGGCTGTGGCCAGGCCGACGATGCCGTTGGGGGCGAAGATCATCAGCAAGATCAAAACCACGCCGTAAGTGACTGCCGGGCCCGCCTTTACGACCGTCGCGACAATCTGGCTCGGGATCCATGTCTGTGTAGGGACCCATTGGTTTGACTCGATGGGCAGGAAGTAAGCGAAGATCCCGCCGAGCAGCGGCCCGGGGATGGAGGCGAGGCCGCCGACCACCGCCCCTACGAGGAGCTGGATCGAGAGGGAGACCGGGAATGTGTCCGGGCTGATGTAGCCCGTCGCGAGGCCCAGGAGCGAGCCCGCGATTCCCGCATAGAGGGCCGAGATTCCAAACGCCAGCGTCTTGTAGCCGGAGATGTTGATTCCCGAAGCGGCGGCGGCCACCTCGCCGTCGCGGATCGCGCGCATCGCTCGTCCGGCGCGGTGCCGCACGAGATTCCACGCCAGCCAGAAAAGGACGAGCGCATAGGCGAACGTCACGTAATAGACCCATTGGTCGGACGTCATCGCGGAACCGGTCAGCATCGTGAACCCGTCCTTGGCGAGCTGGGGTACCACGACCGGTGGCAGGCTGATTCCCTGGACGCCGCCGGTGAGCCCGACCGGCCGCTTGATGAGGCTGGGCATGACGACCGCGAGTGCGAATGTCGCGAGCGCCAGATACAGCGCGGAGAGTCGCAGCGCAGGCACGCCAAACAGGAAGCCCACCATCCCGGTGAGCAGGCCCGCAATGGGGATGGTCACGAGGTAATCCATCTTGTAGCGGTGTGCGAGGATCGCGGATGCGTAAGCGCCGAATGCCATGAATGCGCCATGGCCCAGTGATAGCTGGCCGCTGTAGCCGACCAGGATGTTGAGGCCCATGATCGCGATCGCGAGGATGAGCGCCAGCGCCCACTGGCCGGCCTGGAAGCTGCTGATCACGGTCGGAAACCCGGCGAAGAAGAGGACGACCACGACCACGAGCCAGTAACGCGGTGGCGCGGTGCGGATGCGTTGAAGCACTGTCTAGACTCGGCGGACGCTGGGACGGCCGAACAGGCCGTTGGGCTTGATCACCAGGACGGCGATGATGATCGCGAGGGCGACGGCGAGCTGGAGGTCGCCTCCGACGAAAGGTATGTACGCACCGGCGAGGTTGACGGTCACGCCGACGATCAGTCCTCCGACGACTGCGCCCAGCGGGCTCTCGATGCCGCCGAGGACCGCCGCGGCGAAGGCGTAGACCATGATCCCGGACACTGCACCGACAGCCGACGCGAGGCCCCAACCGAGCGCGAGCATCCAGCTCACGTGCACGCCGAGCAGGCGGCTGGCCTCTGGGTGGTGCGCGGCGGCTCGCATGGTGAGTCCAATCGTGGTCCGCTGGAGCAGCAGATAGATCAGGAGCAAAACAACTGTTGAGACCCCGATCACGCCGAGGTCGCGGTAGCTTACGAAAGCTCCCAACAGGTTCACGGTCTGCGCCGAGAAGGGGCTCGGAAACGACCGCGGGACGTAGCCGAAGATGAAGCCCGCGACGCCGTTGACCAACGTCGCGAGGCCGAGGGTCACGATGACCAGCGTCAGGATGGGTGCGCGCTCCACCGGGCGGATCACGATCCGTTGCACCAGGATGCCGCCGGCAAACGCGACCACGAGCGTGACCGGGAAGGCGATCCAGTAGCTGACCCCGTGATCCACGAGCGTGAACGCTATGAAGGTCGCGAGCATGGCCATCTCGCCCTGGGCGAAGTTGACCAGACCCATCGCGTTGTAGATGAGGACGAGCGCAAGCGCGAGGCTGGCGAAGATGCCACCGCTGGCGATGCCGCTGACGATCTGCTGGAGGAATTCCTGCATCTAGTAACCCAGATAAGAGCGACGCACCGACTCATTGCCCTTCAGCTCCGCGCTCGCTCCCTTGACCGCCACACGTCCGACCTCCAACACGTAGGCGTCGGTCGACATCTCCAGCGCGAGGCGGGCATTCTGCTCGACGAGCAGCACCGCGACGTGGTCGGCTTGATTGAAGGTGCGAATGATCTCGAAGATCGATCGAACAACCAGCGGCGCAAGTCCAAGCGAGGGTTCGTCGAGCAGCATCAATCGCGGTTGCATGAGCATCGCCCGCGCGATGGCCAGCATCTGCTGCTCGCCGCCGGAAAGCGTGCTGGCAGAAAGGTTGCGCCGCTCGCGCAGGACGGGGAAGTATTCGAAGACGCGGTCGTAATCCTTGCGAACGGCGGTGGCGCCGTCCTTTCTCCTGTGTGCGCCGAGCTTCAGGTTCTCGTCGACGGTGAGCTCGGTCAGAATGCCCCTGCCTTCAGGCACATGAGCGATGCCCACGCCCACGATGTCCTCGGTGTGCATCCGACGCAGCGAACGGCCGGCGAAACGGATTTCGCCGAGCCACCTGAGTCCTCCAGTGATGGCTCGAAGCGTGGTCGTCTTTCCGGCCCCGTTGGCGCCGAGCAGCGAGACGATGCCGCCTTCGGGCACCGCAAGCGAAACGCCGTGAAGCACGGACGTCGGCCCGTAACCGCAGCGGACGTCCTCCAGCTCCAGGAGTGCGGACACTATGCGGCGCCCAAGTACGCCTCGATGACGGCGGGGTTTCGCTGGACCTCGGAGGGGTTGCCCTCGGCGATCTTCTTGCCGAAGTCGAGGACCACCACCCGGTCCGAGATGCCCATCACAAAACCCATGTGGTGCTCCACCAAGAGCATCGTCACCCCGAGCTCTGTGTGCACGCGCCGAAGCAAGCGGGACATCCCGTCGACCTCTTCATGACTGATGCCACCGGCAGGCTCATCGAGAAGGAGCAGGCGCGGCTTCGAAACCAGAGCGCGCGCCAGCTCGACCCGTTTCTGGGTGCCGAAGGGCAAAGTCGCGACGGGATGACTTGCACGCGCCGCTAGGCCGACAAAGTCCAGAACCTCGAGGGCTCGCTTGCGCGACGCCGACTCGGCGTTCATCGCCGCAGGCATGGGCACCGATGACGCGAGCCAGCCGCTGCGCGTCCTGATGTGATCGCCGACCATCACGTTGTCGAGCACGGTCATCGAACGGAACAGGGCGAGGTTTTGAAACGTTCGCGCGACTCCATGCCGGATGACTTCGTGCGGAGCGAGCCGGGTCACAGGGGTGCCGTCGAAGAGGACGGCACCTGCCCCAGGTTTATAGACGCGCGTGATGATGTTGAAGAGGGTTGTCTTGCCCGCGCCGTTGGGTCCGATGAGGCCCACGACCTGGTCTGCCTCGACCGAGAAGGACACGTGGTCGAGGGCGACGACTCCGCCGAAGCTGACTGCCAGTTCGCGGACCTCGAGGAGCGCCACTTCGCGGGTCAGTGTAAGGAGGCTAGCCTCGAGTGGCTAGTTCGGAGGCGGATCGGGTGGGCGGGCTTCATCCGGCGGCGATGGCGGCGGCGCCTGAGCGGGACGCGGCCCGATGTCAGGGCGAGCGCTCCTGTGGACCACCGACGCCGACGGCAGGACCGGCGTCCGCTCGACACGCATTAGCAGCCAATAGGCGATCGCGGCGAGCAGGCCGAGCAGGCCGATGATCGGCAGAAATACAAGCGGCGGTTTCGTGATCACGTCCAGCCCACTGCTGCCGGAGCCGGTCGTCAACGTCAACCGCGACGCGCTTGCGGACGAAGCGGGCGAAGGTGACGGCGACGATGGTGGAGAGGCGGACGGCGACGGCGATGCGGCCGGAGTCGGGGTCGGCGGTCCCTGCAGGGTGAATCCGGCGCACGGAGGGGGTTGATTCAGCCCGGCCGCCGCGCCACATAGGTTGTGCTGGCCAGGACTATCACCAGGAAACGCCTTGACATTGGTAGCCAAATTTCCGTTTGCGTCTGTCGACGTCGAGCCCGCGACCTTGTTGGAGGTGTCCCAGTACAGGGACACCGTCACGCGGGCCGGGAAGAGGGAGCCGGTCACGCCGATGTTGGTGCTCGGGCCTCCGGCGGCGGCGTCAAGCGTGATGAAGGCGTGAGTCGGCGAAGGACTCGGGATAGGGCTCGGAGATGGACTTGGCGACGGCGATGGCGATGGACTCGGTGACGGGGTGCCCGCCACGGCAACGAGCGCAAACCAGGCGGGAACGATGACCAGGACCTTGAGCGACCTCACTCGAAGGCCGAAGGTTACCTCAGATCGGCGGCCAGGGGATCGACCAGGCGGAGGTCGGCTCGGGAAATCGCCACCGGGGATCCATGACCCCGCGGAGGCGGCGCCGCAGCATCCCCACTTCCTCCGGGTTCAGGAGCCTGCCGAACGCTCGGGAGAGCTCTCCTGACTGCAGGCTCGTGAGCGCGCGCTCCACATCGCTGCACAGGTCGCCAGGCAGAGCCTCACCCGCGAAATCCCAGATGACAGTCCTGAGCTTGTGATCGGTGTGAAACGTGAGCCCGTGGTCGATGACCCAGATGCGGTCGTCCGCGTCGAACAGGCAGTGGCCCGATTTGCGATCGGCGTTGTTGGAGATGACGTCGAAAAGCGCGACCTTGATCCACGTGTCGCGGAAAGAGGATTGCGCCGACAGGAAATGCCTGTTGTCCGCATCGACGAACTTCTGGACCATGCCCACGCCGTGCGGGGCTCGCCGGCGGATGACAGTGGGCGGGATGTTCGGCCAGCCGATGACCTTGCTGAGCTCGTACGCCGCGACCTCTCTCTTGTACAGCGTCCCGGTCTGGAAGTCCCACAGCGGCGATTCGCCACGGGCCGGCTTGTACACGACCGACAGGCCGTCAGGTGGATGTGGCGCCAGCGTGGCCAGGAATGTGTAGTTGGAAGCTCCGTGCAGGACGCCGGAAAGCTGCATCTCCGGCAGTTGGGCCAGAAGACGCTCGGTCGCCTCGGCAGAGGATTCAGAAGATCGGCCGGGCACCGTTGTTGACCGGGCAGGGATGGCCGGCTGGGTCCATCGGCAGACCACATCGCGGGCACAGCGGGCGCCCCGCGGTCAGCACCGTCTCGGCCTGCTTCGAGAAGGCGACGACCTGTTCATGGCTGAGCCAGAAGCGGACGCTGGGCGCGTCGTCTGCACTTCCGCCCTCATCGCCCGCGGCGCCCTGGCTGGCGACGAGCACGAACATTCGCCGGTCCTCCTGGTAGCCCAGCCCCATCTCGCCGACCTGCCACTCGGGCTCGCCGGGCTCCAGCGCGGGGGCGGCCGCGGGCGACTCGACGCGCTCGATACCCTGCGTCTCGATCATCTGCTGGAGCCGCACCAAGAGGGCCTGGATCTGCGATTTCTCGCAGGCAAGAGTGAGCGTGCGACCTGCGCCGCTGGCGAGGAGGAAGAACTGTCGCTGGCCCGGCTGGCCGACCGCGGCGACCGCGATCTGGTCCACCGGGTCGAGCTCGAAGATGGGCATCTACAACAGCCTACCCGTTGATGGTTTCGGGGCTGATGGCATGGGGAAGAAGATCAGGGTTGACAATCGAATACGCGCCCGTTTTGGCGCGGGAGGAATAGCAGACAGATGCCAAAAACCGTAGGAATCGACCTGGGGACGACCAACTCGGTGATCGCCGTCATGGAAGGCGGAGAGCCGGTCGTGATCCCGAACGCGGAAGGTTCCCGAACCACGCCTTCGGTGGTCGCATTCACGAAGACCGGCGAGAGGTTGGTGGGCACGCTTGCCCGCAGGCAGGCGGCCGTGAACCCCGAGAACACCATCTACTCGATCAAGCGCTTCATGGGTCGGAAGTTCGGCGAGGTCGAGTCCGAGCGGAAGATCGTGCCGTACCAGGTCAAGCCTGGGAAGGACGACCGCGTCGTCGTCCACGTCCCGGCTGTGGACAAGGACTTCACGCCTGAAGAGATCTCGGCGATGATCCTGCAGAAGCTCAAGACCGACGCTGAGGCATACCTGGGCGAGAAGGTCACGGACGCGGTCATCACCGTGCCCGCGTATTTCAACGACGCGCAGCGCCAGGCGACCAAGAACGCCGGCCAGATCGCGGGTCTGAACGTGATCCGCATCATCAACGAGCCCACCGCGGCTGCGCTCGCGTACGGTCTCGACAAGAAGACCAACGAAACGATCCTGGTCTTCGACCTTGGTGGCGGAACCTTTGATGTCTCCGTTCTCGATGTTGGGGACGGTGTGTTCGAAGTCAAGGCCACCAACGGCGACACCCACCTCGGCGGTGATGACTACGACCGCCGCGTCGTGGATTGGCTCGCCGAAGAGTTCAAGAAGCAGAACGGCATCGACCTCAAGGCCGATCGTCAGGCCCTGCAGCGCCTTACCGAGGCCGCGGAGCGGGCCAAGATCGAGCTGTCGTCAAGGCTCGAGACGACGATCAACCTGCCATTCATCACCGCCGACCAGACCGGCCCGAAGCACCTCGAGATGACGCTCACTCGCGCAAAATTCGAGTCGCTGACCGCCGACCTGACTGAGAGGTGCCGCGGTCCGTTCCTGGCCGCGCTGAAGGACGCGAACCTCATCCCGCAGCAAATCGACGAGGTCGTCCTCGTGGGAGGCGCGACCCGAATGCCTGTCATCCAGCAGCTGGTCAAGAACCTGCTGGGCGGCAAGGAGGCCCACAAGGGCGTCAACCCCGATGAGGTGGTTGCCGTCGGCGCTGCGATCCAGGCCGGCGTGCTGAAGGGCGAGGTCAAGGACATCCTGCTCCTGGACGTCACTCCGCTTTCGCTCGGCGTCGAGACGCTGGGCGGGGTCGCCACCAAGGTGATCGAGCGCAACACCACCATCCCGACCTCGAGGTCACAGGTGTTCTCCACAGCGGCTGACAACCAGAGCTCGGTCGAGATCCACGTACTCCAGGGCGAGCGCGAGATGGCGCGGGACAACCGCACTCTCGGCCGCTTCCACCTGGACGGCATTCCACCCGCGCCGCGGGGCATGCCGCAGATCGAGGTCACCTTTGACATCGACGCCAACGGCATCCTCAACGTCAAGGCCCAGGACAAGGGCACCGGCCGAGAACAGTCCGTGACCATCACCGCCTCCTCGACCCTTGCCAAGGACGAGGTGGACCGCATGGTCAAGGAGGCCGAGCTCCACGCCGGCGAGGACCGCGCAAAGCGCGAAGAGGTCGAGCTCCGCAACCAGGCGGACCACATGATCCACCAGGCCGAGAAGGTGATCAAGGACAACGCCGACCGTATACCGGACGACGTCAAGACCGAGGTCAACTCGAAGCTGGAGGCTCTCAAGAGCGCGGCCAAGGGCACGGACACGAACGCGCTTCGCAAGCAGATGGACGATTTCAACGAGGCGCTCCAGAAGATCGGCCAGCACATATACCAGGGCGCGGGTGCCGCCGGTGGCGGGACGTCGTCCGGTGGCGCCCAGGCCGACGGCCAGGAGGGTGGCGACGGCGCAAAGAAGAAGGAAGAAGACGTCGTCGACGCCGACTATCGCGAAGTCAACTAATTAGGTAGACCCGCCAACCAGGGCTGCGGCGCTCGCCGCAGCCCTTTTACTTTGTGGCGGTGATTGCGTATGTGCGAAGCCGGCGGCGGCTGTGGCCAGTGGTCGGGCTGCTGGTCGGCGTGATCCTGATCGGCTGGGACATCTGGGCCGCGGTGGTCAGCTTCTTTCCCCAGTACGCCGTGCGCAACGACTTCCGCCTCGCGTATTCCGCGGCCAAGGTAGGCCTCGACAAGGGATACAGCCACCTCTACGACCTCGCGGCTCAACAGGCCGCAATGGAGAGCCTGGGCCGGGGCTTCAACCCGCAGCCGTTCATCTCGCCACCGCCTCTCGTCTGGCTGGTCACACCTTTGCTGGTGCTGCCGTTTCAGGGCGCGCTGGTCGTCTGGACCGTGCTGCTGCTGGCCGCCCTCTGCTGGACGTGGTACCTGCTCGCACCACACGGCGGGCTGGTGAGAGCCGCCCATCTGGCGCTGCTCCTGGGCGTCTTCCCGGTGGCCTTTGGCGTGATGGTCGGTCAGCCGGGTGCCTTGGTCGCGGCGGCGGTCGCCACGATGTGGTGGCTTCTGCGCCACGACCACCCGGTGTGGGCCGGGCTGGCGTTGAGCCTGCTGGTTCTCAAGCCGCAGCTGGCGCTCCTGGTGCCGGTGTGCCTGCTGGTGTCAGGCCACGCCCGGACGTTCGGCGCCTGGTTGGTGGCTTCCATCCTGATCGGTTTGGTGGCGCTCGCACTGCTCGGTCCGGACGGCCTGGCGCGGTACCGCGACGTGCTCGCGCAAACGCAGACGCCCGCCTGGGACATCACCCGGCGCTACTCCATCTCGGGTCCCCTGGGGCTCGGCCCGGTTCTCAACGTGGCGCAGGTTGGGGTTGTCGCGGTGACGCTCTTCACGGCGTGGCGTCACCGAGGACAGGGCCCGGAGATTCCGATGGCGGCCGGGATCGTCGGCTCGCTTCTCGTCACTCCTTACCTGGGCTTCCAGGATTTCGTGATGCTGATCGTTGCGGGCTGGCTTGTCCTCCGCGCCGGCGCGACGTCTTTCCAGGTTGGGCTAATGGTCGTGGGTTACGCCTTGCTGCAGCTAGCCCTGGTCGTGCTCGCGATTCCCATCCTGGCGGCGGAGGGATTGTTCCTTCTGTCACTGGGTTGGAGCCGACGGTGAGATTCGAACTCACGACCTGCCACTTACGAGGCGGCTGCTCTGCCAGCTGAGCTACGTCGGCATTTTCAGTGCAGAAATTTCTTTTTTGAGTGAGCGCCTAGGCTACCATCGAGACGATGAGGACACTCGACGTGGAACGCTTGGCCGACGGCGAGTACGACGTCATCAAACCCCTGCTTGTCGAGCTGCACATGGGTGAGCAGGTCCACTATTCCGACCATCCCCAGCTCCGACGCGATGAGATCGAAGACCACCTCGCGACGGTGCAGGCAAGCTTCCGTGGCGAGAACGTCGTCTTCGCCGTGCGTGACGAGGTCGGCGAGGTCATCGGCTTCTGCTGGATCGTCCTGTACGACCCCGGCACGGGCCTGGAGGGCGAGGTCGCCGAGGTATATGTGTCCCCGGAGCACCGCGGCCGCGGCGTCAGCAAGATGCTCATGGAGCAGGCGGTCCGGCTGTTCCGTGAGCGCCGTGTGACTCTCGGCTACGTCTGGACGCGGCCGGACAACGAGGCGGCAGTGCGCCTCTACCGCTCAGCCGGCTTCGAGCCGAACCGGCAGCTCGTCCTGACCTGGTATCCGACCGAGTCGCAGTAGGTCGATTCCGCCCGAAACCTAAACTCGAAGGGTGCGGCCACAGATCCAGACGCCGGGCGACGCGCGCCCGACAGATTCGAACGTGCTCGAGAAGGGCGAACAGCCGGCCGGCCGAGAGCGCTGGAGGCCGGTCATGCTCGTGGCAGCCGTAGTAGTGCTCGCAGCTCTGGTCGCGGGCGGGGTCACGCTCGGTGTGCTCCAGCTGCAGTCACGCACCAACCCGCAGTCGGTGAACCTGCGGTCCGGCGTCACCATCACGGAGGATTCCGCCATCGTCCAGGCCGCCGCCAGGGCCAAGCCGGCGGTGGTGAGCGTGGTCACGCAGGTGGAGCCCTCCGTCAGCGCCGGGTCTGGGTATCTCGCGACCAGTGACGGCTTCATCGTCACCAACGTCCAGGTGATCGCCCACTCCAGCACGCTGACCGTGCTGCTGGTCGGAGACGCCAAGTCGCACAAGGCCCGCCTCGTCGATTACGACTGCCAGACCGGGGTTGCAGTGCTCAAAATCGACCAGGTCAGCGGCCTGCCCACCCTTGCCTTCGCCGACCCGACCTCACTCGTCCAGGGCCAGGTCCTGGTGGCGGTGGGCGGCCCGCTCAACGGGTCCGCATTGCCAGGGCACATCAGCGCGCTGCACCGGCCGGTCACCGTCACCGACCCGGTCGCCTCTGACCAGAGCCTCGAGATCGGCGACACGATCCAGACCGATGCGGTCATCGACCAAGCCACCGCCGGAGGGCCGCTGCTCAATGTAGGCGGGCAGGTGATCGGCGTGTCGATGGCCGCGCAAGGGTCGGGCGGCGGTTTCGGCCTCAACACAGCAGACATCCAGGACGACGTACAGCAGATCCTGTCGAACGGACAGCTGGTCGTCGCCTCGCTCGGCGCGTCGAGCACGGTGCTGACGCAGCAGTCGGCTGCGCTGGCCGGGACGCCTGAGGGCAGCCGGCTGAAAGTCATCGACAAGGCCGGGCCTGCCGCCACCGCAGGGCTTCGGGCCGGCGACGTCATCACCCAGCTCGACGACGTCACCGTCGACGCGGCGCACCCGCTGCCCCTCCTGCTGCGGTCGCGCTTCCATCCCAACCAGCGCGTCACGGTGACCTATTCGAGGGACAACACCTCGACCCAGGTGCAGCTGACGCTGGTCGGGGCGCACCCGGCCTGCTGATGACCGAAACATCGGTCATGGGGATTCGCAGCCGCATCGGCGAGGCCCTTATCGACGCCATCCGCAAGCTTGGGGTCGAAGGAGATCTCCCCGACCTCGAGTTGGGGCGGGCCAAAGGCCCGGACCACGGAGACTATGCGAGCCCGGTGGGCATGAAGTTGGCGCGAGTGCTGCGCCAGCCGCCGGCCCAGATCGCCTCGCGCATCGCGGAAACGATCGATGTACCAGATGGAGCGGCCACCGCGGAGGCTGTCGGCGGCTATGTGAACTTCCGCCTTGCAGCCGAATGGCTGCAGCGGTTGGTCGCCCAGGTTGATGCGCGCGGCCAGGGTTATGGGGCTACCGACCTCGGGCATGGCGAGCGCATGCAGGTTGAGTTCGGGAGCATCAACCCCACCGGACCGATGCACATCGGCCACGGCCGCGGTGTGGTCCTGGGCGATTCCATGTGCCGGCTGCTCGAGTTCACAGGCCATGCCGTCCAACGCGAGTACTACGTCAACGATCAGAACACCCAGGCGCGCCGGTTCGGGTTGTCGGTGCTGGCGCGAATGCGCGGAGAGGAACCTCCCGAGGGAGGCTATACAGGCGCCTACGTGACCGAGCTCGCCGAGCTGGCAAGAGGCGAGCTGGGAGACATCGGTTCGCTGCCGAGTGATGAAGCGGAGGCGAAGGTGCGCCAGTTCGCGATCGGCGTGATGGTGGAGCGGATTCGAGCCA
>Ga0209761_1002244_pt1 | contig 12695 bp, 12 predicted proteins | sample GraSoi013_1_40cm_4_FD_185818 | JGI IMG/M metagenome (GOLD analysis project Ga0209761, IMG submission 185818) | Grasslands soil microbial communities from the Angelo Coastal Reserve, California, USA - Sample 09_25_2013_1_40cm (SPAdes) (version 2) | ecosystem: Environmental > Terrestrial > Soil >... | reverse complement strand
ACTTCGATCGCCTGGCCTTCGAGTGCGCGCTGGCCGGCCACGACTACGGCCGGGTGGTGCTCTTCTACGAATATCTCGGCGACAAATTCATGGTGTACGACGTCGGGTTCAAGGAGATGAATGAGGTCTTCAAGGAGGCAGACGGCCGCCTCGGCCTCCTCGAATCCGGCGCCTCGCCCGACAAACTCCCGCCCTGCCCATCGTGGATGTATAAGAACTGCGAGTTTGCCCCGCACTGCGGATGCGGCGGCGTCCCCGCGTAGTTGTCATCGCGAGGCCCGCAGGGCCGTGGCGATCTCCTTGGGGTGTCATTGCGAGGCCCGCAGGCCGTGGTGATCCTTTGAGGCTGCCATTGCGAGGGGCGAAGCCCCGCGGCAATCTCCTTGAACAAGGAGATCGCTTCGCTGCGCTCGCGATGACAAGAAGAGGGGGGGTACCGCTTCGGCCCTTCGGGGCTCGCAATGACTATAGTTGTCGCGCGGACGCGGCGAGCCGGCGCAGCACCTTCGCATCCGGACTCGCGCCCACCATCTCGAGCGCCATCAACGCCGCGCCGATCTCCGGCGGGAACTCCGGCTCGCGGATCACCGCCCGGCGCGCACGCTTCCTCATCGCCGCGCGCATGGGGTCGAGCACGGCGCGTCCAATTTCAAACACGCCTCCGACGGGAAACACGGGAAACGGTTCCTCCAGCATCTCCAGGCGCCCCGCGGCCGCCACGACCAGCGCACCAAGCTCGCGGCCGGCCTCTGCCAGGATGCCTCGGGCGACGCGATCCCCGCGACGCGCCGCCCTGGCCACAACCGGCACCAGGGAAGCCAGCAGGGTGCGCCCGCCGCCTTCCCCATACACCCGCCGGCGAATCTTCGGCCACCCTCCCAGCCGCGCGAGGAGCATTGGCAGCAGCGCCGTCGCCGGTGCGCGGCCGTCAGCGCTTCGCAGGGCGGCCTGCAACGCTGCCTGACCGATCCTCACACCGCCGCCGAGGTCGTCGATCAAATATCCGTATCCGCCGGCGCGGGTGCTGTGGCCTCTCGCATTCCGTCCGTAGGCGACTGATCCTGTCCCGGCGATCACCATCACGCCGCGTCTCCCGGCCGACGCGCCGAAATACGCGATCTCGGCGTCCCACGTTGCATGGACGACCGGCGCGCGCGCAATCTCGCGGATCATCCGGGCCGCGGTGTGCGACACGCCGGAGCGCGGCTCCACGCCGGTGAGCCCGGCGACGACCGCGTGCAGTAGGACACGGCCTCTGGAGGCACGCCGTGCGGAGAACACGGCATCACGCAGGGCCCGCCGCGTCCGAACGCGTCCCGAGGGTTTGTACAAGTGATCAATCGGCCCGCCACGCCCGACGCCCAGGATCCGGCCAGAAGAGTCGACCAGGACGCAGGTCGTCGACGACGCACCACCGTCGATGCCGGCCACAACCACATCCGTCACCGCCGGAACTCCTTCGTGGCGTCAACGAAACTTTTGGTAAGCAACAGCGGATCGGTGATCGCCCGTCCCACCACGACCGCGAACGCCCCCGCGCGGAGGGCCTCGCGAACCTCCGCCGGCACACGGTAGCGTCCTTCCGCTATGACCGGCACCCGCAGCGCGGCCGCCAGTTTCCGCACGAGATCCAGGTCCGGATCCTCGGGTGTCGGCCCGCTCCCCGCGTATCCCGACAACGTGGTTGCGACGATGTCGGCGCCGAGCGTCGCGGCCCGCATGCCATCTTCCAGCGTGGCAACATCCGCCATCACCGGCCGGCCGAGGAGTTGCTTGATCCGCGGGATCAGCTGGTCCAGCCGCTCGTCAACCGGGCGAGGCCGCGCGGTCGCATCGATGGCGATGATGTCGGCGCCAGCTTCCGCGATGATCTTCGCGTCCGCGAATGTGGGCGTGATGTACACAGGGGATTCCGAACTCCACACCTTGCGCAGGCCGATCAGGGGGACGTCGACGCCCCGGCGCACTTCGCGGAGATCCGCCTCGCCGTTGATCCGCAGCCCCACGGCCCCTCCGGCCACGGCCGCCCGCGCCATCGCCGCGATCACGACCGGATCATGCAGGGGGTGACCGGCCCGCGCCTGGCAGGAGACGATCAACCCACCCCGCAGCCGTTCCTGCCATCCTGCGCTCATGCCCGTCGTCACCCCTTGACCGCGCCGGCGGTGAGGCCGCGGATGAACTGCTGGGACAGCAAGGCGTAGAGTGTCACCACCGGCAGCGCCGCCAGCGTGAGACCGGCGAACAGCGCGCCCCAGTCGGTCGAGTACTGGCCGAAGAACGTCGTCATCCCCAGCGGCAGCGTCTTCAACCGGTCCGTCTGGATAAACACCAGCGGGAAGAAGAAATCGTTCCACACCGGAATGAGGTTGTACACAGCCACGATGATCAGGGCCGGCCGTACCAGCGGGACCATGATCCGCTGAAAGATCAGCCACTCCCCCGCGCCGTCGATGCGCGCAGCGCTGTCGAGATCCGAGGGAAGCGTCCGGAAGAAACCGGTGAGAATGAAGACCGCGCTGGGCAGGCCGGAGGCGGCATAGGTCAGGATCAGCGCCCACAGCGTGTCCAGGAGATGCAAATTTCGCATCAGGATGAACAGCGGAATGATCCCGAGGCGTATGGGCAGCATGAGCCCGCTGAGGAAGTACAGATACAGCAGGTCGTTTCCCCCGAAGCGGAACCGGCCCAGCGCGTACCCGGCCATCGCGCCCAGGATCAAGATGATGATGATTGAGGCCATCGTGACGAGGATGCTGTTGCGAAAGTAGAGGGCGAACTTCGCTTCGACCCACACCCGGGCGAAGTTCTCCCACCGCCACACCCCGGGCAGCCCGAAGGGATTCTGGAAGATCTCGCGTGTGCTCTTGAACGCCGACAGGCCCATGATGACCATCGGCGCCAGCACCAGGAACGCATTGAGCAGCAGCACAGCCTGGGCCGCGACGCGACCGGACAACGGGCGGTTCACGCCAGCTCCACCTCGCGCCGCCGCAGCAGCACCGCGCCGACCGCCGACACCGTCAGCAACAGAGCAAACATCAGCACCGCAATGGCCGAGCCGATGCCGATGTCCTGCAGCCCGGTGTCCACTTCCCCGAAGGCCGTGCGATAGAAGAGGAGGCTGAGCACGTCGGTGGCCCGGTTCGGAGCCCCCGATACGCCCTGCATGATGTAGGGAAGCTCGAACCAGTTGAACGACCCGATGAACGTCAGCAGGACGATGATGGTCACCGCCGGCGCCAGCAGCGGGAAGATGATGCGGCGGATGACGTCCCACTCCCCCGCGCCGTCGATGCGGGCGGCCTCCACATATTCCTCTGGGACCGCGTTGATGCCGGCCAGGAAGACGATGGTCGGGAACCCCAGCCAGCGCCAGGCATTCACCACGATCAGTGTGAGCAGCGCGGTCGACGCGTCCCCCAGCCACGGACGGGCCAGCGCGCCGGCATGAGCGAGGGTCAGGAACTTGTTGACGAGGCCGAAGATGGGGTTGAGAAACAGCGCCCACAAGAATCCCACGATGACCAGTGAGAGCATCACCGGCAGAAAGAAGACGACGCGGTACCCGCGTGTCCCCCAGGGGCTCCGGGCCAGCAGCACGGCCAGCCCCAGCGCAGTGACGTTCTGGATGAGCATCGTCACGAGAAAGACCAGGACGTTGTGCCAGAACGCGTTGACCAGCAATCCAGAGTATGGGAAGGTCGCAAACAGGCGGGCGAAGTTCGCCAGCCCGATGAAGCCGCGGCGGCCGATCCCCTCCCAGGCGTACATGCTGAACGCCAGCGCCGAGAGGATCGGATACGTAATAAACGTGGCGAACACGACGGTGGCAGGTCCCAAAAAGAAGACCAGCCACATCCGGCGGCTGGTCCGCATGCTCACCCGCGGCTGCCGGCCCGCCTCACCTCGCTATCTCCCCTGGAACGGCTCGAACCAGGCGCTGAGACCTTTCGTGACCTCGTCGCCGACCTGCTCCGGAGTCTTCGAGCCGGCCATCATACCCTGCAGCGCGCTCTGCAGCAGCGTCGACCCGGTCGGCGCCTGCCAGCGGAATCCCACCAGCATGATGTACGGCGTGGCCTTGCGGCTGAGCTCCTGGACGTGCTTTAGGATGGGATCCCGGACCTCGACCCCCGGCACGGCCGACAGCTGCGCCAGCATGTCCGTGAACATCTGGCCGAACTCTCTGGTGGCCGTGAACTGGATGAACTTCAGGGCGGCGTCCATGTACGGCGTCTTGGCGTTGACTCCGTAGTTGCCGTCGTTGTACGACGAGACCCACGGGGTCGTCCCGGCCTTCGATGGTGGGGCGACGAAGATATCGAAGTCCAGATCCTTGTTCTGCGCCTTGAAGAAACCGATTTCCCACGAACCGCCGATGAACATGGCAGCCTGTTCGTTGATGAACTGCTGCTGCATCGTCGTGTAATCCACGCCCATGAAGTTGGGGTGCATGTAGGGACGCAGGTCCAGCATCTTCGCCAGCGCGTTGGTGTACGCCGTGTCTTTGAACGAGGTCTGCCCTCGCGTCACCGCGTCGTAGAAGGCCGTGCCGCCGTAGAAGTTGGGCGCGACGACGCCGGACATGACTTCCAGCGTCCAGCCTTCTTTGCCGCCGTTGGCCAGCGGCAGGACTCCGTGGTCTTTCAGGGTCTTCAGAACTGTGAGGAACTCATCCCAGGTCTTGGGCACCGACAGGTTGTTCTGCGCGAAGATCTTCTTGTTGTAGTAGATGACGAGCGACTGGGTGGCAAACGGCACACCGTAGAGTTTGCCGTCCTTGCGCCCGCGCGCGCCGTCGAGGAGTTGCCGCGAGAACGTCTTCAGTTCGGGCAGTTTGTCGAAATCCAACTGCGCGATGTACCCTGGGGCCGCGAATGTCTCCAGCCCGCCGTACGCCCGCAGGTGAATGATGTCGGGACCCTTCCCGGCCGTCAGGGCCGAGGAAAGAATGGTATTGTACTCGGTGGCCTTAAAGGGAACGAACTCGACCTGGATGCCGGGATTGCGCTGCTGGAACGCCTGGATGATCTTGTCGTAGGCCCACTTGTCCTCGACCCGCCAGCTCCAGAAGGTGAGCTTCACCGGCTGCTGGCCGGTGGCCGCGGCCGGGTAGAAGCCGGCAACCAATAGACATATCACAAGCCCGACAATTGCTCGCCGCCTCACCAGAACACCCCCCTAATCCTGTGTGGATACCCTACGGCTTCGCGTCGGCCGCGGGCTCTCCCTCCGGCATCCCCGAAGTAGAAGAACTAGCCCAACCGGGTCAATTTACAAATGGGGACTGTCCCCCCAAACCCGCCGCCTGGCGCGCTCTTTGGGACATCATATAGCCCAAATGAGTCAAAAACAAAAAGGGGACAGTCCCCTTCTGGAGGAACAGCCACTACGGAGGTCGCTACGATGGAAATCTTCCGCCCCGAGGATGTCCCCGCCGAGCAGCCCGCAAACATGCCTGGCGTGAAGATCCGCTGGGTCATCGACAAGAAGCGCGGCGCTGAGAACTTCGCCATGCGCGTCTTTGAGGTCGACCCCGGCGCGGCTACCCCACTACACGATCACTGGTATGAGCAGGAGATGTACATCCTGGAGGGCCGAGGCGTCATGGTCGGGGACAAAGGCGATAATCCCGTCGAACCCGGCAACGTGCTGTGGGTGGCTCCTCACGAGCGTCACCAGATGAAGAACACGGGCAAGACAACGCTGAGGTTTATCTGCTGCGTCCCGCAGAAGAAACCCTAACGCATGACAGATCTTCCTGTCATTGCGAGGGGCGGAGCGTTGCCGGGGTCCCCGCAAATTCGCTACCCAAATTTGCGGGGTGGCAAGCAATCTCCGTGAATGGAGATCGCCGCGCCCTGCATCCAACGTGGTGCAGGGCTCGCGATGACAAGAAGCGGGACTGAGAGGACTGGACAGACTGGGTAGACCAACAGTCACCGTCTACGACGGCGCGAAAACGATCGGCGGCAATAAGATCCTGCTCGAAGACGGCGACACCGCCGTCTTCCTCGATTTCGGCACGTCCTTCGAGGCCCGAAACCGCTACTTCGAAGAATTTCTGACCCCACGCTCCCGCGCCGGTCTGATCGACCTGGTCCAGATGGGTCTGCTGCCGCCCTTGCGCGGCATCTACCGCTCCGACCTCCAAGATCCGGCCGGCCGCGTCTGGGAGCGGGCCGAACGCTCTCCGCACTATCGCAGGCTCCGGGCCGACGCGGTCCTCCTTTCGCATGCCCACATGGACCACATCGGTTATATCTCGTTCCTGGACACCGACATCCCCATCATCTCCACCATGATGACTGCATATCTGGGCAAGGCGATTCAGGACTGCGGCGCGCACCAGTTCGAAGGTGAGATGTCCTATGCCACTCCCAAGATCGCGGATAAGGACGGCAACCTCGGCGCCGGCCGACCCAAAGGTTTCCCATTCATGCGCAGGCCCTATCTCCTGGCCGACACACTCCCCGACGATAGCGGCGAGTTCTGGAACCTCTCGCCGGCGTCCACGAAGGGCCGACATTTCCCGAAGAAGCGGCTCAAGGTGGTCGACCGCGCCGGCAATCTACCCGTGCGCTACTTCCCGGTCGATCATTCGATCTACGGCTCCGCGGCGATCGCGATCGAGACCTCGGCCGGCTGGGTCGTTTACACCGGCGACCTGCGCCGCCACGGCAAGAACAGGGCCTCCACCGATGCCTTCGTACAGGCGGCGAAGGCGCTGAACCCGATCGCCCTGATCTGCGAGGGGACGAACATCGACCGCGGGCCGGGTGCAACAGAAGAAGACGCGTTCGCGTCCTGCCTTCAGGCGGTACAGGCCGCGGAAGGTGAATTCGTCGTGGCCGACTTCGGCCCGCGCAACGTGGAGCGGCTGCTGGCCTTCCTCGAGATCGCGCGTCGCACCGGCCGCAGGCTGGTGATCAGCGACAAGGACGCCTACGTGCTCACGGCCATGAGCGCGGTGGATCCGGGAATTCCTACCCCGGCGTCGGATCGGACCATGGTCGTCTATCGTCGCGCGCTGCTCAAGCCGGACAACTGGGTCAAGCAGGTTCGGGAATGGTATCGTGTGCAGGTCAGCGCCGCAGACGTCGGGAGCCACCCCGGCGAGTACATCGTCTGTTTCTCGTTTTTCGACATCGCCGAACTGGTCGACATCGATCCCAGGCGGGGCTGCTGGATTTACTCCAGCAGCGAGCCGCACGACGAAGAGCAGCTCTTTGAGCTGGAGCGGTTGAAGCACTGGCTCACCCATTTCAACCTTGAACCGATCGGGCTGACCGAAGGGCCGTCACGCTACCATTCCTCGGGACACATTAGCGGCACCGAGATGCAGGCGCTCATCCGCGAAATCTCTCCGCGGGTGGTGATCCCTGTCCACACAGTCCACCCAGAGCGTTTCGTCGAACTCGTGGGCAAGGAAATCCCCGTGCGGCTCCCTGAGATTGGAGTCCAACTGCCTCTGTAGGGGATCGCCACGCCCTGCACCCCACGTGGTGCAGGGCTCGCGATGACAGACGCTAGGTCATTGCGAGGCCCGGAGGGCCGAAGCAATCTCCTGTTATCTAAGGCCCATTCCTTGGCGTACGCCCTGGACGTGCTCCAGCACGCTCGTGACGACCAGGATTGCGATCGTCGCAGCGCTGGGATTGGTCAGCCACAACGCCCCGCCGGCCGCCTCGATCGCGGAGAAGTCTACCACGCTTCCCAGGCTGAACTTGCCGGTCGTGGCCAGGTTGATGACGGCGTGTTCAATATCCAGGGTCACGAACAAGATCCCAAAAGCCACCAACAGCCGAGTATTCGACACTAAGGGTAGAATCCACCCGACGGTCTCGATCGCCACTCCAAGCAACACCAGCGCCAGCTCCCGCCCCTGCGGAAACCTGGTTTTGATCCCACGAAACCGGACCAGCTCCTCCACGAGGATCCCGATAAAGAGGAACCCGGCTGCCACCGCGGCCGCCGCGCTGGTCGTCAGCCTCAGCCACTCCACGAGGACGACGACTTCAATGACGGTAATGAGCGCGGCCAGTTTGTTGACGGCGTTAAACATGCGAACCTCCCAATTTGGTATTACTCATATCATACCCATGGACAAAGTCGCTGCTGACAGGCCGAAGGAGATTCCCCCTAGAATTCAAGGAACGTAGGCTTCGCTGCAATGAAAAATTCTGCACAAGGGGGGAACGCGATGCGGGAACTCAAGATCAGAGGATTCCTTGCGCTTTCCGTCGCCCTCACGCTATTGATCGTGCCGGCGCAGGTCGCCAGCCAGACCCCAGCCACCATTCGGATGGTCTACTGGCCTGGGCCGGAGAGCGATGCCATGCGCAAGGTCGTGGACTGGTATAACGCCAACCGTTCGGCGGCGGACGGCGTCAAGGTCGAGATGGTGCTGTTCAGCCGCGAGGGATTCTTCGATAAGGAAGCCACGGTCCTGGCGGCGCGATCGCCTGAGGTCGATATGGTCTTCACGGCGAGCTACATCTTGGGCCGCCACGCGCCGCATATGGATTCTTTGGAGAAAGTTGTGGCCGCCTCGGGAGAGGGAAGCCTGCAGGTCTTCCTCCCGTCCGCACGAGATTCGTTGAGCTTCCAAGGCAGGCCGTACGCCGTCCCCATGGACGTGAGCAACCATTTTCTCTATTACCGTTCAGATTATCTCAACCGGCTTCTGACGGATTCCGCGTGGCAGCGCCGGTACTCAGAGGTGGCGCAACGCGAGCTCGGAAAGGCGTTGAGCCCAAAGAAACCGGAGGACTGGTCGCCTGACGACTTCGTCGCGGCGGCGCTGTTCTTCACGAAAACCATCAACCCGGATTCGCCCACGGCGTTCGGCACGGTGCTGCAGGCCAAGAACTTGATTTACAACGTGATGATCTGGGACAACTTCCTCTACGGGCTGGGGGGCTCATGGTTTAGGAGCGGGTTCCAGCCGGCGTTGAACACCCCGCAGGCACAGAAAGCCCTGGACGTGTATGTCACGATCATGCAGAAGAAGGCCACCCCGGCGGGCTCAACGTCTTATGAGTATGGTGAGGCCAACGAGGCATTCCGCACCGGCAAAGTGGCCTTCATGGTCCAGTGGTCAGCCGCATTTCACGAACTGGACGATAAGACGAAGTCGCCGATGGTCGCCGGGAACGTGAAACTCGCCCCCGTTCCGGGCAAGAAGACGCACGTCCACGCGCTGGGGGTCGGCATCAGCGCCTATTCGAACACAAAGCCGGCCGTCCAGAAGTGGGTGCGGTTTCTCGCCACCACTCAGGCGATGCGGATGTACGCGGACGCGGGCGGGATTCCACCGGTCCGGGCGGCGCTGGCGAACCCTGCCCTCGCGAAGCAGCGGCCGGAGTTTCCCCTAATCGCGGAGCACGTCGAGAAGTACGGATACGTGGAAACCACGATCGCCGAGACCGTGCCGATCCTGGAGATCTTAGCCAAGCACCTCTCCGCGGCCTGGGCGCTGCAGGTAGCGCCGAAGATCGCGCTGGACCAGGCCAACGGCGAGATCACGCAGCTGCTCAAGGAGAAGGGGTATCTGAAATAAGAGGGGAACTGGCGCGGTGGTCCAGGAGCGGCGTCTCGGATACGCGTTTCTCGCTCCGTTGACATTGCTGCTCCTGGGCCTCGCCGTCTTTCCGGGGCTGTACGCATACTACCTCAGCGCCCTGGACGCGAGCCTGGAAACATTCCGATCTCCTCGGTTCATCGGCCTCGCCAATTACGTTCGTGTTCTGACGGACCGTGAATTCTACGGCGCCATCGGCTTCAGCGTTCGCTACACCCTGATCGTCGTCACGCTCGAGCTGGTGCTCGGGCTGGCGCTCGCGATTGCCCTCAACCGCGAACTGCGGGGGAAACGAGTCCTGATCAGCCTGCTTCTCCTGCCGTTGATGGTCTCTCCGGCCTTGCTCGGAATCATGTTCCGGCTGACGCTCAATGAGTTCATCGGGACCGTCTCATACTATCTGCGGGCGGCCGGATTTCCGGGGAACCTCCTCGCCCCACCATACGTGCCCTACACGTTGATGACCGTTGATGTGGTCCAATGGACGCCGTTTACGTTCCTCATTCTCTACGCGGGCCTTCGATCTATTCCCGACGAGCCGGTGGAAGCCGCCATTGTGGATGGCGCCGGCGGGTGGCAGATCTTGCGCTTTGTGGTCCTCCCGCTGCTTCGGCCGCTGCTGCTCACAGCAGCCTTCCTGCGGGGGATCGACGCGTTCAAGACGTTCGATACTATCCAGATCCTCACGGCCGGGGGTCCCGGGAGCCTGACAACCACGGCGAGCATCTACGTGTACAAGACAGCCTTTCTCACGGGTCACCTGGGACGAGCGAATGCGGCGGTGGTGATCCTGTTGTTGCTGCTATCGATCCCCATGAGCCGGGCGATCCGCCACATTCTCAGGAGCACGCCATGACCGGCGCTCGGAGGAAACTTCTCACCACCGCAGGCGCGTGGGCGGTGGCGGCGGCCTGTGGGGTGCTGTTCAGCTTCCCCGTGCTGAATACGGTGTTGACATCGCTGAAGACGGTGGCCGATATCTCTTCCACCCCGCCCAAGTGGGTCTTCGCGCCGACAGTCGAACACTATGCCAATGTCTTCTATGCGGCGGGTTACAAATTCTCGCATTTTCTGGCCAACAGCCTCTTGATTTCCCTGGCCTGCAGCGCGTTGCTCGTGGTCGTGTGCCTGCCGGCAGCCTACAGTATCGTGCGCTTTGGCATCGGGCGCGCCCGTCTGCTGCCGGCAGCCGTGAGTCTCCGGCTGCTGCCGCCGGTGACCTTCGCCATCCCATTCTTCATCCTCTATAGCGCTAGTGGACTGCTCGATACGCGCACCGGACTGGTGCTCGTCAACTTGCTCGCCAATATTCCCCTGGGGCTGCTCATCTTCGTCAGCTTTATCCAGGAACTGCCGCAGGAACTCGAAGAATCGGCGTTTCTCGATGGAGCGACCGCAGCGCAGGCCCTGCGGCATATCGTCTTTCCGCTGGCGTACCCGGGGATCGGCGCTGTGGCCATCTTGACGTTCATCTGGACCTGGAACGAGTTTCTCTTTGCGCTGATGCTCACCATCAACAAGGCCACCACAGTCACCGTCGGCGCGTCGCTGTTTGTCACGGCGTGGGGAGTGCTGTGGGGTGATGTGGCCGCGGCGATTTCCGTGGCTGTGGTTCCGACGCTCTTGTTCAGCTTCTTCGTGCAGCGCTACCTGGTCCGGGGGATCACCCTGGGCGCGGTAAGATAGACGCCGGATCAGCGTAGGTAGTTCAGATGGGGCGCGTGGCGGCGCCTGAACTCTTCGGCCATCTTTGCCGCGATGTCCGGCGAAGGCACCAAAGGATGCAGGGTCAGCGCGGCGACCGCATCGCGCCACGACCGATTCAGCGCCGCGGCGATCGTCGCGCGCTCATAGGCCTTGACCCGCAGCACGAGATCGCGCACCGTTGCCGGCAGCGAGCCCATCCGCCTGGGGCGAGGACCGCTCGGACCGACGCTGAAGGGGATCTCGACAGCATCCGCGCCGTCGAGGTCTGCAATGGCGCCGCCGTTCGCGGCGTTGACGATCAACTCTCGTCCGTCCGGTGTGGCCATCGCCTCGATCACGTCGAGCGCCGCGCGGGCGTAGCCGCCCTCGACATGTCCGCCCATCATCGCCAGGTCCCGGCGCTGGCCGGTCTCCGTCGCCATGTATGAGGAGCGCCGCGCGAGGATCGCATCCTCATAGATCGGCAGCGGATCCTCGCCGCGTGTGACCGCGTCCAGCACTGCGGCGCGGAGCCGGACCGCCACTTCGGCGACCTCCTGGCCCCGTGTGCGGGGTGCTGCGCGCAGGCGCCCGACCGCCTCATCGCGATGGTAGTAGTAGTGCAGATATTCGTTGGGCAGCAGCCCAAGCCGTCTGACCTCGTCCGGTGTGAACAGCGGCCGGCCGTACACGCCGCGGATCGCATCATCGCTGGCCAGGATCTCCGGCAGCCGGTCGGCTCTACCGTCCCAAATAGCCCGCACCCAGCCCAGATGATTCAGGCCAAGGTAGTCGAGCCTCATCGCAGCTTCCGACAGACCCAACTGCGCTGCGATCCTCCGGCCAAGGGCGGGCGGAGTATCGCAGATGCCGATGACCCGGCGCTCCCCGGATGCCATTAGAGCCTGGGTGATCAATCCGGCAGGGTTGGTAAAGTTGATAATCCAGGCATCCTGAGCCGCCCGCCGCACCTGCGCTACGAGATCCACGATTACGGGAATGGTCCGCAGGGCCATGGCCCAGCCGCCCGGCCCCGTGGTCTCCTGCCCCAGTACGCCATAGGCCAGCGGAACCTGCTCGTCGACGATGCGACCGGCGAGACCGCCCACACGGATGCTGGTAATCACATATGACGCACCGCCAAACGCCCCGGCGGGCGAGGTGGTAGTCTGGACGGCGAACGGGCGGGTACTGCGCGCCAGCATCGCGCCGGCGAGTCCTTGGACGACCGCCAGCGCATCTGGATCCGTATCGTACAGCACCACCCGCTCGACGGCGAGGCGCGCCCGACGCTCGATCAATCCTGAGATGAGCAGGGGCGTGCGCATCCCCCCGCCGCCGATGACGGTGAGCATCATCGGGACGCCTCCCGGAGGGCCGTCCGAAATTCTCGCAGCGTTGGAAAGGCCTGCGTCCCGCCTGC
>Ga0209761_1002243_pt1 | contig 12706 bp, 9 predicted proteins | sample GraSoi013_1_40cm_4_FD_185818 | JGI IMG/M metagenome (GOLD analysis project Ga0209761, IMG submission 185818) | Grasslands soil microbial communities from the Angelo Coastal Reserve, California, USA - Sample 09_25_2013_1_40cm (SPAdes) (version 2) | ecosystem: Environmental > Terrestrial > Soil >... | reverse complement strand
GCCGGACAAGCCCGGCATGACCACATCCGTCACGAGCATATGGATGGTGCCGCCGTGGCGCTCGACGACGCGCAGCGCCGCGGCCGCGTCGGAGGCGGCTAGCACGACATAGCCTTGCGCCTCGAGCGCCCGGCGGCTCAGGGTGAGCACCGCGGGCTCGTCTTCGACGACGAGCACGGTCTCCGTGCCGCGGGCGGGACCGCTCCGTTGCGGACTGACCGGCGCATCGGCGGGCTGCGCGATCCGGGGCAGGTAGATCTTGAAGCTCGACCCGTGTCCCACTTCGGAGTACACGGAGATGTACCCGTCGCTCTGTTTGACGATGCCGTACACGGTGGCGAGGCCGAGGCCGGTACCGCGACCAACCTCCTTCGTCGTGAAAAACGGCTCGAACACGTGGGCGCGGACGCTGGCGTCCATCCCCACGCCGCTATCCGTGACGGCGAGCATCGCGTACGGTCCGGGAACCGACCCGAGGTGCGTCTGCGCGAATGCCTCGTCGAGATCGACGTCGGCGGTTTCGATCGTGAGCTTGCCCCCTTCCGGCATGGCATCGCGCGCGTTCACCGCGAGGTTCACAATCACCTGCTCGATCTGATTGGGATCGGCGCGCACGCGCCCTAGATCGGGTGCCAGCACGGTCACCAGCGCGATGTGCTCGCCGATGAGGCGCCGCAACATCTTGTCCATTTCGGCGACGACGACGTTGAGGTCGAGTACCTCGGGCTGGAGCATCTGCCGCCGGCTGTAGGCGAGCAGCTGGCGCGTCAACGAGGCCGCCCGCTCGGACGCCTTGCGGATCTCTTCGACGTCGCCGCGCTTGGAATCCCCCGGCGGCAAATCCCGCAGCAACAGCTGCGTATTGCCCAGGATCGCCGTCAGCAGGTTGTTGAAGTCGTGAGCGATGCCGCCGGCGAGCTGGCCGACGGCCTCCATCTTCTGGGACTGCCGGAATTGCTCCTCGAGATGGCGTTGTTCGGTGACATCCCGCTGCGTGCCCCATACCCGCACCAGGTGGCCCTCTTCGACGAAGCCGACGACGTTATTAAGGAAGACGCGGGGGCGTCCTTCCCGATCGTGCTCGCGCGTTTCAGAATCGGCCACGCGATAGCCGGCACGGATAAAGGCGCGGATCTGCTCCCGGTTGGTGGGATCGGTGACGTTGTGCAAATCGGCAAGGCGGGTCCCCATGAGCTCACGGGCTTCGTTGTAGCCGTACATGCGCGCCATAGCGTCGTTGCACTCGGCGATGCGCGCGCCAGCGTACAACCGATCGATCTGCTCTTCTTCCGAGAGGGTGATCGGGACGGGAGGGTCGATCTCGAGCCGCGAGACGCCTTCGGAGCTCTGGGCGATGAACGAGCGATAGCGCTCCTCGGCCCGACGGCGGTCCGAGACGTCCATCCCGATCGCCAGCCAACCGCCGCCCGTGAGCGGCGCATTGGCCCAGATCGTATCGAGCACCGCGCCGCGCTTGGTACGCGTGCGAAAGTCCGTCCACTGGCCGACCGGTGCACCGATTGAGTCTCGCAGGCGCTGGCGTTCCGCGGGGTCAGGATACAACTCGGCGAAGATGTCGCGCTCGCGTGCCTCGGCGATATCGTAGCCGAGCGTCCGGGTCCACTCGCGATTGCCCCACTGAATGCGACCCTGGTCGCCCAGAAATACCAGCATTACGGGGATATTGTCGACGATCCGTTGCAACACCTCGCTCTGTTCGCGCCAGGCGTCTTCGACGCGTTTGCGCTCGATCGCCATGGCCATCTGCGACGAAACGAACGTCAGGATGTCGAGCTCGCTCGGCCCGTAGCGCACGCCCTGCGAATACGTCTGGGTCACGACGACGCCGATCGTACGGTCCTTCACTTTGAGCGGCACACCGAGCCAGTCGATGGACGGCGCGCCGATCAGCTCCGCTTCTCCGGCAGCGACGAGACGCTCGTACACTTCCGGAGTGGCGAGCAGGGGCTGGCCGGTCCGCAACACGTACTCGGTGAGTCCCTTGCGCAGCTTGCGCGGCGGGATGTCTCGCGCCGTGTCGTACTCGTCCACGAAGTAGGGAAACTCGAGGCGGTCTTTCTCCGCGTCGTACAGCGACACATAGAAATTCTTGGCGGTCATCAGCTCGCCCACGATCGCGTGAATCGCGTGGAGCAGCTCCTGCAGGTTGTCGGCCGTGTGGGCCGTGTGAGAGATGCGGTAGACGGCCTCCTGCACGCATTCCGCGCGGCGCCGCGCGGTGACGTCGCGGAAGCTCCAGACCCGTCCCACGGAGCGGCCGTTCAACCGCAGCGGAATCGAGTAGCGCTCGAGGATCCGGCCGTCTTTGAACGTCAGGATATCGAAGCTATTGGACTGGGGTTCGGCATACCGTTCCTGAATCCCATCCACGAAGAGCTGCGGGTTGACGAGTTGATCCTGCACATGCTGGATCAGCCGCCGGCGACCGGCCGCGTCGTTATTGGCCGCAATAAAAGCTGCCGGCAGGCGCCACATTTCCTCGAAATGGCGATTGTGCGAGACGATCTTCCCGTCGAGGTCGACGACGAGAATGCCGTCGGCGGTGGATTCGAGCGTCGCCTGAAGGACCGAGACGGTCAGGGAGTCGGCGACTCTACGGGGTTTCTTCGCCCTCGATTTTGGCTTGGACCGGCGTGCAGGCATGGCGCGAATCTATAGGGAGCGGCCCCGGTGACCAGCCTCACGGGCTGACGGGCGTCTCGCATCTAGCTTTCGCACCCTTCTCTTCAGCACGGAGCAGGGTTGCGCCCGAAGCGGTTTCGCTGGCTCGGCGTCGCGGAATCGAGCCGCGCCGAGCAGCAACTACGCGCCGCGGCGCGTCAGCAGGAGGCGGTGGCGCACCTCGGTCAGCAGGCGCTTGCCGGGGCACTCCGTGCCGACCTGTTCGACACCGCCGCGAAGCTTCTGGCCCGCGGACTCGACGTCGAATTCAGTGAAATTCTCGAACTGAAGCCCGAGCACCGCAGCCTGCTGTTGCGCGCCGGGGAGGGATGGCGCGAGGGCTGCGTCGGTCGAACGCTGGTCCCGGCCGCCGCCGGAGCGCTCGCCGGCCACACGCTCGGTGCCGCGGGACCGCTGGTCATCCAGGATCTCGGCGCCGAAATCCGCTTCAGCATCCCGTCCCATCTCGAAGAGCATGACATCGTCAGCGGCGTGTGCGTCGTCGTGCAGGGCCGCGAGCGTCCCTGGGGTGTGCTGGGCGCGTACAGCGCGCAGCCGCGGGAGTTCAGCGGCCCCGACGTCCTGTTCGTCCAGGCGCTCGCGCACGTGCTTGCGACCGCGCTCGAGCGCGCGCGCGTCGAGGACGCGCTGCGCAAGAGCGAAGAGCACTTCCGCTCGCTGACGGAAAACGCTTCCGACATCGTCACCATTCTGGGCGACGACGGGATCCTGCGGTACGTCAGCCCGTCGGTGCAGCGGTTGCTCGGGTATGGCGCCAACGAGCTGCTGGGGCGCAACGCCTTCGAATTCATGCACCCCGACGACCTCGGGCCGGTGATGGAAGCGCTCGCGGACGCGATTCAGCGCCCCGGCTCGCCACAAACGGCCACGTTCCGCTTCAAGCATGCCGGTGGCTCGTGGCGGGTGCTGGAGTCGATCGGTCAGGCCAAGCTCGATCAACCGAACGCGTATAGCGTCATCGTCAACTCCCGTGACGTGACGGAGCGCGTGCGCCAGGACGAGGTCCTGCAAACGAGCAAGCAGCGGCTCCGCACGGTGGTCGCCGGCGCGCCCGTCATTTTCTTCTCGCTCGATCCCAAGGGCGTGTTCACCCTGGCCGAAGGGAGAGGGCTCCACTCGCTCGGGGTCCGGCCGGGCATGTTGCTCGGCAAGTCGTTCTTCGAGCTGCTGGACGACGTGCCGCAGGCAGTCGCCGATGTGCGCCAGGCACTCGCGGGGGAATCAGTCACCGCGCGCGTCGAGCTGTTCGGCTTCGAGTTCGAGGCGCAGTACTCGCCGGTGCGCGAGCGCGACGGCAGCATTTCCGGCGTGGTGGGGGTGGCGACGGACATCACGGAGCGTCGCCGTGCGGAACAGGCGGCGCGGCGCGCCGACGCCGCCAGCCGCACGCTGGTCCAGCAGGCGCCATTCGGCATTTTCCGCGCGACTCCCGAGGGCGCGTTCCTGTCGGTCAACCCCGCGCTCGCCGAGATGCTCGGATACCAGACCGAGGCCGAGCTGCTGAGCCGCCATCTCGACCGTGACGTGTTCAAGGACCCGGCGGCCCGCGCGCGCTATCTCTCCCAGATGAATGAGGTCCAGGGCGCGGTCGAGGCGCAGGCGGTGTGGCTGCGCATGGATGGTGAGACGATCACGGTGCGCTTGTACGGCCGCGCGGTGCGCTTTGAAGATGGGCGCGTGGAGTGTCACGAAGTCTTCGCCGAAGACGTGAGCGAGCGGCGCGGCCTGGAGGAGCAGCTCCGCCAGGCGCAGAAAATGGAGGCCATCGGCCAGCTGACCGGTGGCATCGCGCACGACTTCAACAACCTGCTGACGATCATTCTGGCGAACGCCGAGTTGTTGTCTCGCGGCCCTGACGAAGCCAGCCTGCGCGACATCATTTCCGCGGCGGTCAGCGGCCGGCTGATGGTGAATCAGCTGCTCGGGTTCGCGCGGCGCTCGACTCTGGCGCTCGAGCCGGTGCACCTGGGGCACCTGTTGAACGATCTCGCGGCCGTGCTCCGGCGGGTACTGCCGGCCGACATCGAGCTGCTCGTTTTCGCCGACGAAGACCTGCCCGAGGTTTCGGCGGACGGCCATGCGATCGAACAGATCCTGCTCAACCTGGTCAACAACGCGCGCGACGCGATGCCCGACGGAGGTGTCCTGCGGCTGGAGACGAGCTGCACCTGGATCAGCGACGCGCAGCGCGATGTCTTGGGTCCGGGAGCGGCTTCGGAATACGTGTGTCTGGCCGTCGACGACACCGGCATGGGAATGGATGACGCGACGCGGCAACGCGCCTTCGAGCCGTTTTTCACGACCAAACCGGTGGGCAAGGGGACCGGCCTCGGATTAGCGACGGTCTATGGATTGGTGAAGCAGCACGGCGGCTTCGTTCAGATCGACAGCGCGTCCGGAGCGGGGACGCGGCTGCGGATCTACTTCCCTGTGGCGGAAGAGATGGCCCGTCGCCGCGCTTCCGGTTCACACGAGCAGATGACGGTTCCGATGGAGGGTGGGAAGGAGACGGTGCTCGTCGTCGAAGATCAGGCCCAGCTCAGGCGCGCGACGGTTTACACGCTGGAGCACGCCGGGTACAACGTGCTGGCTGCCGGTGACGGGATCGAGGCGCTGCATTTACTCCGCCAGCACCCCGCGCCGATCCACCTCGTCTTCACCGACCTGGTGATGACCCGCCTGGGCGGCCGCGGGCTCTACCAGACCGATCGCCGCGAGGGGCGCGAGACGCCTTTCCTCTTTACCAGCGGGTACGCCGGAGCGGGGCGGGGGGAAGACCCGCTCGATCCGGCGTTGCCGTTCCTGCCGAAACCGTGGACCAGCGCCGATCTGCTGGCGCGCGTGCGGCGAGTGTTGGACGACGCGAAAACGGGAGCGGGGGGAAGCTCCAGTTAGCTAGTCCGGAAGGGCTAGGCCGATCTGCCGTGCGGCTTGAACGAGTTGTTCGACTTGCGTGACGGCGGGAGGAAGCCAGACCAACGCCAGCCAGCAGGGAATCGGCGGCTCGCGAAACGGACGATACACGATGCCGTTCGATTTTTTGCGGTACGGCGTGGCGACGGCCTCGCTCACCAACGTCCATGTATCGCCGGCAGCGATCTGGACGTTCATCGTGGGTGCCTCTCTCGGCCGCTCGAGCTGGCGCTCGGGTACGAGTCCCCGCTCGCGCAGCGCGGTCTGGAGGACGGGGAAAAACCCCGGCCACCGCCGGGACGACGAATTGAGCCAGGTGAGCGTGCGGAGCTGAGCCAACCCGAGGGAGGGCTGCGCGGCCAGGGGGTGGCTGCTCGACAGCAGCACACCGGTGATGGTGGCATCGATCAGACGATGGGCCGAGAACCCCTGCACCGGCCACTCGGCGATAAAGATTGATCCGACGTCCACGTGGCGTTCTCGTAACGCATGGAAGATCTCGCCGTCATGATTGCTCGAGATCTCGATCTGCGCGTCAGGGTTGGTATCGCGAAACGACGTCAGAAGGTGCTCAATCGACGTTCCGTAGGTAGCCAATTCGCCATGGGCGAACCGGAGCGGGGAATCCCGCCCTACGGCCGCGCCGCGCGCTGACGCGACGGCGTGAGATGCCACGTCGAGGGTGTGGCGCGCTTCGACCAGGAAAGCCCGACCGGCCGCGGTGAGGTGCACGCCGCGAGGACCCCGTTCCAACAGCACCGTCCCGAGCTCTACTTCGAGATCACGGATCTGCTTGGAGAGAGCGGGCTGTGCGACGCGGAGGCGGGTAGCTGCTCCAATGAAGCTGCGTTCCTCGGCAACCGCCACGAAATACCGTAAATGGCGTAATTCCATTGCTCTTTGCTAATCTTTGATATACAATGATATGCAACCGTATGCAAGACCTGCTTGATATCAAAGAGGCTGCGGCGTTCCTGCGGGTCAGCGAAACGTCGTTGCGTCGCTGGACGAACGCCGGGCGGTTGCGGTGCTTCAGGATTGGCGGTCGCCGTGAGCGCCGGTTCCGGCGGGCAGACCTCGAGGCGTTCCTGGGAGGCGCGAGCCATGCGGGCCAGCACTTCTGTGGATTCTACATCAGCGATCTCCAGCGCCTGCGCGAGGCCGCGGCGTTCCTCGCGACCGGTTTGCGGCCGGACACGCGCTGCCTTCTTGTAGCGACGCCGGATGTGCGGCGCGCAGTCGTTGCCCAGCTCGACCGAGACCGGACGACCAGCCGCGACCTGAGGGCTGGGCGACTGCTGCAAACGGAGTATCGGGACTCGGCGGCCGCGCAGATCGACTATTGGCGCAGCCAGGTGCGTACTGCCCTCGAGGACGGCGTTTCGCGCGTCTTTGTCGTCGGAGATGTGTCGGCCGGCGCCCTCGGCAAACTTCCGCTCGGAGAGATCCTCGAATACGAAGTCGAATTCACCAGGTCCATTGCGGACCCGTTCCCAGTCACAACGTTGTGCCAGTACGACGCGCGCTCCCTGTCGGGGCTGGAAGCCGCCGGGTTGCTGCAGTGTCACGATGGCGCTGAACGAACCTATCGCTTGCAGCACTAGCTCACCAAACAACAAACTATTTGACGCCCTCCGCCCCAGCCAACGTGCATATGGGTATGGAGTCAGAGCCGGCCCAGCCGCTGGGCGCATTGGTCGTCGAAGACAGCGAGGCCGATTTCGAACTGATCTTGCACACGCTGCGGCGCGGAGGATTCGCCGTCACCGGGATCCGCGTTGACGACGAAACGTCCTTCATCGAGGCGTTGCGTTCCTTTCCGGCCGATGTGGTGCTGTCGGACCACGGGTTGCCCCAGTTCAGCGGGCGAGAGATCGTGGAGATCGTTCAGCGTGAGCAGCCATTCCTCCCCGTCGTGATCGTGACGGGGTCGATCGACGAAGAAACCGCGGCTGATTACATCAAAGCCGGGGCCGCGGACTATGTCGTCAAGCAGCGCCTCCATCGCCTGGTTCCGGCGGTCCATTTACTGACTGCGATTCTTGGGTCGACGGACCTGCTGCTGGAAAGTTTGGCGGCCGACCATCCCGGCCGGGAGGACGCGCTCGAGAGCCGCCGAGCGGCGCTGCGGGCCGCGGATCTGACCCGCCAACTGCTCGCATTCAGCAGACAGCAGGTGCTCGCGCCGCGCGTGGTCGACCTCAACGAGGTCGTCTACGACGTGGAGCGTTTGTTGCGCCGCCTGATCGGCGAAGACATCGAGCTCAGGACGGTGCTGAATCCTCATCTCGCCGCGGTGCGGGCCGATCCGAGCCAGCTCGAGCAGGTCCTCGTGAATCTCGCGGTGAACGCTCGGGACGCGATGCCCGGCGGCGGTACCATCACGATCGAGACTGCGAATGTGGTCCTCGATGACACCTATGTCGCGAATCAACCGGTCGTGCTCCCCGGCGATTACGTGATGCTTGCCATGAGTGATACGGGTACCGGCATGGACCCGGACACCCAGGCACGCGTCTTCGAGCCGTTCTTCACCACGAAGGAACGCGGGAAGGGCACAGGCCTGGGCCTGTCCACCGTATACGGCATCGTCAAGCAATCGCGTGGCTACATCTGGGTCTACAGCGAGCCTGGCGTCGGCACGACGTTCAAAGTCTACTTGCCCCGCGTGGACGACCCCGCCGAGCCGCTGAGTGTCGTCCCGGCGCACAGCCTGCGGCGGCCCACGCCGGGCCGATCGACCTGCTGGTGAGCGACGTCGTCATGCCCGGCATGAGCGGCCGGGAGGTGTCGCGCCGACTCGCCGCGCAGTGGACGTCTCTGCGCACGCTGTACCTCTCGGGATACACGGACGAATCGATCGTGCGTCACGGCATGCTCGAGCCGGGCACGGAGTTCCTGCAGAAGCCGTTTACCGCCGAGGACCTGGCGCGCCGTGTCCGCGAGGTTCTGGATGCGCCGGGAGTGTAGGGTGTCGCTGACTACCCTGACCGAGACGAGGGGAGGAAGTTGACGTATGGCGCGCATTCTGGTGATCGACGATCAAGAGGCAATTCGGCGCATCGTGCGGCGGTCGCTGGAGCAGGAAGGCCATCAGGTCATGGACGCGAGCGATGGCGAGATGGGGATGCAGGTGCTCGCGCGCCACGGTGCTGACCTGGTCATTACCGACATCTTCATGCCGGGGCAGGACGGCATTCTCACGCTGCGGCAAGTGCGGAAGCAGTTTCCCGGCGTGAAGGTCATCGTGATATCGGGCGGCGATTCGAGCGGCATGCTGGACTTGCGAAAGGACGCAGAACTGCTCGGCGCGGTGAAGAGCCTGCCGAAGCCCTTCACGGCGCGCGAGATCGTCGATCTGGTTCGGCGCGTGCTGGAGTCTTAGCCCCGCGGTAGCCGCGCCCGCTGGAGGGACAATGGGTTAACTCTTCGGGTGGATAGGTTACCTTAGTCCAGATGGACCTTCGCCAGCTACGTTACTTCGTTGCCGTCGCCGAGGAGCTCCATTTCACGCGGGCAGCCCGACGCGTCCACGTCGCCCAGCCGACATTGAGTCACCAGGTGGGGATGCTCGAGAAGGAGCTGGGGGTCAGGCTGCTCACACGCAGCAAACGGCGCGTTGAGCTGACGCACGCCGGCCGGATTTTCTTGAATGAAGCGAAGCGTCTCCTCGCGAGCGTCGCCGAAGCCGTGCAAGCGGCGCAGTCCGCCCAAGCCGGTCGCCTCGGGCGGCTTGTGGTGGTGTGCGGACCGACGGCAGCGTATGCAGGGCTGCTCGGCATGCTGGAGCTGTACCGCCGCCGGTCTCCGCAGGTCGACGTGCGTTTGCTCGAATCACCCGTGGTGGATGCGGTCGTGACGGTGGAGCAGGGGCGCGCCGATGTCGGACTCGTGGTCCCGTACTTTGAATCCTCGCTTTTGAAACGCGAAACCGTGCTGGAGCTGCCGCTCCTTGCCGCATTGTCGAAGTCGCATCCGCTCGCTGGGGCGAGCAGTGTGTCTCTGCAGCAGCTTTCCACAGATCCTTTCATCCTGTTTGGACAGCGGCGAGGATCGGGTTTCTTTCAACGGGTCCTGGGTATCTGCCATGGATGCGGTTTCACGCCCCGCGTGCTCGAAGCGATGGAGCACATTCACACGCTGTTGTACATGGTCGGAGCGGGATACGGCGTGTCGCTCGTACCGGCGACCTTGACGCCCGCCGACCGTCCCGAGGTCGCGCTCATTCCGTTGCGCGAGTCAGCAGCGACGCTCGAGCTGGGAATGATCTGGCGCTTCGATCAGACTTCGCCGCTCGTGCTCGGGTTTTTGGACGCCGTGCGGGCGTGGTGCAAGGAGATGCTGAACGGCCGTCGGTGATGCTTCCAGCAACTCACCTTGCAGAATGCGATAGAACCAGAGTCGGTTGGAGCGACCATCCAATGTGACAACTAGCTGGTGCGGAGCACGTTACACAGACGATCAAGCTCGGCATGGGAAGTGCTATTATTAGGCTCGAAATAATAGATTTTCCCTATTGATCGAATCCTTTGAGGAGGCTGCCAGATGAGCCGTAAAGGTTTCACCCTGATCGAGCTTCTGATCGTGGTCGTGATCATCGGCATTCTGGCCGCGATCGCGATTCCGAAGTTCGCGAACACGAAGGAGAAGGCGTATCTCGCCTCGATGAAGTCGGACCTGCGGAACCTGATTACCGCCGAAGAGGCGTTCTTCGCCGACTCGGTGAAGTACACGACCGGGATCGGCGTGGGTGGTATTCAGTTCTCGACGACCACCGGCGTGGTTGGCCCCACCATCACGGTGACGGCTGACGGCTTCACCGCTACGGTGTCCCACACCACGACGACGAAGACGTGTTCGATCTACGTCGGGTCGACTCCGCTGGCGCCTGCCAACAAGGAAGGCGAGCCGAAGTGCGCGTGATGCCGTAACACTGCAAGGTAGCTCGGGCGGCGGGACAACATCCCGCCGCTCGCTTTTTTAGCCTTATCTTGGGGTCCCATGAAACGCCCCAGGCCGGCGCTCCGCGTCGAGCTGCTGTTCTATCTCACCTTCCTCGTCGCCTTCGCGCTGCTGGTCGGTGTGGCGACCTCGCAGCTCGCGCTCGCGATCTCGCCGGAGCGCGGCGTCGTGCTCGTCGTGATCTTCGTCGCGCTCGAAGTCGGGATCTTCGTGCTCTACGGCCGATCGCTGGTCACGCGATTGGTGCTCCGCCCCCTCGCCCGCGTCATGGACACGGCCGATGCAGTGGCCGACGGCGATCTCGACGCGCGCGCGCCGGATGCCGATACGCGCGACTTCGCCACGCTCGCCGAGCGCTTGAACCGCATGACGGACCGGCTGCTGGACGCGCAGAGCCAGCTCGTGCGGTCCGAAAAGTTGGCGAGCATCGGTCGTCTGGCGGCCGGCGTTGCGCACGAAGTCGGGAACCCCCTCGGCGCCATCGGCACGTACGTCGAGGTGCTGCGGCGCCGCGGCGCCGACCCCGAGGTCATGGCCGGCCTCGCCCGCGAGCTGGAGCGTGTGGATCGCATCGTCCGCAGCCTGCTCGATTACGCGCGTCCGCAGGAGGATCCGCTCGTACCCGTCGATCCCGACAAGATCGTGCGCGCCGCGTTCGAGTTGCTCCGCGCCCAGGGTGCCTTTCGCAACGTCCGCGCCGATACGGATTTCGGGATGCATGTGCCGGAGATCATGGGACGCGCTCACGTTCTCGAGCAGACGCTCGTGAATCTGCTGTTGAACGCGATCGATGCCACACCACCGGGAGGCTCGATCGTCATTGGCGCCCGGCGCTGGGCCTACGAGCCGGGCCAGTCGCTACCCAAGCGGGCCAGCGACCCCGGCTACATGCGGTTTCCGCGGGTGTCCGAGCGGCGGCCGGCGCGGGTCGAGTTTGCCGCCGGTCAGCCCGGAACGCTGATGTTCGTGGCCGACTCCGGCCCCGGCGTCGCGCCGGCGGACCGCGAGAAAATCTTCGAGCCGTTTTACACCACCAAAGACCCTGGCCACGGCACCGGACTCGGGCTGGCGATCGTCGCCCGCTCGGTGCACGAGATGGGTGGCGTAGTGTGGGTGGACAACGCTCGCGAAGGCGGAGCCGCCTTCAAGTTGTTCTTCCCGATCGCCATCAGCCGATGAAAAAAGTGCTCGTCATCGATGACGAACCGGGCCTGCGCCAAAGCCTCGGCCTGCTCCTCACCGACGCCGGTTACACTGTCACCGCGGAGCAAGACGGCAAGCGGGGTCTCGAGCGCGCCCTCGCCGAGGCGTTCGACCTCGTGTTGTGCGACGTGCGAATGCCCGAGATGGATGGATTGACCTTCGTGCGCAATTATCGCCAGCGCGGCGGCAACGCGCTCGTCATCGTCATGAGCGCGTACGGCGGAGAAGACGCCGCGATCGCCGCGATGAAGGAAGGTGCGTACGACTATCTCCCCAAGCCGTTCCGGCCCGACGAAGTCGTGCTCACGCTGCGCAAGGCTGAAGAGCGGGAGCGGTTGCGGCAGGAGGTGGCCGGCCTCAGGGCGCAGCTCGCCGTGGGACCCGCCGAGCGCGGCCTCATCGTCGAAAGCGCGGCGATGCGCCAGGCGCTGGCACTCGTCGCGCGCGTCGCGGAGCACAGCACCACGGTGTTGATCACCGGCGAGAGCGGCACCGGGAAGGAAGTGATCGCGCGGGCGATTCACCACGCCAGCCCGCGCGCGAGCAAGGCCTTCGTCGGCATCAACTGCGCGGCGATTCCGGAGACATTGCTCGAGTCTGAGTTGTTCGGTCACGTCCGCGGGGCGTTTACGGGCGCGACGGGCGACAAGGCCGGCCTGTTCGAGCAGGCGAACGGCGGCACGTTGCTGCTGGACGAAATCGGCGAGCTACCGGTCGGTCTCCAGGCCAAGCTGCTGCGGGTGCTGCAGGAAAGCGAGATCAGGCGAGTGGGCGATCAGAAGACGCGCCGGGTGGATGCGCGCGTGCTCGCCGCCACGGCGCGCAATCTGGAGGCCGAAGTCCGCGCCGGCCGCTTCCGCGAGGACCTCTTCTATCGCATCAACGTCGTGGTGATCGAGTTGCCGCCGCTCAGGGACCGCCGTGA
>Ga0209761_1002242_pt1 | contig 12708 bp, 7 predicted proteins | sample GraSoi013_1_40cm_4_FD_185818 | JGI IMG/M metagenome (GOLD analysis project Ga0209761, IMG submission 185818) | Grasslands soil microbial communities from the Angelo Coastal Reserve, California, USA - Sample 09_25_2013_1_40cm (SPAdes) (version 2) | ecosystem: Environmental > Terrestrial > Soil >... | reverse complement strand
TATCGGCCTCACGTCCACCGGCGACACCGCCAAGTTCAACGTTCGCTGGAGTGCAACCGGCGGCACGATCATCGACACGAGCACCACCGGTGGCAAGCACTACGGCCACTACAAGTCGCCGAACCAGCCCGGGCAGTATAAGGTCGTTGGCCAGAGCGCTGTCTCCGCGCTCAGCGATTCGGCCGTCGTTACGGTGAGCCCAGTTCCGGTCGCAGCGGTGAGCGTGAGTCCCGCGTCGGCGAATACGATCGTCGGACAGACGGTGCAGCTGACGGCCACCCCGCTCGATTCCACCGGGGCCGCCCTGAGCGGCCGGGTGGTGACGTGGGGGAGCAGCAACACCGGCATAGCGACGGTGAGCGCTACTGGGCTAGTGAGGGGCGTGGCCACCGGCTCAGCGACGATCGCCGCCACGAGCGAGGGCAAGAGCGGCACCGCAGCGATCACCGTGACGCCGGTGCCGGTGGCGTCGGTCAGCGTGAGTCCGGGGGCAGCGACTGTCGGGGCGGGGCAGACGCTGCAGCTCACGGCTACGCCGCGGGATGCGAGCGGGAATCCGCTGACCGGGCGGATCGTCACCTGGGCCAGCAGCAACACCGCCGTGGCGACGGTGAGCGGAAGCGGGTTGGTGACGGGCGTGGTGGCGGGCTCGGTGACGATTACGGCGACGAGCGAAGGGCAGAGCGGCACTGCGACCGTGACGGTGGCGGTGCCCGTGGCCTCGGTGACCGTGAGTCCGCCCACGGCGAGCGTGGTGGCGGGGCAGACGGTGCAGCTCACGGCCACGCCTCAGGACGCGAGCGGGAATCCGCTCACCGGCCGCGTGATCACGTGGGCCAGCAGCAACACCGCGGTGGCGAGGGTGAACGGCAGCGGGCTCGTGACCGGCGTGGCGGCAGGGTCGGCAACGATCACGGCGACGAGCGAGGGCAAGAGCGGCACCGCGGCGATCACCGTGACGCCGGTGCCGGTGGCCTCGGTGACCGTGAGCCCGGCGACGGCGAGCGTAGCGGTGGGGCGGACGGTGCAGCTCACCGCCACGCCGCGAGATGCGAGCGGGAATCCGCTCACCGGGCGCGTGATCACCTGGGCTAGCAGTAACACCGCCTTGGCGACGGTGAGCGGCAGTGGGTTGGTGACGGGTGTGGCCATCGGCGCCGCGACCATTACGGCGACGAGTGAGGGACAGAGCGGGACCGCGGCGATCACCGTCACCGCTGCGCCACCACCCGGTACGACCTGGCCGAATGAGCCGGCGGGCTGGACGGTTCTCAACGATTACGACGCCCATGCCTACAACGATGGCGGGTGGCACAGCGACCCTGGGTATCCGATCTCCGTTGTAGACGACGCTACTGCCCCCCTGTCGCCCACCAAAGTTTGGCAATACAAGTTCGCGCAGGGTGATCAGAGTGCCTGCGGCAATGGGGTCGCCAATGTGTACTTCGATCCGAGCAGCGCGCTTCAGCACGTGTATTTCGGCGCGTGGGTCAAGCTGTCGAATCCTTTCTCCTTCCCGCAGGACCCGGAGATCCACTACGTCACCTTCTTCCCGTCGTCGGGAGGCGATGTGGTGCTGGATATTTACGCCGATCGCGTCATGATCGTGGACTTTACGGCCGGGGCGCGAAACATCGACGGGCCTCCTGGAAGTTTCTCGTTAGGGACATGGCACCACATCGAGGTGTTGCTGGACGGGACGGTGGTGAAAATGTGGGTCGATAACGTGCTGGTGATTAATGACCACCTTGGAGCGGTCCTAACGACTGTCGAGGTCAAGATTGCTGGAACCTGGGGAGGGTGCACGCCGCCGCTCGGCCCCGCATTCGATTCATACGCGTGGACGGATCACGTGCACGTCAGCAGGCCGTAACCGGCGCGTGAGGAGCGCCAGCGGCCGGGGCTGGCGCGCGCGGTCCGTCGCAAGCATCCTAGTACGGATCCTGAGCCTGAGTGTGACCGGTGTCACTCCGAGGACGAAGCATCCGGCGAGTCCTGGCATCGCCCACGCGCGCGGCGACAGTCGTCGCCGCGCTGCTGTCTGGCGCGGTCGCTACGTTCTGTAACAAGCCCAGCGGAGCGACCGCGCCGCCGGGGGCGACGTGGCCGCACGAGCCGGCGGGCTGGACGGTTCTCAACGATTACGACGCCCATGCCTACAACGACGGTGGGTGGAACAGCGACCCCGGGTATCCGATCTCCGTTGTCGACGACGGTACTGCCCCCCTCTCGCCCACCAAAGTTTGGCAATATAAGTTCACGCAGGGTGATCAGAGTCTCTGCGGCAATGGGGTCGCCAATGTGTTCTTCGATCCGAGTTCATCACAGGCTAGTCTCTACTTCGGTGCGTGGATCAAGTTGTCGAATCCATTTTCGTTTCCCCAAGACCCTGAGATTCACTACGTCACATTCTTCACGGATTCACCGAGCGGGGGCGACCTCGTCGTTGATATCTACGCCGACCGAGTGTTCGTCGTCGATTTCTTATCGGGGTCCGTCAACTATGACGGTGGAGCTGGCTCGTTCTCGCTCGGCTCATGGCATCAGATTGAGATGCTATGGATTAAGGGCAGTTCCTTCAAGATGTGGTCAGACGGGGTACTGCGAATCAACTTTGTGCCACGCGCCAGCGTCAACGTGACGGAAATCAAGATCGCTGGTACGTGGGGGGGATGCACGCCGCCGCGCGCGCCCGCGTTCGACAGCTGGGCGTGGACGGATCACGTGCACGTCAGCAGGCCGTAACCGGCGCGTGAGGAGCCAGCGGCCGGGCTGACGCGCACGGTCCGTCGCAAGCATCCTAGTGCGCCGCCTTTATCCATGGGATGATGCGTTCGCCCACGTAACGGGCCAAGAGCTCGTTTCCGAGCGGCGTCAGATGGCAGTAATCGGTGAAGACCTGCTCGGGAACTCCATCGTAGATGGCAGTCAGGTCGAGGAAGTGCGCGCCGACGTGCGACGCCATCCTCTCTTCCTGATCCAGGATGTACGGGATCGCGGAGTGCATGAACGCTTCGTAGCCGGGGAGGTACGACGCAGCATTGAAGTCGAACAGCTTCCGCTCAATTGGGGGCATCGGTTTCTGGCTACGCTCTAGGATGAGCAACGGCTGCAGCATGAAAACGGCGGTGACTCCCTCGTCCCGGAGAATCAGTCCGATACGACGCTGCATTGTCAACGCGCTTCTGGGAAACACGTGCCTAAGACCGGCCAGAGTCTTCTCAACGTCGAGAGGTGTGCGACGTGGCTTCGGCGCAAGGAGTTGCTTCAGAGTCCGCAACGCTTTCATCGTGACGTTCGCGAACGCGCTCTTCCGAAACAGCCACCAACTGTCCATGTAGACCAGAGAATAAAGCGTGGGATCACCCATGATGACGTACGAGTGTTCCGTGTAGCTATAGTTCGCGAACTGGTCGTGTGCCTCGTCGAAGAAGAAGAAATCGTTGTACCCGTCCAGGAACAGCACCATGTCCGGGTCGTACTTGAGGATTGTCTGGTTGAGGTAGATGAAGTGATGGTGGGTCCACATGCTCGGAATGGCTGCATTGATAATTTCCACGCTCTTTCCAGGAAGAGCGGCTGCAAGATACCTCCCGAGATATGCGTCGATTGTTACCGAGTCTGGGAGGATGCCATAGTCACGCTGAATGTTCGGCCACAGGCCGCCCAGCCCGTAAGCGGTCGACCCGCCCATCAGGAAGATGCGATAGGCTCCGGAGGGCTTGTGGCGCGTCACCTCAGTTGAGTGGCGGAATCCGACTGAGTTGTGATGGATGCCTCTGGTGTTCACATAATTGCGTGTGGAAAGGACATTCTTGTACGGGTCGAATTCGTATTGCACTAGATGTTTGCCGTCGTATCCCTCGAACCGCTTGAGATACCAGATCGACGAGTATTCGAGAATTGCCCCCGCCAGCAGCGTGAGAACGCCGGAAAACAACACCTTTTTCCAGCGCGGCAGCTCGATGGAGGACAGGGCCTGGTTGGTCAGAAGCAGGGCCTTCTTCTAAAGATCGCCTGACCACCCATTCAGGCGGCGGCTGCCATGACGGGAGCAACTCCTGTACCAACCGAAGGTTACGCCAGTTGCGCGGGTCTCACCTGATGGCAAGCCAGAGTGTTGCATCATTGCTACAGGCGGGAATCCTGGCGGGAGGGGCCGGCTGGAAGGGGCGTAACGGCCTTTCGGAGTACCTACCGTCCTGCGGGTGCGCCCTTCTCGCCTAGTCGTTGGAAAGTGTTGGAGCCATGCGAGCGGCTGCGCGAACCAGGGCCCCGGCGTTCGACCGCTGGATTTGGTACGGCCACGTGCACGTTCGCGCGCCGTGACCGGCGGGGCCTAAGCCCCGCTCGTAGTGTCGGGGCGTCTGCCCGCGCTCAGGGCTTACCACTCGCTGGCCCCAGCCGGTTTCGTTCGGTCCGAACCCAGGGCTTGTCCCCCAACATCGTCAGCGCCGTGACTTGCACGCCGAGGCGCCACACGGTGTAAATCGGTAGGTAGGAGAACGCGAGCGCCGCTGGCGGCGAAACAGGCGTGCCCGACATGCCGGCGGGCGAGCGGTTTCTCTGGCGCACGCGACCGCAGGTACGTCAGCAGGACCTTGGTCTGTGTCCGGCCGATGATCTCGCTTGCAGCCGGCAGCAGGTGGTAGTCGAAGTCATTATACAACCGGCCTGCTCCCGTGTACGCTTGTAGAGCACCCAGATTGTCGGCAAAGAGCCACCCGGTCTCCTTTGCGAGAACGCAAAGGGTGTCGTAGAGCGCCTGTTCTTGTCGCAATCCCGCCTCGTGGGTGATCGGGAGCCGGTCCAGCGTGCGCAGCAGCGCCCGATCGACGGGTTGCTGCTGCACCAGCTCATAGGAAGGCAGGGCGCTGAGCATGAGGGCCACGCCCGGGTTCTCGCGGCGGATCAGCGCGAGCAGCGCCCGCACCCGACGAATGGACTCAGGGCGACCCCCGGGGAATCGATAAAAGAAGAGTTGCTGGTTGAGCATCTGGGCAGACAAAGCATCGGAATACCCGATAGTCGGCTCTTCAGCCTTGCGGAGATCGTTCAGGTAGGCGAGTACCGTCGCGAGCCCTCTCCCTTGCTCGGCTGCCACGCCCCGGAGCACCTGAATCCGCTGCACAAAACCGTGAATACCGATCCGCCTGGCGATTGACCGCAGCGCGGACAGGACGCGGCTATGCCGTGTCGCCCCTGGTTCGTCGTAGCGGTACCACACCGGCGGGGCAATCACGTACCCGCTGTCGGTACGAACCAGGTGGGGGCGATCGTCGACCCGAAGAATATCGTAGAAGTCGTTGCCGGTGTAGAGGTTTAACACGAACGCGTCGGGGTCGTATTTCTTCAAGGCCTTCTTGAATGCGACATAGTCCTGGACCGGGGAATATTTGCCGGCCCCGTAGGCGACAACGATCGCGCGCACGCCCCCCGCATTGAGGCCGGTCTGAAGGACGCCGGAATGCGTTTGCGCATCGGGCGCGCACAGGTCAGTCTGCGAATCTCCCGTCACGCCCACCAGGTAGCTCTGCCGGTGGGCCATGAGTGCTTTCGCGCTGACCGGCGTCCTGATGCCATCCTCGTTGCGGGTATACGTGAAAACCACCCCGGTCGAGTATTCGGTGCAGTGGTCTTCCCGCATACTCCCGGTTGGCGGAGCAGCGACCCAGCCGATGTCGGGCTCGCCGTACTCGTATGTCGGGGGAAAGAGTCCCAGCACCATCAAGGCGACGTCCAGGAGGACCAGGGTTATCACGACAATGCCCGCGTACGTGGCCGCAGTGAATAAGAACGATCGGGGCGTGCGATGGCTCGACATAAGAGTGCCCCTGGAGACGCATCATGTGTGCCTCTGAAGGCCATGACGTCCGGGGGGGGCCTGTGGCGCTGCCGCAACAGTGGCTGCCGCGCGATGCGACGCGCTTCTGACACCGCAAGCTCAGCCCGGGAAGGGCGGTGGGCTCGCGTCTTGCAAATCTGTCCTTTGGTTGCAGCTCTGGAGCGACTCAGGCATGAGAGAGATCGGCGTGGCCAAATCGAATGGGCGCGTGCTGTTGACTGCTGCGGCCGCGTTGACGCTCGCCCTCGCGGTCAGCCTCGCGGCGGGCGAGGCCTATGTGCGCCGTCGTGAACGCAGTCGGTCCACCGCGCCGGGAAGGATGCCGCTACTCTTCTATCGGCACGTGCGACTTCGGCACGCACTGGTGCGGGACTACTCGTATTTTTTGCTGCCCCCTGCCGCAAGTCGGCCACAGTAGGGAAGTCTTCCGTGCCCATTCGGAACAGACCAGACGGCGCAGTCCTAGCCGGGCTCATTGCCGGGACGGCGACGCACCGGCTTCGTAGGGCTGCTGCTCGCGGCAGTGACAGCCCCGGGAGCTGGGTCCCGAGGGATCCGCTCCGTTGGTTGCTCTTTGTCCTCCTGGTGATGTCGATCAGCCGGGTCAACGGTCATTTCGCGTTCCTGATCCCCCTCCGTCCCCTTTTGGTGATTTCGGCCGGCGCGCTTGCGTGGGCTGTCATCAACCCGCGGCTGCTGACCCGGCTGCCATGGTCACGCACCTGGCCGGCACGGGCCTGCATTGGACTCGCCATTACAGCGTGTTTTTCTGCGGTCTTTGGGATATCGCTGGGTGGTGCGGCAAGGTTTTTTCTGGAGGACTACGGCAAGGTACTATTCGCTGCGTTCCTCCTCATGGCCACGATCGCCTCGGCCCGCGACCTGCATATGTACATCTGGGCCTACGTGATTGCCTGTGGCGTGCTCGTCGTTGACGCGTTGCTCAGCGGACAAATGCGGCAAGCTGCCTTTAACATCAGCTTGGAGCGACTCAAGGGCTTCAACAGCACATACGACGCCAACGACGTCGGCGTTGTCTTGATAACCGGCTTGGCTCTAGCCCTCTATACGTTTCAGATGTCACGCCTACCCGGGAAGTTGGTGAGTCTTGCGACCGTCCTAGGGACGGGCACCCTCTTGGCAAAGACCGGCTCTCGCGGCACTCTCGTGGGTTTGGTCGCGCTCGGCGTTGCAGCGTTGCTGCTGCTAGATAACGTGACGCTTCCGAAACGGGTGGCGTTCATCGTGGCTACGGGAGCTGCGTTGTGCTTCGCGAGCCCCGATGGGTACTGGGACCAGATGAAGACCATCTTTTCGCCCACGCAGGACTACAACTGGACCGCCGAGACGGGCCGACGGATGGTCACTCAACGCGGACTCCAGTACTTCGCGTCATATCCGATTTTCGGGTTGGGCATCAGCAACTTTCCGATGGCCGAGGGTACTTTGTCGGACCGCGCTCGAAGCTGGAGGCCAAGTGACGCTGGCATCGCTTGGACAGCACCCCACAACTCGTTCCTTCAGGTGGCCGCGGAAATGGGGCTGGTCGGGTTCACCCTTTGGAGTTCTCTGGTCTTCGGGACGATTTGGTCACTCTCCCGGCTGGGGAGACGCTTACCAAGTGGATGGAAAACCGGCGCGTTTGAGCACCGCGTTTTGAGTAATGCGACCCGCTGCATTGCTGTGGCCACGGTTGGGTTTGCTGCGTCGGCGTTTTTCGTCTCCTTTGCGTATCTGGAAGTCGTCTATACTCTCGCCGCCTTCGCGGTCGGAGTCCAGGTCTTGATGAGGAAACCCAGACCCCAAGGGGAGTCCTCGGATAGCCAGGGGAGACTCATCACTTCCAGGCCGGGCCGTGGGCGACACTACACCGGGTGCGGCAGCGTGCCGAAGGCCCGGCCCCATACGTCCCCGTAGAGCCCCAAGTAGCGGTCGGCCATGCGATCGATGTCGTAGTGCTCGGCGGCGACCGCCCGCGCGCGCTCTCCCAACGTCCGCGCCGGGCAGGGCCTCGGAACGGGAGGGCAGCACGAACACGTCCGCCGATCGCAAGATATTCGGGATGTCGTCGCGCAGGCCGAGCAGGTGGACACGATCGGACAGCTCTAGCGAGCGCGCTAGCTCGCGGAGGGCGGTTTCCTCGGGGCCCCGGCCAGCGATGGCAAGGTGCATGGGGCACGGCGTGAATTAGCGCATGTACCACGACTGATCCCCCGCATCGGCGACCGGCAGTCTGCAGGATGCCGGCGCCAGTCCGGCCGCGGCGTGTGCGATCAGCAGAGCGTCGATGCGGTCTGCGAACGCGCTCAGCAGAGCTCGCGTGACGAAGTGGTGTCCAGCCCTAGTCCCGTCAATGGGACGAGCCGCACGGATCCCCCTCGGCGACCACGTAGGCTCGTCACGGCGGTCGCTGAGTGCGTACCCAACGGCGATCGCGGAGCGTGAGGAGGCCCCAAAGCGCGTTGGCAATGCGCCACGCCGCATAGACCGGCAAGTAGCCGAAGGCCAATAGGGCTCGCCCCGGCTGCGGATCCGCGATCATAGCCAGCGAGGAGTACACCGCCGGGCGAACCAGCGATGTGAGGAGCGCGATGGTCAGGGGCGCTCCGTTCGGAATGCCGCCGAGGGTCGCGACCGCGACCCCGAACCCCACCAGGGTGAGCTGGAGCACCGGGCCTAGCTGGGTCAACTCGGCGATGGCATCGAGTTTCTGCGCGGTAGACGCGCGACGGCTCATCAGAATGCGAGGGCCAACGGTGAGTAGTACGTAGCCTTTGCCCAGCATCCAGCGCCGTCGCTGTGGGCCGCTCTGGCGGAGCGAAACGGCCTCCTGGGCCGAGATGCGGCCGCGCCACGCGCTGCGCACTCGGATTCCCTCTGCAGTCAGCTGGGCGTACCACTCCCAGTCTTCGCCAATCGAGAACGCGGCCCAACCGTGGCTCCGGAGAATGTCGGTGCCGAGACACATTCCGACGCTCAAGGGCACGTTGCATCCGGCACAGGACTTCAGTCTGAAGGCATATTGATGATTGGCGGACGACAGCACGGCTGCCATTCGCGTCAGCGCGTTGCGGGTGCGGTTGAGAACTGCATTGTACGGCTGCAGGGCAACGTTACGGGCGGCCCCGCTCTCCGCTAGCATGTGCGCGAAGTCCGGCGCGACTTCGGTGTCCGCATCCACGATCGCCACGGCGTCGAAGTCTGCGACCGGCAACCGATCCAGGGCCCACGCCAGCGCGTGCGGCTTGCCCGGGCGCTCCGGATCGACGCGGACGAGGCACTGCCCACCCGTAGCGCCGGCGACGCTGGCGGTCGCATCGTCGCAGTTGTCCGCGACCACTACGATGGCCAACCGGCTCGGCGGGTAGTCCATCTGCTGGAGCGAGGTGAGGCACGCGCCAATGCTTTTCTCTTCGTTGTGTGCGGGTACGAGGAATAGCAGGCGTGGCAGCTGTGGCCCAGGGTCGGGAGCAGCTCGCCCGCGGCGAGCCAGACACTGCGCCAAGTTGACGAGGTCCGCCAGCGTCGGAAGCAGCAGCCAGGTGGCCGTCGCCCACAGCAAGACCGCCACAGCACTCACCGGGCGCCGCTGGGTTCGCGGCTCGACCCGCTGGCCACGGGGCTCCGCTCCCCGACTTCCCGCGGCATCATGACAGCGTCGCGCTCGGCAGCGGCCCGTCGCAGGACGTCGCATGACAGACGGGCGTCGAAACGTCGCGGCTTCAAGACCCCGACGATGGCCAATCGGCTCGGAAGGCCGCCGCGCAGCAAGGCCATCGCGTATCGCGCGCTCTGAGCCGCGATGGCCAACGCCCGGATAGGGACCCAGACCACGCGGCCGGTCCACCCGCGCTCGCGGTACGTGCGCAAGACGTCTCGCCGTTTCGGGTAGGCGGGATCCCACAGATTCACGACGGGCGGCGCTTCCTGAAAATGGCTCGCGTACCAGCCTACGACCTCGGCCGCCCGCGCGACGTCGCACAGAGCAAACGGAAGGCCCGGGCGCCCCAGGCCCAAGTGCCAACGGCCGTACAGGCGTCGACCCAAGACGCCCGGCATCTCCGGGGCCGAGAGATCCACCAACGCGGCGGGTCGAACGATCCGGACCTCCACGCCGAGGGTCGCGCTGAGCTCGGTCACGACCCGCTCGGCCTCCGCCTTCCCCCAAGTGTAGGGTCCCAATGCGGCGGCATGTCCGGCGAGCGGCGTGCGCTCGTCCTGCACCTCCCACGGGGTGCGGGGGGGCTCGAGCACCGAGATGCTGCTGATATACACGAGGCGTCGGACGCCCGCGGCGGCCATCGCCTGAACCACACGACGCGTCGCGTCGACGGTGTGTCGCTGGTGGGCGCTCCAACTGCCGGATGTCGCGGCCGCCGCATGCACGACCATGTCCACGTTGGCGAGCGCGGCCGGCGGCACACCGAGGCTCAGGTCGGCGGCGACCCACTCGTGCACCGATTCGAGGCGAGTGTCGGGGACGCGACCCACCCCGCGGACGTGAAACCCGCGTGCCGCCAGTGCGTCGGCGATGCGCCGGCCGAAGAAACCGCTCGCGCCGGTGAGCATCGCCACCGGTCCGGGCGCGGGCCGTGACGCGGCTCGGGTCGGCGCGGGGAGCGCGGCGGAGACGGCGTGGGATAGCTGCTCCAACACTCGTGAAACGTCCAGCAGATGCTCCGCCGACAGTGGTGAGGGCCGGCCGACGGCGATCGCTCTGTAGAACGCCTGCAGCAGCTCGGCTAGTCCGGGGTAGTGACCGCCGGCAAAGAGACGCCTGCCGAGCGAGCGCAGCATGCGCCACTGCAGCTGCCACCCCTCCACGATCGGATTGAGGATCTTCTCGAGCGGGCTCGTGCCAGGGTTGCAGCTGCCGACCAAGACCGAGCGCACGAAGTCCGCGGTGAGCGACCCTTCGGTTCCGGTGACCGAGAGCGAGGAGACGATGGGGCGAGCCCGCAAGCTCACCAGCAGCGCGCCCGACACAGCACCCCGGTGCAACAGCGCGTGCACGTGAGTGTGATCGGCCCGGACGTGCTCGAGCGTCGTCCGGCCGCTGTCGCTCAGGCGCTCCATGGCGTGGAGCAACGTGTACAGGGGGTGGGGCACGATGTCGAGCAGCTGCTGGGCGACCCGTTGCGGTGACGCGCTGTCGAGGTCGAGCGCTGCAGCAAAGGTGAACCGGCTCTCCACGTACAGCGGCCGGCCCAGAGTGGCGGCGCGGTCGAGCAGGCCTTCGTATGCTGCGTCGCAGAGCTGCTGGTGACCGGCGCAGACCTTGGTGCCATGAACTGCGGCCAGCTCGAGCAGGCGCGCCGCCTGGGCCTTTGTCTCTTGAAACGGCTTCTCGACGTAGACATGGGCACCGGCTTCCACGGCCGCACGCGCCGGCTCGAAATGGGTGCCGGCGGGCGTGCACACGTGTACGACGTCCGGGCGGGTTTCGGCGAGCATGGTATCGACCGCGTCGAACGGGCGTCCCCCGAACTCCCGAACGAACTCCGCAGCGGCAGCGAAAACGCAATCTTGAGCGGCGACCACGGTGTGGGACGTGGTGACGCGCTGGAGCGCGAACCCGTGTAACCTTGCCATCGCGCCGCACCCGATGAATGCGACCCGGAGTGTCGGTGTCTGGGCTGACGCGCTTCTAGTTTGGGGATTCATATTCCTCGGGGGTCCGGTGCGATCCGAGCGGATTGGGTGCTACGGGCCGCCGGTCAAAAGATGCACGTGTGAAGGGCGACGTCAGGCCGTGGCTGATGGCTGGCAAGGCCGTGTGGAATGACCGTACTGTATCGCGGCACTCTTACCGCCCCGGTCACGGGGTGCTGACATGGACGTGATTTATCCAAATCCAACTATCGAACGCAGGCGCGAGCGGCGGCAAGCACCCCCCCCACGTGGGCGAGAACTGAAGCTCCGTGAACCCGGCATCATTGGGAAAGTAGACGCCCGCGGCATTCACCGTGAGGACGCCATCCACCCAGGCCTTGACGATTCCGCCCGTGTAGCTGAACAGCGTCTCGACTTTATGCCAGCCGCCGAGCGACCAGCTTGGTGAGCGGGACGGGTAGATGTTGAAGTTACCCCCGTTCCCCGCAAACCCGTTCACGAAATAGACGTCGCCCGGGCCTGACATGTCCAGGACGATATTGCTCCCGTTGTACGAGGCAGTGAAACTCACAGCCATGTGGACTTCCTGGTCTTGGGCAAAGGAGAACGGGCTCGAGAACTTGACCCAAAACCCCCGGTACAGCTGTTTCACGGGCTTCGCGAAGTCGAAATACTCGGTGCCCGGAGAACTGCCGCAGAGGCCGTCGTTCCCTTCAGCGTAGTAGAACTGCCACGCCGTCGTGTTGAGCGGCCCCGTTGGGTCGTGGGTGATGCTCAGGCGTCCCGTCGTGCTGTCCGAGGCGTAGGCGCTTGCCCAGCCCCCGCCATTCACGGCGCGCATATCGTAGTCGGTGAGCACGGTCCACCCCGCGGGCTCGTTGGGCCACAGCGGATTCGTCACGGCAATCACCGCTGGCCCCGCGACTCCACCATATATAGCGACCACCGTGGCCCGCCCCGGACCCACCGCCGTGACGCGCCCCCGTTGCTCACCTGTGCTTACCACTGAGGCCACGGCTGGGGCGAACGTGGCCCACGTGATGTGCCCTGCGACTGCCTGGCCGCTTGCATCAAAGATCGTAGCTGTCACGCTCGCGGTGTCGCCTGGTGCTAGGGTTGCCGATGCCGGCCCTACCGCGATCGTGATATCCCCCACCGTCACCTGGATCGGTGCGTCACCGGCGAGGGGTGTGAGCAGGATCGCGATCGGCGGGTTCGTCCCTGGCTGAATGCTGAGGGTCGCGGATCCG
>Ga0209761_1002239_pt1 | contig 12713 bp, 10 predicted proteins | sample GraSoi013_1_40cm_4_FD_185818 | JGI IMG/M metagenome (GOLD analysis project Ga0209761, IMG submission 185818) | Grasslands soil microbial communities from the Angelo Coastal Reserve, California, USA - Sample 09_25_2013_1_40cm (SPAdes) (version 2) | ecosystem: Environmental > Terrestrial > Soil >... | reverse complement strand
CCCCTACGCTTCGCGTCTTCGCACCTTCGCACCTACGACTCTAGCCGTTAGGGGTGGCTGACGGGAATCGAACCCGCAACCTCTGGAGCCACAGTCCAGCGCTCTAACCGATTGAGCTACAGCCACCGCGCCGAGGAGAATCTAATGCCTCGCCGGCTTCGTACAATCAGGCATGTTGTGGTGTGAAGGGATCCCTTCCGGAGGGGACTATGAAACTCCAGCGACAGTGCTCCGCGGTCGCTCGCTGGAAATCGTCGACGAGCACGGGCGCGTCCGCGCAAGCATCACCGTCTATCCGGCAGATCCCGCGGTAAAAATCCCGATGGCACGACCGGATACCCGGAGACGGTGCTCTTGCGGCTGCTCAGCTCGAAGGGCGGCCCGAATATAAAAATTGCAGCCACCGAAGACGGATCGGGCATGGTGCTGGGCGGCGAATCAGATCCGACCCACATCCAGCTGCTCGCGAGAGGCACGAAAACGTCCGTCAAGCTAACCGACAAAGATGGGCGGCAGCAGGTGATCCAGCCGTAGGGCCCGACACCCGGACCATGATGGAGTCCCCGCGCTCCGCGCGTCGCGACAGCGCCGAAACAGCTCGGCGAGGCCAGTCGCATGGGGCTCGAGCAGCATGGTGTCGGCATCGCAGCCGTCCGGCCCGACGTACTCGTCGGTCCGCTCCGCCACCGCTTGCCAGAGCGATGGCGCGGCCGGTGCCCAGTCTTTGATCGGCAAGAACAGGCTCACCCGGCCCGCAAAACGCTTGGGCGCGTAGCGCCGCAGCGCCGCCGCGGTCGCGCGTTCGACCCGGGCGCGTCGTTGCAGCACGGGATCGACCGCGGCCGCATGCGCGGTCGCGCGCAGTGCCCTGCGCGCCCGCAGTTTCTCGGCGACGTAGCGGCGAAGCTCGACGGCCGTGAGCGACCACAGCGCGCGGGAGTGCGCGCCGATCCGGTCCCGCTGCTGGGCGAGACGCCGGACCAGGGTCGCCCGTAACCGGTACCAGGTCGGATAGGGGCTCCCGAAGAGCGCGATAAAGGTGATGGTCGCACCCCGCTGCAGGAGCTGTCGACCGAGCTCCAACGCAACGGTACCGCCGGCGCAGTAGCCGGCCAGGATGTACGGACCGGCCGGCCGGAACGCCTGGATCTGGTCCGCGAAGTACGTCGCCAGCTCCTCGAGACATGTGAGCGGCTCGCTGTGACCGTCGACGCCCGGCGGCTCGAGCCCGAAGAAGGGGTGGTCGTCCCCCAGGTGCCGCGCCAGGGCGCGGTAGCAGAACACGTCGCCATTGTGCCCGCCCACGCCGAACACGGGGGTGCCGGCGCTGCGTCGCTCGAGTGGCACGATGGCCCGCTGCTGTCGGGCGAGCGCCTCGGCCGAACGCAGGAATTCCAAGATCTCACTCTTGCGGCGCTGCAGTTGCTCCCGCAGCTCGGGCGTGAGCACACCGGCCGGCGCCGTGCAGCACAGCCGGTCGCCCTCGGCCCGGATCTGGACCTCGCGGCGGCGCAAGGCCGCCAGGAGAGCGGCGACCCTCACAGCTCGATCTCCTCGCGATCGGCGGAGCCCGGCGCCTGGACCGCGCCCGCGCTGGACCACGCCAAGGCATCGAGCGCGTCCGCCAGACCCCCGATGGTGGGGTTCTCGAACAACGTGCGGGTCTGGACGTCCACGTCGAACGCGTCGCGGATGCGTGACACGAGCCGGATCGCCAGCAACGAGTCTCCGCCCAGGTCGAAGAAATCGTCATCGCGGCCGATGGTCTCCACCTTCAACAATTCGGTCCAGATGGCGGCGACTGCCCGCTCGGTCTCGGTGAGCGGCGGTGCCACGTCGCTGGTGGATGGGACGCGCCCCGGCGAGACGGCCGGCAGCGCCTGGCGATCCACCTTGCCGTTCGCGGTCAACGGGAGCCTTTCCATGAGGACGAACGTCGACGGAACCATGTACTGCGGCAGCAGGGCTTGCAGGTACCTGCGCAGCGACGTGGGCGTGAGGACGTCTGCGTCCACCGGCAGCGCCGCGGGCGTATACGCATCGGCGGGTTGGTGCCGGATCAGTCGCGGCCCTTGGGGCGAAGGCCGGATGGCATACACGTAGCACAGGTCGGTCTGCCGCAGCAGCGGATCCTGCTCGACCAGCACCTCGAACCCGTGACGCTCGAGCAGCAGGGTGATCGGCTCCACGTGCTCGCGGCGATCCACCTCGATGACCGCCTGCTGGATCTTCCGCCAGTCCTCCGGCTCCAGTCCCCGCAACACATCGAGCTCGCTCTTCTCCACGTTGATCTTGAGCAGGTCGATTCGCTCCAGGCCCTCCTCCGCGATGAGGCTCGAGAGGGTTCGCACCCGGGCCGACACGGTCGTGGCGCGGAGGCGGTCGTCGATGATGTCGGCCACGTCTGCGGCGAAGCGCCCATCGTTCGGTGCCGCCGCCTGCTGATTGAGCACATAGCGCTTGACCACCTCGCGCTCGGTGGCGGCGTCCGCGTAAAACCCCGAGAGGAGTGACAATCCCTCGAACCACGTCAGGTCGGCCGACCCGCTCTCGCGGGACAGCCCGAGCGGCAAGCACCTCACGCCGGTGCCCCAGGCCGCCGCGTTCGCCTCGAGACAGGCGAAGGCGGCGGGGTTGGGCTCGCAGGAAATCACCCGGAGGTTCCGGGCCAATCGGCCGACGAACACGGTAAACAGCCCGATATTGGCGCCGACGTCGACGATACAGTCGCCGTCGCGGATCGTGATTCCGTGCCGCAGATACGCCTGTCGGACGAAGATCTCGTGGTAGATGTAGTCGGTCTCGTTTTTGTTCAAATGGGCCACCGGCGAGCCATCGGGCAACACGTACGGCGCCTTCCACGTCCACAGCGCCTGATTCGACCGGTTCGGCACGACGTACGCGACGAGCTGCTTGCCGCCGGCCGCGTCTTCATGCGCTCGCACCACGGCGGCGCGCACGCCCCGCTGCCCGCGCAGCGCGCCTTCGATCTCGCCGAGCTCGATGCGGTAGCCGTGCAGCTTGACCTGGTCGTCGAATCGACCGCAGAACTCGATGGCTCCATCCGGCAGAGCGCGCGCCAGGTCGCCCGTGCGATAAAGGCGCTCCCCGGGGGGCGACCCGAACGGATCCGGAATGAACCGCTCTGCGGTCAGATCCGGACGGTTGAGATATCCCCGCCCAACCCCGCTGCCGCCGATGTACAGCTCGCCCTGCTCCCCCGGGGACACGGGCCGCCCGCCCTCATCGAGGATGTGCACCCGGCTGCCGGCCAAGGGACTGCCGAGGGGGAGCGTCCCGGATGGCGTGACCGGCAGCTCGGGTCCGACCCGATACGTCAGCACCCCCACGGTGGTCTCCGTGGGACCGTAGTGGTTGTAGATCTCGCAGCTCGGCGCCAACGCGCGCAGGCGCGCGATCCAGTCGAGCCGCGAGGCCTCGCCGCCCAAGATCAAGCGAGCGCGGGGCATGACCCCCTTCGGATGGGGGCCGCTCTGCAAGGCGGCGAGATGTGACGGCACGATCTTCAGGACATCGATGCGCTCACGCTCGAAGTATTCCGCCAAGAGCGCCTGGTTCTCGGCTCGCTCCTGCGACACCACATGCAGGCAGCCGCCGGTGGCGAGTGCCGGAAACACGACCGTGTTGCCAAGATCGGCGGCGATGGTCGACACCGTCGCGTGCTGCATCCCCGGCTCGAGGCGCAGGCGTTGCACGATGCCCAGCACGTAATTGACGACGTTGCGATGCTCGATGCAGACGCCCTTGGGACGGCCCGTGGAGCCACTGGTATAGATCACGTACGCCAGGTTGCCCGGCTGGACTCCGGCCTCTCGGTGCGGCGGCGTCACCGGGTCGGTCCAGTCGAGGGTATCGAGGCACACGGCCGGCGTGGTGCTCGTCGGCAGACGTACCAGCAGGCCGGTCTGCGTCACCACCGCCCCGACGCCCGCATCCGCGAGCATGAAGGCGATCCGCTCTGGCGGGTAGGTCGGGTCGATGGGCAGGTAGGCCGCTCCTGCCTTGAGAATGCCCAGAATGCCCACCACCATGTTCACCGAGCGCTCGACGAACAGCCCGACGACACCGTCCGGCCTCACGGCCAGCCCCGTCAGGTGGCGTGCGAGCCGGTCGGCGCGGCGATCGAGCTCGCCGTAGGTGATCCGCTCCTGCTCGCACACGACCGCGACCCGATCGGGTGTGCGGCCCGCCTGCGCCTCGATCAACTGATGCAGACAGCGATCCTTCAGAGGGAGCACGCGATGAGCTCCTTCATGATTTCATTCGCGCCGGCATAGATGCGCTGCACGCGGCTGTCGGCCCACATGCGGGCGATCGGATACTCCGTCATATAGCCATAGCCGCCGTGCAACTGAAGGCACTCATCGACGATGCGGCACTGGCAGTCGGTCAGCCAATATTTCGCCATCGCGGCGGTGATTTCGTCGAGCTGGCCGGCGATGAACCGCTCGATGCAGCGGTCCAGGAAGACGCGGCCGATATGAGCGTCCGTCTTGCACTCGGCCAACTTGAAGCGCGTATTCTGAAAATCGATCAGCGGCTTGCCGAACGCCGTGCGCTCTTTCACGTACTTGGTGGTGATCGCCACGGCCTGCTCCGCCGTCGCGACCGCCACCACGCCCACGCCCAGGCGCTCATAGGGCAGGCGCTCCATCATCTGATAGAACCCTTTGCCTTCGGCGTCCCCGAGCAGATTCGCCGCCGGGACGCGGGCATCGTCGAAGAACAGCTCACACGTGTCCTGGCCGTGCATCCCGACTTTGTCGAGCGGGCTGCCAACCCGGTATCCGCGCAGGCCCTGCGTCTCCACGATGAGGAGAGAAATGCCCTTCACCCCGGAAGCGCGCGGGTCCGTCTTCACCGCCAGGCAAACGAGGCCGGCGTGTGCGCCGTTGGTGATGAACGTCTTGGAGCCATTGATGACGTAATGCTCGCCCTCGCGCCGGGCGGTGGTCTGGATGCCCCGCAGGTCGGAGCCCGCGCCGGGCTCGCTCATGGCGATGGCCGCCACCAACTCGCCCCGCGCCATCGGGGGGAGCCACCGGCATTTCTGCTCCTCGCCGCCGTAGGCCAGGATGTAGTGTGCCACGATGCTCTGGATGCCGGAGCCGAAATGCACGCCAGCGTGCGCGAGCTCCTCCAGCACGACGGCGGCGTGGGCGAAGGTGCCCCCGCCGCCGCCGTACGCCTCGGGCAGGTCGGGGAGCAGCATGCCGGCCCTGCCGGCCTGGGTCCACGCTTCCGCATCGGGACGCTGCTGCTCGCGCCACCGGGCCTGGTGCGGCACGAACTCCTTTTGAACGAACTGACGAACCGTCTCCCGGAACATCCGCACCTCGTCGTTCGCCCACGGGGATTGGTAGGGAACGGAAGACATTATTCCCGGTCACCGATCACGACGGCCGCCACAAACCCGGAGGCCGGGGACAGACTCTCCATGCGCCACCCGCAGTCTCCCGGCACCGCCGCCACCCGGAGGATCTCGGCCGGCACCCCTGGGGTAAGTGACACGTCGAAGCGATCGAGCGGATAGGACAGGCCGTCGCCAAGCGCCTTGATGAACGCTTCCTTGCGGGTCCAGCACTGGAAGAAACCCAGCGGCCGGTCTCGCGGTTCGAGGGCGCGGTACGCCTGGTTCTCGCGATGGGAGAAAAAGCGGGCTGCGATGTCGTCCGCGTCCCGTATCACACGGACGGCTTCGACGTCCACGCCGATCTCGCGTCCGAACGAAAAGGCGTACAGCGTGACGTCATCGCAATGCGAAAGGTTGAAGCGCAAGTCCGAGTCCGCGAACCACCGAGCCAGCGCCGGTTTCCCGTGTGCCCCGTAGACCAGCTCGACCGATTCGGGTCGCGTGCCCAGCCGCGCCGCAAGCAATTGGCGCAGTCGCGCGCGCCCCACGATGAATCGGTCACGATCGCGATCAAAAAGAAAACGACTCGCCCTCTGCCGCTCGGCGTCCGAGAGCAGCGCCGCCGCCACCCGGGCGACTTCACGCCCCACCACCGGGCGCGTCACAACGACGTCGATCGCGTCGTCGGTGTACGGCGCGGTCGCTGCTCGGGTCGGTTGTGTCGTTGGGACCATCGGTTCGGTTCCTCGCCTGTAGCCTCTCCCACCTCGCACGACCGAAGCCGCGGGTAAGCCCGCCGCCGTGGGGGCGCGCAGAACCCGGGCCACCAGGTTCCGGCCGGGCCACCAGGTTCCGGCAAGTAGTATCCCATTCTGGCGTAACGACATGGCACCACCCCACGGGCCAGGACAGAGAAGCTGATCCAGCGAGCTCGCCTCTCGGCGTTGGAGGGGGTGTTGCGGAGACGCCTCTCTGCGGAAAGCGCGGTGATGCAGCGATGCGGCACCCATCATGCGGGCGGCCAGAAGCGGCTGGCCAGCTCGGGCGTGCGCGGATCCGCCGGCACCAGCGCTCCATCGAGCGACGCCATCGGCACGATGCCTCGCACGGCATTCGCGAGAAACACGCTCTTCCCCCCAAGCCCTTGCGGCCGGTACCGACCCTGCGCCGCGCGCTGCACGAGCTCGAGCACCCGCGCCCGCCCGATCCCGGGCAGGATACCGAGATCGAGCGCCGGCGTCCGCAGCACGTCGCCTTCCCACCAGAACACCGTCCACACGGTGCCCTCCGCCACCCAGCCCTCCGCGGTGAGAAGCAGCGCGTCGTCGGCCTCCGCCACGTCCGCTTCTTTGCCCGCATCCGCGAAGCAGTCCCGCTCGGTGGTCTTGTGGGGATAGGGGTGGTGCGGCTCGGACGCGGTGATCACCGCCGGCGGGTCGAGCGGGGGAAGTTCGCGAACGGTCACGCTCGCCCGCCCGTCCCGCACTTCGACGCGGAGCACCGCGTCGCCGGTGCCCGCGAACGGCCGCACCAGCAGGGCGACATCCTGCGAAGGCTTGGGCAGGCGGAGCTCGGCGAGCGAGCGAGCAAGCCGAGCGAGATGGCGCTGGAGGAGCGGGATGCGCCCGTCGCGCACGCGGATAGTCTCGATGAGACCGTAGCCGGGCTGGTCCATGCTCAAGCCTCAAGGCGCAAGGCGTAAGGCGCAAGGCCGTCCCCCCCGGGAAGATTGCCTCTTGCGACCCGGCTTCACATTTTGTGACGCCCGTGACTCCCAAGGATTCCATGCGCGACGCCTCCGTGCTACGTCTTTGCGTGACGACGTTCTGTGCTACGCTCTTGGTTTCTGGCTGCTCTCACGCTCCCCCACCCGATTTCGCTCCCGACCCCGGTCTCGTCGCGCAGATCCGGGACATTCGAATCGTGACCGGGTATGCACGGGCCTGCCCCGGGGCCACGATCCCGGCGGCCTACGAAGCAGTGCTCGCCGATGGCTCTCGGGTGCCGTTCTCGCGCTCCTATGACAAGAAGCATCCGCCCCGTCTGCACGTGGTGTTCCTGGACCGCGAGAGTCCTGAAGCGGTGTCGCAGCAGGACGGTGATTGGGTGACCGAGCGCGACCCCCTGGCCACGGTGTCGACCGGTTTTCGGCTCACCGCAACGCTGCGGGCCAATTCCCGGATCACGAACACCGTCGTCATTCCACCCGACTACCGCTGCATGCCGCACACGTTCGCGTTCTCCGGGGAGCCTGGGGGTCCGGGTGAGGCGGGGGAGCCCGGCCCGGACGCGACGGTGCGACTGGCCGTGCTGCGCTCGCCGTTCTACGACAAGTTGTTCGTGGCGGGCATCCAGGTCGGGCTCGCGCCGCCGTTTTACGTACTGCAGGACGCTAGCGCCGTGTCGCCCGCCGACTGGCTCGTGATCGAGTCGCGGGGCGGCCGGGGCGGAACGGGCGTCGCGGGCACGACGGGGACCGATGGCGGTGCCGGAGCCGCGGGCTGCCCGGCGCAGCCCGGGGCCCCGGGAGGGAACGGCGGCAACGGCGGACCGGGTGGACCCGGAGGACGCGGCGGCCGGATCAGCGTGATCGTGCCGCTCGACAACCCGTTCCTCGCCGGCATTGTGGCGGGCCGGAGCCCGGGGGGGGCCGGTGGGGCGGGCGGCTCCGGCGGGGCGGGCGGCAAGGGCGGCAAGGGCGGTGCGGGGGCGACGGACGCCAGCAATCGGCGCTGCCCGGACGCGGTCGACGGAGCACCGGGACAGGCCGGGAGTGCTGGCCCAACCGGCAGCCAAGGAGCGTCCGGCCCGCGGTCCGTCGTGGTCACTGCTCCGACCAGGGAGATTTTCGGAGTGCAGGTGCCGCCCGAGCTGGGCTCGCTACTCGAACGGCTCCAGCGCCGGCCTTAGCGCACCCCGAGCGTCGTGTCCGGGTCGTACGACATCATCATCGTGGGGGCCGGCCACAACGGCCTCGTCACCGCCGCGTATCTCGCCCGCGCCGGAAAGCGCGTGTTGGTGCTCGAGCGCCGCCACGTCGTGGGGGGCGCATGCGTGACGGAAGAGCTGTGGCCGGGCTTCAAGGTGTCCACCGCCGCCTACGTGAACAGCCTGCTGCGACCGGAGATCATCCGCGACCTGGAGCTCCCGCGCCACGGATTCGAGCTGCTGCCGCGGAGTCCTTCATCCTTCACCCCGTTCCCCGACGGCCGCTTCCTGCTGATGGGGCCGGACAAGGAGCTGACGCGGCAGCAGGTCGCGAAATTCTCCGAGCGCGACGCCGAGGCGCTGCCTCGCTACGAAGCGATGCTCGAGCGGGTGGCGGCGTTCATCGAGCCCACCTTGCTGCAGACCCCACCCGATCCCTGGTCGTTGCGGCCGGCGAACCTCGCACGGCTCGCGGGGCTCGGGTGGCGCTTTCTGCAGCTGGGGCGGGACGGCCCGGCGGCGCTCGAGATCCTGACGGGCGCCGCGCGGCCGATCCTCGATCGCTGGTTCGAGTCGGAGCAGCTGAAGATCGCCCTCGCGACCGACGCGATCATCGGCGCGATGGCGTCGCCGACGGTGCCGGGCACGGCGTACGTGCTGTTCCACCACGTGATGGGGGAGTGCAACGGCGTGCGGGGCATGTGGGGCTACGTGCGCGGCGGGATGGGCGGCATTACGCAGGCGCTCGCCTCCGCGGCTCGCGTGCACGGCGCCGAGATCCGCGTCAACAGCCCGGTGGCGAAGATCGTCACCCGCCGCGGTCGGGCGAAGGGCGTGGCGCTCGAAGACGGGACCGAGTTCCAAGCCCGCAAGGTCGTCTCGAACGCCGACGCGCACGTCACATTCCTCGAGCTGCTCGAGGAGCAGGAGCTGCCGGCCGAATTCGTCGCCGGCGTCAAGAGCATCGACTACGCGAGCGCCTCGCTCAAGATCAACGTCGCGCTCTCGGAGCTCCCGGACTTCACGGCCGTGCGAGGCAGCGGCCTCCCGCCCAACGGACACCTGCGCGGCACCATCCACGTCGCGCCCACCCTCGACTACATCGAGCGGGCCTACGACGATGCCAAATACGGACGCCCCTCGGCGGATCCGATTCTCGAGTGCACTATTCCGTCCGTGGTGGACACGACCGTCGCGCCCCCCGGCAAGCACGTCATGTCGTTTTTCGTGCAGTACGCACCGTACCAGCTGCGCAACGCCACGTGGGATCAGGTGAAGGATCAGTTCGCCGATCGTTGCTTCGACATGCTCGACGAATACGCGCCAAACTTCAAGCGCTCCGTGATCGACCGGCAGGTGCTGTCGCCGCTCGACCTCGAGCGCCGCTTCGGGCTCACGGGTGGGAACATCTTCCAGGGCGCCATGACCCTGTCCCAGCTCTTCTTCCTGCGCCCGCTGCCCGGATACGCCGACTACCGCACCCCCATCAAGGGGCTGTACCTGTGCGGCTCGGCGACGCACCCGGGCGGCGGCGTCATGGGCGCGTGCGGCTACAACGCAGCGCGGGAGATCCTGCGGGACGGCTAGGCCTTCTTCGCCGTCGGCGGCAGATGGCCGTTCAGCCGCAGGTAGATCGCCATCTGGCTGTAGTGATCCGCCCAGTCGGCCACGGTGATCAACCCGGCCACGGCCTTCGTGACCCTGCGGCCGCCGAAGAAGTCGACGCTGTCGCCGAGCTGCGCGTCCTGGATCTGGGCCAGTGCGGTCTCGCAAAACTTGAAAGACTCCTTGAGGCCCGCTACGAGCTTTTCCTTGGGGTCCGTCCCCGCGAACTTGTCCGCATCCGGCTGCTTCATGCCGGACGCCGCGCTGCAGAGATAGTTGTTCCCTTCCTTAATCAGATGGGCGACCACGTCCCCGAAGCTCATCTGGGCGGGCGTGGGTTTATAGCCGTACTTGTCGGCCGGCATCTCCTCCGCGGCTTCGACGATGTTCTTCGTCTGGCGCTGCGCCACGGCCCGAATGCCGTTCGAGACCGGGTTCTGGGCCTGCGCCGCAACGATCGCGAGGGGGAGGGCGCAGACGGCAACCAGGGTAGTTCCGAGCGTGGATCTCATCCTTGAATCTCCTGTGAAGGGCGTTGTGGCGGCCGCCGAATTCTGCACCGGAAAGCCCCGCTCGTCCAGACTAGATTAGGGCATGCGCCTCCCACTCAGCTGTGCCGTGCTGCTCGTCCTCGCCGCTCCGGCCGCCGCGCAATCGAACGCCGACCGGGTCGCGAACGACGCCTACGCGCGGTCCCACGATTACGACCTGGTGCACCAAAGCATCGAAGTCCGGAACTTCGATTGGGACTCCACGTCGCTCGACGGCCGCGTGACCACCACCCTGGTGGCGCTCCGCCCGGGCCTCGACTCCGTGATCCTCGACGCGGGCAAACGGCTCGTCGTGTCGCGTGTGGTCGATGCCCGCGGGACGACCCTGCGGAGCACCGCGCACGGCGACACCCTCGTGGTGTACCCTGCGCGCCCGCTCGCCTTCCAGGACACGCTGCGCTTCGTCATCGACTACCACGCGCGCATCGACAACGGCCGCGGGTTGACGTTCATCGAGCCCGAGGGCCGGGAGCACCGGCCGCAACAGATCTGGAGCCAGGGCGAGGACCACGACAATCACTTCTGGTTCCCGACTTACGACTTTCCGAACGACAAGATGACCTGGGACCTCGCCGCCACGGTGCCGCGGCAATACACGGTGGTCTCGAACGGCCGCCTGGTGGCCGACCGGAGGAATCCCGACGGGACGCACACCGTCACGTGGCGCCAGGACCCGCAGAGCGCGACGTATCTCGTGTCGCTCGTCGTCGCGCCGCTCGTCCGGCTCGCCGACACGTGGCGCGGCATTCCGGTGGAGTACTACGTGTACGCCGCCGACTCGAGTCGCGCCCGCCGTCTGTTCGGCGTCACGCCGGACATGATCGATGTGTTCTCCCGCTTGACCGGCGTTCGCTACCCCTGGGCCAAGTACGCCCAGACCACGGTCGCGGATTTCTTCGGCGGGATGGAGAACGTGAGCGCGACCACGCTGATCGACCGGCTGCCCGACGAGCGCGCCTACCTCGACCGGCCGTGGTATCAGTGGATCCTGATCCCCCACGAGCTGGCCCACCAATGGTTCGGCGATTACGTGACCCTCGAGAACTGGGCCAACATGTGGCTCAACGAGGGCTTCGCCGAGTTCCTCCCGGGGCAGTACTGGCGTGTGAAGCTCGGGCCCCGCACCGAGGACGACTATTACCTGGATGAGTATCGCCAGTATCTCCAGATCGACCGGCGGAAGAGCATGGCGCTCGCGGCCCTCGGCTCGAACAACGTGTATCCCAAGGGCGCCCTCGTGCTCCGTATGCTGCTGCGCTACCTGGGTCCCGAGCGGTTCTGGGCGTCGCTGCAGGCGTATCTCACGCAGCACGCGCTGGGCAACGCGACCTCGGACGATCTGCGCCAGGCCGTGCTCGAGGCGACCGGCGAGAATCTCGACTGGTTCTGGAACCAGTGGGTCTACGCGGCGGGGCACCCCCGCTTCGTCGTGACGGCGGCCTACGACACGGCGGCTCGGAAGCTGACCCTCACGGTGAAACAGACGCAACCGGACTCGGGCAAGGCGGACAGCACCGGCCTCCGGTTCGAGACGCCGAAGGTGTTCCGCATGCCGGTGGCGATTCGCGTCGGGACCGGGGGCGGGGGCGGGGGCGGTGACGTCGTGCGGCGGGTCGAGCTCACGGCCCGGGAGCAGACGATCGAGATTCCGGAGCTCCCCGGCGCACCGACGATGGTCGTGTTCGACGACGGCAACACGATTCTCAAGGAGCTCATCTTCGAGCAGCCGACGTCGTGGCTCGCCACGCAGCTCAAGCGGGATCCCGATCTCTGGAACCGCCAGTGGGCGATCGAGCAGCTGGCGCACCGCCCGGCGGACGCCGCGGCCGTGGCGGCACTCGCCGAGGCGGCTACGGGGGCCGACTACTTCCGCACGCGCGCAGCGGCGGTGGAGGCCCTGGGCGAGCTCCCCGCCGCGAGCGCCGCGGCACCGCTCGCGGCCGCGCTGCGGGATACCTCGGCGCAGGTACGGCGCGCAGGCGTAGCGGCGCTCGGCCAGCTCGGCGGTGCGCGCGCCGCCGACCTCGCGCGCACCACGTTCCACAATGACCCGAGCTACGAAGTGCGGGCCGCCGCGCTCACCGCGTTGGTCCGCGCCGACTCGACCGCCCGCGACAGCGCCATCGTCTGGGGGCTCGCCACGCCCTCCTATCAGGACGTGATCCAGGAAGCGGCCTACCGCCTCATCGCGCAGACGGGAGACACCGGCGCCATCCCGCGCGTCGAGACGAGGCGGTAGGCCGCTTCCTGGATCA
>Ga0209761_1002234_pt1 | contig 12726 bp, 9 predicted proteins | sample GraSoi013_1_40cm_4_FD_185818 | JGI IMG/M metagenome (GOLD analysis project Ga0209761, IMG submission 185818) | Grasslands soil microbial communities from the Angelo Coastal Reserve, California, USA - Sample 09_25_2013_1_40cm (SPAdes) (version 2) | ecosystem: Environmental > Terrestrial > Soil >... | reverse complement strand
GCCGGTCCCCTTCCGCTCGGGGCACAGCAACCGATCACCCTCCCGCAGGCCGTCGCCCTCGCGCAGGAGCGAGGGCTGCAGGCCCAAGCCGCACGGGCCGCGCGCGACGCCGCCCGCTACCGCTCCGGGGCGTTCACGGCGCGCCTCTTGCCGCAGCTCTTCCTCGGCGGGACAGTGCCGAGCTACAACCGGTCGATCATCCCGGTGCTGCAGCCCGACGGCAGCACCCTGTTTCGCCCCCAGGACCAAACGAACGCGGCGCTGAGCCTCAGCTTGTCCCAGACGCTTCCCGTGACGGGCGGAGATCTCTTCATTACCTCGTCGCTGGCCCGGCTGACGGTGAGCGGCCCGCAAGCGATCGAAACGTGGTCCTCCACGCCCGTCACCATCGGATTGCGCCAGGACATCCTGCGGCCTAACGTGGCGGAGTGGAACCGCCGCGAGCACGCGGTGAGCGCAGAGCTCGCGGAGCGACAATACCGCGAAGTGCTCGAGGACATCGCCCTCGCGACCAGCGACCTCGTCTTCGACGTGTACGCAGCGCACGTGGCGCTCGACAACGCCGTCGCGAACGCCGCGGTAAACGACACGCTGTACACCTTGAACAAGGGCCGGTTCGAGGTCGGGAAGATCGGCGAGAACGACCTACTGCAGAGCGAACTGGCACTGCTGCGTGCACGGGCCGCGCTGGAGCGCGCGCGGCTCGAGGATGAGCGCGCCACCGCCGCGCTGCGTCTCGCACTCAATCTCCCGCCGGGCACACCCCTCGAGATCGCGGTGACCCGGAGCGTGCCGGAGTTCGACGCCGACACCGCGCACGCCGTGGCCGAGGCCCTGAGGAACCGGGCCCTCATGAGCGACGTGGAGCTACAGGAGGTGCAGGCGCGGCGGCGGGTGAACGAGGCCAAGCTCACAGGGGGCTTCGGCGCGACCGTCCAGGCCGGCTATGGATTCAACGCCACGGCGCCGAGCGCGAGCCTCGTGTATCAGAATCTGCTCGAGGCACGCCAATTCACGCTATCGGTGCAGGTGCCGCTGGTGACGTGGGGCGCGCACCAGGACGACATAAAGGCCGCCGAGGCCGATCAAGAGCGCGTGGCGAGACAGGCACGTTCTGCCATCGACCAGGCGGCGCACGAGGCGCACTTCGCGGCACTCCAGCTGTCGCAGGCGCGCCGCAACGTGGCCCTGCTGGCCAAAGCCGACACCGTGGGCCAGAAGCGATTCGGGGTGGCCTACAACCGCTATGTCATCGGGCGAATCGCGATCGACAATCTGTACATCGCACAGACTGAAAAGGACCAGGCCCTCACGAATTTCGTGCAGGGGCTACGCGGCTATTGGCAAGCCCATTACCGGCTGCGCCGGGTCACGCTATTCGACTTCGCGACGGGGCAGGTGATCCGGTGAACCGACTGCCCCCTTGCCCAAACAGCGGTGCCCTTCGTAGGTTGGTTCAGCGGCATCACCAAAACGGAATCCAAGGGACTCTTCTCCGATGATCCGCTTCTCCGACGCCTCACTCACGCTCCGCTGCAGGGCATCCCGGGAGTTCGTGTATCGGGCCGGCCCGCTGATGGGCGCTGACGGGCGTATTGCCTCTTACGACGCCGCGGTGCGGCGCCGACGAGCCCCCTAGAAGTCTAGGATTCACTGCCGTGATCCGGCCTCTCGGGGTGCTCTACTGAACCCCGGGAGGCCGTTCCTGTTGTCTGGACACTCGAACACGGATCACGTGCATGCCTACTGACCTTCACAACCTCCAGAACCTTCCGAACGTCCACAACCTCGACGCCGAGATTGTGGCGCGCTACACCGACCAGCCCCCCCGGCTGCCGGCTGAGCTGCGCCGGTGCATCGAGGCGTCCTGGCAGGGGGCGCCGGTGCAGCTGTACGCGCTGGCCGACCTGGACCACGCCCTCCGGCTCACCCAGGTGTGGGTGGCACTCGGACCCGGGTGCCTCGCGGTAGCCCGCCCCTTGGAGCGCGGCGACGAGTGGGCCATCGAAAGCGTGGAGCGCCCCCGTATCGAGGCAGTGCGCGAGGCGCCCGGGCTCTCCGCCAGCACGCTGACGCTGCTCGGCCGCCCCGGCGACCCGCCGCTCGCGGTGCTGCGCTACAGCCATCGCCAGCGGCGCGCCTTCGAGAACCTGAAGTTCGTGCTCGAGGAGGCGCTCGAGGGGCGCCCCGTCGCGCCCCCGGACGCGGACGAGGAGTACGCAGCCAGTGTCGCGCGGTCGATTCGCGACGCCCAGGCCCTCGTGGCCGGGCGCCGCGTGGCGGTGATCCGCCGCCTGCTGGGCTACCTCGCGCCGTACCGGCGTCAGCTCACGCTCGGCATGGCGGCCGCGACGTTGATCACCGTCGTGAGCCTCGTCCCACCTTACCTCGCGGGATACCTGATCGACCGCGTGGTCCGGCCGGCGCAGGAAGGCCGGCTGGACGTGGGCCGCGCCGGCACGATCGCCTGGCTCGCGGTCGCGGCGATGGCGCTCGTGTACCTGGTGCGCCAGGCCGCGGCCGTCGCACGCCTGCGGCTGATGTCAGTGCTGGGCGAGTGGGTCGCCCGCGACCTGCGCGCCGAGCTGTACGAGCACCTGCAGCGGTTGAGCCTCGCGTTCTTCTCGCGCAAGCGGACCGGGGGCCTGATCACGCGTGTGTCGGCCGACACCGACCGGCTGTGGGAGTTCGTGGCCTTCGGCGTGGTGGACGTCTCGCTGTCGCTCGTGATGCTCGCGGGGCTGGGCGCCGTGCTGATCTCGCTCGACTGGCGGCTCGGCCTGGTGATGATCCTTCCGGTGCCGCTGTTCTGCTGGGCGATCTACCGGCACGGCGAAGTGCTCAACCGGGTGTTCCTGCGCGTGTGGCGTAAATGGTCGCGGCTCACCGACGTGCTGTCGGACACCATGCCCGGGATTCGCGTGGTCAAGGCGTTCAACCAGGAGGCGCGCGAGGTGGCGCGGTTCGTCGGCCACAACAACGATGTGACGGACGAGATCAACCGCTTGCACGCGCTGTGGACCACGTTCTGGCCGCTGTTGATGCTCGCGGTGCACGCGACCACGATCGGCGTGTGGGTGCTGGCGGTGCCACGCCTGCTGGGCGGCGGAGCGGCGCTGTCGGCGGGGACGTTCGTCTCGTTCCTCCTGTACACCACGATGTTCGTCGGGCCGATCGAGGTCATCGGCCAGATGGCGCGTACCATGCAGCGGGCCACGACCTCGGCGCACCGCGTGTTCGAAGTACTCGACACCGAGCCCGAAGTCACGGACGCCCCTCAGCCGGTGCGACTCGAGCCGGTGCGTGGGCGGGTCACGTTCGAGCACGTGAGCTTCGCCTACGACGGCGTGCGCCAGGTGCTCCGGGGCGTGAGCTTCGAGGTCGCCCCGGGCGAGCTGATCGGTCTGGTCGGGCCCTCGGGCGGCGGCAAGACGACGATCGTGAACCTGATCGCGCGCTTCTACGACGTCACCGGCGGCGCGATCCGGATCGACGGCGTGGATGTGCGGCGGCTCGAGACCGGACACTACCGCCGCCAGATCGGGATGGTGCTGCAGGACCCGTACCTGTTTCACGGGACGGCGCTCGAGAACATCCGGTACGGACTGCCCGCTGCGTCGCTCGAGCAGACCGTCGCGGCAGCGCGCGCCGCCAACGCCCACGACTTCATCTGCAAGCTGCAGCACGGCTATGACACCGTGGTGGGCGAGCGGGGGCATACGCTTTCGGGCGGCGAGCGTCAGCGGGTCTCGATCGCGCGCGCGATCCTGCACGACCCGCGCATCCTGATCCTCGACGAGGCGACGTCGAGCGTCGATACCGAGACGGAGCGGCAGATCCAGGAAGCGCTGGAGCGGCTGATCGCCGGCCGGACGGTGTTCGCCATCGCCCATCGGCTCTCGACGCTGCGCCGGGCCTCCCGCCTGCTGGTGATCGCGGACGGGCGCCTGGTGGAGAGCGGGACGCATGAGGAGCTCGTTGCGAAGCCGGAGGGGAAGTACCGGAGATTGTACGAGATGCAGGTGGAGCTGGCGTGAACTGGGGCTGGGGGTCAGGGGTCAGGGGTCGGTCGCCTGACCCGGAGCCTCCGACCCCTAAGCCCTGACCCCTGATCCCTGGGAGGCAACATGGAAACAGCTACCGTCAGGAGACGTGACGCTGAGGAAGGCAGGGCATCCGCGGGCGAGCTGACGCTCGAGCGGCGGGCGGACGGGAAGCTTTGGGCCCTTCGCGGCGACGCCGAGCGCGTCGTGTGGGTGCGGCGCTGCTTTCCCTGGTCCGAGCCCGGACGGTTCGTGTCGCTGCGTGATGAGGACGACAACGAGCTCGCGCTGGTAAGCGATCCCGCGGAGCTCGACCGCGCTTCGCGGCGGGTGCTCGAGGAGGCGATGGCGGCGGCGGGCTTCGTCTTCGAAGTCACCCGGGTGATGGCGATCGAGGAAGAAGTGGAGATCCGGCACTGGCGGGTCGAGACTCGGCAGGGCACCCGCTCGTTTCAGACGCGGCTCGACGCGTGGCCGCGGCTGTTGCCGCAGGGCGGCCTGCTGGTCCGCGACGTGGCGGGGGACCTGTACCACGTCTCCGATCCTGGGGCGCTCGACCAGCACAGCCGGGCGCTGCTGTGGGCGTTCGTGGACTAGCGCTGCGGGGCCCCTCGTTTCCCATCCTACGGGGTGGGCTCAGCAGGGCACAACGCTAAAGCGTGGTGCGCTTCAGCGCAGTGCTTGCCGAGCCCACGCTTCAGCGTGGGGACCCGGCGATCCACTGAGCTCGCAGCGCGCGTTGCCGCTCGGTCGCCGCTGAGATCTCCTCGAGCCGCACGACCGGCCGCTCGTAGCCGGCGACGACGACGCTGGTGCGCCATGGGCCCGTGACCCGCCGCACCTCGACAGTCACCGTGTCGCCGTTCTTGAGCCGGTTGCGCAGCCCGCGGAACTCCTCCCCGCTCGGAACCGCCGCGCCGTTCACCGCCACGAGCCGATCACCGCTGTGCAATCCCGCCCTTCCCCACACGCTCGCCGGGTTGCTGATCAGTAAGCTGAGCGCGTTCTCGCCCGGCGGCTGCCATGCAGAGACCCGCAGATCCGCTGCCGGGCGTCCGTCACGGTCCAGCGCCGGCGTCCACGACACGCGTGCGCGCATGCCGATGAGCCGCAGGTAGCGGTCGAAGTCGATCGGCTGTGACCCACGCACGTGCGCCTCGAAGAACGGCCGCACGGTGCAGCCGCACACGTGGGCCACGGTCCGTTCGACGTCCCGCCCGCCGAACCCGCGCTCCCCTGAGAAGCGCTCGAGCATGGCCCGCATCACATCGTCGATCGACCGGGCGCCGTTTGTCGCGTCGCGCACGATCAGGTCGAGCATGGCGCCGAGCAGCTCCCCTTGCAGGTGCGTGCTGGCGCTGTAGTCGCCCAGCGCGCCGGGCGCCGTGCCATAGGCGATCACGCTCACGCTCTCGGGAGAGAAGCGACTGTTGCCCGGGCTCCCGAAGTAGCGGCCCATCAACCCGTACTCGGCGGGGTGGATGCGCATCAGGTTCCACGTATGGAAATACTCGTGCGCGATCTCGGCCAAGAGGCTCCGCCGATCGCTCGCGAGTTCCGTGCTCGGCGCGCCCAGGGTCACCGAGTTACGGTGCTCGAGGGCCCCGTACGCGCCGTCCTGCAAGAGAAAGGAGTAGTCGCGATAGGGCGCGCGTCCGAACAGCGCCACCGCCCCGCGCGCCAGTCGCTCGATCGCGCTCACGAGCGCGGTGGTGTCGAAGGCCGCCGCACCGGGGAGCGGCCAGTACACGACACGGTGCGGCACCCCGTCCACCGCGAAGCGCCAGCTCCTGAGCTGGCCCACGAGCATCGGGGAATCCACCAGCACCGCCGCGCTGGGCGCGAAAAACGTGCGCGGGTCAGCCGTCGGCTCGAGCCCGGTCACGGCTTCCCAAGTTGACGGTAGCTCGAGCGTGACGTGCGCTGGAGCCAGCGTCGCACCGACCACGTACATGAACGAGTGCGGCCCACCCACGAGCCCGCCGGTCGCGGCCAGGAAGGGACGCCACGCGGCGCGGGGTGACTCCGCGGCCGGCAGCCGGATCAGATAGCGCACCACCGCTTCACCTCCCGGCGCCACCACCTGCCACAGCGCGCTGTCGGCACGCGTCACCGCACCCGGGCCGCCCGCCGCCGCGACGCGGAGGTCTTCCACATAGCGCCAGTAGCGATCGTCGTACTCCGGGTGCGCCACCATGGCGAGACGGAACGTGTCAGGGACGTTGCGCAGCCGGAGCTCGACGGCGAAGGCCGAGAGGTCCACCGTGTCCACGCGCAACGTGTAGTGGGCGACGGGCTGCGAGCGCGCGAACTGGATCTCGACCGCGTCGGCGGGATGACGCAGCGGGTGCTGCGCCAGCGCCGTCGCGGGGGCGGCGGGGGCGGCGAGTGCAGCAAGGGCGACGAGCGTGGTTTTGGACATGGCCTGAACAGGAGTGGGATGCCGGCCACGGGTGAAGGGTTTGGGCCGACGCAGGGCGCCTAAAACCATGATCCGCAGCTAGTTCCGAGCATCTTGCCGAGGGTCGCGAGGTGGTCCATTATGGAACCGGCGCCCTGCCCTCCTACCCAGGAGCGACCATGACGCATCTCCGCATTTCCCAGCGCGCTGCGGCCGTCGCCGTCAGCGTGCTCGGGGCAAGTCTGTGGACCGGCTGCTCGGACCGCGCACCCGACATTCTCGGACCGTCAGCCCAGCGACAACCCGAGCTGTCCCAAGACGCGGATTTGCAGGGCGCCATCGCGGCCCACAAGCGGCACAGCGATGCCCTGTTGCGCATCCCCGGAGTCGTCGGCACCGCGGTCGGGCGGCTGCCGAACGGCAAGGCGGCAGTGAAGGTACTGCTGGCGAACCGCGATGTGCGTGGGCTGCCGACGACGCTCGACGGCGTTCCCGTCGCCGCACAGGTGACGGGCATGATCATGGCGTTCAGCGACCCGACGAAGCGACAGCGCCCCGCGCCGCTGGGCTTCTCCGTGGGCCATCCCCTGATCACCGCAGGCTCGATCGGCGCGCGCGTGGCGGACGCCGCGGGCAACGTGTTCGTCCTCTCCAACAACCACGTGCTCGCGAACTCGAACGACGCCACCATCGGTGATCCCGCACTCCAACCGGGACCCTTTGACGGTGGCACGGCCCCCGCGGACCAGATCGGGACGCTCGCCGCCTTCAATACGATTGACTTCTCGGGTGGCCTGAACACGATCGACGCCGCCATCGCGCGCTCCACCGTCGACGCGCTCGGGAACGCCACCCCCGCGGAGCCGCCGCTGGACGACGGCTACGGCACGCCGAACGCGGAGATCTTCGGCGACGTGAACCCTCGCGATGGCTTCTTCGACGATAAGAACACCCTGCTCGGCCTCTCCGTGCAGAAGTACGGCCGCACCACGAAGCTGACCCACGGAACGATCACCGGCATCAACGCCACGGTGGACGTTTGCTACGAGGTGTTCATCATCTTCTGTATCAAGCAGGCCCGGTTCGTCGATCAGCTCATCATCGAGCCCGGCACGTTCTCGGGCGGCGGTGACTCGGGGTCGCTGATCGTGACGGATGACGCGAACAAGAACCCCGTAGGACTGCTGTTCGCGGGCAGCTCCACGCAGACGATCGCGAACCGCATCGACCTAGTGCTGAACAATTTCTCGGTGCACGTAGACGGCGGCGCCACACCGCCGCCCACACCGGTGACCGATATCGCGATCACGAGCGTGAGCGCACCCCCCTCGGTCAACCAGGGGAACACAGCCAGCGTTGTGGTCACAGTCAGAAACGTCGGTAACCAAGACGTGGGTGCTACGATTAACGTCAGCCTGCAAGACGTGACGGACAACGCCCCGATCGGGGGAAGCCAGCCCGTCCCGGGTCTCACGGCGGGCGCGAGCGCGGCGGTGACGTTCAGCTGGACGACGAGCACGACGACCTCGCTCGGGAGCCACACGTTGACCGCGAGCCACGACTTCGGAGACGCCAACCCGGCGAACAATCTGGCCTCGACCAACGTCACCGTGAACGCGCCGAGCGCGGCGAACACCATTCATATCGGCAACCTGGACGCGACGACGTCGACCAGCGGGAACAGATGGTCGGCCACCGTCGAGATCACCGTGCACGACGCGAATCACAACCCGCTCAACGGCGCGACCGTGGTGGGCCACTGGAGCGTCCTCGGCCTGAACTCGGACACCTGCACGTCGGGGGACCTGGGCGGCAACGGCACGTGTATCGTGCTGTTCCCCTCGTTGAAACGGAGTGTCACGTCGGTGAACTTCACGGTGGTGAGCGTCACGTTCCCCGGCTCGACCTATGTTCGAGCCGACAACCACGATCCCGACGGGGACAGCAACGGCACCACGATCAAGGTGATCAAGCCCTAGTGCGACCCGTCGCGATGCTCCTGCTCGCCGGCGCGCTCGCGTGCTGCGCGGGCAGGAGCAACCGTGACGAGACGGAATCGGTGACTGCCAAGACGATTCACGAGGTCCTCGCCGCACATGCCGACTCCTTGATGGCGCTGCCGGGTGTCGTCGGCACCGCCGTCGGAAAGTGCGACGGGGTACTGTGCATTCGCGTGCTCCTAGCCGACTCCGGCGCCGAGGCGCGGTGGCGCATTCCCGCTCAGCTCGAGGGCTATCCCGTGAGAGCGGAGGTGACGGGGCGGATCCGCCCCCGCTGACCCGGCCCTCTGGAGCTCACCCCCCGTCGTGCAGCCTCCGCAGGAATGTGTCGGGATCGTTGAGGAACGCGCGCGTCAAGGCCACGTGATCCAGGTCCCCGTAGGCCACCGCCTCGATCGGGAGGCGGTCGAAGCTGTAGATGCGGGCACCGGGAAATGCCAGTAGGATCGGTGAGTGCGTCGCGACGATGAACTGCGCGTCGCGCTCGATCAGGTCGAGCAGGAGCGCGAGCAACCCGAGCTGGTTCTGCGGGGACAAGGGCGCCTCGGGCTCGTCCAGGAGATACAGCCCGCCGGGCACGAACCGGCCCCGGAACAGATTGAGAAATGCCTGCCCGTGGGAGCGCGCGTCCGGGTCCCGCCCGTAGCGGCGCTCCATGTCGCTCAGCGACGCTCGCGCCGGGCCGGCCGCGAGCCCCTTCGCGTAGCCGGAGCGGTCGCGGTACTCGTCATCGAGGTCGAGCAGCCGTTGCTCGAGCTCCTGGCGCTCGACGGCGAGGCGGCGCTGGAAGCCGAAGAAGTCCTCGGCGCGCAGGAAAAAGCCTCGGTGGGTGCGCTTCGCCCAGGTGAGCCGCAACGCCGCCGTCAGCAGACGCTGAGCAGCGAGCGTGCCGTCTCGCGTTACCTCGGTCGCTCCGACGGTAGGAAGGCTCGCCGCTGCGGCGATCCCCTCGAGCAGCGTGGACTTCCCCGACCCGTTCTCCCCCACGAAGCAGGTCACGCGGGCCGACAGATCGAGCGACGGCAGGGTCTGGATGGCCGGGACGGAGAAGGGAAACGCCGCGTCGCCGGGGGGCGACGCGCGCTTCAAGCCGACACGCAAGAGGTGGGGCACCGCCTATTGATGGCGCGGCACCGGTGGAGAGTCAACGCTGAGGCGTAGCCACCTGCCGCGGGTACAACTTGAGGTGCGCACCACCCCAAGCCGCATCGCCTTGCTGGCGGCGCTGACCGCGCTACCCGGCCCCGCCGCCAGCCAAGTGGGCGCTGGCGACTCGGTGGTTTATCGCTTCACTCCCATCAGCCGTCTCGACGTCAAGACCGGCAAGGCCGGCCTGTTCGGCTTCGCGGGCCACGAGCACGTGATCCGCGCTCGCGGGTTTGCCGGGCGCGTCATCTACTATCCCGGCGCGCCGACGGCGTCACGCGTCGACCTCACGGTGCCAACCGACAGCCTGGAAGTCCTCACGCCCCCGGACACGGCGGAGATTCGCAAGGTGACCGAGGCAATGCGGACGGATATCCTCAAGGTGGAGCGCTATCCCACCATCTCGTTTACATCGAAGGCTGTGGCGGCGACGGACAGCGGGTTCCGCATCGTGGCCGAGCTCACGCTCGTGGGGCAGACGCGTGATGTGCCGGTGGACGTGCGGGTGGCGATGGGGTCGGACACGCTCCGAGCTTGGGCCTCGTTCACCGTGAAGCAGACGGATTTCGGGATCAGGCCGTTCCGCGGCGGTCCGGCGGGGACTGTCCGGGTCGCCGATCGGGTGACATTCGACATCGAGGCGGTGGCGGAGCGGGAGCCCTAGTTCCCTCGGAGGTATTGTCGGGCCGCCGCGAGCACCTGCTGCTGCACGTCGGCGATCGAGCCGTCGAGCGACGCTCCCGCGGCCCGCTTGTGTCCCCCGCCGCCGAATTGATGGGATAGCTCCGCCACATCCACGTCGCCCATGGAGCGGAAGCTCACTTTGATACGGCCGCTTGCGATCTGGCGGAACAACAGGGCGAGCCGGACGCCCGCGATCGAGCGGGGGTACTCCACGATGCCGTCCAGGTCGTCGGCGGTGGCCGCGTGGCGCTGCAGCGCATCGGGTGGCACGGTGACCCACGCGAGGCCGAGGTCCGGCTCCACCACCAGCGTTTGCAGCACTTCGGTCATCAGGCGCACTCGGCCCTCAGGGGCGCTCGCGTACACCGATTCGTAAATCGACTCGGGGTCCACGCCCCGCTCGAGCAGCGCCCCCGCGATCCGCAGGGCGCGAGGGCTCGTGTTCGCGAACCGAAACGCGCCCGTGTCCGTGAGGAGGCCCACGTACAGCGCCCGCGCCGCCTCGGGGGAGAGCGGCCAACCGACGGCGCTCGCGAAGTCGAACACCAGCTCGGCGGTCGCCGCCGCTTCCGGCGCCACGAGCCGTGGCCCGCCGGGGAGCGACCCCTGACTGACGTGATGATCGATACAGGCAACTGTGTGGGACTGCTTGATGGCGCGCTGCAGGTCGCCGAGCCGGCTCACTTCCGAGATGTCGAGCACGACGACCACGTCCGCCGCCTCGATCTCCTTCGCCGCCCGCTCCGAGCGGTCGGCCCCCGCGGGGAGCAGAAAGGCGAACCGATCGGGGACGGGCGTCGGGTTCGCAATCGCGGGCTCGAGGCCCCGCGCACCGAGCAAATGCCACAGCGCGACCTCGCTCCCCACACCGTCGCCGTCGGCGTTCACGTGCGTGGTGAGGGCGACCCGGCGGCCCGAGGTGAGCACGGCGGCGACGGTGTGGGCTGCGCTGGCGCGCTCCGGCGGGACAGGCACTCCATTCAGCATCACTACAAGATACGACGAACCAACGCGTAACACGAAGGCGTCACGCGAAACCGTCGCGACGAGTTCGCTAGACGCCTTTCTGCAGTACGGAGTGTTTGCGACCGTACCCGAAATAGATCGCGAGCCCGACCACGAGCCAGACGGCCAGCCGGATCCAGGTGTCGCCGGGCAGGGTCAGCATCAAGCCGAAGCAGCACACGATGCCCAGGATAGGGACGGCGGGAACCCACGGCGCGCGGAAGGGGCGGTGCAGATCGGGACGCTGGGACCTGAGGATCCACACCCCGGCGCACACCAGCACGAAGGCGAGCAGCGTGCCGATGTTGACCCACGTCCCCAGCAACTGCAGCGGCAACAACCCGGTGGCGAGGCAGACGGCGATGCCGGTGTAGATCGTCGAGAGATAGGGCGTGCGGAAACGGGGATGGACCTGGCCGGCCCACCGGCCGAGCAAGCCATCGCGCGACATCGAGTAGAAGACGCGAGACTGTCCCAAGAGCATCACCAGGATGACGGACCCAATGCCCAGGACCGCGCCGACGTCGATCGCGACGCGAATCCACCACGGCGCGCCGATCCGCTCCATCGCGTACGCCATCGGCGCGGGGAGGTTGAGCTCGCCGTAGGGGACCATGCCCACCAGCACGGCCGACACCACCACGTACAGCAACGTGCAGACCGCGAGTGAGCCGAGGATGCCGATGGGCATGTCGCGTTGGGGGTTCTTCGATTCCTGCGCCGCGGTCGAGACCGTGTCGAACCCGATGTAGGCGAAGAACACCAGGCCGGCGCCGCGCAGCACGCCCGACCAGCCGTAGGTGCCCCACTCCCCCGTGTTCGGAGGGATGAACGGCGTCCAGTTGGCCCTCCGCAGGTGCGACAGGCTGACGAGCACCACGAGCAGCACGATCGCGACCTTGAGGATCACGATGACGCTGTTGACCCGCGCGGACTCTCGGATCCCGATCACCAACACGGCCGACATCACGGCGACGATGAGGGCGGCCGGGAGGTTGATGATCGCGCCGGTCGGGTTCAGCCCCACGTGCGCGCATCCCGCGGCGTGAGCGGCCACCTGCGCGGCCGTGCACAACTGCGTGGGCGGCGCCGTGAGGCTCGCGGGAATCTGGACGCCGAACAGCCCCAGCAGGGACACGAAGTGGGCGGACCAGCCGACGCCTACGGTCGCGGCGCCGGCGGCGTACTCGAGCACCAGGTCCCACCCGATGATCCACGCCGCGAACTCGCCCATGGTGGCGTACGCGTAGGTGTAGGCGCTCCCCGCGACGGGCACGGCGCTCGCCATCTCGGCGTAGCACAGCCCTGCGAACGCGCAGGCGACGCCGACGAGGATCATCGAGAGCGGCACCGCGGGACCGGCGTACAGCGCGGCCACCTGCCCGGTGATCACGAAGATCCCCGCGCCGATGACGGCACCAATCCCGAGGGTGACGAGATTGAGGGG
>Ga0209761_1002231_pt1 | contig 12739 bp, 6 predicted proteins | sample GraSoi013_1_40cm_4_FD_185818 | JGI IMG/M metagenome (GOLD analysis project Ga0209761, IMG submission 185818) | Grasslands soil microbial communities from the Angelo Coastal Reserve, California, USA - Sample 09_25_2013_1_40cm (SPAdes) (version 2) | ecosystem: Environmental > Terrestrial > Soil >... | reverse complement strand
GACATGCGCCTCGGACCCGTACGCGGGCGCCGAACCTTACGGGGTCGTCCGCAAGCTCGCGCAAACGCGAGACTGGGACGGCGTCCTCGCTGAATTGAAGGCTTCTGAGCTTCGCGGCATGGGCGGGGCAGGGTTTCCCACGGAAATGAAATGGTCGCTCGTCCGCAAAATGCCGGGCGCTGAGAAATACGTCGTCTGCAATGCGGATGAAAGCGAGCCCGGCACGATCAAGGACCGCTTCATCCTGTCGCATCTGCCGCATCTCGTCATCGAAGGCATGATCGTCGCGGGCTTCGTCACGGGGGCAAAAAAGGCGACGATCTACATTCGCCATGAATACCGCTTGCAGGAAGAAATACTGGGCGAAGAGATTCGGCGCTGTTATCGCTCAGGTATTCTCGGGAAAAAAATCCTGGGCAGCGACCTCGACTTCGATCTCGATATTTTTGTGAGTCCCGGCGGCTACATCTGCGGCGAAGAGAGCGCGCTCCTGGAAGCCATGGAAGGCAAGCGCGCCGAGCCGCGCAACAAGCCTCCGTTCCCTGGTCAGGCCGGGCTGTGGCAAAAGCCCACGGTCATCAACAACGTGGAAACCTTCGCCAACGTGCCACAAATCCTCGCTCGCGGCGTCGAATGGTTCAAAGCGCAGGGACAGAACGGCTCGAAAGGACTGAAATTCGTTGGCGTGAGCGGCCACGTCGCGCACCCCGGCGTGTATGAAGTCCCCATGGGCACGCCGATGTCCAAGGTGATCTTCGGCCATGCAGGCGGTGTTCGCGGCGGCAGGCGGCTCAAGGCATTTGCGCCGTCGGGGCCGTCGTCCGGCTATTTGCCTGCCTCAATGGTGGACGTGCGGCTCGATTTCAAAGCGCTTGCCGACGCCGGCTCCATGCTCGGCTCCGGCGCCATCGTCGTCTGCGACGAAGAGACCTGCATGCTCGACATGGCGCTCAACGCGGTGCGCTTCTATCGCAACGAGTCCTGCGGCAAGTGCGTACCGTGCCGCGTCGGCTCACAAAAAATGGCCGATCTGCTCGTCAAGTGGACGCAGGGGCGCATTTCAGAAGCGGAATACCGCGCCGATCTTGCGCTGCTCGAAGAACTCTCGGAAGCCATGCGCCTGACATCGATCTGCGGCCTTGGCCAAATCGCTCCCGCGCCGGTCACTTCGGTGCTGAAGCACTTCCGCGAAGAAGTTGACGCACACGTGCTAAAGGGTCAATGCCCCTCCGGCGCATGTCATTCGCCGGCCGGCCTGACCCGTGGAGCCCCGCGCGTAGGCATTCGCCCGTGAGCATAGGCGCCACACTTCCGGCCATGATAGATCTCACCATCGACGGAAATCCTGTCCGCGTCCCCGCCGGCACTAGCGTCTTTGACGCCGCGCGCATGAAGGGAATCGCCATTCCCACCCTGTGCCACCTTCAGAACGAAACGCCCGTCGGCGTCTGCCGCCTCTGCGTTGTGGACACGGGCGCGCGTGTTTTCTCTGCCTCGTGCGTTCGGCCTGTCGAGCCGGGCATGAACGTCGTCACCAACTCCGAGAAAGTTCAAAGCGCCCGCCGCACTTTGCTCGAGCTGCTTCTGGCCGATCATCCTTCGCCCTGCGCGCGCCAGCAGCAGTCTGGCGACTGCGAGCTCGAGGCGCTCGGACGCGCTGCAGGGATAAAAGAGCCGCGCTTCTCGAAGCGCACTCTCGCGCGCGGGAAGGACGACTCTTCGCTTGCCATTGCTGTCGATCATGACGCCTGCATCCTCTGCGACCGCTGCATCCGCGGCTGCAATGAAATCCGCAACAATTTCGTCCTCGGGCGCATGGGCAAAGGCTACGCTGCCGGCGTCGCGTTCGATCTCAACGCGCCAATGGGTGATTCGACCTGCATCTCCTGCGGTGAGTGCATGGTCTCCTGCCCCACCGGTGCCCTCACAAACAAAGGCATCGTTGGAACTGTCATCGCCGCCGGCGATGATGCGCAGCTCATGGAAACCGAAGAGCTTCTCCACTTGCCCATCTTCAATGGTATCTCTGGCACCTTTCTTGAATTGAATCGCGGCGCGATCGTCAAGCGGCGAGTCCGGCACGGCGAAATTATCTGCCGGGAGGGTGAGTTCGGCTCGACCGCATTTTATCTGCTCGAAGGCAAGGCCCGCGTCTCGATTTCGTCACCCATCGCGCATGTAAAGACCGAAGGCGGGGCGCGCGGGTTTTTCAAGCGTCTGACAAGCACTCTTGCCGTGCGCGACTCCGATGCGCGCGAAGAAGAAACCCGCGACCGCACCATCCCCATCGACGCGTCCGTCGATCTGGCCTACGAAAACCCCGTCGCCGAGCTCGGACCCGGCGATCTCTTCGGCGAGATGACGTGCCTGAATTTCTATCCGCGCTCCGCGACCGTGCGGGCCGAAACCGATGTCCTCGCCTACGAAATGCTGCGCAACGTCCTGGACATCCTTATGAAGAACAAGACGTTCCGCGCTCAGCTCGACCAGAACTATCGCCGCCGGGCGCTCGAAAACCACCTTCGCGGCGTGCCTATGTTCGCCGACCTCACACCCGACTTCATCGAACACCTGAAAGAAAGCGTCGAGCTTGTGCGCTACGCCCCCGGCCAGCTCATCGCGCGGCAAGGCGAACCTGCGGACAGCTTTTATCTCGTGCGCATCGGCTTCGTAAAGATTTCGGAAAACTATCCTGGCGGCGAACTCGTTCTCGCGTATCTCTCCCGCGGCGATTATTTCGGCGAGATCGGTCTTCTCGGCGGCGGTGTGAGGACAGCCACTTGCACGGCGCTCGACCACGTCGAACTCGTGCGCATCTCGAACGAAGATTTTCGCCAGATGATCGAACAGTTTCCCGCCGTCCGCCAGGGCCTCGAAAAAGTCGCCGCAGAGCGCCGCGCGCAGAATCAGCAGCGTTTGCAGATGGTCGAAAGCGTGCCCATCGACCAGTTCCTTTCGCAAGGGCTCATGGAAGCGCAGAGCCTCCTTATCCTCGACCTCGAGCGCTGCACGCGCTGCGATGCCTGCGTGAACGCCTGCGCGGACGCCCACGACGGCGTCACGCGATTGATCCGCGACGGCTTGCGCTTCGAGCAATATCTCGTCGCCACGTCGTGTCGCCAGTGCCGCGACCCGCTCTGCATGGTCGGCTGTCCGGTCGGCTCCATCCGCCGCCGCAATTCCCTCGAAGTCATCATCGAGGATTGGTGCATCGGCTGCGGACTCTGCGCGCGCAACTGCCCGTATGGCAACATCAATCTGCATCCCTTTGAGGTCGTGGCTGAAGATCCGGATCGTCCGGGCCGCAAGAGGGCAATCGTGAAGCAAAAGGCCACGTCATGCGATCTCTGCACGCACTTGAAGGAGCCGAGTTGCGTGTACGCGTGCCCGCACGACGCCGCACATCGCGTCGATCCACGCACATTCTTCGCTCCGCTGCTAGGTGGAAAATGAGGAGCCGAGCCGCGCATGCGCATGGATGAAACACAACGCGGCTGGCTGATCGCCTCGGCTGCGATTCTCGCGCTTGCGCTCGCTGTCTACGTTCCGTATGCATTCTTCTCTTCGCAGGGGCCGCGCGGTGGCAGCGCAATTGGCCTTCTCTTTGGCGTCGTCGGGTTCGCGTCCATGATTTTCGCGGCGCTTCTGGGCGCGCGAAAGCGTGTGCCTACCTGGCGTCTCGGCCGCGCGCAGGCCTGGATGCGCGGTCATCTCTGGCTCGGATTGTTGAGCCTCCCGATCCTTCTCTTCCACGGCGGCTTTCACTTCGGCGGGACGCTCACGCGAGTCCTGATGTGGCTCCTGATTATTGTCGTTGGTAGCGGCGTCTTCGGCGCAGTCTTGCAACATTATTTGCCGGGCATCATGACGTCCGATGCTCCGCTCGAAACCATCTACGACGAAATCGCGCATGTGCGCGAACAGCTACTCGACGAAGCCGACCGCTATGTCGAGACTTGGTGCGGCTCTCTCCATCTTCAGCTTGCTGGCCCACAAGGCGCATCGCTTCATGCCGGCGGATTCTCAGCTATGCGGCCGATTACCCCGATTCGAGGTCCAGTGGCCGCGGGAATCGCGCCCGCAGCCGCTGTTGTCGCGCTCACGGAAGATGAGAGCGCGCCACTCCGGCGCTTCTATCTGGAAGAAATGCGTCCGTTCCTGGATAGGCCGAGAGCGCGTGGCCAACGGCTTGCCAACGAAGCCAGGGCCACAAGCGCCTTTGAGGGGTTGAAGACCGCCCTGCCTCCAGCGGCGCACGCAATGCTCGCCGACCTTGAGGACGTTTGCGAGGAAGCGCGGCAACTCGAGCGTCAGGCGCGGCTGCATCACTGGCTGCACGGCTGGCTGCTCGTGCACATTCCGCTTTCACTGGCCTTAATTGCTCTGGGCGCCATTCACGCGGTGATGGCGCTGCGCTATTCGTCTTAACTGGTGATTCGTGGCTCGCGCACGCACAACAAAAAAGCTCGCGCAGCGCATCGACCTCAATTATTTCAAGAAACCGACGCCGCTGAAGCGCGCCAAACTCCTCTTATCAGTTCTCCTGCCCGTTCTCGCCGTCACTTGGATCGCCTGGCGCGGCGCCTCGCGCGATGCGCGTGTTTATTCAAGCGGCCGGATGTCCGCGGCCCACGCCATGCTCGAGCAAGAGTGCGGAGTATGTCACCTGCAAGTTGCCGGCGCATTTTCCGCCAAGGCCGAAGATCGCGCGTGCCTCGCTTGTCATGACGGCCCCATCCATCATGGCAGTCAAGTCTCGACGCCCAACTGCGCCACCTGCCACGCCGAACATCGCGGCCGAGTCAGACTCTCCGCCGCGAGCAATGAATCCTGCGCAGCATGCCACGCCGAACTGAGAACGAAGAGCGGCGCACCGAGCTTTGCGGCGCACATTCGCACTTTTGAGAATGGCCATCCGCAATTCGCCGCCCTCCGCGGTGGCGCACGCGATTCCGGCACGATCAAGCTGAATCACGCGATCCACATGAAGCCAATTCGCCGCGGCCCCATCGGGCCCACCGTGCAGCTCGAATGCGGCGACTGCCACCGCCCAACGGCGGTCAGGGCGGAATGGCCCTACGCGGACGCGAAATACGTCGCGACGAAAACGAGCTACGCGGATCAAGGTGGCATGGCCCAGACTCCGACGCGCGCGCTCATGCCTCGCGCGGCAACGTCAGGCCGGGAGTTGACGGCGCCGGTGAAGTTCGCCACTGCGTGTGCAGGCTGCCATCTGCTTGACTTCGACAAGCGCTTCAACGAAGGCGTTCCGCATGACAAGCCGGAAGCTGTTCGCGCGTTTCTCGTCAAGACGTTTTCGGGGTACATCACCGCGCATCCGGCCGAGTTGCGCGTAGTTCGTGAGCCGGACCGCAGCTTGACGGGCAGACCGCTGCCTGCATCCGCGCGCGTCCTCACGCCAGCGCAATGGGTGGTTGAGCGCACGGCAGAAGCGGAAGACCTGCTCTGGCGCAAAACCTGCAAACAGTGTCACACGCTCTCATTTTCGTCAGCCAATCTTCCGCCGGCCATAGCCAGCGCGAACGTCACGCTCCCTTGGATGCCGCATGCCAGGTTCGATCATGATGCGCACCGCGGCTTTTCCTGCGTGAGCTGCCATGCGCAAGCGCTGACCAGCACGGAAACGAGCGACATTCTCCTGCCGGGAATCTCAACTTGCCAGACGTGTCACGCGCCTGGATCCGATCATGTCGAGTCGCGCTGCTTCGAGTGCCACACCTATCACGACTGGTCGAAGCGCAAGGAAGTAAGACCCAGCTTCACCCTGCCCGCGCTGGGCGGGGGCGGGCGCTGATCCGCCTACGACCCGCTGTACCCGGTAGCGACGCGGTTCACCTCAGCCATTCACCAATCGCATTACGTGGGCCGAATAGCGTTCCCCGCGCACGGCCCCAGCGGGAGCGGCTTCTTCGATTCGGCGGAGATCCTCTGCCGTCAACTGAATATCCACGGCAGCCGCATTCTCCTCGAGATATTTCCGGCGTTTCGTGCCAGGGATGGGAAGAATGTCCTCGCCCTGCGCGAGGAGCCACGCCAGCGCAAGCTGGCTGGGCGTCGCTCCCTTCTCCTTCGCGATGGTTTCGACACGGCGGACGAGCTCGAGATTCTTTGCGAAGTTATCACCCTGAAACCTTGGCGAGGTGCGCCGGTAATCATCCGGCGCAAGATCCTCGAAGCGCTTGATCTGGCCGGTGAGGAATCCGCGACCGAGCGGACTGTAAGCCACAAACGCGATCCCAAGCTTGCGCACGGTCGGAAGAATTTCGTCTTCCGGGTCGCGGCTCCATAAGGAGTATTCCGTTTGGAGCGTCGCGATGGGATGCACTTTGTGGGCGCGGCGAATCGTTTGCGGGCTGGCCTCGGAAAGACCCAAGTAGCGCACCTTCCCCGCGCGGACGAGTTCGGCCATCGCGCCAACTGTTTCTTCGATGGGTGTGTTCGGATCCACGCGATGCTGGTAGTAGAGGTCGATCGTGTCAACGCCGAGGCGGCGGAGACTTGCTTCGCACGCCGCGCGGACGTATTCCGGCCGGCCGTTGACGCCGCGGAAGTTGGGGTCGCCGGAGCGGAGGATTCCGAACTTCGTGGCGAGGAACACTTTGTCGCGCCGACCGCGAATGGCGCGGCCAACGAGCTCTTCGTTGATGTGAGGGCCGTAGACGTCCGCGGTGTCAAGGAAATTGATGCCCAGCTCGAGCGCGCGATGGATCGTGGCAACGGATTCCGCGTCGTCGCGTCCGCCGTAAAACTCCGACATGCCCATGCAACCCAGTCCGAGGGCGGAAACGAGCGGTCCATTCTTGCCAAGACGGCGTTTCTTCATGAAATTCTCCCGAATGAAGATTCGCTGGTGGGATGCTGCGGAAGAAGGCGAGGATACATCGGCTCAGGCGCAACTGACTTCCTGTCGGTTTGACGCCGTTGACATCGCGCCAGACCCTCCGCCGCGCGTGCTTGTGACGACCCGCAGGGCAGCTTCTTCCAGCTCAATGTCAGTGCCGAGGATCTTCAGGAATACGGCGTTTCACTCGAGAGGCGCAGTGCAGCGCGCCCCTCGGCGGAACCGCGTTTCGCAAGCGAGATTACTGCGGCGGGCCGGCAGGAGCAACTTCGGCCGAGTCCGGCGCCTCGTGGATGGTGAGCTTGTCGGTGCGCATCTTGTCCCATTCGCGCAACGTGAGCCCGTGGCCGTCGAACGTGCGGCGAATCCGCGCGCGGTCCCAGTGCAAAACGTCTTCGAGCACCGGCACCAGGAAGCTCACCGCGTTGTCGCTGAGCACGGTGCGCTTGGCGACGCGCGCGATCATCTGCGTTTCGGACACGGCGATGGTGAGTCCGTCCGAGTGGTTGACGTGCATCATCACGGGCAGGTCCGAGCTGCCGTCGCCCATGTAGATGACGTGATCGGGGCTGATGCCGAGCTGTTCGCGCAACTCTTCGAGCACGGCGATTTTCCCGTAACCCGCCGGAGCGCGCACGATGGAGTCCACTTCGCCGGTCGTGTCGTTGTAACGGAAACGCGTGCCGTGGATGTGGTCCAGCGGAACGATTCCTTCGAGCGCCGATTCGGCGATCTCCTGCGGCGCGGCGGTGATGACGTGGAAGTGGAATTTGAAGTCCTCATCGAGCGTGTCGAGCGTGCGCGTGAACAACTGCACGTCGTGTTTCAAGCGCACTTTTTTGCCGGTCTCGATCAGGTGTTCGCGTCGGACACGGCGAAAATCCGGGTCGTGCAGGATCAGATAAGACAGCTCCGCGCCTTGATGCACCAGGTGAATGCGCGAAAGTCCGGAAACCTTTTCGCCAAAGGACGAAGCGCCGAGCAATTCGCTCAGCAGAAAACCGGAGTCGTTGAAGCTCAACGTCTGGTCGAAGTCGCTCGCTAAAAGATACTGCTTCACCATGAAAATGGTCCTCCGTTAGGGGTTCCGGCGTTTCGGAACCCAAGCCTGCCATCAAATACACTTTAGCTGCGTTCACTCGGCCAGGCTCATGATTTATTTAGATGGGTGCTATGGGCAATTGTGTGAACGCCCCGTAGTCTTTTGATTAGATGCGCGGCGCAGCTAAATGGTTAGAGAAGCGCTATTTGAGCGCGCTGCGCAGCCACGCGCCTGCGCGATGGAGCAGATCTGCAGCGCTGCCGTCAGGCCTTTCGCCCGGCACATCGGTTACGGTGTAAAGTTTTCCGCCCCGCAGATACAGGGATTGCGCTTCGTCGTGATTCAACGGCCGCGCGCCGCGGCGGCCAAAGACCGCGAGCTGATTTCCGCTCTCGTCCACCGCGCGGTCGCGGTCGGTTCCTTTCGAAATGGCGAGAGCGGGCCCACGCGTGCGGTACGTGGCAATCAGCTTCGGTGTCGGCTGGGGGCTGAAGCCGGAAAAATGAGCGCCATCGTCCCAGGGCGAGACGATTTGTAGAATGCGGAGGCCGTTCTTGCCATCGGCGACGAAAGCGAACGCGCTCGCGGCCACCATGCCGATCTTTATGTCGTTCACATCGCTGAGCTGGCCCTCGGCGGTGAACATCTGCTCGAGCTTGGGCGCATCGGGCTTTTCCACGTCGATGACGGCCAAGCCTTGCTTGCCAGCGGAAACGTATGCGTAGGTACGGGCGAGGTAGATGTTGCGCGCGTCTTCGAGCGGCACATTCGCACTTGCAACCGGCTGGGGCCGCGCCAAATCGGTGACGTCGAGAACTTTAAGTCCCTGTCGATCCACCACGAACGCGTAGCGGAACTGGATGGCGACACCGCGCGGATCATTGAGGAACGGCGCGGCGATCGTAGCGGTCACCCGCGGCGCCAGCGGATTATCCAGGTCAACGACAACCAGCGCTCCCTCCGTGAGAATGTAGGCGTAAGCGCCCGCGATGGCGATCCGGCGCGCTCCGGTCAGCACGCCATTCGGATTGTACGCCAGCGCGCGCTTGAGGAAATTGTTGGCCGGATTGCCGTCGAGCAGGGTTCCCACGCCCGGACTTTTGCCCTTCAAATTCGGATCGCCAACGATGACGAGTCCTTCTTCCTTGTCCGCGACGTAGAGAAAACCGTACATCCGATGAATCGGTTGTTCTTCGTTCTCTGGCAGCCGCGTCCGTAGGGGATCGACGCCGAGCGTCGTGGGCGACGCGACGGCGGCAGCATTCTTCGTCGGCACGTACAAGCGCTGGCCGAGCGGAGAAACGGGCGCAGTGATTACCCGCTCGGAAAATCCTTTGTTATCGATGTTCGCGACGTCGTATACGCGCACTCCGCCTTTGCCGGTCGCGGCATAGACGTATTCGCCCCGCTGCTGAACGTCGAAGGCCTCGCCTGCGTGCTCGTATGCTGTGCGAAGCTCGCGATGCCGCGCGAGATGCGTCTTGTAATTGTCCGGATAGGCGATTCGCTGCAGATCGCTGCCGATGATGGCTTCGGGCTCGTCGTGTTCAGCCACCGCGACGGCTTCGAAGCCCTTCTTGCCCGTGGCCACATAAACGTAACGGCCCAAGAAATTCATGAAGTTTGTGCCTTGCAGGAGGAGCTGAGCCATCCAAGCGTTGTTGTCGTTCTGTGCGGAGACGTGGCAATCGGAACACTGCTTGGTTTCCGTGGCGCGCACGGTGTGCGGAACAAATGTGCTGAAGGCTTGGCCGCTCAATCCTTCAGCCGAAATGGTCTGTTGCGTGTAGTAAAGCCATTCGCGATTGGCGTTTTGCGAGCTGACGAGAATCGCGCAGGAAGAGCGCGCCGGCGCGATGCGGTGATTTGTTACCGTGCCGTCCACACCAAGCATGAAAATGTCGTCGCGCAAAACCTGAAAGTTGTAGCTTGTGTAGTTCCGCGTGAAGAGACCCTCGTTGTGCAACATCGGGGAGCGTGCGTTCGCCGTCATCTGCAGGTGGCAGCCGAAGCAGGTCGTCGTCCAGGAAGTGTGGCAGGAGTAGCAGGTCATTTTGGCGTTGCCGTGGGCAAGCTGCGTGTCGTCGGGTTGTATCTGGCTCTGGACGACCCCATCTTTATTCATGAGCTTCGCGCGCAATGATTTTGCATTGAAGTGCGGATTGCCCGGTGTGACCGTGTCGAGCACCTGGACAATCTCCCATTCCTTATTTTCCTCGAGCATCGAGTGTTGAAAGAGCTTTTCCCCTCGCCATTCAAAGCGCCGCAGGCCCCAGGGAGTGCGCAGCGCATCCAGGCGTCGCCCGCCTGCTGGCGCGGCTGGGCCAGAACTGACAAGCGCAGCCTTCCCGCGGACCGTGCCGTGACAATCCACACAGTCAATCTCGACGGCAGCGCGCGGTTCGGCATAAATGTTGCCGTTGCCGTGATTGTCCTGGGCGAAATGGCAATCCACACAGTGCATTCCTTTTTCAAGATGGATGTCGGCCAGATGCACGGCCTTTGTAAAGCGCTGTGGATCATCGAAGGCGATGGGCTTGCCCTCTGCATCGAGCCAGTTCCCTTTGCGGTCGTGGTTGTAAACGGCTCGAAAGACCCAGCCGTGCCCGTGGAAGTCGGCGAACTGCGTCGTTTTGAGGCTGCCGTTGAACTCGGGATTGCCGAGCTGTTCCAGAAATTTTTCGTCGCCCCAGAGGCCGCGTGCCGCTGCACCTTCCGGATTGTGCAGAAAGAACTGGTAGCGCTCCTCCTCGCTCGGATTGTGCTGTTGCTTCGGATACATCTTGTCGGCGTCGAGCTCGTTGTCCCACCACGTGTACCCGAAATACGTGGCCACCATGTTTGTGCCGGGATGGATATGACAGACCATGCATTGGCTCGAAGGAATCGCGCGTGTGAAGACATGGCGAATCGGATGCCCGGATTCGTTTTTCGGAATCGTGGGATCGGATGAAGCGCTCATCGCCGAATGGCCGAAGGCCGCGTAGGGGCCGGAATGCTCACTGGCCCGATCCTCGGCGTAGACGACGTGACACGCCGAGCAGCCGCTCGAGCGATAGTCGCCGGGATGGTCGTTTGTTCCGGGGAATGACAGAATCGGATCGAGCAGGCGCGTCTTCTGCAGGCCGAGGAACACCGGATCGGTGCGCAGCTCCGTCCCGAAACCCCGCTCGCTCAGTTTATCCTCGGGCTTGCCGGGCTCGTCCTCGCGAACCGGATTGCCCACCTCAGCCTTCCTTTTCCCCCCGCGCTCGAAGACACGCAACACGTTGCCCGGCTGCGCAATTTCCCACCGCTCGAGCGGAATAAGCTCAGGCACGATCCCCTTTTTCCGCACTTCCTCCGGAGTCGGAGCGGGCGCGGTGCGGATCGCTTGCGGCTGGCCATCCGGTGAATAACTCTCCCCGAAATACGCGTTCTTCTTCGGAAATGCGCCGTTGTTGTACAGCGCCGCGCCCCAGAGAAAGCCTGCATGAGTCATCATGCTCGTGGAAACCGCGCGCACTTCGCTGGCATGGCATCCCGAGGGACCGCAAGTCTCCGCTGCGACACGCAGGTCGCCCGGATTTCGGAAGCGCACGTACTCTTTCGACTCGCGCAGCCATGCGGTGTAGGTGCGCTCGGGCAAAGCGGAACGCTCCTTGAATCGCAAGTCGCGCGGCTGCACGTGCGCCTTTTCTTTTGCTTGCGTGTATTCAGCCGGACTTGCCGCAACACCTGCTGCAATCCGAACATCGCCATTTCCTCCGTGGCAGTCGGTGCAGCCGAGAAGAACGGTTTTCGTCGGATGCATCGTTGGCTCATCGGTCGAGGTGTGGCACGAAATGCAGCCGGTGGATTTTTGCTCTGCTTCTTCCTGTGATTGGCTACGCACTTCCGCAGGCCGCTCCGGCCGAATGAGATGACCGGAGTCGGCGACGGAGCGAGAACGGCTGGCGAAAAAGAGCAACGAACCGCTGATAGCGAGACACATGGACACAAAGCCTCGCGCGCGGCCGCTCTGAGAGCGAAACGCGAAGAAGCGGAGATGTGACGCGACCCGATGCATCGCGCGAATCGTTAGAAGGTGAATTTTGCCGCTCCAAACAGTGAAAACAGAGTCTTGCCCGTATAAATGTCGCGAAATCCCTGGCCCGGCGTCAGCGCCGAAGCGCCGCCCGTGAGCACCATGTTCTCCGTCAGCGGAGGACGATATTCCACGCCTATGCCATAATCCACACCGATTGTGTGCCGTATCGGAGATTGAAAAAGGAGCAACTCGAGCGGTTCCGTGCGCTCGAAGCGCAGAAAATTGGCGTTGGCAAAGCCGCGAAGTTTCGGCGTGATGTCAAAATCCGCGCCGGCGTTCACAAGAAAAATGCCCGGATTGACGAAGTTCGCCTGCCCTTCTTCCTTGCTCGAACGGAGGCTCGGCAGAAGGCTGCCTGGAGCGGTGAGCAAAACGCCCGACCCCGTGAGCCGAATCCCCTCGCGGTTCCAAAAGCTGAAGATTCCTCCACCGAACGATGGGAGATCAAGAATGGCGTCGAAGCCGCGAGCGCGACTGTCGCGAGGATTTGCGTCACCCGAGGAATAGAGAAGCGAAACGCGGTAGCGCGTCCAGTCTCGATCGACCGAGAACTCGGCCGCGGCCATCTGCGCGTTCACGGTGACGCGCCGCCCGGCGATCGGACTCAAGCTGTCCGCACCGACGGCTTGATAAAAGGCATGCGTGAGATTGATGCGCCGGATATGTCCGCTTCCCAGCCAGCCGAAATAGCCGGCGCGGATTCCATGTGGCTGGACGGAGCCGATCGGAGCCGGGCGCACGAGAAATCCGTTGTCATCGTAGTGCA
>Ga0209761_1002230_pt1 | contig 12741 bp, 11 predicted proteins | sample GraSoi013_1_40cm_4_FD_185818 | JGI IMG/M metagenome (GOLD analysis project Ga0209761, IMG submission 185818) | Grasslands soil microbial communities from the Angelo Coastal Reserve, California, USA - Sample 09_25_2013_1_40cm (SPAdes) (version 2) | ecosystem: Environmental > Terrestrial > Soil >... | reverse complement strand
CCGCCATTCTCGATACCCGTTATAGAACCATGCGCAATTTCCTGGCGACGCTCGCCTTGTCGCAGGGCGTGCCCATGATCTCGCACGGTGACGAGATCGCGCGGACGCAGCGTGGCAACAACAACGCCTACTGCCAGGACAACGAGGTCTCGTGGGTGGATTGGAACCTGGACGACCGGCAGCGCGCGTTGCTCGACTTCGCGCGCCAGGTATTCGCGATCCGCGCCAAAGATCCGGTCCTCAGGCGGCGGACCTTCTTCCGCGGCCAGATCGTCGACCACCCCGGCGTGAAGGACCTCACCTGGCTGCGCGCGGATGGCTCTGAGATGGCGGAGGCTGATTGGCGGAGTGCCACCGCGCATTCGCTCGGCATGCTGGTCAACGGCGATGCCACGGACGAAACCGACGACAGGGGCCAACCGATCAAAGGCGACACGACGCTGCTGCTCGTGAACGCGAGTGACGTGGACGTGGATTTCGTCCTTCCCAAACAGGGGAGCTGGAGCACGCCCATCGACACCGCGCGCGCGCCCCAGCCCCCCCAGCCCCCCGCGAGTAGTTATCCCCTCAAACCCTATTCACTTGTCTTGATGGTCTTCGCTGCTTCGTCCCAGGTAACCGTCGAGCGGCGGAAGTAGGCCTCGTTCGCCATGTGGCAGGCGAGCGCGGCGTTGTGCCCGAAGACCACATCCTCCACCACCGGTTTTCGCGTACGCACGGCCTCGAAGTAATTCCAGAGGTGCGGCCGCGTGTCATCGAAGTCCGGGGTACTGAACGACACCGTTTCCGACAACGGCGGCGCCTGACCAGCCTGCAGGTCGTGGTCCTTATGCCACTGCGCTCGGTACGCGTCCCGCAGCGCGCGCGGGTAACTGCCGGTGTAATAGCTCGGCCATTGATCCGTGCCGCTCTGCGGTGAAAAAGTCAGCGTGTTCCCCGCCACTTCGAGAACGCCCTTCGATCCCTGGATGCGATACTGCTCCGGCATTTCAGTGCCAAGATTCAGTCGCATGTACACGGGGAGGTCAGTGGCGCCATAGTAGTAGATCGTCGCGTGCACGTCCGGCATGTTGCGTCCGTCCTTCCAGCGCCGGATTCCGCCGACGGCCGCCGCCTGCTTCGGCGGCTCGTTGATGCCGAGCATGAACTGCATGCCGCTGATCAGATGGACGAGCAGGTCACCCGCGACCCCTGTCCCGTATTCCTTCCAGCAGCGCCAACGCGCAAAGATGTTCGGATCGAGCGCCCGCTTGGGGACGTCGTTCTGCCAGGTATCCCAGTCGAGCGTTTGCAGCGAGAGGTCGGGCGGCGGCGGATACTCCCACGCCCCCGTTGGCTCGTTGCGGCCCAGCCAGCCTTCGACCAGCGTCAGGTCGCCCAGCATCCCTTGCGCGATCATTTCTTTCGCCTTGGCGCAGATCTGCGAGCTGACGCGCTGCGAGCCGACCTGGAGAATGCGCCCGCTCTTTTTCACCGCATCGACCATCGCGACGCCGTCGGCCGCGGTGTGCGACATCGGCTTCTCGATGTAGATGTCCTTCCCCGCGCTGACCGCCTCGACGACCATGCGCCGGTGCCAGTGGTCGGGAACGGCCGCGACGATGCAGTCGATGTTCTTGTCGTCGAGCAGTCTGCGGTACTCACGCGTGGTGGGCAGATCGGGCCGCACGATCTCCTTGGCGAGCGTGTGGCGGCCGTCGTACAGGTCGGCCGCGGCGGCGCAGGTCACGCCCGGCAGCTGGATCGAGGTGCCGAGCAGACCCGAGCCCTGCATGCCGACACCGACCATACCGAAGCGCACGGTGTCGCTGGCGGCAACGCGGCGAAACTTGAACGGCTGTGCGGCGAGCGAGACGCCCGCGGCGGCTGCGCCGAGCTCGAGAAACTCGCGGCGCGACCAGGTTGGTTTCTTCATGGCGGTTCTCCCTGAGATGGCGGGGGTGAATCGCCAATTATGGCCCCGGAATTTGTCTTCGGCTATCGTGCCGGGTAGGTGCCGAGGATGCGGATCCCAGAGGTAAACGCCCGTAATTCCTCGATCGCCGCGCCGATGCCCTGGCCGGAATCGACGACATCCACATAGAACAGGTACTCCCACGGGCGTCCGGGCAGCGGCCGCGACTCGATCTTCGTCAGGTTCAAACCTCGCGCCGCGAACACGCCCAGCGCCCGATGCAGCGTGCCCGGCGTGTTTCCCAGCGACAGCATCAACGATGTCTTGTTGGCCTCCTCGCGGAGCGCCGGATCTCGGGCGATCACGAGAAATCGCGTGTAGTTCTCGGCGTGATCCTCCAACCCTTCTGCGACCACCTCGGCGCCGTAGAGCTCGGCGGCCAGTTTCGAGGCGATCGCCGCATCGGCGTCTCCCTTGCCTGCCATCACATCGCGCACACTGCCGGCGGTGTCGTACGCCGGCACGGCAACGACTTCCGGGTGCGTCGAGAAAAAGCGACGACACTGCGCCAGCGCGACGGGGTGCGACGCGACGCGACGAATGTGACGCAGCGTCATCCGCGGCGGGGCGATCAAGCAGTGACGGATGCGCAGCTCGGTTTCGGCGACGACGTGCAGCTCGTGCGCGCTCAGGAGGTCGTAATTCTCATGCACCGATCCGGCGAGCGTGTTTTCGATCGGCACGATCCCACGGGTCGCTTCGCCCTGCTCGACCACGCGAAACAGCTCGACGAACGTCGGGCACGGCAGCAGCCGCAGGGCGGGGCCATGCGTCTCCAGTGCCGCGGCGTGGCTGAACGATCCCGCTTCACCCTGGATAGCGACGACATCAGGCATCCGTCACCGCGCCCTGACTACTGCTCGAGACGAGCCGGGCGTACTTCGCGAGCACGCCGCTCTTGTAGCGAGGCTCCGGCGCTTTCCATTGCGTCTTCCGGATCGCCAGCTCGCGGTCGGAGACGTTGATGCGGAGCTCCCGCCGGGAGGGGGCCGCGTCGATCGTGATCGAATCGCCCTCGCGCACGAGGGCGATCGGCCCGCCCAGCGCCGCTTCGGGCGCGACGTGGCCCACCACGAGGCCGTGCGTGCCGCCCGAAAACCGCCCGTCGGTGATCAGGCCGACCTTTTCGCCTAACCCCGCGCCCACGAGCGCCGCCGTCGGCGCCAGCATCTCCCGCATCCCCGGTCCTCCTTTGGGACCCTCGTAGCGGATGACGATGACGTCGCCGGCGACCACCGCGCCGGCGAGAACCGCCGCGAGGCAGGATTCCTCGGAGTCGAACACGCGCGCGGGCCCGGTGATTTCCTGAGCCCCCCCGCCGTGTCCGCTGATTTTTGCGACCGCCCCGTCGGGCGCCAGATTGCCGCGCAAGATCACGATGTGACCCGACGGCGCGACAGGCCGGTCCCACGGATGAATGACGTCCTGATCGGGCGCCGGTCGCACGGGCACGTCCTTGACCACGTCGGCGACGGTACGGCCGTCGATCGTCAGTGCGTCACCATGCAACACGCCATTCGCGTACAGAATGCGCATCACCTGCGGAATCCCGCCGGCACGATGCAGATCGGTGGTGACGTAGCGACCCGACGGCTTGAGGTCGCACAGCACCGGCACCCGCGAGCGGGCATTCTCAAAATCATCGAGTGTGAGCGGCACGCCGGCCGCCCGGGCGATGGCGAGCAGGTGCAGCACCGCATTGGTGGACCCGCCGATCGCCATCACGACGGCGATCGCGTTCTCGAAGGCCTTGCGGGTGAGGATCTGGCGCGGCAGCCGCCGCGCCTGGACGGCCAGGAACAACACCTCCGCCGACCGCCCGGCGCTGTCGACCGTCTCCTGGTCTTCGGCCGCCATCGTGGACGAGCGCGGCAGGCTCATCCCCATCGCTTCGATGGCCGCGGACATCGTGTTCGCCGTGAACATGCCCCCGCACGAGCCCGCACCCGGGCAAGCGCGACGCTCAATCTCGAGCAGCTCGTCCGGTGGCATGCGCCCGGCGCCCGCCGCGCCGACCGCCTCGAACACGCTGACCACCGTCAGGTCGCGCCCGGCGTGGTGACCGGGCTTGATCGTGCCGCCGTAGACGAAGATCGCGGGGATGTCGAGCCGCGCGATCGCGATCATCGCGCCAGGCATGTTCTTGTCGCAGCCGCCGATCGCCAGCAGCCCGTCCATCCGTTGCGCGCCGCAGGCCGTCTCGATCGAGTCGGCGATCACTTCCCGCGATACGAGCGAGTATCGCATCCCCTCGGTGCCCATCGAGATGCCGTCGCTGACCGTAATCGTCCCGAACGTCTGCGGCATCGCGCCCGCCTGCCGCAGCGCCTGCTCGGCGCGGCGCGCGAGGCGGTCGAGCCCCGCATTGCAGGGCGTGATGGTGCTGTGCGCACTCGCGATGCCCACGATCGCTTTCCCGAAGTCGCTGTCTGTGAACCCCACCGCCCGCAGCATCGCGCGATTGGGCGCGCGCTCGAGCCCCTCGGTGATGGCGCGGCTGCGGAAGTTGTCAGGAGGACTCACGACAATCCCTCCAGGGCCTCGGCGAGAACAAACTCGGCGATGCGAGCGCCCATTTCTGCAGTCCCGATTGCGGCTTCGCCGGCAAGCGCGATATCGGGCGTGCGCGCGCCCGCGTCGAGCGCCGCGGCGATCGCCTGATCGACGGCGTCCGCTCCTTCCGGCAGTTCGAGACCATGGCGCAGCAGCAACCCGACGGTGGCGATAGCGCCGATCGGATTCGCGACGTTGCGGCCCGCGAGCGGCGGAGCGGAGCCGTGCACCGGCTCGAACAGGCCCGGTCCCGGACCCAGCGATGCGGAAGGCAACAGGCCGAGCGAGCCAGCCAGCACTGCGGCTTCATCGCTCAGGATGTCGCCGAACATGTTCTCGGTCAGCACGACGTCGAGGGACGCGGGCTCGCTCACCAGCCGCATCGCGGCCGTATCGACGTAACAGTGCTCGAGCCGAACATCCGGATACGCGCGCCCCACCTGCGTCACCGTTTCCCGCCACAGCTGCGATACCTCGAGCACGTTGGCCTTGTCGACTGAGGTGACGAGCCGCCGCCGGCCGCGCGCGGCTTCGAAGGCGACGCGGGCGATGCGCTCGATCTCCGCGGTCGTATACGCCAGCGTATTGACGGCCCGCTTGCCATTGCGGCCGCGTGGCTCGCCATAATAGACCCCGCCGGTCAGCTCCCGCACGACGAGCAGGTCCACGCCCCGCAGCCGGTCGGCCTTCAGCGGCGAGCAGCCGGCGAGCGCCGGATGGACGGCGACAGGTCGTAGGTTGGCGTACACATCCAGCAGCTTGCGCAGCGTGAGGAGGCCCGTCTCGGGACGCAGCTCGCGGGGCGCGGCCCCCCCCCCCCCATCCAGCGCGGGATCGCCCACCGCGCCGAGCAAGACCGCGTTGCTGCGTGTCACCGCGCGGCGGGTTTCGGGCGGCAATGGACTATTGGCTGCCCGGACACCCGCGGCGCCCACCGGGCACGTCTCCAGCGCAAACCGGATGTCGAAGCGCTCGCCCACCGCCTCGAGTACGCGCACCGCTTGCGCGATCACCTCGGGACCGATGCCATCGCCCGGCAGCACGGCAATCGTGTACCTCTTCATGCGGGCCTCCGCTCGTAGGCTGCGATGCGCGGCTCTTCGAGGAGGGTTCGTCCGATCTCATCGAGACCGCGCAGCAGCAGCTCGCGCCCGTAAGGATCGGCCGTGAACCGCGCATGGAAGCCACGGTCGCCAGTTATCACCTGCCGCTCCAGATCCACCACGATCTCATGCACGCCGCCGTCGGTGCTGCGGATCAGGTTGTCCACCTCGGCTGCCGGCAGCCGCACAGGCAGCACGCCGTTGCGGTAGCAGTTGGACGCGAAGATGTCGGCGAACGACGGCCCGATGATGGCCCGGAATCCGTATTCGACTAGCGCCCACACGGCGTGCTCGCGGGAGGACCCACAGCCAAAGTTCGGCCCCGTAACCAGAATCGTCGCGCCCTGCGTCGCCGGACTGTTCAGCTCGAATGCCGGATCCGGCGAGCCATCGGGCCGGTAGCGCCAATCGTAGAACAGCGCCGGTCCGAATCCGGTGCGCTCGACTCCCTTGAGAAACTGCTTCGGAATGATCTGGTCGGTATCCACGTCACGGCGCGGGAGCGTGACGAGTCGTCCGCGGTGCCGCACAAAGGCCTTCACCATCCGCGGACGTCCACCAGGTGGCCCTCGATGGCGGCGGCCGCGGCCATCATGGGACTCATGAGATGCGTTCTGCCGCCGCGGCCCTGCCGCCCTTCGAAATTGCGGTTCGACGTCGCTGCACAGCGCTCGCCGGCGCCCAACACGTCATCGTTCATGCCGAGGCACATCGAGCACCCCGCATTCCGCCACTCGAACCCTGCCTCGCGAAACACCTGGTCGAGGCCCTCCTGCTCGGCTTGAGCCTTTACGCGCTGCGAGCCGGGCACCACCATCGCCCGCACTCGCGCGGCAACATGCCGGCCACGCACGATGGTGGCCGCGGCGCGCAGGTCCTCGATTCTCGCGTTTGTGCACGATCCGAGAAACACGCGATCGATCCGAATCCCGGCGAGTGGCGTGCCGGGTTCGAGCCCCATGTACTGAAGCGCCCGCTCCGCGGCGCGGCGTTCGGCGTCGGTGCCGAGCTGTGCGGGATCGGGAACACAAGCGGTGATGTCGGCGACCATGCCGGGCGTCGTTCCCCACGTGACCTGCGGGCCGATGCTGGAAGCATCGAGACTTACCTGCGCGTCGAATCGCGCCTCGGGGTCGGTGCGCAACGCCCCCCAGCGCTCGACGGCGCTCGTCCACGCCGAGCCGGACGGGGCGCGCGGCCGTCCCCGCAGGTACGTGAATGTCACGTCGTCGGGCGCGATCATTCCCGCGCGGGCGCCCGCCTCGATCGACATGTTGCACACCGTCATGCGTTCTTCCATCGAGAGCGCGCGGATCGCGTTCCCCGTGTACTCGATGACGTGGCCCGTCGCGCCTGCGGTGCCGATTTTGCCGATGAGCGCGAGGATCAGGTCCTTGGCGGAGACGCCGGGCCCGCGCGCGCCCGTGATCCGCGCCTCGAGCGTACGGGGCCTGGGGAGGACGACGCACTGCGTCGCGAGCACATGTTCGACCTCGCTCGTGCCGATGCCGAGCGCGAACGCGCCGAACGCGCCGTGCGTGGCGGTATGCGAGTCGCCGCACACGATCACCATCCCGGGCTGCGTCACGCCGAGCTCCGGGCCGATGACATGCACGATTCCCTGCCCCGGCGAGGCGAGATCGAACAGCTCGATCCCGAATTCCCGCGCGTTGCTGCCGAGGGCCTCGACCTGCCGCGCCGCCACCGCATCAGCGATGGGGCGCGAGCGGTCTCCGGTGGGGATGCTGTGATCGACCGTCGCCAGCGTCCGCTCGGGCCGCCGCACCCGGCGGCTCTCGCGCCGCAGGCCGGCAAACGCCTGCGGCGAGGTGACTTCGTGGATCAGATGCAGATCGACGTACAGCAACGCCACTTCGTCCGTGAGCTGCTGGACGACGTGCGCGTCCCACACGCGATCGAACAACGTCTTAGGCACGGGCTGTTTCACGCGCTGGCTGGCGCTGCGCTTTCGGCTTGGCGCGCTTCCCTTCTTCAGTCCACGGCATCATCGCCCTGAGCAGCGCGCCCACCTGCTCGATCGGCTGCTGCTGCGCCTTGCGACGCAACTCGTTGAAGCGCGGCGCGCCGGCGCGAGCCTCCGCGATCCATTCCTTCGCGAAGGCCCCGCTGCGGATGTCAGCCAGCAAGCGCCGCATCTCCGCCCGCACCGCCGGAGTGATCACGCGCTCACCCCGGGTCAAATCCCCGTACTCGGCCGTATCGCTGATCGAATGACGCATGAAGCTGAGACCGCCGCGGTAGATCAGATCCACGATGAGCTTCAGCTCGTGCAGACACTCGAAGTACGCCATCTCCGGTGCGTATCCCGCTTCGGTCAGGGTTTCGAACCCGGCCTGGATCAGCGCGGTGACACCGCCGCACAGCACGGCTTGCTCACCGAAGAGATCGGTTTCGGTTTCTTCCGCGAACGTCGTGGCGAGGACTCCCGCGCGTGAGCAGCCGATTCCGGTGGCGTAGGCGAGCGCGTTGGGGAGGGCCTTGCCGCTGGCGTCCTGATGCACCGCGACCAGCCCGGGCACGCCACGTCCCTCCTGATACTCGCTGCGAACCAGGTGGCCGGGCGACTTCGGCGCGATCATCGAGACATCGACGCCGGACGGCGGCACGATCTCCCCGAAGTGCACGTTGAAGCCGTGCGCGAACATCAGCGTCTTGCCGGCGGTGAGCGCGGGAGCGATCGCCGCTTCATAGACCGCGCGTTGCTCCTGGTCCGGCACGAGCATCATGATCACGTCGGCCGCGCGGGCCGCCTCGGCGACCGGCCGGACCTCGAGGCCGTCCGCGGTGGCGCGCTTCCACGATGCACCGCCCTCTCGCAAGCCGACGATGACGCGGGCACCGCTGTCGCGCAGGTTTTGCGCGTGCGCGTGTCCCTGACTGCCGTATCCGATGATCGCGAACATCCGGTCCCGTAACCGCGCGGGATCGGTGTCCTTTTCGTAATACACGCGCACGGCTGAGCTCATGTCGCCTCCGGAGGGAATGGACGTGATGGTCGCCTTGCGGACGCCGATCACGTTTTGGATTTGCAGTATCAGGTTCTGCGCGGTCGCGTCATCCGCGTCGATCTCGCACGACATCCGCCAGACGCCCGGCGCTCCGTGCGAATCCACGGCGAAGTCGCGGATCGGCATGTTTCGCCGGCGCAACACGCCGCACGCGCGGCCCAGCGTCAGCAGCTCACTGTTCATCAGCACGGTCACGGTTTGGCGGGTTGCGATCATGCTGGCGCCGCCTCGAGTGGCTCGGAGAGTGAGCCGCCCGGTACGATCATCGGGAAGACGTTGGCCTCCTGCTCGATCACCAGCTCGACCAATGCCGGACCCGGTGTCTCATTGGCCTGACGCAAAGCGTCTTGCACCTGGCTCGCCTGCTCGACCCGCCAGCCCGGAATTCCATAGGCGCCGGCGAGCTTCACATAATCGGGACTCCAGATCGGCGTGCTTGCGTAGCGGCCCCCGTGGAAGAACTGCTGCCACTGCCGCACCATACCGAGATACCCGTTGTTGAAGATCGCGAGCTTCACCTCGAGGCCTTCCTGCACCATGGTGGCGATCTCGGCCATGTTCATCTGAAATCCGCCGTCGCCGGAAATGGCCCACACCGGCTCGTCGGGACGCGCGACGTGCACGCCCATCGCGGCCGGAACCGCAAAGCCCATGGCCCCCAGGCCGCCGGATGTGATGTGCGTGTTGGGTCGCTGGAAGGGATAGCGCTGCGCGATCCACATCTGATGCTGGCCTACGTCGGACACGATCGTGCAGCGCCCGCCCGTGACGTCGGCGAGCGCGTCGAGAATGACGTCGGGGGACAAGCCGCCGGCGAACGTCTCCTCGCGCTGTCGCATGAGGCCGCTGATCTCCGTACGCCACGGCATGCAGTTGCGCGGCTCGACGGCGGCCAGGAGCCGCTGGACGACATCGCGCGCATCGCCGACGATTCCCACGGCGACGCGCACCGTGCGCCCGATGGCCGCCGGCTCGATATCGATGTGCACGATCTTGGCGCGCGGCGCGAACGTCGCCGTATTCCCGGTTACGCGATCGTCGAACCGCATTCCAATCCCAACGATCAGGTCGGCGGCCTGGATGGCCTTGTTGATGTGCACCTCGCCGTGCATCCCCGGCATACCGAGGTGCAGGGGGTGCTCCTGCGGAAACGCGCTGATGCCGAGCAGCGTCGTGATCACCGGCATCCCGGTCCGCTCGGCGAGCCTGCGCACCTCGGCGTACGCGCCGCTGACGATCACCCCACGGCCGATCATCAGCAATGGACGCTCCGCCTCGGCGATCAGGCGGGCGACTTCCTTCACGGCCTCCTGGTCCACCGGGGCGTCGGGTTCGCGGTCACGAGAACGCAGCGGATCCTTTCGAGACCGGTATTCCGCCTTCTGGTTCTGGACGTCTTTCGGCACGTCCACGAGGACTGGACCCGGACGCCCTTCCATGGCGATCGCCATCGCCTCGCGCACATCGTCGGCCAGGTCCTCGACGTCGCGCACGAGCACGTTGTGCTTCGTCACCGCCATCGTGACGCCCACGACGTCGGTCTCCTGAAACGCGTCGCGGCCGAGCATGGGGCGCGCCACCTGGCCGGTGATCGCCACGACGGGCGAGCCATCCATGTGCGCCGCGGCGAGGCCGGTGACAAGATTGGTCGCGCCGGGCCCGGACGTCGCGACGCACACGCCGACGCGGTTGCCGGCGCGCGCGTAGCCGTCGGCCGCGTGGGCGGCCGCCTGCTCGTGACGCACGAGGATGTGACGCAGGCCGGCGTGGCCGTGGAGCGCGTCGTAAAACGGCATGATGGCGCCGCCGGGATAGCCGAACATCACCTCGACTCCCGCGTCGACCAATGTGCGGCAGATGATCTGCGCGCCCGTCAGGAGCTCGGTCATGGGCCTACACTCCCCAGTAGTAGCTGCTGCTCAGGGCTACGGTCTCGAGCCCATCCGCGTGATCGGCTTTGTTCAGCGCGTGCACCAGCGCGCGCGCGCCGGCCTCGACGATATCGGTCGACGCACCATGCCCGCTGACAGACTTGCCGTCGATCCGAACCTGCAGCACGACGCGGCCGAGGCTGTCGCGCCCCGGCGTGACCGACTGCACGGAAAGGTCGAGTACTTCGATCGAGCGGCCGGCCGCTTCCCCGATCGCGGCGAACGCCGCCGCAATGGGCCCGTTGCCCGTCGCCGCCGCCTGCCGAGCCGTGAAACCGGGACCTGCGATCTGCACCTCGGCGGACGCGGTGTCGGTGCCGCAGGTGACGCGCAGATGCGTGAGGTTGTAAACCTCCGGCGCGTGATGGAATCCATCGTGGAGCAACGTGAGCAGATCCTCGTCGAGGATCTGCCGCTTCTTGTCGGCGAGTGCCATGAACGCCTGATACAGCTGTTCGAGGGTCGCGGCGTCCGGCTCGTAACCGAGCTCGCGGTAGCGACGCTCGAGCGCATGACGACCGGAGTGCTTGCCGAGCACGATGCTGGACCCCCCGGCGCCGACCGTTTCCGGCGCGATGATCTCGTAGGTGAGGCCGTTTTGCAGCACGCCGTGCTGGTGAATCCCCGCCTCGTGGGCGAAGGCATTCCGACCGACGATCGCCTTGTTCGGCTGCGGAAAGACGCCGATCTCGTGCGACAACAACCGGCTGGTCCGCACGATCTCGCGCGGATCCACGCGGCAGCGGAACGCGACGACTTGCGGTCGCACGCGGGAGATCATGACGATCTCCTCGAGGGCCGCGTTGCCGGCCCGCTCCCCGATGCCGTTGACGGTGCACTCGACTTGCCCGGCACCGGCCTCGATGGCGGCGAGTGAGTTGGCCACGGCCAGCCCGAGGTCGTCATGACAATGGGCACTCAGCACCACGCTATCCGTTTCTGGCACGCGCTCCCGCACCGTCCGGAACAGCGCCGCGTATTCCGCCGGGGTGGTGTACCCGACCGTATCGGGCAGGTTGACCGTTGTCGCCCCCTCGGCGATTGCCACGGCGACCACGTGGCACAGAAAATCAAAGTCGCTGCGCGTCGCGTCCTCGGCCGAGAACTCGACGTCGCGCGCATGGGTACGCGCGCGGCGCACAGCGGCACGCACGCGTTCCACGCAGGTCGCGCGATCGATCCGCAGCTTCTGCTCGAGGTGGAGGTCGGAAGTCGCGATGAACACGTGGATGCGCTTCCGCGTTGCCTGCGCGAGCGCTTCCGCTGCCCGGTCGATATCGCCGTCGTGACACCGCGCCAGGGCGGCGATGATGGGACGCTGGACGGCCTCGGCAACCTGCTGCACGCCGCGCAGATCGCCCTGCGAGGCCGCGGGGAAGCCTGCTTCGATCACGTCCACGCCGAGCGCGTCGAGTTGGCGTGCCAGTCGCTGCTTTGCTTCCGGTGTCATGGCATTTCCGGGCGCCTGTTCGCCGTCGCGCAGCGTGGTATCGAAGATGATGACGTCCCTGGCCATGGTTCCCCCGACTTCGTGGTGAAAAAAAAACCGCGAACCTGATTGGGTTCGCGGCGCCGGTATTCTCTGCCTGGACTTCGACTCCGTTTACATCCGTATCTCCGCGCGCGCCACGACCCTTCCCCTGAGCAGTGTAAGGCTCAGGAGCAGGACGAGGACGAACAGCAGCGCGAACGAGGTCATGTGCGAACCCTCAATTTTCACCAATACCGGAGACTGTCAAGGGGTCTTTCGGGACGTAATGTCGCGCGTCACGCCGAACATGCGGACCGCGCGACCGTGTTTATCCCGTTCCACCTCGCCACGCGCGGAGACCACTCGTTCCGTACCGTCGGGCCGCAGCACGCGATGCTCGAAATCGAACGGGCGTCCATCGCGCAGTGCTTGTGCCACGATCATCTGAATTCGCTTGCGATCGGCTGGGTGGATCCGCTGGAGATATGCATCATAGGATGGCCGGAACTCCCGCGGCTCGAGGCCATAGATCTCATAGAGCTCGGGAGACCAGATGATGTGGTCGTTCTGGACCTGCCATTCCCAGCGGGCTTCGCCCACAAGAGCCACCGGTCGGATTTGAACCGACGACCGCTCGATTACGAATCGAGAGCTCTACCACTGAGCTACGGTGGCGGACGGAGTCATAACCTAGCGACGC
>Ga0209761_1002228_pt1 | contig 12742 bp, 12 predicted proteins | sample GraSoi013_1_40cm_4_FD_185818 | JGI IMG/M metagenome (GOLD analysis project Ga0209761, IMG submission 185818) | Grasslands soil microbial communities from the Angelo Coastal Reserve, California, USA - Sample 09_25_2013_1_40cm (SPAdes) (version 2) | ecosystem: Environmental > Terrestrial > Soil >... | reverse complement strand
ACCACCACCTCCCACGCTGCTCGACGGCCCGCACCACGCGTTGTTGTCCTGCAGGCCACCACACAGCATGTAGGGAGTGTTGTTGTCGGCCGCCACCATGTAGAACTGCCCGATCGGCAGGTTATTCAGGAACCGCCAGCTCTTGGCGCCGTTCTCCGTGAGGTACACACCGCCGTCGTTCCCCTGGATCATGCGGTCGGGGTTCTGTGGATCAATCCACAACGCGTGATGGTCCACGTGCACGCCGCGGTCGATCGGCGTCGTCGTCTTGCCGCCGTCGTCGGAGCGAAGCAGCAAGTACGACGAGAAAAACACCTTCCGGTCGTCCACCGGCGAAACGTGCAGCAGGGAGAAGTAGAACGGCCGGGCTGACAGCCCGTGGAAGTCGGAGACCTTGCTCCAGTGGTCGCCCTGGTCCTTTGAATCCCACAGCATCCCCTCCTTCGTCTCGATGAGGGAATAGATGTGGCTCGGGTTGGTGGGGCCCACGGCGACGGCGATGTTCCCCATCGGTCCCGACGGCAGCCCTTCCTTGAGTAATTCCCATGTCAGGCCGCCGTCCTTGGAGCGATAGACGCCGCTCCCCGTCCCTCCGGACACGAGCTCCCAGGGACGGCGCACGAACTGCCACATCCCGGCGAACAACATGCGGGGGTTGCCCGGTACCATCACCAGGTCCGTGGCGCCGGTCGTATCGTTGACGAACAACACCTTCTGCCACGTCCTGCCGCCGTCCGCACTGCGGAACACGCCGCGCTCGGGATTCGGCGCCCACACGTGGCCGAGGGCGGCCACGAAGACCACGTCGGGATTGGCGGGATCGATCACGATCCGGGAGACCTGTCCGACATCGCCGAGGCCCATGAACTGCCAGCTCTTGCCCGCGTCGGGAGACATGAAGACGCCGCGGCCGTCCACGACGTCGTTCCGCGGGTTCTCTTCTCCGGTGCCGACCCACACGACGTTCGGGTTCGAGGGCGCGAGCGCGATGGCACCGATCGACGCCGTCGGCTGGTCCTTGAACACCGCCTCCCACGAATCGCCGCCGTCGGTCGTCTTCCAGACGCCGCCGGCCGCCGCGCCGACGTAGTACAGGTTGCGGTCTCCGGTGACGCCCACGACGGCGGAAACACGGCCGCCCGCCACCGAGGGGCCGAGGTTGCGGAACCTGAGATTGTTGAGTGAATCAGCGCCGCTGGCCGGGGCCGCGTCGGTCGGCCGCTTCACGGGACGGCGACCTTGCGCCGGGCTTGGGGCCGGCAGGGCCAGTGCGAAAGACGAGAGCAGGCTGTAGACAGTGGCTTGACGGAGAGCCATGCGGCACATCGGACGAACTCCTGAGGGTGGTCCCTGGAGGGATACGAAAACGCGACTATGCGCGTTGGGTCTCGCGGGCTGATTTACCGGCGAGCCCAACGCGCGTCAAGCGTGTAAGATTTTCCCCATGACCCGATCCCTGCGGCTCCTCGGAGCCTTGGTTGCCGTTGTGGCTGCGACGCCACACCTTGCGGCCCAGAATTTCGGCAAGGCTCGCCAGACCGCCATCGTCACCGCCGCCAGCCGGCTCGCCCCGGCGGTGGTGAGCGTCAACGTCCTGCGGCGCGAGCGGGGACTGCCTCAGGATCCTTTCGAGCAGTTCTTCACACCCCGCGGCGCCGAGCAGGTGGTGGAGGGCTATGGGTCCGGTTTCATCATCTCGGCGGACGGCGTGGTCATCACGAACCAGCACGTCACGCAGGGGGCGGAGCAGATCGTCGTCACGACGCGCGACGGACGGGATTTCCCCGCGAAGGTCCAGGGCGAGGACCCGCTCACCGACATCGCGGTGCTGAAGCTGGACGCGACCAGCCTCCCGACCGCTCCGCTCGGGAAGAGCACCGACCTGATGATCGGGGAGTGGGTCGTAGCGGTGGGCAACCCGTTCGCCTACCTGCTCGGCAACACGGAGCCCACCGTGACGGCGGGGGTGGTGAGCGCCGTCGGGCGGAACCTGCTTCCCTCCCAAGGTCAGTCTGGGATCTACGTCGGCATGATACAAACGGACGCGCCGATCAACCCCGGCAACTCGGGCGGGCCGCTCGCGAACGCCGAGGGGGAGGTGGTCGGAGTGAACAGCTCGATCTTCACGAGCTCGGGCGGATCGGTGGGGATCGGCTTTGCGATCCCGATCGAGCGGGCCCTGCGGGTGGCGGACGAGCTGCGGCGCTTCGGGAAGGTCCGGCGTGCCTGGGTGGGGCTCGACGTCGCGGGTGCCGAGGATCTGCGGGGGTGGAAGCAGGCGGGTGGTCTGCGGGTGACCCAGGTGGCGCCGGGCGGGCCCGCAGGCCGGGCCGGCGTTGCGGCAGGTGACGTGCTCGTGAGCGCGCGCGGCCGGCGGTTGCGCACCTTCCTCGATTGGGAGGCGGTCATGCTCGACACGGGCCCCGGCGACACGCTCACCGTGAGCTTCCGCCACGCAGGCGAAGGCCGCAGCGCCCGGCTGGCGGTCACGGATTTCCCGACCACGCTCGCGGAGAAGGTGGCCGTGCTGGGGGGCATGAAGGTGGTGACGGTGACTCCGGCGGTGCGAGCCGAGCGCGACATTCAGAGCGACCACGGTGCGCTGATCTACGATTTGCCCGATGAAATGGAGGAAGCCACGGGTCTCCGCTCGGGAGATGTGATTCTCCAGATCAACCGGGTGCGGGTGTCGAGCGCCGACGATCTGCGCCGGGCGTTCGCGGCGACGGCGGGAGCGGGGGCGGTCACCGTCTGGTTCGAGCGCTCGGGGCGCCTCCAGCGGACGGCGTTCTACGTGAGATAGCGCGGTCCTGGCGGTCGGGCGGACGGCGGGCCATTGTCAAGCGACACGACCACATCCGGAGACCGCCATGGCCGACACGATCCGCAGGGTGAGCTACTACTACACGACCATATCCGACAAGCCCGGCGAGGGCGCCCGTCTCCTCGAAACCCTGAGGAGCGCCGGCGTGAACCTGCTGGCCTTCCACGCCTTCCCGAGCGCGCGCAAAGCGCAGGTGGACTTCGTGCCGTCGGACGCGGCGTTGTTCACGGCCGCCGCGAAGGGCGCAAAGATCAAGTTGTCGAAGCCGAAGACGGCGTTTCTGATCGACGGTGACGACCGGGTCGGAGCGCTGGCCGGCATCCTATCGCGGCTCGGCACGGCGAAGACCAACGTCACGGCCGTGACAGGGGTGTGCGCCGGCATGGGGCGGTATGGTGCGATTCTGTGGGTGAAGCCGGGTGCCGTGAACAAGGCCGCGGCGGCCCTGGGAGCGATGTAGCTAGCGCTCCTGCGCGCCGCCTCGCCCCAGAGCGCCGGGACCGAACCGTTCGCGCACCTCGTCGATCACGCGGGAGATGACCCGGTCGCGCTCGGTCTCGAGCGTGTTGCCGGAGGGTTCGAGCAGGGATAACTGGCCCTCACCGCCCGCTCGGACGAACTGCGAGAGGGCGACCCCGAGCAGGCGCGCGGGGACGCGCCGGGCAGCGCGGAGCCGCGTCAACAGCTCACGCGCCACGGCGTACACCGCCCGGTCCGACTGGACGGCGTCGGCGAGCGTGCGGCTCGCCTGCCGCGTCGTGAAGTCGGCATCGCGCAGCTTCACTGTGACCGTGCGGGCGACAAGACCGGACTCCCGGACGTCGGCGCTGGCCCGGTCGGCCAGGGAGAGCAGCTTGGCAGCGAGCGCCCCGTCGTCGTCCAGATCGGTGGCGAACGTCTCGTCGCGGCTCACCGACTTGGCCTCGCGATTGGCCTCGACCGGCGCCCGATCGATGCCCCGCGCCCGCTGGTACAGCCAGCTGCCCTCGCGCTCCCCCAGCCAGCCCACCAGCGTCTCCCGATCATGTCGGACCACGTCGCGCACGGTGCGGAGGCCAAAGCGCGCCAGCCGCTCCTGAGCCTTGGGCCCGATGAGCGGGATGTCCGCCAGTGCGAACTGGAGCATGAAGTCGGCCTCCGCTGCTGCGGCCACTACGTGGACGCCGTCCGCCGCCCCGCCGGGGCGGGGCTTGGCGAGGCCGGCGGCGAGCTTGGCCACGAGCTTCGACGTGCCACCCCCGATCGACAGGGAGAGCGAGGTCTCGGCGATCACGGCGTCGCGCATCCGGCGGGCCGTCGCGGCGAGTGACTCTTCGCCGTACAGCTGCTCCGTGCCCGAGAGATCGAGATAGAACTCGTCGCTCGAGGCCTGCTCCACGACGGGGGTGAAGCGGCGCAGCACCGCGCCGATCTCCCGGCTCTTCCGCGCGCACGCTTCCCACGGCACCGGCACCACCGTCGCTCCGGGGCAGAGGCGCACCGCGCGTGTCATCGGCATCGCGGAATGCACGCCGTAGGCCCGGGCCTCGTACGACGCGGAGGTCACGACGCCGCGCTGCGCGGGCGAGCCGCCGACGATGAGGAGCCGGGCCCTGCCCGCGCCCTCCGGATCCGCCAGGCGCGCCACCGCCACGTAGAACGCGTCGGCGTCGGCGAGAAGAATGCGTTGCGCGGAGCTCACCGGGCACTAAGGGGACGGCGCGGGCGGATGGTCCTTGAAGATCTGGGCGACGATCTGACGACGCTCGGTGAGGTCGTAGAGCGTGAGCCGGAAGACCTCGTCATCCGCCCCGCCCAGCACGCCGCCGTAGCGGTTGGGCTCCGCGGTCTGGCGCCGCTCGGCTTTCCGCACGAGCCGCAACTCGTCGACCTGGGTGACAGGGAAACGGAACGTCGAGTCTCCCTGCTGCACGACGAGCGTGTCGCCGCGGAACCGGACGAGACGCAGCTCCCAGAGGATCTTGCCGTCGTTGAGCGTGATCTGCCAGCGGTCGTCCCGCTGCGCCGTGACCGGCGCGGCGCTCAGCAGGACGATCCCGGCGACCCAGAGAGCTCTCACTGCCCTTCCACCTTCCCCGCCTTCGCCGCCTCCGCGGCCTTCTTCTTCAACTTTTTCTTCTTGAGGCGGGTGGTGCCGTACGTACCGCGGAAGATCTTGCCACGCCTGGTGCGAATGTCGCCTTTGCCCATGAGACGTTCTCCTTGGTCGGTTATCCGTCGTCCGTTACTTCGCCCCGCCCAGCATCAGGATGCGATTGAACTGGTCCGCCGATGCCGGCATCACCGAGAGACGCCCCATGCGCACGAGCCCCAGGTCGGCGAAGGCCCGGTCCTTCTTAATCTCGGCGAGCGGCACCGGCCGCGGCAGTCTCTCCACTGCCCGGAAGTCCACCACGGCCAGCTTGGGATCCTTCCGCTTGGGGTCGGGATAGGCTTCGGACGTCACTTCCGCCACGCCCACCACGGCCTTCTCGTCTCCGGTGTGATAGACCAGCACCCGATCCCCCGGTTTCATCTGGCGCAAGTGCTTCAGGGCCAGATTGTTCTTGACACCGTCCCAGACAGCAGTCTTCTGGCGCTCGAGGTCATCGTAGCTGTAGGTGGACGGCTCGGTCTTGACGATCCAGTAGCTCGGCATGCGACCTCCAGGCGCTCGGGCGCCAGCCCATCACACGATTCCGGCTGTCCAAGCTACGATGGTCTCCACGAGCTCCGCCATCACCTCGACGTCGGTCCTGCCCGACCGTTTGAGGACATGAAACGAGTGGTCGCCGCCTTCCACCAAGTGCAGCGTCGCCCGCTCGCCAAGCTGTTTGACCATGGGCCTCAACAATTTCAAGTCGGCGAACTCATCACGGTCGCCTTGCAGGAACAGCATCGGAATCCGCACTTGGGCCAGGTGCTCCGCCCGTTGGTCGGCCGGGCGGCCGGGGGGATGCAAGGGGAAGCCGAGAAACACGAGCCCCTGTACGCCGGGAAGCGGCTCCTGGGCCTGCGCCGTCGACGTCATGCGCCCACCGAACGACTTGCCGCCCGCCACGAGCGGCAGCCCCGGCGCGACGCGGGCCGCCTCCGCCACGGCGGCCCGCACCGTCGCGGCGGCCACCGCGGGAGGATCAGGCCGGCGCGCCCGCTGCTCCATGTAGAGAAACTGATACCGCAGGGTCGCGATACTCCGCTCCGCGAGCCGTTGGGCGAAGGCTTCGAGAAATGCGTGCCGCATCCCGGCCCCCGCGCCGTGCGCGAGCACGTAGAGCAGCCGCGCACCGTCCGGCCGGAGCAACAGCCCCGACACGTCACCCGCCCGCTCGCGGACGGCGATCCGCAGCTCAACCGAGGCGGCCATGGAGCTGCTCGAGCGCTTGGACGAGATCGGGCTTGAGCTCGAGCACCGGGCGCAGCGGGTCTTCCTCCAGCTTCTTCATCCGAGTCGGGGCCGTCTTGATCGTGAACTTCTTGATGTCGAGCTTCGGCGTCACCTCGCTCCACTTGAGCGGCATCGACACGGGCGCGCCCGGCAATGGCCGCGCGCTGAAGGGCGCGACGAGCAGGCGTCCGTGGCCGTTCTGCACGTAGTCGAGATACACCCGGGCCCCGCGCTTCTCCACCTGGCGCGTGACCGTGGCGATGTCGGGGAGCTCCGCCGCGATCACGCGTGCCAGCAGCCCACCGAGCGTCCGGGCCTGCTCGTAGGTGCATTGGCGGCCGAGCGGAATCAGGACGTGCAGTCCGGTCGAGCCGCTCGTCTTGATGAAGCACGGCAGCCCGATGTCGTCGCACAGCGTCTTGGTCGCGCGCGCGACTTTGACCACGTGGACGAACGGCGCCTCCTTGGGATCGAGATCGAGGATGCACCAGTCGGGTTGCTCGAGCGTCCCGATCCGACTCCCCCACACGTGCAGCGGGATCGTGCCCATGTTGATGATATAGAGCAGTGACTCGACGTTGTCGCACAGGAAATAGGAGATCTCGCGCTGCGTGTCCTCGCTCCAGATCCGCTCGGTGCGGATCCAATCGGGGACGAAACTCGGCGCGTCCTTCTGGAAGAAGGACTTGCCCGTGATCCCATCGGGGTAGCGTGTGAGCACCACCGGCCGGTCCTTCAGATACGGCAGCAGCCAGGGCGAGATGGCGCGGTAGTATTCAATTAGATCCCCTTTGGTGTAACCCTCCTCGGGCCAGAAGATCTTGTCGAGGTTGGAGAACTTTACCTCTCGGGGAATGGGGATAGGGGAATGGGGAATGGCGGGTTCAAGCTCGTCGCCCGTTCCCTTTTCCCCATTCCCCTTTCCCCGAATCACGGCTTCGGTGACCGGCTTATCGTCCCGAAATCGTACGAACACCGGCTGCCTCAACAGCCCCTCGTCCGTCCATTCCTTGTATCTGACTTCCGCGATCAGCGTGGGCTCGACCCACGTGTGACCGGCATCTTGCGGGACCGGTCCTGAGAACGCGGGCGTCGGGCGTATGCTGCGCTCCAGCACGGCGCTCACCTCTTTGAGCTGCTCGGCGGTGAAGCCACTGCCGACACGCCCGGCGTACACCAGCTTCCCGTCCTCGTATGCGCCCAGGTCGAGGGCGCCGAACCCCGAGCGCGACCCCTTGGGCCGAGTGAAGCCCACGACGAGGAAGTCGTCGGTCCGATCGGCGCGGATCTTGAGCCAGTTGGGTGAGCGGCCGGCGCGGTAGGCCGCATCCGCCTTTTTCGCGACGATCCCCTCGAGCCCCATCTTCACGACTTGCTCATACAGCGCTTCGCCGTCTTTCTCGAAGTGCGAGAGATACTTTATCGGGCCCACACTCGGCACGATTTGCTCGAGCAGTGCCTTGCGCTGCTCGAGCGGCAAGGGCCGCAGGTCATAGCCTTCGAACGCGAGCAGATCGAACACGTACAGCACCGCAGGGGACTCGACGGCGGCGCGTCGCACTTCGAGGGCCTGCGACACCTTGGCCCGGTTCTGGAGTCGCTGGAAGCTCGGCCGGCCCGCCTCGTCCGGCAGCACGAGCTCGGCATCGAAAATGAATCCCTCGAACGGCAGCGCAGCCAGCGCGCGAGCGATTTCGGGGAACGCCGCGGCGAGATCGTTCCCCTTGCGCGTCAACAGGCGAGCCTCTCCTTGCTCGCGGCCGGCGCGGACGCGGTACCCGTCGAGCTTGAGCTCGAACAGCCACCCGGGCTTCGAGAACGGCTGCTCGCGCGTCTCCGCGAGCATCGGCTCCGCCTCCTCGACCGTCACAGCGCGGCGAGGCGCCTTGAGACGGGCGAGCGCCTTCAATACCGGCGCCGCGCGATCCTTCCCCGCCTTCAGCTCCTCGACCGTGAGCCCCGACAGCACCGACTCGGGAGGCAGCGCGCTGTCCGCCGCGACGTAGCCGTCCTTTTCCTTGATGAGCAGCCATTCCTTCTCACCCTTCTTGAGCTTCACGAGGGTCCATTTGCCGCGAAGCTTGTAGCCGTGCAGCTCGAACAGGAGCTTCCCCTTTTTCATCCCCTCCCCGGGATCCTCGAGCGGCACCCAGCCCCCGCGGTCCCACACGATCACCGCGCCGGCGCCATAGTTACCCTCGGGGATGATCCCCTCGAAGTCGCCGTACTCGAGCGGGTGGTCTTCGACGTGGACCGCGAGCCGCTTGTCGGCCCGGTTGGGCGAGGGGCCCTTCGGGACGGCCCAGGACCTGAGCACGCCGTCCATCTCGAGGCGCAGGTCCCAGTGGAGCCGCCGGGCGGCGTGCATGTGGACCACGAACAGGCCGCCCGCGGACGAGGGGGGCGCCGCGGTCGCTGGACGGGCGCCGGGCTCCGGCGTGCGGTCCAGGGACCGCTTGGCGCGATATGGACTGAGCGGATCGGGCCCGGGCTTCCGTTTTGCAGGCATTGGGGTGAAATCTTAACGTATGAGCGCACACCCGCTTGGTTCCGCCACCCTGTCTTTCGGCCTCGTTTCCGTACCGATCAAGATGTTCTCGACCGGCGAGTCGTCGGCCGCGATCAGCTTCAACTGGCTACACAAGAAGGACGGCGCGCGACTGAAGCAGCAGTACGTGTGCTCCAAGGACGGCGACAAGGTCGAGAAGGACGAGATGGTCAAGGGCTACGAGTTCACGAAGGGGCAGTACGTGATCTTCAAGCCGGAGGAGCTGAAGGCCCTCGAGGAGAAGTCCACCAACACGATCGAAATCACGGAGTTCGTGCCGGCGGAGCAGGTGGACAGGAAATTCGTCGAGAAGTCGTACTTCCTCGGGCCCGACAAGGGCGGCGACCGCGCTTATCGTCTGCTCACGGAAGCGCTCAAGCAGACGAAGCGCGTGGCGGTTGGGCAGTACGCGGCGCGCGGCAAGCAGTACCTGATCGCCGTGCGTCCCGAAGGGAACGGGCTCGTCATGGAGCAACTACGGTACGCGAACGAAATCCGCTCGATCGCCGACGTGCCGATCCCGAAGATCGAGGTCAAGAAGCCCGAGCTGCAGCTCGCCGTGCAGCTCGTGGAGCAAGCGTCGTCCGAGGCCTTCAAGCCTGAGAATTACGAGGACAACGTGCGCAAGCGGGTGCTCGAGCAGATCCAGCGCAAGGTGGAGGGCAAGGAGATCACCGAGGAGCCGGCGGAGGCTCCGAAGACGCAGATCATCGACCTGATGGAAGCGCTCAAAGCAAGCCTCAAGGCAAAAGGAACGGCCGGGGAGCGCAAACCCGCGAAGCGGGTCGAAGGCAAGGCGTCGAAGGCGGCTCCGGCAGCCAAGCGCAAGGTGGGAGGGGCTAGAGGATAGGGGTTAGGGGCTAGGGGTTAGGGGTTGGTACGGGATGAAGGGATACAATTCCCGAGACGTCGCCAGGCTGCTGGGATTGACCGTCGCGCAGGTGCGAGGCTTCGCGCGCGACGGTTTTTTGACGCCCCCCCCCCGGCCCGGTCGCGGGGTTCGGCGCAAGCTGCAGTTCTCCTTCCAGGATCTGGTCATTCTGCGGACCGCGAAGGCGCTCGTGGCCGCCCGGATTCCCACGCGGCGGATTCGCCGTGCGCTCAAGCAGCTCCGGCAGCAACTCCCCCGCGGCCGCTCTCTCGCCGAGCTGCGCATCACCGCCGAGGGCGACCGCATCATGGTGAGCGACGGATACACCGCGTGGAATCCCGAATCGGGGCAGACGCACCTCGACTTCGCGGTGTCGGATCTGGCGACCCGGGCGGCGCCGATCGCCCGGCGCACCGCGCAGGCGGCGCGCGCCGCCGAAGGCGACCTGGACGCCGAAGACTGGTACGAGCTCGGGCTCGAGCTCGAGGCCGTCGAGCCCGGGGAGGCGCGGGACGCGTATCGGCGCGCCCTGGAGCTCGACGCCCATCACGCCGACGCCCACGTCAATCTCGGCCGGCTGTTGCACGAGCAGGGGATGATCGAAGAGGCGGAGCGGCACTACCGGCTCGCGCTGCGCGAGAATCCGGACCACGCCACCGCGGCGTTCAATTTGGGCATCGCGCTCGAAGACCTGGATCAGCCGGCGGACGCCATCGAGGCGTACCGCGCGGCGCTCGCGACGGATCCGCGGCTCGCCGACGCGCATTACAATGTGGCACGGCTGTACGAGAAGGTGGGAAAGAAGGCCGCGGCGCTCCGGCACCTGTCGATTTATCGGCGTCTCACGGTGGAGGCGTAGGCATGAACCTCTTAGCCCGACGTGTGGCCGCGTATCTGGACGAGCTCGTACCCCCGCGCCCCACACGGCTCGCCGAGCTCGAGGTGGAGGCGCGGCGCACCGGCTTCCCCATCATCGGCCCCGCGACGGGACACCTGTGCTACCTGCTGGCACGCCTCAGCAACGCCCGACACGTCTTCGAGCTCGGGTCGGGGTTCGGCTACTCGACCGCGTGGTTCGCGCGCGCCGTGAAGGAAAACGGCGGCGGGACCGTGCACCACGTCGTCTGGGACGAGCAGCTGTCCCGCGAAGCGCGGGAGAACCTCGCGGCCCTCGGCCTGGCCGATGTAGTCCAGTTCCACGTGGGGGAGGCGGTGACGACTCTGCAACAGGCTCCGGGGCCGTTCGACGTCATCTTCAACGATATCGACAAGCAGGACTACCCGAAGGCGCTCGATGTCATCGCGACCAAGCTCCGACCGGGTGGGCTGCTCCTGGTCGACAACATGCTGTGGAGCGGGCGCATCTTCGAGCGCCGCGACACGAGCCCCGCGACCCGCGGCGTGCGAGAGCTGACGCGGCGCGTTCAAGCAGACCCGCGTTGGATTGCATCCGTGATCCCCGTGCGGGACGGCTTGCTGGTTGCGCACCGCCTTTAGGAACCCGCGGCGGGCCGGTTCACTCGAGAAGCGTCGTGAACTCCTGCGCCAACTTCGGGCCGATTCCCGACTCCTCGTGCTTGAAGAAAATGAACGCGTCCTGCCACCCTTTCCCCAGCTCCTTTACCGTGTCGGCCCACTGCTCGAGATCCTGCTTCTTGTAGCCCTCGTCGCGCAGCCGCATGTAACCGAAGGCGGCGGTCGCGACGAGCGGCGTATGGCCCGCCTCCGTGTCCGCGACGCACAGCGCGGCGTTGCCGACGCGCAGCGCTTCGTAGACGTCGTCCGTGAACCATGACTCGTGGCGGAACTCCCACGCACACCGCAGGTCCGCCGGGAACTGGGTGAGCAGATCGTTCAGGCGGTCGAGGTCCTTCTTGAAGTTGGGGGGGAGCTGAAACAGGATCGGCCCGAGCTTCGGGCCCAGCTTACGTCCCGTCTCGAGGAAGTAGCGCAGCGGGTCGTCCACGTCCCGGAGCCGGGCGATGTGGGTGATGCGCTGCGGCGCTTTGAGGACGAACGTGAACCCGGCCGGCGTGGCGGCGTCCCAGCCGGCCACCGTCTTCGCGTTGGGCATACGATAAAAGGTGTAGTTGATCTCCACCGTGCCGAGCCGCTGGGCGTAGTATTCGAGCATCTTGGACTCGGGCATCTTGGCGGGATAGAACGTCCCCTTCCACTCAGGGAAGTTGTAACCCGACGTGCCGACGCGGACGTTCACGCCACCCACACCGTCTTGATGTTCACGAACTCGCGCAGGCCGTACTCCGACAGCTCGCGCCCATAACCGGAGCGCTTTACCCCCCCGAACGGCAGCCGCGGATCGGACTTGACGAGCCCGTTCACGAACACGCTGCCCGCTTCGATCTCGCGTGCGACGCGCTCACCGCGCTTGGTGTCCGCGGTCCAGACCGACGCCCCGAGTCCGTAGGGCGAGGCGTTCGCCAGCCGGATCGCGTCCGCCTCGTCCTTGGCGCGGATCACGGCCGCCACGGGACCGAACGTCTCCTGGTCGAACACCGGCATTCCGGGCTCCACGGCGACGAGCACGGTGGGCGCGTAGAAGGCGCCCCGGCCGGCCGGGAGCTCGCCGCCGAGCACAAGCCGGGCGCCGCGTTTCACCGACTCCTGCACCTGCCGGTGCAGCTTCTCCCGCAGGTCGAGCCGCGCCTGGGGCCCGACGTGGGTCGCCGGGTCGAGGGGATCGCCCACCTTCCGGGCGCGCATTTCGCTCGTGAACCGCTCGAGAAACGGCTCCGCCACGCGCTCCACGACAATGAAGCGCTTGGCGGCGATGCAACTCTGGCCGCTGTTGATGAGACGCGCCTCGGCAGCGGTCTTGGCCGCTCTCTCCACGTAGGCATCGTCGAGCACAATAAAGGGATCGCTGCCACCGAGCTCGAGCACCGTCTTCTTCAGGTGCCGCCCCGCCTGCTCCGCCACCTGGCTGCCCGCGCGGTCCGAGCCGGTGAGCGTCACGGCGCGCACGCGCTCGTCGACGATGACGCCGCCGGCGGCTTCGTTCGACAGGAACACTGCCCGGAACAGCCCGTCGGGGAACCCCGCGTCCCGGAAGACGCTCTCGATCTCGAGCGCGCAGCGCGGCACGTTCGGCGCGTGCTTCAGGATTCCGGC
>Ga0209761_1002225_pt1 | contig 12750 bp, 10 predicted proteins | sample GraSoi013_1_40cm_4_FD_185818 | JGI IMG/M metagenome (GOLD analysis project Ga0209761, IMG submission 185818) | Grasslands soil microbial communities from the Angelo Coastal Reserve, California, USA - Sample 09_25_2013_1_40cm (SPAdes) (version 2) | ecosystem: Environmental > Terrestrial > Soil >... | reverse complement strand
CGCGGCTCGCATGGCGCCGGCGGGGGCGCACGTGTTCGCGCAGCGCGTCGAGCGAGCCGTGGCGGAGCACGGCGCCGGGGTCGTGGACCCATAGCCGCCATTTTCTCACCGTCTCTTCGGAGGTTGTCATGACCCGGAGCGTTCTGCCCGCGGCCGCGCTCAGTGCGCTCGCCGCGGCCGTCGTCCCGCTCACCGCTCAGGCCCCTGCCGCCCCTGCCGCCTCGTCGGTGGCGGTCGTCATCAAGGCCGGTCGTCTCGTCGACGCCCGCGCTGGCACGATCCTCACCAACCAGGCGATCCTGGTCGAGGGCGAGCGTATCAAGCAGGTCGGCCCTGGGAGCGCGGTGGCAGGTCACGCGCCGGCGGGCGCCAGAGTCATCGACCTGAGCGGTGCGACCGTGCTGCCGGGGCTGATCGATTGCCACACGCACATCACCGCCGACCCGGGCGATTACTACCAGCAGCTGTTCCGCCAGAGCCCGATCGACCAGGCGGTCGTCGCCCACGTGTTCGCGAAGCGCACGCTCGAGGCGGGGTTCACCACGATCCGGAACGTCGGGGCGGACGAGTTCGTCGACGTGGCGCTGCGCAACGCGATCAACTCAGGTGTCGTCGCAGGGCCGCGGATGCTCGTGTCGACCATGCCATTGTCCGCGACGGGAGGGCATGGCGACGTGAACGGCTTCTCTCCCTACCTCCGGTTCGAGCAGGCTTCCGGAATCGCGAACGGCGGGCGCGGTCGAGCCTGGGAAGTTCGCGGACGTCATCGCCGTGGCGGGCGACCCAGTCGAGGACGTCACCGTGCTCGAGCACGTCCGCTTCGTGATGAAGGGGGGGGCCGTCGTGAAGGACAGCCTCACGACGGGCGCGACGCGCGCGCGGTAGGGCCGGTGCCTTGCCGCGCGCGGCAGCGGGCGTTCTCTTAGAGTGGACCGCGCAATCCGGAGGTCTTCCATGCGTGCCGCGATGCTGATGGCGTTCTTGCTCATCTCCCGCTCCCTAACGGCGCAGGAAACGGCGTCCGACACGTTGCTCACCGTCCAGCACTACCTCGACTGGGAGCAGGTGAGCGACCCGCAGATTTCCCCCGACGGCGCGCAGATCGTCTACACCCGCCGCTGGGTCAACAAGCTCGAGGACAAGTGGGAATCGGCGCTGTGGATCATGAACGCCGACGGCTCGCACCAACGCTTCCTCGTGAAGGGGTCGAATGCCCGCTGGTCGCCCGACGGGACGCGGATCGCCTTCCTCGCCGACGGCGAGCCCAAGGGGACGCAAGTTTTCGTGCGCTGGATGGACGCCGAGGGCGCGGTCACGCAGATCACGCGGGTGGAGGAGACGCCCGCCGACCCCCGCTGGTCACCGGACGGCAAGGTCATCGCGTTCGCCATGCTGGCCCCGGACTCGAGCGTGTGGAAGATCTCGTTGCCGCAGCCGCCGCAGGGAGCGAAGTGGACCCCCGCGCCGCGGGTGGTCGACGATCTCCACTACCGGCAGGATCGCGTCGGCTTCATGAAGCAAGGCTTCACTCATCTCTTTCTCGTCCCGGCCGAGGGCGGCACGCCGCGCCAGCTGACGTCGGGGCACTGGAACGTGGGGGCGCGCTTCGACGGCCTTTCGGGACGCGTGGGCTACGATTGGACGGCGGACGGCAAGACGCTCGTGTTCGACGGGCTGCGCGACACGACCTGGGACGGCCAGTACCGGGTCTCCCGCATCTACGCGCTCGACGTCGCGACCGGGGCGATCCGCACGCTCGTGTCGCGCCCCGGCTACTGGGCCGACCCGACCGTGTCACCCGACGGTCGGATGGTGGCGTTCGCGGGATACGATTCCAGCGAGCACACCCACCGGACCGCCGATCTGTACGCGATCGGCATCGATGGGTCCGGGATGCGCGATCTCTCGAAGAGCCTCGACCGGGATCCCGGCGATCTCATCTGGGCGCCGGACGGCAAAGCGATCTACTTCACCGCCCCCGACCGCGGCGCCATCAACATCCACTCGGCGGACCTCGCGGGTGGCGTACGCGACGTGACGCAGGGCGCGCAGGTGGTGTCGCTCTCGTCCGTGGCGCGCAACCTCATGGCGGTTGGGATTGAGAGCGACCCGACGCATCCCGCCGACGTGGTGCGTCTCGACCTGCGCAAGCCCGGTCACCAGACGCTCGCCCGGCTCACGAACGTGAACGACGACGTGCTGGCGAACAAGCACCTGGCGCGGACGGAGGAGATCTGGTACAGCTCGAGCGGCGCGACGCGGGTGCAGGGATGGGTGGTCAAGCCGCCGTCGCTCGATCCGGGGAAGCGGTATCCGTTGATCCTCGAGATCCACGGCGGCCCGTTCGCGATGTACAACGTGGGGTTCAGCTACATGTTCCAGAACTTCGCGGCGAACGGCTACGTCGTGCTGTTCGTCAATCCGCGTGGCAGCACCGGCTATGGGGACGGATTCTCCAACGGCATCGACCACAACTATCCCGGACCCGATTACGAGGACCTCATGGCGGGCGTGGATGCCGTGATCGGGCGCGGTCTCATCGACACGACGCGGATGTACGTGTCAGGCTGCTCGGGCGGTGGTGTGCTCTCGAGCTGGGTGATCGGCCACACGACGCGCTTCGCCGCCGCCGCGGTGCGCTGTCCCGTGATCGACTGGATCGCGATGGCCGGCGAGACCGACATCCCGCTGTTCACCTACAGCTTCTTCCACCAACCGTTCTGGGAGAAACCCGACGAGTGGCTGGCACATTCGTCGCTGATGTTCGTGGGCCGCGTGACGACGCCGACGCTGCTCATGACAGGGGAGCTGGACCGCCGCACCCCAATCCCGCAGACCGAGGAGTACTACGCGGCGCTCAAGCTGCGGCACGTCCCGACGGTCATGCTGCGATTCAATGACGAGTTCCACGGCACGGGATCGAAGCCGTCCAACTTCATGCGCACTCAGCTGTACATGATGAGCTGGTTCGAGAAGCACAAGGCGGGTAGCGAAGCCGCGGCGAGCAGTCAGGGTAACAGGTAATCAGGGCTCAGCGGTCCGCGAACGTCAGGCCGAGCCGGTGCTGGCTGCCCAGCAGCGCGGAGCCGGCATACGCGTAATCGAGCGACACCTGCCGGAACTTGAGGCCCACGCCCAGGGTCACCGGCCGGGTCTCGAAGTCGCCGCCGGCGCGCGACGCGAGCCCCAGCCGGGCTACCACGAGCAGCTGGGTGGCGGGATCCGCGAGCCCGACTTCGACGCCGCCGCCCACTCGGCCGGGCGCGCCCCGCACGGCGGCGTAATCGGCGGCGAAGAGCAAATGGAGCCGCTCGTGGCTCGGACCGAGCGGCCGCAGCTCTGCCCCGGCACGCACGGTCCGGGGGAGCGGCGCCCCGAACCCCCCGACATTCACGTCGCCGCCTACGTACTGCAGGCTCGCCCCGATCGCCAGCCTGTCCGAGACGCGGCCGCGGACGCCGGCCGAAAAACTGGCCGCGCCGCCCGACGCTTCGGCGAGCGTCGTCGAGTAGTAGTTGACGGCCGCTCCCACGCTCGCGTGGCCAAGCTCCACGGCGCCGGCCAGCGCGAATGCCTGCTCGTTAGCCGAGAGCCGCTGTCCCGTGGGCGTGCCGCTGCCGCCGCAGCCGTTGCACACCACCTCGTCCACGCTGCCGAGATCGAGATACCGGATGCCGAGGGCGAGCCCGACCGAGCGCGTCCGGATGCCGACCGCCATCGAGCCGGCCTTCGATCCCTCGAACAACGTCTGGCCGCCCAGCTGCACCTCGAGATGCCGGACCGTGATGGCGCCCGCGGGATTGGCGAAGATACTCGTCACGCCGCCGGCCGCCGTGAGCGCGCCGCCGAGGGCGGCTGCGCGCGGCGCGGTCGTGAGCTGCAGGATCGGCGCGCCGGCCTCTCCGTTGGAGCGATCGATCGTTTGCGCTGCGGTCACTCCAGGCAGGGCGGCGAGGCCGACGGCGGCGAGCGCGTGACCCAGTCTCATGGTGACCGCCTCAGCGTGCCGGGCTCAGGATCATCAGACGCTGGCGCAGCAGCTCTGCGCCGGTCTTGACGACCAGGATGTACATGCCGTTCGGCAGCCCCGGCGACTCACCCCGCACGTCCCACTCGAACCGGTTCGCCGGCAGCGCGGCGAAGTCCCGGACCCGGAGCCCGGCGAAGTTGTAGAGCGCCATCGAGCGGGGCGTCGAGTCGTAGCTGAAGATGACGCGGCCACTCCGCACCGGGTTCTCCGAGATGAGAAAGATCTGGCCGCCCTGCAGCAGCTCCGCGCGCCCGAGGCGGCTGGTCACCGGCACTGGAATGTAGGCGACCGCCCGGCGCGCCGAAGGCGTGCCGGTGCCGAACACCGCGGCCACCCGCAGCCCGACGGTATCACCCTGGCGCAAGTGGTCGTTGAGTCGCACCGCCAGCAGGTAGGTGACCTGGCCGCCCGGCGCGACGTTCGCGCCGAGACCGACGAAGCGTGCGGTGGAGCCGCCGGCGAAGGGCGTGGGCAGGGAGAAGAGCGGCGCCCCTGGTGGGAGAGCGCCCGTCCCGGCCGAGTCGCGATAGAGGTCGAGCTCCGTCACGATGTCGGCGAGAGCGTGATTGCTCACGCCCGCCACGGTGACCGTGTCCAGCCGGTCGCCTTCGACCGTCGAGACCGTCACCACGAATTGCAGCGCCGCGTTGGCGCCAATACGGACTCGGCCGCTGGGCGAGTTCGCTCCCCCCGCCGCCGTCAGGGCGGGCGGCGCCTGCGCGAGCGCCGCCTGCACGTCGAGCTTGCCGTACCCCCACGAGGGGTTGGGCGATCCGCCGGAGAACCCCGTGGCGTACGATCTGCCGGTGAAGGCGTCACTGCGCGCCGTGCTGGTGAGGATCGCGCGAGCTTGCTCGGGCGTCAGATCGGGCCGGCGCTCGAGCAGTAGCGCCACCGAGCCCGTCACCATGGGCGTCGACATCGAGGTCCCGCTGAGCAGCACGTGCCTGCCGTCCGTGGCGATGAGCGCCGCGGGCGCGGCGGGATTGCTCGTGCTCGAGTAGACGGAGAACACCCCCTTGCCGGGAGCCGATAGCTCCGGCTTCTGCCGGGAGGGGAGGCTGTCGCGCACCGGGCGCGTGGGACCGGGTGAGGAGAAGGTGGCCAGGTCGCCGACCAGCTCCCGCACGGCGAACTGGAAGGTCCCGCCCTGCGCCACCCAATTCACACGGTTGACGTAGGCGGCGACGGTGATCGCGCGGGCGGCGTTCCCCGGAGAGGCCACGAGGTAGGCGTTATCACCGCCGCCGCTGAACGGGGCGCCGGCGAGCGTGCTGCTCGTCGCGTATTCCCAGATGTCGAACCGGCCTGAGCCGCCGAGAAGGTCGACACGGATCGTGATCACCCAGGTGCCCGCGGCGGGCGCATGGGTGGGGTCCGCGTCGTACATCTCGATTTCACCCTGGCCGTCGCCGTTGTGTGCGGCGGGGCCACCCGACGCGTTGTCGAGGAAGACGTGGCCCTGAACTGCTTCCGTGTCCGCTGGGGCATCGCCCCTGCGCCGGGAAACGGTCGTGCCGTCCGGGCGCCGCACCGTTACTGTGACGGAGTCGCGTGCGTCGTACCAGAGCGTGAAAAGCATGAAATCGTTCACGTTCCCCGTGGCGGGCGTGTAGCCAGGCACGGTCACGGCCAGCTGCGCCGTATCGCCGGCCGCGAGCGTGCGGGTCGCGTGCACGAGGAAGATCGGCGTGTTCCCCGGAGGAATCGGCGGGTTCCCGGTCGTCGCGGTGGGGTTACTGCCGTCGTTCCCGGCGGCGATGACGACGATGTGCCCGGGTCCCGAGAGCAGGTCGATCGCTTGTTCTTCGGCCTCGGTGCCGTCGTGCGGCCCGAACAGCGTGCCGAGGCTAAGGTTTACGACCGCCGGCCGGCCGAGCTGGTCGGCGCGGGCGAAGATGTACTGGATTCCCGTGATGATGTCGAGCGTCGAGAAGCCGAAGTCGCCGCCCTTCACCGCGATGATGTCCGCGTTGGGCGCGACGCCGGCATATTGATTGGCGCTGCCGGCCGAGCCATTCCCCGCCGCGATGCCGGCGACGTGCGAGCCGTGTGCCGCGATGTCGCGCTCCGTGCAGCCGCCCGCGTCGATCAAGGCAGCGCCACATTCGTTGCCGTCAGTGAAGTCCTGCCCGCCCACGTTCCCGGGCGGCGTGCCGGTGGTCGTGAGGTCCCAGAGGTACAGGATCCGGGTGGTCCCATCGGCGTGCTTGAAGTCGGCGTGCGACCAGTCGATGCCGGTGTCGAAGGTGCCGACGATCACGCCGCTGCCGGTCGCTCCCGTGAACGTCCCGCCGCTGGCCGTCCGCACCAGGCTGGCGCGGATGTCCTGCATGGCCAAGTCGTTGGTCGGTCGCGCGCGACGCGCGGCCTGCACGTATCGCACCCGCGCATCCGCCCGCAACGCGGGCAGGGCCGACAGCGGGACGCGCGCGCCGAGCAGCGCTCCGGCATGCACCATCACGCGGCCGCCCAGCGCCTCGATCACACCGGTCGACCGGTCGCTCAGCGACACGAACACGTCGACGAACGTCTCGGCGCGGCCGGGCTCGCGGCGCAGCATCACGACGCCGGCTAACGGCCGACGCAGCGCAGTACCCAACGCCTCGATACGGGGCGTTGCCTCGATGCGCGCGACAGCAGCGCGGTCGAGCAGCGGTCGGAGCAGGGGGTCGAGCTTGTCGGCTGGAGCCTGGGCGGGGGCGCCGGACGGCAATGCCGCCGCAGCGAGCGCGCTGAGCGCGAGGGCCGATGGGAGCGCGAAGAATCGCGGCACGGGGCTGGTAACATGGCGCACCGCAGCCGGTGCCGGCAAGTGGGCCGGGGCTAGCGGGCGCCGACGGCGCTGGACCTACGATTTGAAGCGGGACACTGCACGCGCGGGGCCCGGGTAGCACCGGGCCCCACTGGTTTCACGGCCGCTGCAGCTGGCTGGCGATCAGGCGTGCGGCGAGTCGCGCGTCGCGATTGATGTTGTACAGACCGCCGGTCGCGTCATAATTGTGTCCCACAAAATAGAGATCCGGCTGGTCGAGGCTCACCACTCGGTCGCGGCGGCGGGCAAAGCCGCGCGGGTCGAGTTGCACCAGCCCGCCGAGCGGCGCGAGCGCCGCGCTGAACCCCGTGGCGAGAATCACGTCATCGAAGCGGCCGGCCGTCCCGTCGGTGAAGCGCGCCCCCTCCGCCGTGAGCTCCGCCACGCCCGCGCGGACGTCGATCAACCCCTCGCAGATCGCGTCCACCAAATGGAAGCCGATGACGGGGATGGCGTCGAGAGGGCTGTAGGCGGGACGCGGCAGGACGGGCTTACCGCGGCGCAGCTCGGTCAGGAGGCGTACGAGGCCGACCGCGCCTTCCTGGATGGGGCGCGGCAGCTTCCGCACCCAGTAGGACACGTACTGGATCGGGAGGCCGGCAAGAGTGAGCGGCACCACGTTGGCACCCGATCGGACGGCGATCGTCACCTTGCCACGTGCCCGCGCGATCTCGCTGCCGATTTCGGCGCCGGAGTTTCCCACGCCGACGACCAGCACGCGCCTGCCTCGGTAGGAATCGGGTCGACGGTACTCGACGCTGTGGACGACCCGCCCACCGAACCACTGCCGGCCAGGCAGGGCCGGTATCCGGGGGTTCGCCACGATCCCCGTCGCCACGATCAACACCTCGGCGGCGTATTCGCCTCGGCTCGTCCGCACCGTCCACGCGCCGTCCGTCCGAGTGACCCGCTCGACGGCGTGGCCCGTCTCCACCGGCAGGTCGAATGCCAGAGCGTAGCGTCGCAAGTACTCCAAGAACTCGCGCCGCGGCACGAACAGCGGGGCGGAGTGCGGAAAGGGCATGCCGGGGAGGCTCGACATGTGCTTTCCGGTGTGGAGGGTGAGGCTGTCGTACAGATTCGCCCAGGTGTGGCCCACGGCATCGCCGCGCTCCAGCACTCGGTGGGGGACGCCGCGCGCCCGGAGCTGCTGCGACGTCGCGAGGCCCGCGGGCCCTGCCCCCACGACGAGCACGCGCCCGGGCTCAAGCATTCACCGGCTCTCGCACCTCGGCGCGGATGCCTTCGGCCACGCGATCGGCGAGCGCCATGATCGTGAGGTAGGGATTGATCTCGAGCGCATCGGGGAAGAGGCTCGCGTCCGCCACCCGTAGCCACGGCAGCCCGTGTACGCGGCCCCAGGCGTCGGTCACGGAATCGGCCGCGCTCCCGCCCATCCCGCAGCCGCCCATCAGGTGCGCCGCCGAGATCGACACGCGGCCCGGAAGAAAGTGCCGGGCGGCGACCCGCGCGTCCAGGCGGTCCGCCTCGCCCGCTTCGATCAGGGGCGGGTCGGCGGGGACGTGCACGCGCCGCGCGCCGGCCGCGAAGCAGATGCGCGCCGCCGCGCGCGTCCCGCGCGCCAGTGCCTCGAGCGTCTCGGGTGTGAAGCGGTAGTACACCACGGGCCGCCCGGCGCGGTCGACCGCGACCCGGTTGCCGGGCACCGCGCGGTCGCACGCGAGCAGAAGGATCATCTGGAGGCGCGGGAACGCGCGCATCGTCGCGCTGTGGGACGCGCCGAATCCCGTCAGGCTCTTCGCCGTCACGAACGGGAAATACATGCACGTCTCGAGCACGAAGCCGTCCTCCGCAGCGCGGTCTACGAAGTAGCTCTTGGGGTGGCCCACATCGTTGGTGATGTCGCGCGCGTGCTCGCCTACGAGAATGAGCGCGGGGTGACAGGTGAAAGCTTGGCCGAGCCGCGGCAAGCGAGCCGGCAGGGCGGAGCGGAGCAGCAGGGCGGGGGTCCCGATCGCGCCGGCCGCGCACACCACGATCCGCGCCCGGACCCGATACTCCCCCGGCGGCCACTCGGCTGGGCCGCCCTTCGCCCCCGGCGGTCGCCCGGCGACCCGCACGAGGAGCGAGCGGTCGACGCCGATCCGCACGACTTCCGCCCGCGTCACGACCTCCACCCCCTCGCGCTCGGCGCGCGGCAGCTGCACGCGGTTGGTACCCTGCTTCGCCTGGTTCGGGCAACCGAGGTTGCACAGGCTCGACCCGCGGCAGCCCCGCACGTTGACGGGGAACTGCTCGACTCGCAATCCGGCCTTCCGTCCCCCCTCGACGAACAACCGGTTGTTGTCGTTGATGAGGGAGTCTTCGAGCAGGTGGACGCCGTTCTGCGCGGCGAACTTCTCCGAGCGGGTCACGATGTCGGCGTGGTCGAGGCCGGGGACGCTCCAGCGCCGGATCACCCGCTCGGGTGCGGTGAGCGATGTGCCGGTGTAGACGACGGTGGAGCCGCCGTACGCGGATGCGAACGCCAGCGTCATCGTCCCGTCGGCTGTAAGGAATCCGCCGGCGTCGGCGTACAACGCCGCCGCCATCTCGAGCTCTTGCCCCGTGAACTCGTGGTCGCCGAGGCGCGGTCCCTTTTCGAGCACCACCACGCGCCTGCCGTCACGCACCAGCGCCGCGAGCTCCTGCGCCACGGTCCCGCCCCCGGCACCCGAGCCGATGATCACCACGTCGTAACGACGCTCCGTCGTCTCGCTCACCGGCGCACGTCCCAGCCCCGCGGGTCGGCGCGATAGCCGATCTCCCTAGCGGCGGCCGGCCGCCCGTAATAGCCCATGAACGCCAAGGTACGGAGGCCCCACAAGCCCCGCCGCATGAGCAGCAGGGGCGCGCGCTCGATGTAGGCAAGCAGCCGCGCGCGGCGCGCGGCATCGAGCGCGCTGAACCGGCGAGCGTACCGGGCGACGGCGATCCAGTCGATCAGCCTGAGGAACAGCTTCAGACCACGTCGCAGCGACGTGGGGCGGTCCGCGAGCGCGCGCTCGACGATTCGTTCGAGGTCGGTCCACCCAGCCGCATCCAACTGGGCCGCTTCGGGCACGACCGTCGTGACGACGGCGCAGAAGACGCGTTGCATGGGCGGAACCTAGGGGCCGTGAAGTGGGGCGGCAACGCGCGTTCGCACGCCGTAGACGGGTGGCTGCGAGGCGGGTTGGCGTCGGAGCGACCGGTGGACTTGCTCATCCTGCCGGATGGCGCCATGCTGGTGTTCGACGACTGCGGAGGCACCATATCACCCACGGTGAGGGAAGTCGGTGACCGAGGAGCTGCAGGGGTACCTCCGCCAGATCGACGCCGCCAAGCGCGAAGGTCAGGCGCTGGTCGCGGGGCTGTCGCAGGCGCAGTTGAACTGGCGGCCCGGGGCGGAGCGTTGGTCTATCGCCGAGTGCCTGGTGCACTTGAACATCGCCGTGACGAAGACCCTGCCGGCGTTCGACCGGGCGATTGCGCGCGGCCGGGCGCGCGGGCTCGTCGGCCAGGGGCCGTTCCGCTACGGCTGGTTCGCGAACTGGATGGTGCGCTCGATGGAGCCCCCCCCGAAGCGCCGGATGAAAACGTTCAAAATCTTCCAGGTGCCGCCCGGCGCCACTCACTCGGCGGCCCAAGTCCTGCCCGAGTTCCTGCGTGTGCGCGATCAGCTCGCGGAGCGGGTGCGGCAGGCGGACGGGCTCGACCTGCGACGTCCCCGGGTCGTCTCGCCCGTCACGCCGCTCTTGCGGATGCCGCTCGGCGCCTACTTCGCGTTCGTGATCGCACACGACCGCCGCCACCTGTGGCAGGCGCGACAGGTTCGCGAGGCGCCGGGGTTCGGCGTTCGCGGATGAACCTGCGGCTCCTTGGCCGCGCAGCGGGGCGGCGCCGTTGGCTCGGCCTGCTGAGCTACTGGATTCCCGTCAACTAGACGAGTAGACGTCGAGGTAGACGCTGAAGCGCCGAGACGCCTCGTGGATGTGAGGCACGAGTCTGTAGGGTTCGCCTTCACCCTCACGCCTCAGATCCACTCGGCGTCTCGGCATCTTGGCGTCTACCTGTTCACTCGCTCCCTCTCGAGCAGGGCTCGCTTCAGATCTATCCCCCAACGATACCCCCCGAGGTCCCCATCTTCTCTCACGACTCGATGGCAGGGCACCACGATCGCCACCGGATTCGTAGCACACGCCCTGGCCACCGCGCGCGTGGCCTTCGGATTGCCGACCGCGCGCGCGACTTGTGAGTACGACCGTGTGCTCCCGTACGGGATCTTGCGCAGGGCCTCCCATACGCGCCGCTGGAAAGCCGTGGCGCGCACGTCGATCGGCAATTCTAGATGCGGCTGGCACCCGTCGAGGTGCGCCGTGATCTCGGCCACCCACGAGCGCAGCGTGTCGTCGTCGCGGGCGATCGTGGCGGCCGGGAACTCGGCGCGCAGCCCGCGCTCGAGCGCGTGCGCGTCGTCGCCGATGCCGATGCGGCAGATGCCGCGCTCGGTCGCGGCGACGAGCAGCCGTCCGAGCGCGCAGGGGACGACGGCGAACGCGATGCGCGTCCCCGCACCGCCGCGGCCGTACGTGGCGGGGGTCATGCCGAGCCGCGCGTGCGCGCCCTCGTACACGCGACTGGTGGAGCCGTAGCCTGCTTCGTAGAGTGCGGGACTCACTTTCTTTCCCTCCTTGAGCTGGGTCTTGAAACGGTCGAGCCGGCGCTCGTCGCGATACTGCCGCGGCGTGAGGCCGAGCACGGCGCGGAACGCGCGGAGCAAGCGATGCGGCGTCGTGCCGGCGCGAGCGCTCAGCGTCGCGAGGCTCGCCGGCGCGTCCGGATGCGTATCGATCCGGTGGCACACGGCCCGCACCAACGCGATGCGTGGGTCCGCCGGCCTGGCTTCGCCGGGGCGGCAGCGCCGGCAGGCGCGGAACCCCGCCTGCTCGGCCACCTCGGGAACCGGGAAGAACGCGACCTGCTCCCGACGCGGCTTTTTGCTCGCGCACGACGGGCGGCAGTAGATGCCGGTCGAGCGCACCGCGTACACGAACGCCCCGTCGTAGTTGGAGTCGCGGGCCAGCACGGCCCGCCAGCGGCGCTCGGACGTCAGATCGGTAACGACAGCGGCACGGGTCACGCTGGAGAACTTAGCGCGTCCCCGTGCCGCGATCTATCCGTTTTTGGCGGGTGAATCTGTAGCCGACGGAGCGTGGCGTCAGGGTTCCACGGAGCGACTGTGTGCTTGTCGCGCAGTGGGACCCCGACGCCACGCTCCGTCGGCTACATCCAAGGCTCGTCTGCCGAAGGCCCGTAGATCGAGGGGACCTTGCCGTCCGCCATCCGCAAGTAGACCGAGAACTGCCCGCGGTGATGCACGCTGTCCATGAGCATGAACCACAGCAGGTCCATCTTGCGGATGTCCCCCATCTGCTTGGGCGCCACGAAGAACTTCACCGTCGTGTTGAGCTCCGCCTCCGGCGTCTGCTTGATGCGCTCCACGAACGCCTTGGAGGACTGCTCGTACGTCGAGATCACTTCCCCAAGCGTGCCGGGCGCTTTCGGCATCTTGCCGAACTCGATGCCCCCGTCCAGGGCCTGCTCACTCGCCTTCTGCTCCGTTACGAACATCCACGCGAGCTCCCGCGCGGACTTGCACTTGGCGTGCGGCTTCAGGTCTCCTTTGGCGGCCGGGTAGGCCTTGAGCACCCTCATCGTGGTGGGGAGCTCCTTCTGCAACGCTCCCAGGAACTGCTCCTTCTCGGTCATAGCGTCCTCCTTGTGAGGGATGCGGTATCGCTGCCAATAATACGTCGGCCAGCCTGCGATGATCCGGCGGCCCGGCGTGCTGCTCCTTAGTGAGAGCAGACGAGCCGGGTATCTTCGAGGGTGATCTACACCGTCGGCCACTCGACGCGGAGCA
>Ga0209761_1002224_pt1 | contig 12750 bp, 13 predicted proteins | sample GraSoi013_1_40cm_4_FD_185818 | JGI IMG/M metagenome (GOLD analysis project Ga0209761, IMG submission 185818) | Grasslands soil microbial communities from the Angelo Coastal Reserve, California, USA - Sample 09_25_2013_1_40cm (SPAdes) (version 2) | ecosystem: Environmental > Terrestrial > Soil >... | reverse complement strand
GGACGTCCGCGCCATGGCCCGCGCCCTTGGCCTCCCGGTCTGGGACGCTCCCGCGGCGCCCTGCCTCTCGAGCCGCGTCGCCTACGGGCTCGCGATCACGCCGTCGCGCCTCAGGCAGGTCGAGACCGCCGAGGCCTACCTGCGAGAGCTGGGGGTGACCGGGGACCTGCGGGTGCGACACCACGGTGACCTGGCGCGCATCGAGGCCGAGCCCTCCTGGATTCCGTGGATCGCCGAGCGCAGCAAGTCGATCACCGCGCACCTCGTCGCCCTCGGCTTTCGCGCAGTCGAAATCGACCCCCGGGGTTACCGCCGGGGGAGTCTGCTTCTGGAGCCGAGCGGAGGGCGGTGAGGCTATTCGTCGCCCTCAACCTGCCCGACCGGGTGCGCCAGGGCCTCTGGGAGGCGGTGGCCGGACTGCGGGAGTTGGGGCTCCCCGTGAGATGGGTTCGCCCCGAGGGCATTCACCTGACGGTCAAGTTCCTGGGAGAGGTCGCGGCCGAGCAGGAGCCCGCGTTGCGCGAGGCACTGACGCGGGCCGCAGCCGGCGGGCGTCCCCTGCCCGTCGCCATGCACGGGTTCGGCGTGTTTCCTGATCACACCCGGCCGCGCGTGATCTGGGCCGGGCTCGACCCCGATCCCGCGCTGGAGCTGCTCCAACACCGCGTCGAGCAGGAGTTCGCGCCGCTGGGGTTCCCGACGGAAGGGCGGCCATTTCACCCCCATCTCACCCTCGGGCGCGCGGCGCGCGACGCTCGGCCGCAGGACTTCCGCGGGCTCGCTGCGGCCATCGAGGCGCTACGCTACGACGAGACGGTGCTCGTCGGGTCGGTCGATCTGATGCAGAGCGTCTCCCAGGGAGGCGGTATGGTGTATCACGTGCGGCACAGTGAACGGCTGCCTTAAGGGAATTCTCCGGCTCGTCGGTCTGGCGCTCCTCCTCGTGGTGGGAGCCGTCGCCTGGTGGTTTCGAGAGCCGATCCTGCGCACCGCCTCGCGCTACGTCGGGCGGCACGGGACGGCGCTTCCCCCCGTGGCCGACACGGCGGTCGGCGCCCCGACTCCCAAGGCGCTCCAGAGCACGCAAGGGAAAATCGAGAAGCTCAAGCAGCCCACCGGACCCGACTCCGTCGTGCTTTCGCCCAACGAGATCGCCTCCCTCGTGGGGAGCAGCATCGACTGGTCGGTGCGCAAGAGCTTCGACTCGCTGCGAGTGGAGCTGCTTGAGGGCTCGATCGCCGTGTACTGCCGCCTCGACACGCGACTACTGCCGCGTGACGCGCTGGGTCCCCTCACCGGAATGCTGAACCCGATGGAGCCGCTCCGGATTGCGGGCCCGCTTTCGATCGAGCGGCCGGGCATCGCCCGCTGGAAGATCGAGGAGCTGACCCTGCGCGGTATTCAGTTCCCGGCCCCCATGGTGACGGAGCTGGCGCGGCGCACCGCCGGGGCCGACGCGACGGGGGCGGTCCCGCTGCGCGTCTCCCCCGCCTTCCAGCAGGTTGTGATCCATCCCACGGGAGTGATCCTGTTCCGCCACCGCCGCAGCGGGGGGGGCGGATGAAGCGCCGCGTGCTGGTGGTGGACGACGAGAAGGGAGTCCGCGAGGCGCTGAAGCAGCTCCTCGAGTTCGAGGACATCGAGGTGCAGACGTGCGCGTCCGGCGGGGAGGCGCTGCGGGTGTACCCCGAGTTCCGGCCGCACCTCGTATTGCTCGACGTGAAGATGCAGGGGATGGACGGTCTGGGGACGCTGCGCGCGCTGCGCGAGCTCGATGCCCGGGCGCAGGTCGTGATGATCTCGGGTCACGGCACGATCCAGACCGCCGTCGAGGCGACGCAGCTCGGCGCCTACGATTTCCTCGAGAAGCCGCTCGACACCGATCGCATCCTCCTTACGTTGCGGAACGCGCTCCAGCACGTCGACCTGTCGCGCGAAAACGTGCGCCTGCGCGACGAGGTGCAGGCGCGGCACCAAATCGTGGGCTCGAGCAAGGCGATCAAGCAGCTGATCGAGCGCATCGAGAAAGTGGCTCCCACTCCGGCCCGCGTGCTGATCACGGGTGAGAACGGGACCGGCAAGGAGCTCGTCGCGCGCGCGATCCACGCCCTTTCGCCACGCGCGGCCGCAGGGGGGCCGTTCGTCGAAGTGAACTGCGCGGCGATCCCGGGCGAGCTGATCGAAAGCGAGCTGTTCGGGCACGTGAAGGGGAGCTTCACCGGTGCGTTCGCGGATCGCGCCGGGAAGTTCGAGCTCGCCGACGCTGGGACGCTGTTCTTGGACGAGATCGGCGATATGAGCCTCGCCGCTCAGGCCAAGGTGCTGCGTGCGCTCGAGGACGGTGTCATCTCGCGCGTGGGCTCGGAGAAGGCGCTGTCGGTCGACGTGCGTGTGATCGCGGCGACGAACAAGACCCTCGCGGCGGAAATTGCCGCCGGGCGGTTTCGCGAAGACCTGCTCTCCCGCCTGAACGTGGTGCCGATCGAGGTACCGCCGCTGCGCGCGCGGCGCGGCGACATCCCCCAGCTCATCGAGCACTTCGTGGGGCAGCTCACGCGTAACACTGGGCTCGAAGCGAAGCCGTTCGACAAGGATGCGCTCACCCGGCTCACGGCCCACGACTGGCCCGGCAACGTGCGCGAGCTCCGCAATGCGGTGGAGCGGCTGCTGATCCTCGCGCCGGGTCCAGGAATCACGGTTGCGGACGTGGAGCGCATCGCGGGGGTGGGGACGGGGGACGGGGGACGCGGGACGAGTGCCGCGGACTTGGCCGCGGCGGCGTGGATGCGGGCCGCCACCTTCGAGGACTTCAAGCAGGCGGCCGAGCGCGCCTACCTGCTCGCGAAGCTCAAGGAAAACGACTGGAATGTGTCGGAGACGGCGCGCACATTGCAGATGCCGCGCAGCAACCTGTACAAAAAGATCGAGCGCTACCAACTCACACGGGAGGGGGGCGGAGGGACGTCGTGACGGACAAGGACCCGCAGAAGGATCGCGACTGGGACAAGGAAATGCGTGAGGTGGACAGGCTCCTCGGGAAGCTCCCCTACGCCGATCCCAAGCCAGGCGGCGGCGAGCCGACCCTCAGGAAGCCGGTGGCAGCGGTCGCAGCCTCGGGCCCCACGGTCGCGGGTACGTGGGCCAAGGTGGCGCTCGGACTGCTGATCGGCATCGGGATGACGCAGTGGCCCTACACCCACGGCTGCGGCCTCCGGCTCATCTTCTACCTTGTTGGGGTTGTTGCTGTGCTCGCAGCCGGCATCTGGAGCGGCGTCTCCTCGTGGAAGCGACGGCTCGGGTTCGCGCACGTCCTCTCCCACGTCCTGATCGTCTGGGGCACGGTCCTCGTCGTGCGGGAGGTGCTGCCGCGCATCGGCTCTGAAAAGGCGGCGACCGTGTGGCTCTGCCCCGATGTTCCCCTCAAACGCTGATGGACTTCAAGAACTTCATCGCCGGGGCGTGGGTCGAGCCGTCCACCGGGGAGTACTTCGAAAACCGTAACCCCGCCGACTGGAACGACCTGATCGGGCGCTTCCCGAGCTCGGGCCCCGAGGACGTAAGCCGGGCGGCAGCGTCGGCGCAGCGCGGCTTCGCCCTGTGGTCCAGGACGCCGGCGCCGGTGCGGGGCCAGGTGCTACAGCGGGCCGGCGACCTCCTCGTCCACCGCAAGGAAGAGCTCGCGCGTGCCATGACCCGCGAGATGGGCAAAGTCCTGCTGGAGACGCGGGGGGACGTTCAGGAGGGCATCGATACCGCCTACTACGCGCACACGGAGGGACGCCGCCTGTTCGGCCGCACCGTCCCGTCGGAGCTCCGGAGCAAGTGGGCGATGAGCTACCGCCGGCCGATCGGCGTCGCGGGGATCATCACGCCGTTCAACTTTCCCCTCGCGGTTCCCACGTGGAAGCTGTTCCCGGCGCTGCTATGCGGAAACGCCGTCATCTGGAAGCCGTCCGAGGACGTCCCGCACACGGCGCACTTGCTCGTCGAGCTGTTGCTCGAGGCCGGGCTCCCCCCGGAAGTGTTTCAACTGGTGCACGGCCTCGGCGCGGAAGCTGGAAAGGCCCTGGTCGAACACCGGGACGTGACCGTGATCTCCTTCACGGGCTCGACCGACACCGGCGCGGAGATCGGCGCCACCTGCGGGAAGCTGCACAAGCGGCTGTCGCTCGAGATGGGTGGCAAGAATGCGACCATCGTCATGGACGACGCCGATCTCGATCTGGCGCTCGAGGGGGTGCTGTGGGGGGCGTTCGGCACTACTGGGCAGCGCTGCACCGCTACGAGCCGGCTCATCCTCCACGAGAAGATCCACGACCGCTTCCTGAAGACTCTGGTTGACCGCGCGGAGCGATTGCAGCTCGGGCCCGGGCTCGAGGAAAAGACCGAGGTAGGTCCGCTGATCCACGAGGAGGCCCGCCGCAAGGTGGAATCGTACGTGGAGATCGGGAAACAGGAGGGTGCGTCTGTGCTGACCGGCGGGCGGCGGCCCGGGAGCAAGGGGCTCGACTGCGGCTGGTTCTACGAGCCCACCGTGCTCGCCGGGGTAAGGCCGGGGATGCGGGTCGAACAGGAAGAGATCTTCGGGCCCGTGCTGTCGGTGATCCGGGTTGGCTCGCTCGCGGAGGCGATCCGCGTGAACAACGATGTGAAGTACGGTCTCTCGAGCGCGCTCTACACTCGCGATGTCAACGCGGCGTTCACGGCGATGACGGAGCTGGACACCGGGATCAGCTACATCAACGCGCCGACGATCGGGGCGGAAGCGCATCTCCCGTTCGGCGGCGTGAAGCAGACGGGGAACGGGCACCGCGAGGGCGGCTGGGAGGTATACGACTTCTACTCGGAGACGAAAGTCGTGTACGTCGACTTCTCCGGAAAGCTGCAGCGCGCCCAGATCGACACGGAGCGTTGAGGCCGCGCGTATTCTGCCCCGCGCGCGGGGAAACGGTGACGCCCTGCCCGTCCCCTGTCGCTAGCGTCGCGTGTCGTGGCGCACGAATCCCTCGTGATCATTCTCTCCGTCGGCGGCTCGCCGCTCGACCGTGCCTCGCTCGCCGAGCTGCCGGAGGCGACCGTCGCGTGGCAGCGGCTCGAGTGCGAGGGAAGCGCGGCGTGCGTTGCCGCTCGCGTCCGGCATGTCGACCCCCCGGCACCCGGATCCGGGGGTGGGCGAGGGCCCGGGGGTGGACGGTGACCGTTGCGCCGTCAGAGCCCCTTGGCTAAAGTAAAAGCCATGCCTGACTTGGGGGCCCCGTTGACGGGTTCCGGCGCCGCCCCGACGCCGGTGGCCGGTCGCCCCCCCGAGCCACGCCAATCGAAACTGTCGCGTTGGTTCGACAGTTGGATGCGCTCCCTCGGCATGGCGTTCGTTCTCTTCGTCATCATCAAGACCTTCCTCGTCGAAGCCTTTCAGATCCCCTCGGGCAGCATGGAACGCACGCTCCTCGTGGGGGACTTCTTGTTCGTGAACAAGGCGGTGTACGGCGCCCAGATACCCGGCACCACGGCGCGGGTCCCGGGCTTCGAGAGCCCGCGCCGCGGGGAGGTCGTGGTCTTCGCCTTTCCGCGGAATCCCGAGCAGAACTACGTCAAGCGGGTAATTGGTGTCCCGGGGGACACGGTCGAGATGCGCGGCGGGCGCGTGCGCGTTAACGGCCGTTCCATGGCGGAGCCCTACGTGCAGCGCGTGGACCCGACCCGCGACGTGGCGGATCCGGAGTTTGGCTGGCAGCGCCGCTACTACGCGGGAGCGCCGGACGACCCGCTCCGCCTGCACCCGACGCGCGACAACTGGGGGCCGCTCGCCGTGCCCGACGGCAAGTACTTCGTCCTGGGGGACAACCGGGATAACTCGTCGGACTCGCGGTACTGGGGCTTCGTGGACGCGGCCGCCGTGAAGGGGCGGCCGTGGGTAGTGTACTTCAGCTACGACCGGGAAGCGCACGATGCGCTTCCCTGGCTGACCGATATTCGCTGGCACCGGCTCGGCTCGGTCATTCACTGAGCACGGGTCCGGCGTAGACGTATCCGTGGGCGCGGCCTCGCCGTCGGCGCGCACCAGGGGAATGGGTTCCGTGCGGCGTTTTGCCTTGGTGGAGGGCTGAACACGCCATGCAACTGAACGCGGCGAAGCGGTCTTCGTACGATGAAGGGTCCCTCGATCAGTATCTCCGCGAGATCAGTCAGTATCCGCTGATTTCCCGCAAGGAAGAGGTGACGCTCGCGCAGCGCATCAAGCAGGGCGACGCCGAGGCCCTCGACAAGCTGGTCCGCTCCAACCTGCGGTTCGTCGTCTCTGTCGCGAAGAAGTACCAGAACCAGGGTGTCGCGCTCTCGGACCTCATCAACGAAGGCAACCTCGGGCTGATCCGCGCCGCGCACAAGTTCGACGAGACCAAAGGGATCAAATTCATTTCGTACGCGGTGTGGTGGATCCGCCAGGCGATCCTCCAGGCGCTGGCCGAGCAATCGCGTATCGTGCGCGTGCCCTTGAATCGCGCCGGTACGCTGCATCGCATCGGCAAGCGCTCGGCCTCCCTGCTGCAGGAGCTCGGCCGCGAGCCAACCGTCGAGGAAATTGCCGAGGGAATGGACATCTCCGAGGAAGAGGTCGCGAAAACGCTGTCGATCTCCCAGGCGCACCTCTCGCTCGACGCTCCCCTCACCCCCGGCGAAGACAACAAGCTTCTCGACTACCTCCCCGACACCCAGAACCCCGGTCCCGACGACGAAATCTTTGAGCACGCGCTCACCGAGTCGATCGAAGAGGTGCTCAAGACGCTCAAAGAGCGTGAGGCCAAGATCCTCAGGCTCTACTTCGGGCTCGACGGCCAGGAGCCGATGACGCTGGAGGAGATCGGCTCGCTGCTCGGGATCACGCGCGAGCGCGTGCGGCAGATCAAGGAGAAGGCGCTAGCGCGGCTGCGGCACGTGTCCCGGGCCAGAGCGCTGGAGAGCTTCCTCTTCTAGAACGCTTGACGCCCGCTTGACGGCGGTCCACGATTGTCCCGCCGTGAAGCCGGGACCCGGTCGTCTCAGCGCCGTGATTCTCGCCCTCTCCGCGGCAGTCTGCGCGGGGAGCTGCATCAAACGGGTGGAGCGGACCCTCGCGACCCCGGATCAGTTTCGCACCCTCGATAGCGCCTCGCCGTATCTCAAAGCGCACCTGCGCAGTGGTTATGTGTACGTGCTTTCCGACTGGCGCGTCGCCGCGCAGGCGAACGCGATCGAAGGTCGAGGTACCCTGCTCGACGCGCGTCGGGTCCTCGTCGACAGCGGCTGGTTCCGGTTGCCTGTCGACTCCGTCGCGCTGTTCGAGACCAACGTGCTGCGCCGCTCCGGAGCCACGACCGCGCTCACAGTGATGGCGGGAGTGACGGCGGCGGTCGCCGGGATCTGCGCCGCGAGTCCCAAGACGTGCTTCGGATCCTGTCCGACGTTCTACGCTCCTGATTCTGCCGGCGTGGATCGGCTGCAGGCCGAGGGGTTCTCCGCGAGCATCGCGCCGGCCCTGGAAGCGACCGATGTGGACATGCTGTACCACGTGCGCCCCCGGGGGCGCGACCTGACCCTCCGTGTCACGAACGAAGCTCTGGAAACGCACGTGATTCGCTTTGCCAACCTGCTGGTGACCCCGCGCCCCGAGGGGGGTCGGGTGTTCGCGACTCCCGAGGGGACGTTCTGGGCCGCCACCGCGCTCACGCCTCCATCGCGCTGTGTGGCCGCCGAGGGCGACTGTCTCCGGGGTGTGCTCGCCGCTGACGGTGCCGAACGCTCGGGCTTAGCTGACTCGACCGACCTGGCCGCGCGGGAGACGATCGACCTCGAGTTCGATCGGCTGCCGCCCGGACGTTCCGGGCTGGTGATCACCGCGCGCCAGTCGCTCATGACGACCTTCCTTGTCTATCAGGCGCTCGCCTACCTCGGCAGCGACGCCGCCCGGTGGCTCGCTTCGCTCGAGACCGGCGGGCCGGCGGCGCGGGACCAGGCCCGCGGACTCGGCCGCACGCTCGGCCGCATCGAGGTCTTGGTGCCGGACTCCATTGGAGGATGGACGCCCGCAGGGAGCCTGGGGGAGACGGGACCGCTCGCCGCCGACACCAAAGTCGTGCCGCTTCCGCCCGCGAACGGCGCGGCGCGACGCGTTCGCCTCCGCCTGACGCGCGGCCTGTGGCGGCTGGACTATGCGGCGCTCGCGACCTTGGGAGACTCCGTCCGACCGCTCAGGATCGCACCTGCGCGGGTGCTGCGCATCGGCCGGGACGGAGCTCCTGCCGAAGAGACGCTGTTCGATTCCACCCGGGCGCTGGTCACGCTGCCAGGGGACGCCTACGAGCTCGTCTACCAGCTGCCCCCGCGCCCGGAAGGTTTGGAGCTCTTCCTCGAGGCGCGGGGCTACTACCTGGAGTGGATGCGCCGGGAATGGCGCGCCGAGCAGAACCCGATCCTCGCTCTTCGGCTGGCGATCGATCCGGCGGGCGCATTACGGGCGCTCGCGCCCGCGTACAAGCGCGTCGAGCCTGAGATGGAGCGCCTGTTCTGGAGTAGCCGCTATGTGGTCCATTAAGCGCGCGGCGCGCGGCGCTGGCGTCACGGCGGCTCTCCTCGTGGCGGGGTGCGCCTCCAACAGCGCGCCGTCGGGGTTTCTCCCGTCACCGGAGCAGGCGCAAACCTCGGGGTACGGTGCGTGGATCGAGCTCCGGTCGCAGGACGCCTCCGGGGAGCGAGCCACCGAAGGCGAGCTGCTCGCGGTGACGGCTGACACCGTCTGGGTGCTGTCTCGCTCGGGGGCCGTTGCCCTTCCCACGAGCGCGGTGGCGCAGTGCAAGCTCACGGCCTGGCAATCCGGGGCGGGCGCGATCGCGGTGTGGACGGGCGTGGGCGTCCTGTCGACCATATCGAACGGGTTGTTCCTGGTGTTTACCGCGCCGCTCTGGATCATCACCGGGACGGTGGCGGGCTCGAGCGAGTCGCACGCGCCACAGCACAAGGTGCCACCATTTGGGTGGGCCGAGCTCGCCGAGTTCGCCCGATTCCCGCAAGGCATCCCGCCGAAACTCGCGCTCAATACGCTCCAGCTTGAGTTCTAAACGGGGAGTTCGGGTGACGGTCCCTCACCCCGCTCCCTCTTATATTCCCGCCCATGGCCAGTGTCGCCTCATTCGATGTTTCGACGGGCGCCGATCTCCAGGAAGTGGACAACGCCGTCAACCAGGCGGGCAAGGAGATCGCGCAACGCTACGACTTCAAGGGATCGAAGTGCTCGATCGCATTCGACCGCGCCAAGGCGATCCTCACGCTGGTCGCGGACGACGACTTCAAAATGCGGGCGCTGTTCGACGTGCTGCAGTCGAAGCTCATCAAGCGGGGCGTGCCGGTGAAGAACCTCGAACTCGGGGCCGTCACGCCCGCGGCGGGCGACACGGTGCGGCGCGAGATCAAGCTGACGCAGGGCATCCCGCAGGAGAAGGCGAAGGCGATCGTCAAGGCGATCAAGGATAGGAAGTTCAAGAAGGCTCAGGCCTCGATCCAGGGAGCGGAGATTCGGGTGCAGGCGTCCTCCAAGGACGAGCTGCAGGAGGTAATCGCCTTCCTGCGCTCCCAGGACTACGGGCTCGAGCTCAAGTTCGGGAACTACCGCGGATGAAACTGGGCGTCATCTCCCTCGGCTGTGACAAGGCGACCGTCGACTCGGAGCGGCTGGTCGGTGAGCTGGTGGGTCACGGCGCGATCGTGACGCCGGACCTGCCGCACGCCGACGTCATCCTCGTCAACACCTGCGGGTTCATCGACGCGGCGAAACAGGAGTCGATCGACGCGATGCTCGACGCGGCGCGACTCAAGCGAGCGGGCGGCGTCAAGGCCGTCGTCGCGGTGGGGTGCCTGGTCCAGCGCTATCGCGCAGAGCTCGCGGCCGAGATCCCCGAGGTCGACCTGTTCCTTGGCTTCTCGGACCTCCACCACTTGGTGCCCGCGCTCGCCGCGCGCGGCCTGATCGCGGACCCGGTCGCCTCGCATCCGGGCGTGCGGCAATTCCTCGGGGACGCGCCCCATGTGCGGTACCTCAAGATCTCCGAGGGCTGCGACCACACCTGCGCATTCTGTGCGATACCGCTCATGCGCGGGAAGCACCGCTCCGAGCCGCTCGAGCGGCTGGTGCGCGAAGCGCAGGAGCTCGAGCGCCAGGGCGCGCGCGAGATCAACCTCGTCGCCCAGGATCTGGGCCACTACGGCCGCGACCTGGGGCCCGCGGGCGCCAAGCTCCCCGCCCTGCTGGAAGCCCTGCTCCGCGAGACCGCGGTTCCCTGGTACCGGCTGCTCTACGTGTACTCGGCCGGTCTCACGGAGCGGCTCGCGGACCTGATCGCGCGGGAACCGACATGCCGATCCAGCACGCGAGCGACCGCATGCTCGAGCGGATGCGCCGTCCCGAGCGACAGGACACACTGCGGCGCAAGCTCGCGTGGCTCCGCGGCGCGATCCCCGACCTCGCGATCCGGACGACGTGCCTCGTCGGGTTTCCGGGGGAGAGCCCCGACGACTTTCGCGAGCTGCTTGCGTTCCTCGAGGAGGCGCAGTTCGACCGGTTGGGGGCGTTCGCGTACTCGCCCCAGGAGGGCACCCGCGCCACGCTCTACCCGGACGACGTCCCGGACGAGGTCAAGCGCGACCGGCTGGAGGAGCTGCTCGAGGTTCAGCGCGCGATCTCGGCCGGACGGCTCGCCCGCTTCGTGGGGCGCGAGGCCCGGGCCCTGGTGGACCGGGTCGCGGACCCGGACGAGGACGGCGCGACGCACGTCGGGCGCGTCCCGTGGCAGGCGGATGATGTCGATGGCGTCACCTATGTGGCGACAGGTGGGTGGGCCGAGCCCGGGAGCTTTCTCACGGTGCGCCTGACGGCGAGCGAGGACTACGACTTCCGGGCGGTCGCGTTGACGTGAAGCGCTCGGCCGAGCTGTTCGACCGAGCGCGAGGCGTGCTCCCGGGCGGCGTGAACTCCCCGGTGCGAGCGTTCCGCGCCGTCGGAGGGACGCCGTTCTTTGTGGCTCGCGCGGAGGGTCCGCGACTCACCGACGTCGACGGCAAGAGCTACCTCGACTACGTGTGCTCCTGGGGCCCCCTCATCCTGGGGCACGCGCACCCCGCCGTGCTCGAGGCGATCCGCGCGGCCGCGGCGCGGGGGTGGTCCTACGGCGCGCCGTGCGAGGCGGAGGTGCAGCTGGCGGAGCTCGTCCGCCGGCGCATGCCGTCCGTCGAGATGATGCGCTTCGTGAACAGCGGCACCGAAGCGACCATGGCTGCCGTGCGGCTCGCCCGCGCGGCGACGAAGCGCGACGTCATCCTCAAGTTTGTCGGCTGCTATCACGGTCACGGGGACAGCTTCCTCGTGAAGGCTGGCAGCGGCGTCGCCACCCTCGGCCTCCCCGACAGCCCCGGCGTTCCTGGCGCCCTCGCGAGTCTCACGGTCACCGTGCCGTTCAACGACGTCGCGGCGGTTGAGGACGTCTTCCGGCAGCGGCCGCAGCAGATCGCCGCGGTGATCGTCGAACCGTACGTCGGGAACGCCGGCTTCATTGCCCCGGATGCGGAGTTCCATCCGGCGCTGCGCGCGCTGTGTGACCGCACCGGTGCGCTGCTCATCTTCGATGAGGTGATGACGGGGTTTCGGGTGGCGCCCGGCGGCGCGCAGGAGCGACTGGGCGTGCGTCCCGACCTCACGACACTGGGCAAGATCATCGGCGGCGGGATGCCCGTCGGTGCCTACGGGGGGCGCGCCGACCTGATGCGCCTCATCGCACCCGAGGGACCGGTCTATCAGGCCGGCACCTTGTCCGGTAATCCCGTCGCGATGGCGGCGGGACTCGCGACCCTGGGTGAGACTTCCCGGCCGGGGTTCTACGAGACGCTTGAGGAACGAACCGCGCGGCTGGTAGCGGGTATAGGGGACGCCGCCCGGCGGCACGGCGTCCCTGTGACGGTGGGGCACGCCGGGTCCCTGTGGGGCGTGTACTTCACGGCCGGCCCGGTGCGTGACTTCGCGCAGGCGCAGCGCTCCGACACGGCGCTGTTCGCCCGGTGGCACGGGGCGGCTCTCGAGCGCGGGGTGTTCCTCGCGCCGTCAGCGTTCGAAGCGGGATTCGTCTCCAGCGCGCACACGGATGCGGACATCGCACACACAGTTACAGCGCTCGACGCAGCGCTCGCACAGGCGCTGGGTCGCTAGCGTCCTGGCCGCGGTCGCGGCGGGGTGCGCGCGACCGACCGTCCCCACCATCGGGGCGGAGCCCGAGCTGCGGATCGGGCTCGCGGCGGCGCGGCCAAGCGTCACGCTCGGGGGCAGCGAAGGCGGCGAGCTGATCCTCACCGACGATGCGACCGGGCAGCTGATCGGCTCCATCCCCGCCGGCGTCAGCTGGACGGTGGTGCCCGACCCTGCGGGCGTCCGCCTGCTGCGGCCCGACGGCACGACGAGCGAGCCACATCCCGGAATCTTCGCGGTGAACGTCACCGAAGGGCGGTTCGCTATGGCGGACGGGCGCGGCTACCGCGGGCGGCTCGACCTCGTGCGTAATACGGCGGGGATCCTGCTCGTCAACCGCGTGCCCGTCGAGAGCTACGTCGCGAGCGTCATCGCGGCCGAGCTGGGGCCGCGCCGTCCCGACGAGCTCGCCGCGCTGCTCGCGCAAGCGATCGTGTCCCGCACGTTCGCGCTCCGCAATCGCGGCCGCTGGGAGGCCGAGGGCCTCG
>Ga0209761_1002219_pt1 | contig 12763 bp, 8 predicted proteins | sample GraSoi013_1_40cm_4_FD_185818 | JGI IMG/M metagenome (GOLD analysis project Ga0209761, IMG submission 185818) | Grasslands soil microbial communities from the Angelo Coastal Reserve, California, USA - Sample 09_25_2013_1_40cm (SPAdes) (version 2) | ecosystem: Environmental > Terrestrial > Soil >... | reverse complement strand
CGATCCGTTCGACAGGGCCTTGCTAGGGGACAGCAAGGTCGTGTGGGAACTGAACCGCCACCAGTGGCTGCTCCATCTCGGACAGGCGTACCGGCTGACAGGGGACGAGCGTTACGCCGAAGTCTTTGTGCGCCAGGTGCAGGCCTGGATGCAGGCCAATCCCGCTGGCATGGGAATCAATTGGGCGAGCAGCCTCGAGGTTGCGTTCAGGTTGATCTCCTGGTGCTGGGCGCTCGCGCTGTTCGAAGGCTCCCAGGCGCTCTCCGCCGAGCTGCTCGCCAAGGTAGTCGCCGGGATTGGGGACCACGCTCGCCACGTCGAGCGTTATCTCTCGCACTACTTCTCGCCCAATACCCATCTGACAGGCGAAGCGCTCGGGCTCTTCTATGCCGGTGTCCTGTTCCCCGATGCGTCTCGCGCGCGCCGGTGGCGCGTGCGCGGCGCGGAAATCCTCGCGACGCAGTGCGAACGCCAGGTGTTGCCAGACGGTGTCTACTTCGAGCAGTCCACGTGCTATCAGCGTTACACGGCGGAGATCTATCTCCACTTCCTCATCCTTGCCGCCAGGAGCGGCATCGGAGTTCCCAATCTGGTGGCACACCGGCTGCAGCGGCTGCTCGATTTCCTCGTAACGATTCGTCGCCCAGACGGTTCAATGCCCCTGGTCGGCGATGCTGATGGCGGATGGCTCCTTCCGCTCACCCCAAGAGCTCCCGACGATGTGCGAGGGGTCTTTTCGGTCGCGGCCGCTTTCTTCGGGCGATCCGATTACGCCTGGGCCGCCGGCGGGCTGGCGCCGGAGGCCGTCTGGCTGCTGGGGTCGTCAGGGGCGACGGTGGCCGAGGTCCTCACGCAAACTCCGCCGCCGGCCATGCCGTCGCAGATCTTCTCCAACGGCGGATATGCCATCATGCGCAGCGGGTGGGAGCGGGACGCGCACCAGCTCGTCTTCGACGTGGGACCACTCGGCTGCCCGATCAGCGGCGGGCACGGGCACGCCGATCTCCTAAGCATCCAGTGCTCGGTATTCGGAGAGCCGTACCTGGTTGATCCTGGCATGTACTGCTACGCCGTCCATCCGGAGTGGCGGGACTTCTTCCGGAGCACTGCGGCCCATTCGACGATCCGGGTGGACGGCCAGGAGCAGGCGGTCCCCAGCGGTCCATTCAAGTGGCAGGCGCGCCCCCGGGGCCGACTGCGCCGCTGGCATTCCACAGAAACGTTCGATCTCGCGGCTGCGGAGCATGACGCCTACGGCCGCCTCCGATCCGCCGTACGCCACCGGCGCAGCGTGGTCTTCGTCAAACCGCGCTATTGGGTGGTCGTGGACGATCTCGAGGGCATAACCGAGCACCGGGTGGAACTCGCCTTCCAGTTCGCTCCACGTAAGGTGACGCTGGACACCGACCTCTGGGTCCGGGCTCGGGGACGTGCCGGGCGCGGCCTCCTCCTCCGGTCCTTTGCCTTGACGCCGCTTGAAGCGGAGCTCCATGAGGGGAAAATAGCCCCGATCCAGGGATGGGTCTCTGATGACTATGGTCAACGGCGGCCCGCCCCCGTGGTCGTATTCTCGGCAAGCACGCAGCTGCCGCTCCGAGTCATGACCATCGTCCTCCCCACGACCAATGTGCTCGCCCCTGCGCCTGCCGTTTCCCCGCTGCTCGACGACACCGGTGGCTTGGCGGGTCTGGCGCTGCCGGGCGGGTGGGTGCGTGTCGCGAGTGGCGATGACGATGGCATCGAGGTGGGTCCTCCGGATTGAGTGATCCGTCCACTGCCCCGATGAGACACCTGACTGAGCGGCACACAGCGGAGCTCGCCTACCACCGGGAACGCGCCAGGACGATTGCCGCCGTCGGCCCGACGCCCGACGGCACGCTTGAGCGGTATCGTCGACACCGGCTCTGGCGCTTGTTCCCCAAGGAGTTCATGTTCAAGTGTCTCGGCGAGATCGCCGGAAAGAGCATCCTGGATTTCGGGTGCGGCGAGGGGAAGCTCACCACGCAACTGGCTAGGCTCGGCGCGCAGGTGACCGGCTTCGACATCTCCCCTGAGCTCATCGCGATCGCACAGCGACGGGCAGTGCTGGATGGCGTCCAGGACTGCGTCGGGTTTCTCCTGGCCGACGGAGCGGAATCGGAGCTGGCTGAGGACATGTTTGACGCGATCATCTGTCAGGCGGTCCTCCACCGCGTGGACATCTTCCAGGTCGTCCCCCGGCTGGTCAGGAGTCTTCGGCCCGGGGGCATCGTCATCATGGTCGAGCCTGTGGACTTCTCGCTGACATATCAGCGGATCCGCCACCTGATCCCTATTGCGAAAGTGGGTTCGCCCAGCGCGCGTCAACTGGGCAGGGACGAGGTGGCATTCCTCCTCGGCACGCTCACCAAGAGCCGGGTCGAGTTCTTCAATCTCTTCGGGCGGCTTGCCCGGCTCCTGCCGAATCGAAACAAGATCGACCACGGGCATCCGTTCACGAGGACGGCCATTGTGCTGCTCCTGAGTGTGGACCGGTTCTTGCTGACACTCTTCCCGTTCCTCTGGCGTCTCTGCGGGACGGTGGTCATCGTCGGCACGAAGCCGGCTGCGGGGAGCGCCGCGTAAGCCGGGCAGCCACCATGTGCGGAATCGTCGGCATTGTCAAGCTGGATCCGCGAGGCGCCGTGGACAAGGCTCGCCTCACACAGATGCGGGACAGGCTCTACCATCGCGGGCCGGACGGGGAAGGACTGTTCTTCGACGGGCCGGTCGGGCTCGGTAGCCGGCGTCTCTCCATTGTCGATGTCGCCGGCGGTCATCAGCCGATGGCTAATGAAGATGGCAGCGTCTGGGTCGCCCTCAACGGCGAGATCTACAACCATGCTTCGCTCCGCCCCGGCCTCGAGGCCCACGGGCACCGCTACCGGACGCGGTCAGACACGGAAACGATTCTCCATCTCTACGAGGAAGAAGGTGACCACTGCGTTGCGCGGCTCGGCGGGATGTTCGCGTTCGCCATCTGGGACAGGGCGCGCAGACGGTTGCTCCTAGCGCGGGATCGGCTCGGGATCAAACCGCTTTACTACGCGATTACCGACGAGGAGCTGCTCTTTGCCTCGGAGATCAAAGCGATCCTCGCGGCAGGCATAGGGGCTACGCTCAACGAGGCAGTCCTCCCGGAGTTTCTGGCCACCCGTTTCTGTGCCGGCGAGGAGACGTTCTTCCGGGGCATCCGCAAGGTTCTGCCGGGCCGGACACTCTCGTGGTCGGCGCAGAGCGGGCTCCAGACCCGGCGGTACTGGTGGCTCCCGACGGAGATCAGCGAAACTCCGGCCACATTGCCGGAGATGGCTCGGGAGACGCGCGAGCGGCTCCAGGCGGCAGTGCACAGCCATCTGATGAGCGACGTCCCGCTCGGGCTCTTTCTGTCTGGGGGGTTGGATTCCAGCGGGCTCGCGGCTCTCATGGCCCCGCTCGTGGCGGAGCCGATCCGCACGTTCGCTGTGGGCTTTTCCGATCCCAGCGCAAACGAGCTCAGCTATGCTCGCCTCGCCGCGCAGGCGGTGGGAGCCGAGCACCGTGAAGTGGTGGTCTCGCCCGAGGAGTTCTTCCACGCCCTGCCAGAGCTCATCTGGCACGAGGATGAGCCGATGGCATTCCCTTCGAGCGTGCCGCTCTACTTTGTCTCCCGGCTGGCGCGTGAGCACGTGAAGGTGGTATTGACGGGCGAAGGCGCAGACGAGCTCTTCCTGGGCTACAATCGCTACCGCGTCACGGCCTGGAACGAGCGGCTCGGGCGCGCGTACTGGAGGCTCGCTCCCCCACCAATCCGTCAGGGCATTGGGGCCGCGGTCCATGGTCTTCCCCGCCAGCTTCGACGCTATGCTGAGCGCACGGCGCTCGCGCTTGAGCCGAGTCCACGTGCGCTCTTTTTCGAGAATTTTGCAGTGTTCCCGGAAACGCTCCAGCGTCGGCTGGTGGCCCCCGCGCTTCTCGACGGACGGGATCCGTACGGCGGCGCGCTGGCGTGCTACGCCGAGGCGCCAGGCGGGACGCTACAGCAGATGAGCCATGCCGACCTGCAGACGTATCTGGTCGAACTACTGATGAAGCAGGACCAGATGAGCATGGCAGCGTCGATCGAGAGCCGGGTCCCGTTCCTGGACCACGAGTTCGTGGAGTATGTCGCAGCGATGCCGGCGCGCTTCAAAATTAACGGGTGGCGCACAAAAGTCGTTTTGCGAGAGGCGCTGCGAGGACTCGTCCCTGATCCGATCCTCACCCGGCGCAAGATGGGCTTTCCGGTCCCTGTGGGCCGATGGCTCCGCGGGCTGTTTTGGCCGGTCGTCCAGGAATTTGTCCTCAGCCCGCGGGCGCTGGGGAGGGGGCTCTTCCAGCCCTCGGCGCTGAGTCGTCTGGCGGAGGAGCATCGCACGGGGAGTTGGGACCATGGCGACCGCCTCTGGCTGCTGATCAACCTCGAGATCTGGCAGCGGGTCTTTCTCGACGGAGAAGATTTCACCCAACGTGCTCCGCGGTCTCCGGTGCGCCGTCCGGTCGCGCTGTTCCGCTGAGGAGTGATGCGCGCATGATGCTTCGACAGATCCTAGAGCGACTCTTTTTTGTCGTTGAGCGCGCCGTCACGGCGATCCTCTATCCATACTGCCTGCTGCGGGAGCGCCACAGCACGCGGGTCCCAATCCTCATGTACCATCAGGTCGGCCACCCGCTCGCCAGCATGCCGGAGCCGCAGGACTGCGTGACTCCGGAACGGTTCGAGCGACAACTCCGCGCACTCCTGGACTCAGGCTACCAGGTCATCTCTGTGGGGCGGCTCATCCAGCTGCTGGACGACTCACCCCACGCGCTGAGACGATGCGTCGCGCTCACGTTTGACGACGGCTTCCACGGCCAGTTCAGGAACGCCTACCCGATCCTCAGACGCTACGGAGTTCCGGCGACATTCTTCCTCGTGGCGGGTTCTGTTGGATCGCATACCGTCCTGCCCCACCTCGGCCTCGAGCGCGGCCGGATGGTCGAAGACGACCGGTGCGCAGAGTGGCGTCCACTCTCATGGGAGGAGGCCCGCGAACTCGCCCACAACGCGGTGGAGATCGGCTCCCACGGCGCCACGCACCGGTCGCTGGGGTGCATGGGGCGGGACGAAGTCACGGACGAGGTCCGCCGATCGAAGGAGGTGCTCGAAGCGCGGCTCGGCGTGCGCGTCGAGGTCTTCGCGTATCCGTTCGGGTCACGGGCCTACGGTGATTTTGACCCCTCCATCCAGGCGGTGCTCCGCGACACAGGGTATCGTGGGGCGTGCACGACCGTGGTGGGGCGGAGCGATCGGCATGCTGACCGCTTCGCGCTCCGGCGTATTCCGGTGGAGGAGGACGACGGGCCCTTTCGCATCCGCTGTAAAGTGATCGGCGCATTCGACTGGACCGGGCCGGTTAAAGAGCTGTGGCAACGTCTTCTGCCCAGGAAGGAGCGGGTCGACCTGGAGCTGGTTGCGGCGGCGACTCCAGCCGGAGGCACACCGCGGTGAGTGTTCTCGTGACGGATGCGCAGGGCAATCACGCGCTCGCGGTCGTCAGGTCATTGGGCCGGCGTGGGATTCGCGTCGCGGCGGCGGACAGCGTGCCGTGGGCGAAGAGTTTCTTCAGCAGATACTGCGTCCGGCGCGCGCTCTATCCGTCGCCCACAGGAGGGGTGGCCGCGTTCCTGCGAGGGCTCTGCCGGATCCTCGACGAGATACGGCCGGCAGTGCTCATGCCCATGACCGAGCGTACCATCCTGGCGATCGCGGCCCATCGTCAGCAGATCGAGTCTCGAGCGATGATCGCCCCGCTGCCGTCTCCCCAGGCGCTCGCTGTGGCCTTTGACAAGCTGGCGACTGTGGAGCTGGCGCAGACGCACGCGGTTCTCACGCCGCGCACGTTCTGGCCTTCGAGACCGGAGGATCTCAGCAGGATTCGCGCCGGTCTCCCATACCCTGTGGTGATCAAGCCGAGACGGTCCGAGATCTGGACCCGCGACGACCGGATTGTGCCCAGCGGTCCCGTGGAGTACTGCTTTGACCCCCAGGAGCTGGATGCCAAGTATCTCGCCGTCCACCGGCGGGCGCCGCTGCCCCTCATTCAGGAGTTCATCCCGGGGGAAGGGTACGGCATCTCGACACTTTACTGCCGGGGGCGGCTGCGTGCGCTGTTTGCGCACCGGCGTCTGCGCATGATCCTCCCCACCGGCTCGGGAAGCTCGTTGCGTGAGAGCGTTGCACCGCCGCCGGATATGGTGCAGGCGGCCCGGTCGCTCCTGGACGCCCTAGGGTGGCACGGGGTGGCTATGGTGGAGTTCAAACGCGATGCCCGGGACGGGCTGCCGAAGCTGATGGAGATCAACGGGCGGTTCTGGAACTCGCTGCCGCTTGCGGTGGCCGCCGGCATGGACTTTTGCTCTCTCCTGTATCGACTGGCGACGGAAGGCGAAGCTCCTGAGTGTTTCGAGTATTCCGTGGGCGTGAAGAGTCGGTGGCTTGCCGGGGACGTCCGGCATCTGGTCGCGGTGCTGCGCGGGAGGCCCCGCGGGTGGCCGGACAGGTTTCCGTCGCGCTGGGAAACCGTGCGGGACTTGCTGAACGTTTCGGATCGGCGCGTGCACTATGATGAGCTGTGGCGCTCAGATCCGTTCCCGGTAGTGGGGGAGGTCGCAGACCTCATCCTGCGTCAGGCGCCGCGGTTCTTCATCCGCCGTCCCCGTCCAGCGGTCCAGGAGAAATCCCGACACGAATTTGCGGCGAGCGTGAAATGAGCTTGCGCATCCTCTGGGTGAAGATGGGCGGGCTCTGGCCTCCGACCAGCGGCGGGCGCTTGCGGAGCTTCCACATTGTGTCGGAGCTCGCCCGCCATCACCGCGTCATCCTGCTCACCACCCATGGGCCCGCCGACGATCCCGACGAGCTGTACACCCCGCTACGGGGTTGTGCGCGCATTGACTCGATGCCGTATCGTATCCCGAAATCTGGAAGCGCGCAGTTTGCGGTCACGCTCCTGCGATCCTGGATGTCCCGTCTGCCGGTGGATGTCTTCAAGTTTCGCCTGCCCACGCTCTCGCGGGAGGTCCGCCGGCTTGTAGAAGCCGGAGCCGTAGATGTCTGCGTGGCGGATTTCCTGAGCGCGACACCAAACGTGCCATTCGAAGGCCCGGTGCCCGCGATCTTCTTTGCGCACAACGTTGAACACCAAATCTGGAAACGCCTGGCCGCGCGCGCGCGCCGCCCGTGGGTGCGGGCGTTTCTTGACCTCGAGTGGCGGAAGATGCGCCGCTACGAGGCGGACGTATGCGCCCGAGCTGCGCTGACGGCTGCGGTCTCCGATGCCGATCGGTCGCTCCTTGCGGCAGATGCACCGGGTGCCAAGGTGCGCACGATCCCCACGGGCGTGGATACGGTGTACTTTGCGCCGGACGGGATGCGCGAAGCTCCGCATGAAATCGTGTTCACCGGTTCGATGGACTGGTACCCGAATGAGGACGCCGTCCTGTACTTCACCGACGCCATCCTCCCGCGAATCCGCCGTGAGGTGCCGGACGCCTCCTTCACCGTCGTGGGGCGGAACCCGACTCGCCGGTTACGGGCGACGCTGGCGGGGAAGAATATTCGCGTGACCGGTACCGTTGACGACGTCCGCCCGTACATTGCCGGAGCTGCCGTGTTCGCTGTGCCGCTCCGGATTGGGGGTGGGACGCGGCTGAAGATCTTTGAGGCCCTGGCGATGGGCAAAGCTGTGCTCTCCTCGACGATGGGGGCGGAGGGCCTGCCGCTCGTGCCCGGTGAGCACTTCGTTAGAGCGGACGAGCCGGAAGAGTTCGCCAGCGCCCTGGTCTCTCTGCTCCGGGATCCGGACCGGCGGCGGAGACTCGGCAAGGCGGGGCGGCAACTGGTGGAGGAGCGGTATACCTGGGAAGAAGTGGCCCGACGGTTTGCCGATTTATGCACGGAGGCGGTCGCAGCCGGGCACCGGACCCACGGTTCCCCATGATGGATGCCAAGGGGTTGGCCAAGCAGATTCTCCCGCCCGGCGTCCTTATCCATCTACGGGCGGCTCGAACTCTTCCTATACGACACTGGCCGCTCTACTGGAGGGTCCGTGCGCTGGGTGCGCTGCGGCTAGATCGCGCCCGCGTCATCCGTTCCATACTCTTCGTCTGTCAGGGCAATGCGATCCGCAGCCCCCTGGCCGCCGCGTTGCTCAGGCGCTGTCTCTCTGCGCCGGGGTCTGCCAGCATCGCCATTGCCTCGGCTGGCCTGCGAGCCTCCCCGGGGCAGCCCGCGGACCCGCGGGCGCGGTCCGTCGCCGAGGGGTTCGGCGTCTCGCTGGAAGATCATCGCGCGAAGTTAGTGACGCAGGAGCGGGTCACATGGGCTGACGTGATCGTCCCCATGGACGCGCTCGTCGCGGCGGAGTTGCTGGGGCGATACCCGGGCGTGCGGTCCAAGACCGTGCTGCTGGACAACATCGCGGATCCGTACGACCACGACGTGGCCGAGATTCGTCGGTGCGGCGACCGGATCCACGCCGCAGTGCAGGAGTTCGCGTCAGTTCTCGCGCGGGACACCGACGCGCCGCCCGGCGGTGGCAGCCATGCGCGATGGCGACCGACAGAGACGAGGAGGTAAGCGGAAATCATGCGCGTGAGCGTGTTCGGACTCGGCTACGTCGGCTCAGTGACCGCCGCCTGCCTCGCCGCGGCCGGGCATGAGGTCGTCGGGGTCGACCTCAACGAGCAGAAGGTTGCGGTCGTGAACCGCGGCGCATCGCCGGTTGTAGAGCCCGGGTTGGAAGCGTTGCTGGCTCAGGCGGTCGGCACAGGGCGGTTGCGCGCCACCGTCTCCAGCGAGGAGGCTGTGGTCGAAACGGACGTGGCTCTGATCTGCGTGGGCACGCCCAGTCGATCGGACGGGAGCCCCGACGTGAGCGCCGTCGAGCACGTGGCGCATGGGATCGGGCGGGCGCTGCGGCGCCGCGGCAGCGCGTACACGGTGATCCTGCGCAGCACGGTGCTGCCCGGAACGACCGAGGGGGTGCTGGTCCCGGCGCTCTCCGACGGGGCGGGGTCCCCACTCGATGGGGCGATCCGGGTTGCGGTAAACCCCGAGTTCATGCGAGAAGGCTCGTCGCTACGCGATTTTGCGGAGCCTCCGTTCGTTCTGGTGGGGTGCCAGGATCCTGCGACCGCGTCGCTGGTGAGATCTCTGCACCACGACGTTGTCGCGCCGTTCATCTGCACATCGATCAAGACGGCGGAAATGGTCAAATACGCCTCGAACGCGTTTCACGCCCTGAAGGTCTGCTTCGCGAACGAGATCGGCGACGCATGCCAGGCGTTCGGCGCCGACCCGTTCGAGGTCACACGCGTGTTCTTGACGGACCGTAAGCTCAACATCTCTGAGGCGTACCTGCATCCAGGCTTCGCCTTCGGAGGGTCATGCCTCCCGAAAGATCTCCGTGCGCTTCTCTCCGCCGGCGAGGCCGCCGACCTCTCGCTTCCCCTGCTCTCCGCCATCCTCCCCTCGAACGAGACGCAAATACGCCGGGCCATCGAGGCCGTGGTCGCGACAGGGAAAAAGCGCGTCGGCGTCGTGGGGCTGGCATTCAAGCCCGGTACCGACGATCTCCGCGAGAGCCCCATGGTGGCGCTTGTTGAGGCGTGCCTCGGGCATGGTCTGGAGGTGCGCATCTTTGATCCACATGTCGCGGTCGCACGGCTCGTCGGTACGAACCGCCGCGACATCGAGGCGGACATCCCGCAGATCGCGTCGCTCATGTGCGAGCGCATTGAGCCGGTGCTGGACCATGCCGAGGTGCTCGTCATCGGCAGCGTGAGCGACGAAGCTGCGCGGACGCTCGCTGCGGCCCGTCCCGACCAAGTGGTCATCGATCTCACCCGTGGCGCCGCGGCGCAACTGCTGGCGCGCCTGCGCGGACCGGCGGAGCGGTCCGGATCTCGAACCGCTGTGTGAGCGTGCATGAACCGTCTTCGGATGCTCGGCATCGCCGTTGCGCTCCTCGCCGCAGCCGGGCTGTGGCCGCTGCATGGCGGGGCGCTCCGCATTCGTCCTGAGGCGATGTCCGGACCAGCGCTCGCGGCCGCAGAAGTGGCCATCGCTGCACCCCAGGCCGCAGGTGTGCCGGGGCAGGAGCGCCCCGCTCTTCCGCGTGTGACTCTGGATACGACAGCAGTCTCGCCGTCCGGGCGGGTCATCGCGGTGCCGGCGGGTGGCAATCTTCAGGCTGCGCTGAACGACGCGCAACCGGGTGATGTGATCGACCTACCTGCTAGGGCGGCGTTCGTCATTGTACGCTCGTCTGCCGCCGCCTGGCTCCCGCGTCTCGCCGGGCGACGCGGTGTCTATGCCGAAGCTTGTGAGCCCGAACTCGGTGCCGGCTCTCAGCACCGCTCCGCGGGCGCACCACTATCGCCTGATCGGCATCGAGATCACGACCACGAGCCCCGTGAACTTCAACCTGGTCCTTCTGGAGTCTCCCCGGCAGACCTCCATCGACGCCGTTCCCACCGACATCATCGTTGACCGGTGCTACATTCACGGAACACCGGCGGGGGAGATCCGGCGTGGGGTAGCGCTGAACGGCGCCCGTCTTGCAGTCATCGACTCATATCTTTCAGATTTTCACCAGCGAGGCGCGGACACTCAGGCCATCGCTGGTTGGAACGGACCAGGTCCGTTCAAGATCGTGAATAACTACCTGGCAGCGGCGGGGGAGAATGTCATCTTTGGCGGCGCCGATCCCTCGATCCCGGGCCTCGTGCCAACTGACATCGAGATCCGGCGTAACCACTTTTTCAAGCCACTGTCCTGGAAGATCGGCGAGCCCGAGTATGCCGGAGCGCCTTGGGTGGTGAAAAATCTCTTTGAACTCAAGAACGCCCGGCGTGTCCTCGCGGACGGGAATATTTTCGAGCACAACTGGGTCCACGCTCAGGCCGGCTTCGCCATCCTCTTCACCGTGCGTAATCAGGACGGTCGCGCGCCGTGGTCGGTCGTGGAAGACGTGACATTTGTGAACAACATCGTGCGCCACACCGCCGCGGGGATCAACATCCTCGGCCGCGATGACATCCACTCGAGCGAGCCCACCCGGCGGATTCTGATTGAGAACAACCTGTTCGAGGACGTGAGCGGTTCCAGGTGGGGCGGCACGGGGCGGCTCTTCCAGCTTCTCAACGGTACAGCCGATGTCATCATCGAGCACAACACGGGCCTCCAGACTGGGGACATTCTGGCCGCGACTCCCCCTCCGCATGTGGGGTTCACCTTTCGGAACAACGTCGTCCTCCACAACATGTATGGGGTCGGAGGGGACAATACATTCGGGAATCCCCGTCTGACGCTCAGCACGTATTTTCCGGACGCGGTGTTCGAGGGGAATGTCCTCGTCGGTGGCCATGCCAGCAACTACCCGGCACGCAACTTCTTCCCCGCGTCTGTGGATGCCGTTGGCTTCGTCAACCTACGCGAGGGCGACTGCCGCCTGGCTGACTCCAGTCCATTCAAGCACGCGGGTACGGAGCGGAGGGATCCCGGTGTCGATGTCGAGTCCCTGCAGACAGCGCTCGGTCCGGCGGTGCGCGTGACCTGTCATTCTGAAGCCCCCTGACGGGATGGCGATGGCTGAGAAAGCTGCGTTCTGGCTGGCGGTCTTGCTCCTCACCTACCTGCACATCGGCTACCCTGCGCTGATCAGTGCCTGGGCGTTCCTGCGACGCGGGCGCCCTCAGCCGGCGGCGCACCTGCCGACCGTCAGCGTCCTGATCATCGCGCACAACGAGGCGGCGAGGGTCGGTGCGCGTCTTCAGAACCTCTTATCCCTGGACTATCCGCGAGATCGACTCGAGATCGTGGTGGCTTCGGACGGCTCGACGGACGGTACCGTGCAACGGGCGCGCGCCTACGTCGAGGCCGGCATCCGGGTCGTGGCGTTCGAAGCACGCCGTGGAAAGCCCGCTGTTCTGAATGACCTCGTCCCAAACATGCGAGGAGAGATCGTCGTCCTGGCCGATTCGCGCCAGCGGTTTGAGGCGGGCACGGCGCGGGCGCTGGCGGAGCCGTTCGGCGACCCGCGCGTGGGTGCCGTCAGCGGCGAGTTGGTCCTGACGGAGGACCCCGGAGGCCAGGGCGTGACGCGGGGTACGGGTCTCTACTGGCGTTACGAGAAGGTGATTCGGCGCAGCGAAAGCCAGGTGGACTCGACCGTGGGGGCAACCGGCGCGATCTATGCGATCCGGCGGGCCCTCTTCCAGCCGATTCCTGATGACACCATCCTCGACGACGTCCTGATTCCGCTGCGCATCATGCGCAGAGGCTACCGGGTTCTCTTTGAGCCTCGGGCCCGCGCGTACGATTCTGTCACCGCGTCGACCCGGCTGGAGCTGACACGCAAGGTCCGAACGCTGGCGGGCAACTTCCAGCTCTTCGCCCGAGAGCGATGGCTTCTCAGTCCGGTGCACAACCGACTCTGGTTTCAGACACTCTCACACAAGGGGCTGCGCCTGGTCGCCCCTCTTCTGCAGGGGACAGTGTTCGCGACCAACCTTCTCCTCGCGACCGAGCCAGCATATCGCATCGCGCTCGTTACGCAGCTGCTTTTTTACGCTGCCGCTCTGGGAGGCTATCTTCTCAGAGACGCACACCAAAGACACGCAGTCCTCGCAGTACCATTCACGGTCTGCCTTTTCAGCTGGGCGACGGTGGTGGGATTTGTCC
>Ga0209761_1002217_pt1 | contig 12765 bp, 24 predicted proteins | sample GraSoi013_1_40cm_4_FD_185818 | JGI IMG/M metagenome (GOLD analysis project Ga0209761, IMG submission 185818) | Grasslands soil microbial communities from the Angelo Coastal Reserve, California, USA - Sample 09_25_2013_1_40cm (SPAdes) (version 2) | ecosystem: Environmental > Terrestrial > Soil >... | reverse complement strand
AATTGTTCAAGCTTCTGACCGTAATCGTCGCGTTTCCAACCGACCCTGAGTTAACTGTCAGATTTGTTACGTTGGCAGTGACGTTGAAGTCGACAATTGTGACCCTCAGTATCGCTGAATGAGAAAGCGTCCCGTGGGAACCTGTAACTGTCACGTTGAAGTTTCCTGCAGTGGGAGAACGAATAGTAAGGATCGAAGTCTTCGTAGCGTTTACCGTCAAGAGTACACTGGTTGGATTCAGAACCGCAGAAGCGCCAGAAGCAGACGCTGACGCGACTAGGGTAACGTTTCCTGAGAAGCCGAAACTCTTGATCGTGACAGTTGAATTTATCGAGGAGCCTGGAACAAAACTGCCGATGCTACTGCTGACACTGACGCTAAAGTCTCCTGTGATTGTGATGGTCAAGGGGATTGTGCGAACAAGGGAATCACTTGCTCCCGCCAAGTTGACTGTATAGGTACCATTAGGTGTCGCCGAGGTCGAGCTGACAGTCAGAGTTGTCGTGGCCGTTGCGCCCGACGTCAGGGTCAGGGTTAACGGATTTGTCGTAACAGACAATCCTGGAGCAACGGGTAGCACGGAGGCGGTGACGTTCACGACTCCAGTCAGACCGGTGCTAGTGACAGAGACAATGGTAGAGGATGGGGGAGAGCCGGCGACGAACGGTGGAATAGTACTCGTGGAGATCGCGATGTCCCACACGTTGACAGTGACGTTAGCAGAGCGTACGAGTGATCCGCTGGTACCTGTCACTGTCACGAGATAGTTGCTGTTGCTAGCAATAGTGGAAGAGCAGGTCAACGTTGCCGTGCCTGAACCCTTCAGGGTGCCAGGTGAGATAGATACGCAAGAAAGTCCAGACTGCACCGTGGTAGTGAATGTGACGTTTCCGGAGAATCCGTTGGTGCCCGAGAGGGTAATCTTAGTTGAGTTTGAGGAGGAGACGTGGAATCTCACTACCGTCGGATTGACAGTTATTGTGAAGTCCTGAATTGAGAAGCTTACGATGATAGAGTGAGACAACAGACTACTCGCAACAGCTTTGACAGTGACCGTGTAGTTTCCGGCCAACGAGCCATTGCATGAGAGACCAGACGTGCCTGTTGAAGGAGGCAGCGTGACAGGTGAGAGCGCTGAGCAAGTGAGACCTGTGCTGGGCGAGATCGTTGCGGACAGGGCTAGGGTACCGTTGAAGTTGTTCAGTCCAGTGATCGTGACGGTCGATGTGCCCGTGACCCCAACCTTAACGGTGACTGTCGACGCGCTTGCTGAGGCCGTGAAGTCGACGAAATGATACAGTACAGGCGGCGAAGTAGTATGTGTGGCGGTGCCAACTGCAGCAACTCCTGTGACGGTTATGTTGTAATCCTTTGCCGAACTGGAACTGCAGGACAGGATCGACGTGGATGTGCCGTTGAGGGCCAAAGTCACACTCGGTGCACTCAAGGAACAAGAAATGCCGGCCGGTGCTTGTATGCTGAGACTGACACCACCAGCGAAATTGGATGTGCCGACAAGCGTAATCGTAGAATTGCCCACTGATCCCGAATTGATTGATGAGGGACTGACTTTTCCGGCCGTTATCGTGAAATCACCGACATGGACGATCTGTCCGCTTGAATGTGAGGAACCTCCGGGGACGCCTGTGGCTGTGATGGTTACCCCGTATGCTCCACGAGTTGTGGAGCTCAATGAGCAGGCGGCTGTGACGGTACGATTTGACGAGAGAATAACTGGCGAGACCGGGCAGGAGACCGATAGACCGGTTGGGGTAGCTGCCCCGGTAAGGCTGACATTTCCGTTAAAGTTGTTAACGCTTGTTAGTATGACAGTCATGGTCACTCCTGTTTGTCCAAGGTTCAGATTCGCCGCGGATGTCGTTACCGTGAAGTCGCCAACGTGAACGGTGGCTGAGGCTGATCGGGAAACATTTCCTGGCGAGCCTGAACCGGTAACCGTCACCAGGTAGGTTAGGGAAGTGTTTGACGCCAAAGCGCACTGTGCGTTAGCAGTGCTGTTCGGGGTCAGGACCAAAGGACTGGCTGGGCAGACAACGCTCAGACTCGTCGGGTTAGCGCTACCGTTCAGCGTAACACCCCCCGCGAAATTGTACCTGCTTGTTACAGTGACATTTACTGATACTCCGGTTTGTCCGGCGTTGAGATTCGACCCGACGACGTTGATGACAAAGTCTCCGGCGTGTACTATCACAGCCGAGGAATGTGATGCAGTTCCAGGGGAGCCTTGACCGGTAAGCGTAACCGCATATGTTCCAGGAGTCGTGGCAACTAACGAACAACTCGGTTGTGAGGTGCTGTTTTGGCTGAGGGTCACGGGCGACGGACAAGTTACCGTCAGACCGGCGACTGAGACTCCTGTGAGACTTATGCTCCCTGCGAAGTTGAAAGTACTGTTCAACGATAGGTGAATCGAAGCGCCTGTCTGACCTACGTTCAGGTCGATGCCCGTGGCCCGTAGAGTGAAATCGCCAACGTGGATAGTAACCCGTGCAACATGAGATACGGTTCCGGGAGATGGGGACCCGGTGATGGTCACACCGTAGGTTCCGGCAGTTGTAGAGGATAGTGAGCATAAGGCGGTGGCCGTTTTGTTGGCCAACAATGAAATTCCTGTTGTTGGACAGGTTACTGTGAGACCTGATTGGGAAGAGGTCCCTACGAGTATGACGGCACCTGCGAAGTTGAAGGTGCTGTTAAGACCGATTGTGAGCGAAACTCCGGACTGGCCGACGTTGATGTTTGTCGGAGGAATCTGGGATAGCGAGAAGTCTCCAACGTGCACTGTGAACGAGACTGATTGAGTGACAGTCCCCGGCGAACCGTTGCTTTGGATGCTGACTGCATAGGTTCCAGCCGTGCTAGAGGTCAACGTGCAGGACACAATTCGGACTGCATTGGCCGCTAACGCAATAGGAGACGCGGGACAAGAGACGGTCAATCCCAGCGGAGAAGTAGGAGCTAGGCTCACATTGCCGTTGAAGTTCAGCCTCGATGTTAGTGTGACATTCAGTAATGCGTTAGTTTGGCCGACGTTCAAATCTCGTCCAGCAGCAGATATCGAATAGTCGCCAACATTGACGGTCAATACGAAGGAGTGGCTAAGTGAGGTTGCTGAGAGCGAGCCTTTCATTGTTACAGTATATGTGCCGGGCGTCGATGATCTGAAAGCACACGTGGAAATTGTAGATGTGACAGTCGAGTTCAGGGTCACTGGGTTAGGTGCGCAACCGGTAACGGTCAATCCTGGGGGGGAGACCGAGGGTAACAGAGTGATGGACCCTGTGAGATGATTGATCGCCGTGATCGTAATGCCAGTTTGCGGATTCGACGCGCCCGAATTGAAACTAACAGAATTGGATGCCGTTACTGAGAAATCAGAGACTATCACTGAGATGATGACGGAATGTGACAAGGTTCCACTTCTTCCTGTTACTGTGACAGTGTAGTTGCCTCCGGACGAGGCACCAAGCGTCAGCTGAGCAGTGCCTGATGTTGTGATTGAAGGAATGTCTAGACTCGCGGTCAGCCCAGTTGAAGGAGCAGTTGAAAGCGCCACGCTTCCTGTGAAGCCGTTGATCGGGGAGACGCTTATTGTCGACGTGCCGGTAGAGCCTGCGATTATAGTCACGCTAGTCGGACTCGCTGTGAAGTTGTAGTCGGTGACGATGAAGGTCACCGTAGCGGAACGGGAGAGCGAGTCACTAGTCGCTGTCACCGTGACGGTGAATGTTCTCGCAATTCCCCTACAGGAGAGAGTGGCAGTGCCCGAAGTTCCTAGATTTATCGAGGTTGTGGAGAAAGAGCATGTCAACCCCGACGATGGAGAAGTCGAGTTTGTCAGAGCGACAGTGCCAGTGAAACCATTCACCGATGTGACATTGATGGTCGAACTACCCACAGCTCCTGCCAAGACGGTGATACTAGATGGGCTAGCGGTGACTGTGAAGTCTTGGACCGTATAAATCACAAGTACGGAGTGGGACAAGGACCCGCTGGTCCCCGTTACGTTCACATTGTATGTGGCGGCAGAGCCCTTGCACGAGAGTGTCGAACTGCTCGAAGTTCCGAGAATGACACTGCCTGGCGTGAAGCTGCAAGTGAGTCCAGAGCCCGGAGCTATCGCAGCGGTTAGGACGACCGTGCCAGAGTAGCCGTTAAAGCTGGTGACGGCTATTGCGGAGTTCCCTGGGTTTCCCGCGCTGACTCGGAGAGAGGTCGGGCTGGCAGCGACAGTGAAATCCTGCACAGTGTATGAGACTGTGGTTGTGTGAGAGAGGGAACCACTGGTTCCTGTAACTGTAACAGTGTATAGTCCAGCGGAGCCACTGCAAGACAATGTGGAATTGGAGTTCCCAGGCGGTAGAGGTGTGACACCGACACTCGCAGGAGTTAGAGTGCAGACGAAGCCGGAAGCCGGCGAGATACTAGCGACGAGGTCGACAGTGCCTGTGAAGCCGTTGAGGGATCTGATCGTAATCGTCGAATTGCCGACCGCGTTCGGAAGTAACGGTGGCACTACGCTCGGAGTCGAGGTCATGTTAAAGTCGACGAACGTGAAGGTGGCACTGGCTGCGTGCGAAGATGTGCCAGGCGAACCTGTTGCGGTCATTGGCACGTTAAAGGTTCCAGCTTTTGAGGACGAGCAGCTCAAGGGAATGCTACTTGTAGCGTTGGCCGCCAATTGCCCACTCGTGGTAAGCGGATTGCATGAAAGGCCAGTTGGAGGTGAAATTCGGACGGAGACCGAACCATTGAAGGAAGAACTTGCAAGAGTAATTGTCGAAGTCGCCGAGGTGCCTGCTTGGGCTGCAGCCGGAGAGCTAGCTGAAATGCTGAAATCGCCGACATGCAGTGTCACATTGAACGAGTGAGTGATACTGCCGAGAGAGCTAACTCCAGTGATCGTTGCGAGATACGTTCCGGGTGCCGAAGAGCTTAGAGAACAACTCGTAGTGAAAGTATTGTTCGATGTCAGCCCCACCGGGGATGATGGACATGTTATCGATAGGCCGTTAGCAGGAATGATTGACGACGAGAGCCTAACGGAGTCGTCGAAACTTTTGCTCGTCAGGTTGACCGGTATGACTGCTCCAGAGGCACCTGAGTTGAAACTGATCGAGGGCTTCGGAGTCGAGATAACGTAATCTCCAACTTGGACAATCGTGCTGGATAAGTGAGACGACGTACCCGGCGAGCCGACTCCTGTCAAGGTAACATTGTAGGTTCCCGGAGTACCCGAACTCAACCCGCAGGAAAACTGAATCGTCAGATTCTCCAATAACGAAACCCTAGATGGGCAATTTACGCTTAGGCCAGTAGAGGGATTTGTTGAGGTGCTGATTGTTATGTCTCCGACGAAATTGTTAAGGCTACTCACAGTAACAGTTATCACTGCACTGGTCGAACCCGGTGCCATACTCACCCGGGTAGTGCTTGAGAAAGCGAAGTCGCCAACGTGGACCGTCGATATCGCAGAATGAGTTGCGCTTCCTGTCGATGCTACTCCAGTAATCGTCAATGGATATGTTCCAGAAGAAGCAGAGTTCAACGAACAAGTCAGGGTGACTGCAGAGTTGGGAGTGAGAAGGGCTTGGCTCGTTGGACATGTAATCCCCAGCCCGCTTGCAGTCGAGGGGTTGATCGTTACGCTACCTGAGAAATTGAATGTGCTAGTCAGGATTACGTTTACAGGCACACCTGTTTGACCGATGTTGAAGTTCACACGCGGCGGCAGTGAAATACTGAAGTCTCCAACTGAGACTGAGGCGGCAGCGGAATGGGACGTGCCCCCCAGCGATGCCACGCCAGTGATGGTTACTGCATAAGTTCCCGGTGAGGTGGAACTTACGAAACAGAGCACATTGATTGTCTGGCTTGCATTGACCGTCAGGGCGGTAGTTGGACATTGTACGCTTAGGCCACTTGGTTGTGCGCTACTTTGAAGTGTAATCGTGCCATTGAAGTTGATGCTTGTAATTGTAACATTGACCGATTGATCGGTCTGACCGACGTTGAGATTTGCATTGGAAGCAGTAATGGTGAAGTTGCCTACACTGACAGCTATGCTTGCGGCACTAGTTGCAGTACCTGGCGAGCCAGCTCCTGTAGTCGTGACATCATAAGTCCCGATCGAGGTTGAGCTTAGTCCGCAAGATGCTATCGTGGACGCATTTGGCGAGAGAGAAACTTGGCCCGGACAAGTGACCGTAAGCCCAGAAACAGGCTTGACAGCGGACGACAAAGCAACAGTGCCCGAGAAGTTGTTGACACTTGTTACTGTCACTGGAACTGAAGAAGTCCCGACGCTGAAACTCGACGAAGATGGCGCCGTCATTTGAAGGACCCCAACGTGGACCGTCATGAAAGCTGAATGAGCTGCGCTTCCAGGTGAACCAGAACTCGCAATTGTCAGAGCGTAGGTTCCGGGAGTCGAGGAACTAAGTGCGCATGATGCTACTACGGTCCCGTTCTCCGCCAGAATACCGCCGGAGCAACTGACAGATAGCCCACTGCTCGGAGTGATCGTTGGAGCAAGACTCACTGTCCCTGCGAAATTATTCTTGCTGGTGAGAGTTGCCTGGGTGAAGGCGGCTGTTACTCCAGAGTTGATATTGGTCGAGGACTGGACAGAGATGGTGAAGTCGCCAACGTGAACCGTGGCTCCGGCAGCATGGAAGGCGGTACCTGGAGACCCGTTTGCTGAGATAGTAGTGGGGTACATGTTGGACGTGCTTGAGTTCAGAGAACAAAGCGTGGTGGAGGTGCCGTTAGGTGCCAGAGCCACCGCAGTAGTTGGACAATTGATTGTCAGTCCAGAGGGCGTCGATGAAGCAGTCAATGTTACGCCACCCGCGAAATTGAAAGTGCTGGATAGGGTGACGTTAAGAGAAATGCCTGTCTGCCCAACATTGATGTTCTTACCCACAAAATTGATCGTGAAGTCGCCGACGTGGACAGTTCCACTCGCGGTGTGTGAGGTACTGCCGGGAGAACCTGCACCCGTTACAAAGGCAACATAGGTACCGGACTTTGTCGAGGCCAACGAGCACTGCGAGCTGGCAGTATTATTCCCGGAGAGGTTAATCCCGGGACCGGAACAGTTCACTGCTAAGCCTCCAGCGGGCGAGGCACTTCCTGCAAGACCGACTGTTCCTGTGAAATTGTAAGTGCCGGTTACTGTAATGCTTACAGATTGCCCGGTCTGACCACTGTTAATGTCAACGGTTAACACACTTATTGTAAAGTCACCAACGTGAACGGTAACAACGGATGCGTGTGACGAAGTGCCTGGAGATCCTCTGCCGGTAATTGTCGAGGAGTACGTGCGAGCTTGGGCAGAGGTCAAAGTACAGGGAGTCGTTGCAGTAACATTTGCAGCCAGACTAACAGGTGGTGCTGGACAAGTAACTGTAAGCCCTGTGTTGGGGACTTCGACGTGTGAAAATGAGACGGTCCCGGCAAAATTATTCAGGCTAGTCAAGGACACTGACAGTGTGGCTGAAGCGCCACTGTTGAAATCCATTCGGGTAACGAATGAGATAGTGAAATCACCCACGTGGACAGTAGAAGTTACAGTGTGAGATAGAGTCCCGGGAGATCCGTTGCCGGTGAAAGATGCGATGTAGGTGCCCTGAGTCGAACTAGAAAGACCGCATGATGTGTTTGCACTTGAATTGCCGTTTAGAGTAATTGTCGGAGCATTGCAGTTAATTGTCAGAATGCCAGGAGCAGATGTTGCGGAGCTGAAAGTTATCGACCCAGAGAAGTCGAAGTTGCTTGTTACCGTAAGAGTAACAGAAATTCCAGGCGCTCCAAGGTTGAAACTAGTTGCGCCAAGCGGGGTTATCGTGAAGCCGCCGACATGAACTACCGCCAACCCGGAATGACTAGCGGTACCGGGAGATGCTGTGCCAGTAATATTCACCGCGTATCGTCCAATGATGGTCGAGTTCAGACCGCATGACACAGTGTTCGTAGAATTGTCAGACACGCTAATTGATGAAGCGGGACAATTTACAGTCAAACCAGTGATCGGGCTGGATGTGATCGTGACCGAGCCAACGAAGTCGAAGGTACTGTTCAACGAAACCGTGACTACGGCGCCAGAGGCACCACTGTTGAAGTTCGTTCGAGGTCGAACAGCGAAATCAAACCCGCCTACATGGATGATGGAAGATATTCGATGAGTCGCGGTGCCGGGAGAGCCAGACCCAGTCACGATGACAATGTAGACGCCAGGAGACGTTGAGTTGAGATCGCAGGAACCTATGGCTGTGCCGTTGGTAGACAAACTCACTGATGTTTGGCATGAGACCGTCAAACCGGTCGAGGGAGTTGTACTCGAAACCAAGGAGACCGAGCCGCTGAAACTGAAAGTACTGTTCAGAGAGAGGGAGATGATTGCACCTGAAGAGCCGGAATTGAAATTCACTCTCCCGCTAGCCACTATGACAAAGTCGCCAACTCGGACCGTTACAGAGGCCTGATGCGACGTAGTACCTGGAGAACCCGATCCGGTGATAGTCACTGTGTAAGATCCGGAGCTCGAAGAGCTCATGTTACACGAGGCGTTCGCAGTTGTATTGTTCAGACTAACCGGGCTTGACGGGCATGTGATCGTCACTGCGGCGGGGGGATTGAAGGGGATCAGAGTGACGCTGCCCGCGAAATTGCTAATGCTAGCAAGCGAGATCGAGACCGAAGAGGAACTGCCCGAGTTGAAGCTCACTGGGCCGGTAATTGTGATGGTAAAGTCGCCGACGTTCACGGTCGATGAAGCAGAATGCAACGCTGTCCCTGGCGATCCGAGACCGGAAATCGTAACGACGAATGTTCCACGTGCTCCTGAACTAAGGTTGCATCTAGCACTCGCAGTGCCGTTAATTGTCAGGCTAACGAGAGCCGTGGGACAAGCTACACTCAATCCCGATGATGGACTGACCGTGGATGTGACATTGATGCCTCCTGCAAAATTGTTCGTACTGGATAGTAAGACGGAGATGAAGCCCCCGGTTGCGCCAGAGTTGAAATTGACAGGACTCGACACAATTACCGTAAAGTCGCCGACGTGAATTAGTGCGGAAGCGGAATGGAATGTTGCACTAACATTGCCCGTGAAGGATACAGTGTAAGTGCCAGTTACCGTCGATCTAAGCGTGCAGGTCGTATTAGTAGTCGCGTTAGCTGACAGCGTTGCAGATGTGGGACACGTTACTGTCAAGCCTGTACTCGGACTGGCTGAAGCAGTGAGTGTCACACTTCCGACAAAATTATTGATACTGGTCAGGCCGACTACCGTGGTCCCAGACGCCCCCAAGTTCAAGCTCGCCGGAATTGACCCGATCGAGAAATCTGAAACCACGTAAGTGACGTTGCCTAAACGAGACAAAGACCCGCTTGTGCCGGTTACGGTTACGACGTAGAGGCCGGGAGATCCGCTGCAGGAAAGTGTTGAAGTCGCCGTTGTTCCCAGCGAAACCCCTGTTGGACTTAGAGTGCAGGATAGATTACCGGAAGAGGATGAGGATGTCAGACTCACAGAGCCTGTGAAACCATTCTGGCTAGTGACAGCAACCGTGGACGTACCTTTCGAGCCCGGAATTACAGTGACACTTCGTGGAGTAATTGTAACATTGAAGCTTGAGACGCTTACCCGTACGATGACAGAGTGAGACAGTGCTGGCCTGGTATCGGACAAGCCCGTGACAGTGATGCTGTAAACTTGAGCAAACGTGGAAGATGTGGTCCGAATCGTTAGCGATGAAGAACCGCTAGTACCTGGACTGAGGGAGACCGTTGTGGAACTGAATGAGGTCGTTACCGTCAGATTGGAAGGGGATGTCGACGCCGATAGAGTAATGTTGCCAGTTAGACCAAGACTATTGAGAGTGATAGTAGCACTCGTTTGAGATCCCGCGGGCAGGCTTAACGAAGAGCTAGACGAGCTTATGCCAAAATCCCAGGTGACATTCGCGATGAACGAAGTCTGGTGAATGACGCTCCCGCTCGTCCCGGTTATGAGAATGTTGTAGCTTCCTGCCGGCGTCGAAGAATTAGTAGATAGGGTTAGATGCGTACTGTTCGAACCGTTCGCGACCAATCTAACGTTTGACTGGTCCACCGAAACAACAAGTCCACTTGCCGTTGGACTTGAAGACGTTGAAACAGCGACGGTTCCCGTGAAACCGTTTTGACTACCAAGGCTGATGGTCGATGATGCTCCCTGCCCAGAAGTCAAGGTAACGGGAGCGGGTGTCGCGATGCTGAAGTCAACCACTTTGATCGTAACGAGGACTGTATGCGACAAGGACGGGGATGAAGAGCTACCGCTAACAGTCACTGCGTAGTTGCCCGCGACAGTCCCCTTGCAACTAAGAGTCGAAGTTGCGGACGGGGTGATCGCTGTGATGATAACGCTAGTCGGACTCAAGGAGCAGGCGAGACTATTGGGCGACTGAGTGGAACTCAGGCTTACAGTCGTAGAGAGTCCACCGCTACCGGTCACTGTAATGGTTGAGATCGCGGTGATGTTGTAGTTGGCAGTCGCCGTGCCTGGGCTGGCAGCCAAAGAGAAGTCCTGAAGAGGCGGAGGACCCACCCGCAACGTAACTAGGACCTTGTGGGACAGCGAACCACTAGTCCCGGTAACCGTGATGTTGTAATTCCCTTGGGGAGTGTTCCCGAAAGTGGTAACCTTCATCGTAGTGCTGTTTGTCCCACCAACAACCAGTTTGAGACTCGAGTAGGGCGTGAAAGAAGTCGTCGGACAACCCGCAGGGCACGGACTCACTGAGGTGGTCAAGCTGACTGTGCCGCTGAACCCGTCCGGGCTGGCCGCAGTGATTGTCGAGTTACCCGTCATTGTTTGGTTGAGAGCAAGTGATGCGGGATTCGCTGACATTGAGAAATCTCCGATCGAGAAGCTATCTGTGGAAGTCGAACCGCTCGTGTTGACGAACTGCTCTTGAACAGCTGTGGTTGAGATTGTGAACTTTGCATAGCCATATGCTCCAGAAAATGTTTTGGCAAAATAGGGAGAATCAGCATTCGCAACTATTGACTGCGGACCGGCACCCCCTGTTCCGACAATAAGGAAAACTGTGCCAGCACCTTTGGAATACTTGCCCGTTGAGCCATCATTCGAGATACAATTCGACGGAAAAGTAGATGGGCGCGAAGTAGCACAGATAAGCTGTTTACTACGTTGATAATTGTGGTCATGTCCTTGAAGGACAATGTCAACTTTCTTGCTAATCAGGAATCGCATAAAGTCCTGGCCGATTTCGCAACTGTTCGCACCAGTGGTTATGCAATCCTTGTGGGTCCCGACAATGACCCAGGTTATGCCTAAGGTTCTTGCGCTATCAATCGCAGTCCCTACCCATGCTTGTCTTGCTGTGCCGTTGCTGTAGCTTATCGCAGAAGAGCTTGAGGTTCCATTCCAAATGTTCGGGTCGACCATAATGAACCTAGCAAGGGGACTTGAAGACGGATAGTCGAAGTAGTATTGGAACCCGTAACGGCCGGTGAGCGATCCGAGTGTAAACGGGCAGTATTGTATGAACTTGTAAATGTTGCCGCCTCCTTGAGTTGTATTGTCTTCAGCAGTTTCATGATTCCCCACGAGAATCTCCGCGTTTGCGAGATTGCCTTTGAAAGTATTGCACCATGTTTGTTCATTCGCCGACGGAGTTGGCTGGGCGTAGAGCATGTCCCCAAGGCTAAGTGCAAAATTGACGCCTGATGAACCGAGAGACTGCCAATTACTAGTAGTGTGACTGTTATTGTCCCAATCGCCGGCAGTCCCAAACGAGAAACTTGTGATAGTTCCTGCCAAAGGGGAAACTATGACACCAGTCCCAAAGGTCGTCACGACCAGGACTAATATCAGGAATAGGGCCAGAATTGGCCATAGCCAGTACTTCCCAAGCCGACGTGATCCTGCATAGCTATGCATAGCTAATGCTCCTGGCCGCCAACAGCTCCGACAAACTTATCCATGCTATCTACTATCGAATCTTTGATCGATTTAGCCGATCAATCGTTAAAAGGTTGGTATTCCGGTCGAAACAAAATGCAACAAGAAGATAGCCACTGGCAGATTTCACATACGAAATAATACCGAACACTTCACATATGGATCCAACCCCTCTCAAAACAGTAATAGTCGCATTTGACACTCAACAAAAGGTCGACCTGTAATGATGCGCCTCCTTGTCATTCACAGTTAATGAGATAACACAGTAACCTACAGTGGTCGAGGATAGGTTACACGAATCTTTTGCGGAGTATCGTAGTACGAACGCTCACGGTCATGAGCCAATCAAAACAACGCGGACCAAAAGACATCGAAGAAGACAGAGAAGAAGCTGAAGATGATGTCAAACAAATAACAGCGCAATTGAAAAGGACCCATCATCCGAGTAACGGACGAGTCCTACCCTCCCAACTTGGATGGAAGATTAGTTGTCCCCACTGTGGCGAATCATTCACAGTTGCCTACAAGGATGACGGAACCTTCCAACTAGCAGTGGAAGAGTAAATGCGATAACCACCTGGACAAAATGGTCCGCCAGATCCAGTGGAGTTCTTTAAGTCAGGTTCTAGCCAACCAAAGACCCGTGCAGACCAGCATAAAGACACGAGTAACCCTAAACAGTGGCGTGCAAATGCCCTGGCTCGGACTCGGAGTATACCAGGCCTCTGCCGGCCTCGGAACTCAGAAAGCTGTGAAAGCAGCCTTCG
>Ga0209761_1002212_pt1 | contig 12780 bp, 8 predicted proteins | sample GraSoi013_1_40cm_4_FD_185818 | JGI IMG/M metagenome (GOLD analysis project Ga0209761, IMG submission 185818) | Grasslands soil microbial communities from the Angelo Coastal Reserve, California, USA - Sample 09_25_2013_1_40cm (SPAdes) (version 2) | ecosystem: Environmental > Terrestrial > Soil >... | reverse complement strand
CAGCAGCTCGACCCCGGTCGCGTGTCTCGAGAAGACACTGAAGTTGACGCCGCCCGGCGAGGGCGTCGCGCCCAGCGGTGAGCTGCTGCCGTTCTCGGGCCCGGCGCTCACTTCTTGCCGAGCAACTGCTTGGCCACCGTGACGACCCGGTCGGGCTCGAAGCCGAACTTCTTCTGAAGCTCCTTCAGGGGCGCGGAGGCACCGAAGGTCGTCATCCCGATCACCTGACCGGAGCTTCCGACGTATCGTTCCCACCCGAACGTCGAGGCTTGCTCGATCGCGACCCGAGCCTTCACCGAGGGAGGAAGAACGCTGTCCCGATACTCCTGGGTCTGGTGGTCGAAGATGTCCCAGGACGGCATCGACACTACGCGCGAGGGGATACCTTCAGCGAGTAGCTTCTCGTGCGCCTCCACGGCGAGGATCAGCTCGCTGCCCGAGGCGATGAGGATCACCTCAGGCGCCCGGTTCGGCGCGTCCGCGACCACGTAGGCGCCACGCGCGACGCCCGCAGCCGACGCGTACCCGCGCCGATCCAGGGTCGGCAGCGGCTGGCGTGAGAGCACAAGTACGGCGGGCTGGTGTCTCAGCTGCATCACGTAGCGGTACGCCTCCACTACCTCGTTGGCGTCACCGGGCCGCACGGTGACGAGGCCGGGGATGGCGCGCAAGGATGCCAGGTGCTCCACGGGTTGATGAGTTGGGCCGTCCTCGCCGTCGCCCATGGCGTCGTGCGTGAAAATGAAGATGGTCGGCAGCTCCATCAGGGCCGACAACCGGATGGCCGGGCGCGCGTAGTCGCTGAAGATGAAGAACGTCGCGCCGAACGGCCGCAGTTTCGACAGCGAGAGGCCGTTGACGATCGCCGCCATCCCGTGCTCGCGGATGCCGAAATGCAGGTTCTTACCACTCGGCTGCGCCGCCTGGAAGCTCCCGGCACCCTTGTACGTCAGGGTGGTCTTGTTCGACGGCCCGAGGTCGGCCGACCCTCCGAGGAACCATGGGATGTTCTGAGCGAGCACGTTGAGCACCTTGCCCGACGCGTCACGGCCGGCCACGCCCTTGGCATCCGCCGCGAAAACGGGAAGGTCCCGATCCCATCCCTTCGGCAGCTCTCTCCGTTGCATCTGATCGATCTCGGTCGCGAGCTCCGGGTAGGCGGTGCGATAGGACCCGAAGAGATCGGTCCACCGGCTTCGAGCTGCGGCGCTGCGCGCTCCGATGCCCGCGGCGAAGTGCTCGCGGACACCGTCGGGGACCAGGAACTGCGCCTCCTCCGGCCAGCCATAGCTCCGCTTGGTAAGGCGTACCTCTTCTGCACCGAGCGGCTCGCCATGGGCCGCCGCCGTGTCGTGCTTGTGCGGCGCGCCGTAGCCGATGTGGCTGTCGAGGATGATGAGGGTGGGGCGGGCCTGAGTTTCCCGGAAGACGCCGATCGCCTGCTCGATGCGATCGAGGTCGTTGGCGTCGCCCACCCGCAAGACGTTCCAGCCGTATCCCTGGAATCGGGCTGCGACGTCCTCGGTGAAGGTGAGGCTCGTCTGCCCCTCGATCGTGATGTGGTTGTTGTCGTAGACCCAGCACAGGTTATCGAGGCCAAGGTGCCCGGCGAGCGAGGCTGCTTCAGCCGTGACGCCTTCCATCAGGCACCCGTCTCCGCACACGACGTAGATGTCGTAGTCGAAGATCGTAAATCCCGGTCGGTTGTAACGGTCGGCGAGCCATTTCTGCGCGACGGCCATCCCCACGCTCGTCGCGGCGCCCTGTCCGAGCGGCCCCGTCGTGGTTTCCACTCCCGACACCCAGTGATACTCGGGGTGACCGGGCGCCTTGCTGTCGATCTGCCGGAAGCGGCGAATGTCTTCCAGCGACACCGACGGCTGCCCCAACCGCTCGTAGTCGGCGTTCACCGCTCGCGTTCCGGTCAAATGGAGAACCGACCAGAGCAGCATCGAGGCGTGACCGTTGGACAGCACGAACCGATCGCGGTTCGGCCAGATCGGGTCCGCCGGGTCGAAACGCATTACGCGGTTCCAGATCGTATAGACGAGCGGCGCCAGCGCCATCGGTGTGCCGGGGTGCCCGGACTTGGCGCGCTCGACCGCATCGATCGAGAGCGTGCGAATCGTGTTGACCGAGAGTTGATCGAGCTCGGCGTCTGTCATTGTCTTGTCCTCGTCGGTTGGAGCTTCAGGCGCGCAACCTAGATCTTCATGACGTCTTGATCGCCGGATTCTGCCAGCCCCCGGGAGGCAAGATTCGCGAGTCGACCTCTTTCGGTCCCCAGGTGCCCGGCTCATATTCGAACACCGGCGTGCCGTCCTTCAGCACCGGATCGACGATTCGCCACGCCTCCTCGACGTAGTCCTCCCGGGCGAAGAGCGTGGCGTCCCCGTGCATGGCGTCACCGAGCACTCGTTCGTATGCGTCCATCTCATCTGCTCGGGGCAGCTGAGTACCCACCATCTCAGCGGTCTGGCTGACTGTCTCCTGCCCGGGCGCGACAATGTTCGCGCCGATGGCGATCGTGACGTCGGGGCTGATCCGAAAGCGGCAGTAGTTCGACTCGAGAGCGAAGTTGTGAAACATCGTGGGCGGCTGGCGGAGTCGGACGGTGACTTCCGTGCACGTGACGGGCAGGCACTTACCGGCCCGAATGTAGAACGGCACGCTTTGCCAGCGCCAGGAATCGATCTGCAGTCGCAAGGCGACGAAGGTCTCTACCGTCGAGTCCGGCGCCACGCCCTTCTCGGACCGATAACCACGAAACTGTCCGCGGACGACATCATTCGTGGATAACGCTGAGATTGCCTTGAGGACCTTCAACTTCTCGTCCCGGATCGATTCGCTGTCGGTTCTGATCGGGGGCTCCATGGCCAGGTTGCTCAGGATCTGGAAGAGATGATTCTGGACCACGTCGCGGACCGTGCCCGTCCCGTCGTAGAACGCGCCGCGGCCCTGGATCCCGACGTGTTCGGCCATCGTGATCTGCACGCTTTCGACGTGATTGCGGTTCCAGAAGGGCTCCAGAAAGGCGTTGGCGAAGCGGAAGAAGAGCATGTGGTGCACCGGCCGCTTGCCGAGATAGTGATCGATCCGGAAGATCGACGTCTCGTCGAAGGCGCCGAGCAGGACGCGGTTGAGCTCCCGCGCTGAGGCAACGTCGTGGCCGAACGGCTTCTCGACGATGACCCGCGCGCCGTGGGTGCAGCCCGCCTTGCCGAGCTGCTCCACGACCAGCTCGAACAGCACGGGCGGGATGGCCAGGTAGTGCGCCGGCCGTCGGGCGGAGCCGAGCTCTCGGCGGATGGCCTCGAACGTGGCCGGGTCCTGGTAGTCGCCATTGACGTAACGCAGGAGCCCCCGCAGCTTGCCGAACGCCGCGGGGTCGAGCCCGCCATGCGTCTCGAGGCTGTCCTTCGCGCGGGCCTCGAACTGTTCCCGGCTCCAGCCGGCCTTCGCCACGCCTATGATCGGCACGTCGAGATGGCCGCGTTTCCCCATCGCCTGCAGCGCCGGAAAGATCTTCTTGTATGCGAGGTCCCCGGTCGCACCGAAGAACACGAAGGCATCGGAACGGATGTCGCTCATGGTTCGCTCCGGCTACTGCGACGGCTTTTCAAGGTGTCCGCCGAACTCGAAGCGCATCGCCGACAGCACGCGGTTCTGGAAGTCGGCCTCGCCGCGGGAGGTGAAGCGCTCGTACAGGGCGGAAGAGAGGACGGGGGTCGGCACCGCCTCGTCGATGGCCGCCTTGATCGTCCACCGCCCCTCGCCGGAATCGGACACGCGCCCCTGGAAGCCCTTGAGCTCCGGATCCTTGATGAGCGCGGAGGCCGACAGGTCGAGCAACCAGGAGGCGACGACGCTCCCGCGTCGCCACACCTCGGCGATGTCGGGCAGGTTGAAGTCGTACTGGTAGTGCGCGGGATCGCGCAGCGGCGTCGTCTCGGCGTCGACCGCATGGCCCCGCTTGCCGATATTGGCGGAGCGGAGGATGCCCAGCCCTTCGGCGTACGCGGCCATGATGCCGTACTCGATTCCGTTGTGGACCATCTTCACGAAGTGGCCGGCGCCGTTCGGTCCGCAGTGCAGGTACCCGCGCTCGGCGGTGCCGTCGACGGCGTCTCGCCCCGGCGTGCGGGCGATGTCCCCGGCGCCGGGCGCCAGCCTCGAGAAGATCGGATCGAGGTGTTTGACCACCTCGGCCTCGCCGCCGATCATCAGGCAGTACCCTCGCTCCAGTCCCCAGACGCCGCCGCTGGTTCCGACGTCCACGTAGTGGATGCCCTTCTGGCCAAGCTCCCGCGCGCGCCGGATGTCGTCGACGTAATAGGAATTGCCGCCGTCGATGAGGATGTCGCCGGGCGTGAGATGTGGAACGAGCGCGGTGATGGTCGTGTCCACGACCGCCGCCGGGACCATCAGCCAGACGGCCCGCGGCGTCTCCAGCTTCTTCACGAGATCCGCGATCGAGGAGGCGCCGACGGCCTTTGCCTGGGTCAACTCCGCGACGGCCTTCGGTGACATGTCGAAGACCACGCACTGATGGTCGCCCGCGAGAAGCCGCCGGACCATGTTGGCTCCCATGCGGCCGAGTCCGATCATTCCGAGTTGCATCACCGACTCCTTTGCAGAGCTGATTGTTCGACGAGTTCGGTTTCGTTCCCCAAACGGGCGAAGTCGGCAGCGAGGATTGACGGGGCGAGTTTCACGGTGGGTTTGGCCATTTGCCGCTCACGTGTTGGACGCTTCGAAAATGTGCTGAATGGACGCGTCCAGCCGGGCGTTGTACTCGGCATCGGATTGCTGGGCCGACAGTCCCTCGACCAGCGCCCGCGAAAAGCTCGCCACGACGCCGTGATTCCTGCGCAAGCGCTCGTTGCCCTCTTTCTGGGTATAGCCGCCCGACAACGCAACCACCCTCACGACCTTGGGATGACCGACGAAGTCCGCGTAGAGATCGTCTTTTTCCGGCAAGGTGAGCTTGAGCATGACCAGCTGACCCGCCGGCAGCCCCGCGAGCTCTTCGAGGACGGCCGCCTTGAGCAGCTCTTCGGCCTTGGCCTTTTCCGGGCAGTGGATGTCCACCTCAGGCTCGACGATCGGTACGAGATCCGCGGCGATGATCTGCCGAGCGATCTCGAACTGCTGGGCCACGATGTCCTTGATGCCCGCTGCATCGGCTTGCTTGATGAACGAACGCATCTTGGTGCCAAAGATGCGCTTCGCCCGGGCCTTGTCGAGCAGCGCCGAGAGCTCGGGCATCGGCTTCATCAATTGAACGCCGCCCTTCTCCGCGGCCAGGCCCTTGTCGACTTTCAAAAACGGCACAACGCGCTTCACGTTCCATAGATAATCCGCAGTCGGCTGTCCCTCGATGTCCCTGTCCGTGGTGTTCTCGAACAGGATGGCGCCGAGGATCCGCTCCGCGTTGAAGGCCGGGCTGGTCATGATGCGCGTCCGCATCTGGTGCACGATCGCAAACATCTCGTCCTCGTTGGACCACGCACCTTCCTTGATTCCATAGGCGCGCAGCGCATTGGGCGTGCTCCCACCGCTTTGATCCAGCGCCGCAATGAACCCGGGTTGGGTCTTCATCTTTTGCAGCTGCTCGTCGAAATTGCCCATGTCCGTCACCTCGCACTCCAAGAGTTGATGGGCCCGGGTGTCATCGCGCTGCCCCCTTGCGGGTCCGATAGCGCCGGATGAGGTTGTTGGTCGAACTGTCGTGGCCGAGCTTGGGCTCCGTCTGGCTCTCCAGCTCCGGGATGATGTGCTGGGCCAGTACCTTGCCGAGCTCAACGCCCCACTGATCGAACGAATCGACGTCCCAGATGGCGCCCTGGGTGAACACGCTGTGCTCGTACAGCGCGACGAGCTTTCCAAGCGTCTCGGGCGTGAGCCGCTCGGCGAGGATCGTGTTCGAGGGGCGATTGCCCTGGAACATCCGATGGGGAACGAGCTTGTCCGGCGTGCCTTCGGCCTTGACCTGCTCGCGCGTCTTGCCGAAGGCCAACGCCTCGGTCTGCGCGAACACGTTCGCCAGCAGGAAGTCGTGATGCCGACCGAGCGGGTTCAGGGGCTGGCTGAAGGCGATGAAGTCACACGGGATGAGCCGGGTCCCTTGGTGGATCAGCTGGTAGAACGAATGCTGACCGTTGGTTCCGGGCTCTCCCCAGTAGATCGGCCCGGTCGGGTAGCCGATCTCGGCGCCCTCCCGCGTGACGTGCTTGCCGTTGCTCTCCATCGTGAGCTGCTGGAGGTATGCCGGGAAGCGCTTGAGGTACTGGTCGTAGGGCAGGACGGCGACCGTCTCGGCGCCGAAGAAATCCGTGTACCACACGGTCAGCAGCCCGAGGAGCACCGGCAGGTTGCGCTCGAACGGGGCGGTGCGAAAGTGCTCGTCCATCTGGTGGAACCCGGCCAGCATGGCGCGAAAGTTCTCGGGACCGACCGCGAGCATCGTCGAGAGCCCGATCGCCGAGTCCATGGAATAGCGGCCGCCCACCCAGTCCCAGAATCCGAACATGTTCGCGGTGTCGATCCCGAACTCCGACACCTTCTGGGCGTTGGTGGAGACGGCGACGAAATGCTTGGCCACCGCCTTGATGTCACCGCCGAGCCCCGCGAACAGCCACCGGCGCGCGCTCTCGGCGTTGGTCATCGTCTCGAGCGTCGTGAACGTCTTCGACGAGGCGATGAAGAGGGTTTCCGTCGGGTCGAGGTCGCGGGTTGCCTCGACGAGGTCGGTCCCGTCGACATTCGACACGAAGCGAAAGGTCATCGCGCGGTCGCTGTAGTGCTTGAGCGCCTCGTAGGCCATCACGGGGCCGAGGTCGGAGCCGCCGATGCCGATGTTGATGACGTTGCGAATGCGCTTGCCGGTGTGCCCCTTCCACGCTCCGCTCCGAACCCGGTCGGAGAAGTCAGCCATCGCGTCGATCACCGCATGGACCTCGCGCACGACGTCCTTGCCGTCCACGACGATCGACGTCCCGCGCGGCGCACGCAGCGCGACGTGCAGGACGGCCCGGTCTTCCGTCAGGTTGATCTTGTCTCCCCGGAACATGGCGTCGATGCGCTCGCGCAGCCCGGACTCGTCGGCGAGACGACGCAGCAGCGCGAGCGTCTCGTCCGTCACGCGATTCTTGGAGTAGTCGAGGTAGATGCCGGCCGCCTCCGCGGTCAGGCGCACGCCGCGCATCGGATCGTCGGCGAAGAGCGAGCGCAGGTGCTGCTCGCCGATCTTCTGCTGGTGAGTCTGCAGCGCTTTCCACGATTGACGCGCGGTCAATGGCAACATTCCAGGCATCGCTCGTCCTTTCAGCTCGCCTTGGCCAGGGCGGCGCTCTTCCTGGCGATCACGTCCATGAGCTCGTGCCAGGAGTTGACGAATGACTTCGCGCCTTCGTCCTGAAGCTGATTAGCAAGAGAGTCCACGTCGATGCCGGCGCTGGCGAACCGCCCCAGCACCTCCTCACAGTCGCCACCGTCGGCGGGCAGCATCTCTCCGACCGCGCCATGATCGGCGAGCGCTTTCAAAGTACCCTCGGGCATCGTGTTCACCGTGAACGGCGCCGCGAGCGCTTTGACATAGAGGACGTCGGACGCGCCGGGATCCTTGGTGCCGGTGCTGGCCCACAGCAGGCGTTGCGGGCGTGCGCCGGCGTTGAACACGCGCTGCCAGCGCGACGAGCCGAGCAGCACTCGGTACGCCTTGTACGTCCGCTTGGCGATCGCGATACCGAGCTGATTGCGCAGCGCCTCGGGCACTCTGTCCTTGACCGCCGCGTCCCACCGGCTGATGAACACCGAGGCGACCGATTCGATCTCTGGCTGGAGACCGGCCGCCGCGCGACGCTCGATGCCGCGTATGAACGCGTCGGCCGCCGCGAGATAGTGCTGGGCCGAGAAGAGGAGCGTGACGTTGATCGGTATCCCGGCGAAGATCGCCTCCTCGATGGCCGGCAGGCCTTCCTTCGTACCGGGGATCTTGATCAGGAGGTTGGGTCGCCGGGCCCTCGCGTGCAAGGTTTTGGCGGCCGTCAGCGTGCTCGCGGTGTCGTGGGCGAGCATCGGTGACACTTCGAGCGATACCCAGCCGTCCACGCCGCGGGTCCGGTCCCAGATCGGTCGAAACAGATCCGCGGCCCGGGTCAGATCTTCGAGCGCCAGCTCGAAGAACACGTCCTCGCCCGACTTTCCTTCCTTGACCTCTTTCCGGATGGTTGCGTCGTAGGCCGCGCTGTTCTTGATGGCGTGGTCGAAGATCGTCGGGTTGGAGGTGAGCCCGGTCACGGAGAGCTCGTCGATGTAGCGCGCGAGCGTGCCAGTCTCCAGCAAGTCGCGGGTGATGTTGTCGAGCCAGAGACTCTGGCCTTGCTCGTGGAGTGTCTGAGTGGCTTTCATCGTGTCACCTCCGGTGACAGGAGCTCGGGCAAGTTGTGAGTCAAGAGATCCCCGATGCGTCGGCCGACCTCGTGAAGTCGATCGACCCACGCCGCGGCGGCCGGACCAAGATCGCCGATTCCGTATCGGGAGGGCAGGGACGTGATGTGCAGCTGGAGATCCGACGCTCGGTACTCCGGCGGGAAGGGCGGCAGCCTCATGTCCGGTCACTCACCGCGGCATCGACGAGCGCCTGCGCCTCTCTCACGAGCGCGTCCAGATGCGCCGGGTCCCTGAAGCTCTCCGCGTAGATTTTGTAGATGTTCTCCGTGCCCGACGGCCGCGCCGCAAACCACCCGCTCGCCGTCACGATCTTCAGGCCGTCGATCGGGGCGTCGTTGCCCGGCGCCCGGGTCAGCTTCGCGGTGATGGGCTCACCGGCGAGCCGGTCCTCCTTGACCGCCTCGACCGATAGCTTCTGCAGTCGCGCTTTCTGCTCGGGTGTGGCTGGGGCGTCGATCCGCGTGTAGTGGGTCGCGCCGAACTCCGCGGTGAGCTCCCGGTAGTGCTCGCCCGGGTCCTTGCCCGTGCGGGCCGTGATCTCGCCCGCCAGGAGATCCATGATCGGCCCGTCCTTGTCGGTCGTCCAAACGGTGCCGTCGCGGCGCAGGAAGCTGGCCCCGGCGCTCTCCTCACCGCCAAAGCAGCATGAGCCGTCGAACAGGCCGGGCACGAACCACTTGAAGCCCACGGGCACCTCGTACAGCCGGCGGCCGAGCTTTTCGACGACGCGATCGATCAGGCTGCTGCTGACCAGCGTCTTGCCGACGGAGGCGTGGACCGGCCACCCGGGCCGATGGCCGAGCAGATAGCGGATAGCCACCGCGAGGTAGTGGTTGGGATTCATCAGCCCGGTGGAGCTCGTCACGATGCCGTGCCGGTCCGAGTCGGGATCGTTGGCGAAGGCAACGCGGAATTGATCCTTGAGTCCGACGAGCCGCGCCATCGCGTACGGGCTCGACGGGTCCATGCGGATCTGGCCGTCGTGATCCACCGTCATGAAGGAGAACGTTGGGTCGATCGTCGGGTTCACGACGGCGATGTGGAGCTTGTAGATCGCGTTGATGGGCTCCCAGTACGGGAGCGCCGCCCCGCCGAGAGGGTCGACGCCCAGGGCGAGTCCGGAGGCACGGATCGCGTCCATGTCGACGACGTGTTTGAGGTCCTCCACGTACGGCAGGACCAGATCGTCCTCGTGCGTGGTCGTCGCTTTGATCGCCGCGGCGAACGGCACGCGCTTGACACCGGCGTTGCCCTTGCGCAGCAGCAGGTTGGCCCGACGCTGAACCCATCCGGTCACATCGGTGTCGGCCGGCCCGCCGTTGGGCGGGTTGTATTTGAAGCCGCCGTCCGCGGGCGGATTGTGGGACGGCGTGATCACGATCCCGTCCGCCAGGTGCTGCAGGCGGCCGCGGTTGTAGACGAGGATGGCCCGCGAGATGACGGGCGTCGGCGTGACGCCGCCGTCACGCTGGATGATCGTCTCGACGCCGTTGGCCGCCAGGACCTCGAGCGCGGTGCGCTGGGCCGGCTCGGACAACGCATGGGTGTCCTTGCCCATGTAGAGCGGGCCGATGATGCGCTGGCCTCGTCGATAGTCGCAGATGGCCTGCGTGATCGCCGCGATGTGAGCCTCGGTGAACGAGCCGCGGAACGATGAGCCCCGGTGGCCGCTCGTGCCGAAGCTGACGAGCTGGGTCGGGTCGTCCACGTCGGGCGTTCGCTCGTAGTACTCGCGCTCGAGCCGCGCCAGATCGACGATCAGGGACGCCGGAGCCGGCTTGCCGGCCAGCGGCGAAGTCGCGGTCGCTGCTCTCGTGTCGTGCGCCATGGTGGGCTCCGCTACGACACCGGGCACGGCTTGACGTGCCAGATGTCGGCCGCGTACTCGGCGATCGTGCGGTCGCTCGAGAACTTCCCGGAGCCGGCCACGTTCAGCGCTGCCTTGCGCGCCCATCCGTCCGGATCCGCATACAGCGCGCAGAGCTTGGCGTCGGCCTCGAGATAGGAAACGAGATCCGCGAGATGCATGTAGTGGTCGCCGCGCGTGAGCAGGGTGTCGCGTAGGGGGACTACGAGGCCCGGCTCGTTGCCGCTGAAGTGCCCGGAGAAGATCAGATCCAGCGCCGCGCGGACCTCCGGCTGGTTGTCGTAGTGCCAGTGCGGGTTGTACCAGCCGCGACTGCCGGCGACCTGCTCCGCGGTCAGGCCGAAGAGGAAGAAGTTCTCTTCCCCGGCCTCTTGCGCCATCTCGATCGTCGCGCCGTCACGCGTGCCGATCGTGAGCCCGCCGTTCATCATGAACTTCATGTTGCTGGTGCCGCTGGCTTCGTAGCCGGCGGTCGAGATCTGGTTGGAGACGTCGGCGGCGGGAATCAGCCGCTCGGCCAGCGACACGTTGTACTCGGGCAGGAACAGGACCTTGAGCCGCCCGCGTACAAGTGGATCGGCGTCGATCGTCGCGGCGAGGTTGTTCACGAATTTGATGATGAGCTTCGCCAGGTGGTAGGCCGGCGCCGCCTTGCCGCCGAACAGGAACGTTCGCGGCGTCATCTCGAGCGTCGGATTCTCCCGCAAGCGGTTGTAGAGCACGACGATGCGCAAGGCGTTGAGGAGCTGCCGCTTGTATTCGTGGATGCGCTTGACCTGGCAGTCGAAGATCGTGTCCGGATCCACGATCTGTCCCGAGGTCGAGCGGAGCCACGCGGCGAAGGCCGACTTGGCCACCCGCTTGGCTGCGCGGACCGCGTGGCGGAAGCCGCGGTCGTCGGCGAGCGGCTTGAGCCGCCCCAGCTGGCCGAGGTCGGTGACCCAGCCGTCGCCGATAGCTTCGGTGATCAGGCGGGCGAGCGCCGGGTTCGCCAGCAACACCCAGCGCCGCGGCGTGACCCCGTTGGTCTTGTTGCTGAAGCGCTCGGGGAACATCTCGGCCAGGTCCTTCACCGTGGTCGAACGCAGCAGCGCCGAGTGGATCGCCGCCACGCCGTTCGTGCTGTGCGAGCCCACGATGGCGAGGTTGGCCATGCGGACGTGTTTACTCGGGCCCTCCTCGATCAGGCTGGTGCGCACGATGCGGCCGTCGTCGCCGGGGAAGCGGCGCCGCGCGGTATCGAGCAGTCGGCGGTTGATCTCGAGGATTATCTCGAGGTGGCGGGGCAGCAGGGTCTCGAACCACTCGAGCGGCCATTTTTCGAGCGCTTCGGGCAGCAGCGTGTGGTTCGTGTACGCCAGAGTCCGCTGGGTCAGGTCCCAGGCCTGATCCCAGCCGAGGTGCGCGTCGTCGAGCAGGATCCGCATGAGCTCGGGCACGGCGATCGCCGGGTGCGTGTCGTTGAGCTGGATGGCGGCCCGTTCGGGAAGCGCGCTCCAGTCGGAGTTGCCGCGGCGGAACCGTCGGATCAGATCCGCCATCGCGCAGGCGACGAGAAAGTATTCCTGCACGAATCGGAGCTCCTGGCCCTGGGTCGTAGAGTCGTCGGGATAGAGAACCCGCGTGAGGGATTTGGCCGCGAGCGTCTCGGCCAGCGCACTGACGAACTCCCCGTGACTGAACGTCTGGAAGTCGAACTCATCGGACGCGGCCGCCGCCCAGAGCCGGAGCGTATTGATCGTCTTGCCGCCGTAGCCGACCACGGGCCGATCGTATGGAATGCCGAGCAACGTGAACGGCCGCCCGCTGACCGCGCGAAGCGTGCCCTCCCGCACCTCGATCGAATGGTTCAGCCTGATCTCGACCTTCTCGTCCGGACGAACGACCTCCCACGGGTCGGGGCGGCGAAGCCAGTTATCGGACTGCTCGTGCTGCCAGCCGTCCTCGATGGATTGCCGGAACATCCCGTACTCGTACCGAAGCCCGTACCCCATGGCCGGTAGCTGCATCGTGGCCATCGAGTCGAGGAAACACGCGGCCAGACGCCCGAGCCCGCCATTGCCTAGCCCGGCGTCAGGCTCCTCTTCGAGCAGGCCGACCCAATCGAGGGACTCGCGCTCGACGATGTCGCTCACGAGGGGACTGAGCAGCATGTTCGTGATGTTGTTGGTGAGCGAGCGGCCGATCAGAAACTCCATCGAGAGGTAGTAGACGCGCTTGGGGTTCCCGCGCTCGTAGGTTTGCTCGGTGCGAACCCATCGCTGCGACAGCACGTCCCTGACGGATCGAGCGAAGGCCTCGTAGCGCTCACGCGCGCCGACCGTCGCCGGATCAGCGACGTTGTCGAAGAGGAGGTGCCGCTCGTACAGCGCGTCACTGTTACCGGTGAGATCCACCGGGCCGCACCCGTATTGCCGGCGCAAGGCCGGCAGGGTGTCCGCGGTCGTCACGCGAGGGGG